>TARA_R110000751_G_scaffold69071_1_pt1 | contig 23148 bp, 17 predicted proteins | sample TARA_R110000751 | Tara Oceans TARA_R110000751 (sample SAMEA4398001) | marine metagenome | biome: Polar Biome; feature: [MES] marine water layer (ENVO:01000295) within the mesopelagic zone...; material: water (ENVO:00002006), including particulate matter (ENVO:01000060) such as...... | reverse complement strand
GTTGTCCAGATCCTGGAGCATGTTTTTGGCATCGGAATAGCTGCCGCGGACGCGCACACCAACAATGGACAACCGCGTTGCATCGCGTTCAGAGGCTGAACCGATAACGATGTTTGAAATCTGGTTGCCAAGGTTGGTCAGTGCGACCAGCGGGGCCCGTTTGCTGACACTGTCGTGATATTTAAACAGCGACGAAATCAGGTCTTCGCGCGGCTGGCGCGTTTGCATGAACGGGCTTTTACGCAGTTCCTTGACCATTTCAGAAATCTGGCCAAGTTCGTTGGACGTCACCGTCATCAATGGTTTCAGCGTACTGACGAAACGATCCGACAGTTGCTGGAACTCGGTGAGCTTTTGGGACTTTTCTTCGCTAATCTGGAACCGTTTCTGCGTCAGATCGTGCAACTGGGCCAGGGTGTCTTGCAACTGTTTGCTGTTGCTTTCGATGACATCAAGCGTATCTGGCTGCATGCCGGATTGACGGAGCTGCTCGACCCGGTTTTTCAGGGACACAATCCGGTCGTCGAGTTCCGCCTTTACGGTTTCTTCTTCTTGCGGTGTCGACGCGGCAACGATGCGTGGAGCAATGGCAACAATTTCAGCACTTTCGGTTGCCAGTTGTTGCGCCCCAAACATCGGCGGCAGTTTTTCTTCGGTGATGTTATCAAGCTGTGCGCCAAACCGTTCAAATGAAACGGCACCAACAGCTGCGGCGATAACGGCCATCAGCCCAACCAGCGCGAAGGAAACGAGCAGTTTTCCACGAACGCCCATACCACTTTTTTGCACGGATTTTCGTTGGTTCCGGCCCCCTGTCGTCTGTTGCATTTAGTCTCAACCCTGTGTTCTGCGATTGGCACGTGACAGGCCTGACTGGGAAGGACAAGATCCTCAGCGTCTGCTTTCACAATGCCACCCCGTGCTGCCGCGTTATTGCGGAAGCCGGAAAATTCAAAATGTCTTTAGGCATGTTGCAGGCCGGATTGTTGATTGTCCCCAACCGGCCCACCCCCGAATTTTCTTTTTATTCATAACATATCGACAAAATTCAAGTAATCGCTTTGTATTTTGTACAGATGCATAGATAACTTATTCTAAATCCGACGTATATTATTCTTCTGGTATTGAAATTGTGACCACAGGTCGTGATACATACAGACGCATCAGGGTTTTTACGTTCAATTTTGCAAGCAGAGTCGCATTTTAGGCGAATCTATCATCTTGCGGGTCCTGATTGGTGCTGTTGTATTACATATATTCAACTTATGGTTTTCATTAGTGTTTCATTAATTATCCCGCGCCGTTTTACCGATCCCGGCAATGTCTGAAGTAAAGGCCCGGGATTTTATCGTTTGAAATGTATTGTTGTATTTAAGCTGGCAAAGGAAAACCCCACCCGAATTTTGAGTGGGGTTTGGTCTGATCATACCAGATATTTCCTCAGAACCTGACATAGAACCGTTTCAGGGCCATTTCGTTACGATGCGGCACGGTCGTGGGCCTGTTTGCGCAAATCTTCGAGGATCGTATTAATTCTGCTCCGAAGATTCTCGACTTTTTCTGATGCTGTTTGCGCTGTTTGCAAAACCTGACCGGACAATTCGCCGGTCTTTGCCGTTTCACTGGCGACATCAGTGATTGAACTTGAAACGGCCCGGGTCCGGTCTGCCGCGCCACGAACATTACGGGTGATTTCGTCGGTGGCCGATCCTTGTTGTTCAATCGCAGCCGAAATAGTGGTGGCAATTTCATTGATATTTTCAATGATACTGCCGATCAATTCGATGGCCGAAACCGATTCACTGGTTGACTTTTGAATGCCGGAAATTTGACCGGTAATTTCATCGGTGGCTTTTTCGGTCTGGTTTGCAAGGTTTTTGACCTCGGCGGCAACCACAGCAAAGCCCTTGCCCGCATCACCCGCGCGGGCGGCTTCGATGGTGGCATTCAGGGCCAGCAGGTTGGTTTGCTCGGCGATGTCGGTAATCAGGGCGATCACTTCGCCAATGCGATTGGCCGATTGCGACAGGCTGACAACCAGTTCATTGGTTTCGCGTGCCTTTTGCGCTGCGTTGTTGGAAATGCGGGTTGATTCCGCCATTTGCCGGTTGATTTCAGCATTCGATGCCGAAAGCTGTTCGGTTGCGGCAGCAACGGTTTCCACATTGCTCGTGGCTTCCTGTGCCGAAGAGGCCACGTCTTCGCTCTGGGTTGAAACCAGTTCGGCACTTTGGCTCATTTGCCCCGAGACACCCTGTAACTGTTCGGCCAGGGCGGCAATTTCGCCAACCGCACTTTCGACTTCACCTTGCAGCGTGTCGGCCAGTGACAGCAGTTCATCACGCAGGCTTTCATTACGCTCGCGGTTGAGGCGTTCTTCTTCGGCCTGCATGTCACGAACTTTAAGGGCGTTCTCTTTAAATACCTCGACGGCACGGCCCATCGCCGTGATTTCGTCATTTCCCTTGACCGGAACCGCGACATCCAGGTTGCCACTGGCCAGTGTAACCATGGTTTTTTGCAAACCTTCCAGGCGACGCAACAGGCTGCCACGCACATAAAACATGTAAATTGCCAGCGACAGCAAAATTGCAGCAATGCCGACGGCATAAAGAATGGTCGAGCTTTGTTTTTGCAATATTTCGGCATTGGCAGCCGATGTATCGACTTTGTTTTGCAGGGCGTCGACCAATTGAGCCACACCTGCGCGCAGGGTATTTGCCGACTGGGCACTTTCGGTGACAAATTTTTGGGCGGTATTGATCGCGGCGAGTTCCTTGGTCCGCAAATCGGGAATACTTCCATCCCCAATGGAAAGGGCTTCCATTTTGTTGATCAGGTCGTTGTAGTAATTTTTCAGCTTTTCGTTATCCATCCCGTTTATCAGGGTGCGGGCATCGGCATAGTTGCCCCGAACCCGAACGGCGGTGATGGACAGGCGCACCACCTGGGTTTCGGTGGTGGCGGCAATAATCATGTTGGTGGCCGTTGCCCCCTGGCGCTCAATATCGAGAATTGGCGCACGGGTTTGTACGGCGTCATGCAATTTATAATATTGCGCCAGCACGTCTTCCTTCGTGAAATCATCGCTGCTTGACGGGTCCTTGCGAAGCTTTTTGACCTCGGCATCGGCCTGGGCGATATCATTTTGAGTGTAGGACAGAAGCGGCTTCAAGGTATCGCCGTACCGTTTGCTCAAGTCCTGAAAAGCTTGGGTTTTTTCGGTTTTTTCAGTTGAAATTGCAAAGCGCGCCTTGGTTGCGTCATGCAACGCGGTCAGGGCTTGTTCAAGTTGCTGGCGGTTCTTGTCAATTTCATCGAGAATGTCGGTTTCAAGGCCCGCATCGTGCAATTGGTCAATCTTGGTTTTTAATCCGATCAGTCGCTGGTCAAGTTCATCCTTGACCCCCTGTTCTTCGTCGGGGCTGGTTGCGGCAATGATGCGCGGCGCTATCGCGACGATTTCAGCACTTTCGGTTGCCAGTTGCTGTGCTGCGAACATGGGGGGCAGTTTGTCTTCAGTAATATCGGCAAGCGTCACGCCAAAACGGCCAAAAGAAAATACCCCGACGATCACTGCGGTAACAGCCATAAGGCCGACCAGGGTAAACGAAATCAGAAGTTTACCTTTAACACCAAGACCAGACGGTTGTTTTTTTTGCTTTTTGCCGGGTTTGGGTTGTGTTGGGGTCCCTGTTTTTTTTCCCATTCTGTCCTACCTTTTTGTTGCGCCGGTGTTCATCCCCACCGGTTTTGGAGGCACGGACCTCCTGAAAGGTATCCGCGTTTCCACCCTTTTTCCGGTTTGATTACCTTTCGCGGGCTCAAACCTTGTTTGCATTATTGTTGCGTCGTCATTTTATATTTCGATACTGTTTCATTATGAGAACCTCTGCAATAGGCAAGCGACCCTCATAAAGTAAAATTTTCCTATTCGTTAGTATGGTATGATTGGGTTAGCTGGCTTTGTTGCAATGACCGTGCAGTTTTGCCATCGAAATTTGTCGACAAAGGGCGGGGGCGCTGTTTGCAAGGCAATGTGCGCGCGATGGCTGGACCTTGGGCAGCAAACACGTTATAGGAGCTTGCGTTGCGTTTGCCCGCCTTGTTCATAAGGGGACTTTGGCGGGACCAAACGCAAGAAAGGTTTTCACAATGTCGGAACGGCACAGAATACTTTATGTATTGGTGGCGGTTCGATACGGGGCCCGGGCGGCACCAGATCGATAACGTAATTCAAGAATACAGGTTTCAGGTTATGGCCGGTCATTCCCAGTTTAAAAATATCATGCACCGCAAGGGCGCGCAGGACAAAAAGCGCGCCAAGATCTTTACCAAACTTGCCCGTGAAATCACGGTATCGGCAAAGGTCAGCGACGACATTAACAGCAACCCGCGTTTGCGTGCTGCCATTGCGGCGGCTCGCGGGCAGAACATGCCCAAGGATAATATCGATCGCGCCATTAAAAAGGCGCTCGGTGCGGGGGAAGGCGACAATTTTGAAGAAGTCCGCTATGAAGGTTATGGCACCGCCGGGGTTGCCGTGATCGTTGAAGCGCTGACCGATAACCGCAACCGCACGGCATCGGAAGTGCGTGCTGCTTTTGCCAAGCATGGCGGCAACCTTGGTGAAACCGGGTCGGTCGGGTTTATGTTTAACCGAATTGGCGAAATCGTTTATCCGGCGGACAAAGGCGATGCCGACGCGATTTTTGAAGCCGCCCTTGAAGCAGGGGCGGCCAATGCGGAATCAGATGACGACAGCCATGTTATCGAAACCGAAATCGAAGACTTGAACACAGTGCGTGAAGCCCTGACCGAGATCTTTGGGGATCCGGAAAGTGCCAAACTGGTGTTCCGTCCGGTGGTTTCGGCCGAGGTGACGGTCGATCAGGCACAAAGCATCATGAAACTTGTTGATGTGCTTGAAGACAACGACGACGTTCAGAATGTCTGGACCAATGTCGACTGGACAGACGAAATTGTCGCGGCCCTTGATAACTGATCTTGCCTGCGCCCGTCATTTTGCTTTGAATGACGGGCGTATTTTATTTTGGCGTCAATTATAACAACAGGTGGTTGTCACGTGGTCAGGGTTCTCGGCATCGATCCCGGTCTTCAGCGTACTGGATGGGGCGTAATCGACCTGAACGACAATCACATGCGCCATGTTGCCAATGGTGTCGTTACCTCGACCCAGGCATTGTCGCTTGCCGAACGGCTGGTGCAGCTTTATTCCGGTCTGACCGACATTATCAATCAGTGGGAGCCCGACGAGGCCGCCGTTGAGGAAACTTTCGTCAATAAAAACCCCGTTTCGACCCTGAAGTTGGGGCAGGCACGTGGCGTGGCCTTGTTGGCCCCGGCCCGAATGGGCATTCCTGTTGCCGAATACACCCCGAATGCGATTAAAAAAACCGTGGTTGGGGCCGGGCATGCTGCCAAACAGCAGGTCGAAATGATGGTTTCAACATTGTTGCCGGGGTGCAAAATTGCCGGTGCCGATGCGGCAGACGCGTTGGCGATTGCAATTTGCCATGCCCAGCATGCCGGAAACCGCATGATGCTGGCCCGGTATCAGAACCAGAACGGGGGATCTGCCCGATGATTGCCAAATTGCGCGGTATTGTCGATTTTATCGGCGAAGACAGCGTTATCCTTGATGTTAACGGTGTGGGCTATCTGGTGTTTGCCTCGCGCCGGACTTTGTCCATGTTGCCGCAGGCCGGGGGCGATGCGGGGCTGATCATCGAAACCCATGTGCGTGAAGATCATATTCACCTTTATGGTTTTGCCGATAATGCCGAAAAACAGTGGTTTTCCCTGTTAACCACCGTGCAGGGGGTTGGTGCGAAGGTTGCCTTGGCATTGTTGTCGGTTTTATCGCCGACCGATCTTTTGCGCGCCCTGGCATCGCAAGATACCACGGCCCTGTGCCGTGCACCGGGGGTAGGGGCCAAGGTGGCGACCCGGATTGTCGGCGAGCTGAAAGACAAGGCTGCCAAGTTGAATTTAGGGCCGGTCGCCGCACCGGCGGCCCCGGCAATGCCGGTTTCATCGCCTGATGGGGCGGCGGCCCAGGCCCCAAAACCCACCCGCAAACGGGCAGAAAAACCGCAGCCGGTCGCGCCAAAAGCCCCGGTTGTGGATGACGGGGCGATTATGGCCGATGCTGTATCGGCCCTGGTTAACCTGGGTTATGGTCGTTCCGAGGCCTTTGGTGCTGTTGGCAAGGCTGTTCAACTGGCCGGTGAAAGCCGTAATCTTGATACCCTGATCCGTTTGGGACTAAAGGAGCTTAGCGCGTGAGCGACGAAGATGACCGGTTGTTGACGGGCGAACGCCGCGACGAAGACCGTCAGGATGGATCATTGCGCCCCCGGCGTCTGGATGATTTTACCGGGCAAAAGGAAGTGCGCGAAAATCTTGATGTGTTTATTCAGGCCGCGCGCGGGCGTGAAGAAGCCATGGATCATGTGCTTTTTTTCGGGCCTCCCGGGCTGGGGAAAACAACCCTTTCACAAATCGTTGCCAGTGAACTTGGTGTTGGCTTTCGCGCAACATCGGGCCCGGTGATTGCCAAGGCAGGCGATCTTGCCGCCCTTCTTACCAATTTGCAGCCGCGCGATGTGTTGTTTATTGACGAAATTCACCGTCTGAACCCGGCTGTTGAAGAAATCCTGTATCCTGCCATGGAAGATTTTCAGCTTGATCTGATCATTGGCGAGGGGCCAGCGGCCCGTTCGGTGCGGATCGATTTGCCGCCTTTTACTCTGGTTGGGGCGACAACCCGGTCCGGGTTGTTGACAACGCCGCTGCGCGACCGGTTTGGTATTCCGCTGCGTTTACGATTTTACGAACCGGAAGAACTGGTTGATATTGTTGCCCGCGGGGCGCGGTTGCTCGATTTTGACATGACGCGTGACGGCGCAATGGAAATTGCCCGCAGGTCAAGGGGCACACCGCGTATTGCCGGGCGCTTGTTGCGCCGGGTAAGAGATTTTGCCGTTGTGGCAGGCAAGTCGCCGGTGAACGCCTTTATCGCCGATGCTGCCCTGACCCGGCTTGAGGTCGACAAGATGGGGCTTGATAGCCAGGACCGGCGGTATCTGACCTGCATTGCCAGCAATTATGGCGGTGGTCCTGTTGGCGTCGATACGCTGGCTGCGGCCCTGTCTGAGGAACGCGATACCATCGAGGATGTGATCGAGCCCTATTTGTTGCAGCAGGGATTGATACAGCGCACGCCGCGCGGCCGGATGCTGGGCGTTAAGGGCTTTACCCATTTGGGATTAACCCCGCCACGCAATCAGGGCGGGGTGCCAATGGCCGACCTTTTTGAAAGCGAAGCCCTGAAAAATGCAAATGACGAGGGTGAAGCATGACAGATCAGCTGCTGGGGGCAATAGTTGGCAAGCGGCACATATACCCGCTTTGCGTGTTCTATGAAGATACCGACGCCGGTGGAATTGTATATCACGCGCAGTATCTTGCCTTTGCCGAGCGTGCGCGAACGTCAATGATAAATTTATTGGGTTTTTCCAATAGAAACATTGCCGAACGCCACAAAGTTGCCATAGCGGTTAGACATTGTACCGTCGATTTCCGTCGGACTGCGCGGCTAGAGGATCGATTGACTGTCGAAAGTCGATTGATCCGCATTGGCGGTGCGTCACTGGGGTTTGAACAAAAGATTATGCGGGACGGCGAGGAACTGGTCGTGATCGAGATCGTTCTGGCCTGCATGTCGTTGGAAACCTTTCGGGCGCAACGTCTGCCGGATGAATTAAGAAATGTGTTCAGTGACTATCTCGATGTGAACGAGGGCTAAAGAAACGATGGAAAATCAGGTTATCGATGCCGTGTCGCTCGGCCAGTCGGTTATGGCGCACGACATGTCGATGTGGGGGTTGTTCCTCCAGGCTGGTCTGGTGGTCAAAGTGATCATGATTGGCCTGTTGATGGCCTCTGTCTGGGTTTGGGCGATTGTTTTTGAAAAGATGTTCCGCCTGCGCAAATTGCGTGCCCAGGCCAACCAGTTCGAAGAAGCCTTCTGGTCGGGTGGGTCGCTTGAAGACCTGTATGATCGTATCGCCGATCGCCCCAAGGACCCGATGGCAGCCATTTTTGTCTCGGCCATGCGCGAATGGCGCCGCTCCAATGCCCGTGGCGTCAGTGGTGAAACCATGCGCGCCCGTCTGCAACAACGTCTTGAGCGGGCCATGGAAGTGACCCTGGGGCGCGAGATGGACCGGGTTGAACGATATATGACGTTTCTGGCATCGGTTGGCTCGACAGCACCGTTCGTGGGCCTGTTTGGCACCGTTTGGGGTATTATGGCATCGTTTCAGTCTATTGCAGCGTCGAAAAACACATCGCTTGCTGTTGTCGCACCTGGCATTGCCGAGGCCCTGTTTGCGACAGCGATTGGGCTGGTTGCGGCTATTCCTGCTGTTGTGGCCTATAACAAAATTTCAAGCGATCTGAACCGTTATGGTAATCGCCTTGAGGCGTTTGTCGATGAATTCAGTTCGATCCTTTCTCGCCAGCTTGACGAAAAACGGGACTGACAGATGGGCGGACAACTAGCTTCGGGAAATTCCGGCGGCGGTCGGCGTCGTGGTCGGCGGGGGCGCGGTGGTCGCAAGGCCATGAGCGAGATTAACGTCACACCGATGGTTGACGTCATGCTGGTGCTGCTGGTTATTTTTATGGTGACAGCACCGCTGATTACGGCCGGGGTGGATGTTGACCTGCCCAAGGCCAGTGCGACCCAAATGACAGGCCAGGACGAGCCTTTGGTGGTGTCGCTGACCAAGGACGGCGTTGTCTATATCATGGATAGCGAAGTGGACCGCGATGACCTGGTGGCCAAATTGCGGGCAATTACGGAAAACAAGCAGGAAACCCGCATTTTTGTGAAGGGCGACAAGGCCGTCGATTACGGTCAGGTAATGGATTTGATGGGGCGCATAAACGAGGCCGGCTTTAGCAAGGTCGCCCTGATCGCCGATCTGCCAGATAAAGGCAAATAAACGGTCATGCTGCGTAATGTGCTGATTTCACTGGCGGTGCATTTGGCGATCCTTTTGATCGCCTATTTTGGCTTGCCGGACTTGTTTAAGCCCGAGCCGTTGGAAATGCAGTCGGTTTCGGTCGATGTGGTGACTGTGGACGAATTTGCGGCAGCCCAGAAAAAGGCACCACCATTGCCCAAGCCCGATACCAAACCGGCCGCCAAGCCCGAGCCCAAGGAAAAACCCGCGCCGCAGCCAAAACCGCAGGCGCAACCAGAGCCCAAGCCTGAACCAAAACCCGAACCCAAGCCCGAGCTGAAACCGGAAGCCAAGCCTGTCCCGGAACCTGAGCCGAAACCGAAACCGGCGGTGAAAAAAGCCCCGGAAGCGGCATCTGTGCCAGAAAGCGATGTTGGCGTGTTAAAGCCCAAGCCGAAACCGGTTGAGAAGAAGGTTGAAAAGCCGGAGCCGAAACCGGAAAAGAAACCTGATCCCAAGCCCGAGAAAAAGCCTGATCCCAAACCGCAACCAAAACCGGAACCCAAGCCCGAGCCAAAGCCCGCGCCCAAGCCGGAGAAGAAAGCCGAGCCTGCGCCCAAACGGACCCTTGCCGACATTTTGAAAGATGTGCGCAAGACCGAAAGCACGCAAGAGCCTGTGCCAGACCAGTCCAAGGAAAAGCCAGCCAAGGAAGCGGCCAGCGAACCGACGGCAACGCGCCTGTCTGATCGCCTGAGCATGAGCGAGCTTGACGCCTTGAAGCGGCAGATTGCGCAATGCTGGAACCCGCCTGTCGGATCGAAGGATGCGGATTTTGTGGTTTATCTGAATATTCAGGTGAACCCGGACCGGACGGTGCGGAGTGCCGAAATTGCCAATCGGAATGAAATTGGCAATGATATATCAAAGCGGACAGTTGCTGAAAGTGCATTGCGGGCCGTTCGTAACCCGGCGTGCAGCCCGCTTAAGTTGCCGGAAAATAAATATGACCTTTGGAATACAGTCGTGATGACCTTTAACATGAGGGAAATGTTGGGTTTATAGGCTGATTTAAGAATTGTTTGTGAAATTGTGGCGAAGCGACCCTAATTTCGCCGGATTGATTGCCAATTGTTGTCTTTTAACGTTGTGAATGTTTGCATACCGCATTAGCGATGCTGACAAACCGTTGAAGATAGACAAGAATCGGATAATAGCAGATGGTAACTTTCGCCAATGCTGCATAGCGAAATCTGCACAAAATGATGTGCTAAAAGCGCAATGCTGACCTTTGAAAGTGCCGCTGGATAAAAATCAATTCTAGCGCAAATTCACGCTCGTTTTGACGCGCGTGAATTGACGGGTTAATAAGCTATCCTTTTGAAAACGCGTGGAGAAAAGCGAGGCAGAATGAGAACCAAGACCAAGGCTTTTAAACGACACTGGCATGTGCGCGGGCTATCTTGCCTGTGTGCCCTTGCCGTTGCTGTTGGCTTGACCATTGCTGCGGCCGCCCCGGCGCAGGCGGAATTGCGTGTTGATATTACGCGCGGTGAAGTCAAACCGATGCCGATTGCCGTAACACGTTTCGCTGGTGAGGGCGTTTCGGAGACGGATGCCGGGCAAAATATTACCAAGGTGATCAACAACGATCTGGCGCGCTCCGGGCTTTTTAAGACGATTGATGAAAAAGCCTTTATCCAGAGCGCCAGTTCGCTGGCGGTTAATCCTAACTTTGCCGAGTGGCGTACAATTGGCGCCCAGGCTCTGGTCAATGGCCGGGTCCTGACCGAGGCAAACGGGTTATTGCGGGTGGAATTTCGTTTGTGGGATGTTTTGGCCGAAAACCAGATGGCCGGTGTTGCTTATCGCACACAACCGGGCAACTGGCGGCGGATCGCTCACAAAATTGCTGATGAGATCTATAAACGCATAACCGGTGAAACCGGGTATTTCGATACCCGCATCGTTTATGTTTCCGAATCGGGACCGGCGACCCACCGGATCAAGCGGCTGGCCATCATGGATCAGGACGGTGCCAACCATCGTTTCCTGACGGACGGCAAGTTTCTTGTTCTAAGCCCACGGTTTTCGCCGACTGCACAGGAAGTGGTCTATATGTCGTATTTTAACGACAAACCACGGGTCTATGTTCTTGATATCGACACCGGAGAGCTTGAACTCCTTGGTGATTTTCCGGGGATGACTTTCGCCCCAAGATTTTCGCCAGATGGCAATTCGGTGGTTATGAGCCAGGCCCTGGACGGCAATAGTGAAATTTATTCGCTGGATTTGCGCACCCGCGAAAAGCGCCAGTTGACGCGGCACCCCGCGGTTGATACATCGCCATCCTATTCGCCTGATGGGTCGCGTATTGCTTTCAACTCGGACCGTAGTGGCGGACAACAACTTTACGTGATGAATGCAGATGGAAGTGGCGTGCAACGGATCAGTTTTGGGGGGGGACTTTACTCCACACCGGTCTGGTCTCCACGCGGCGACCTGATTGCCTTCACGAAGACGCAAGGAGGTCGGTTCTATATTGGTGTTATGCGGCCAGATGGCAGTGGTGAACGGTTGCTGGCTGAAGGGTATCTCGTCGAGAGCCCGACATGGGCACCGAATGGTCGGGTTTTGATGTTTCATCGTCAAATCCCGTCCAAGGACGGAACCAAGGACAGATATCGCCTGTTTTCGATTGATTTGACCGGGTATAACGAACGCGAAATCGTTACACCGGCGGATGGATCAGATCCGGCATGGTCACCCTTGATTCCCTGATTTCTCAATTGTATAGTCTTCGCGAAACACCGTATGCGATTCGTTTTTAAACGAGCATGTGATGGTGTCGCGAGACATGGTAAAACCAACTCGGGCGAATGCGTCCGGTGTTAAGGGGAAAACTTAAATGAAACTTCGGATTCTGAGTGTTTTTGCTGCTGCCGCTCTTTTGGCCGCTTGTGAAACAGCACCTGACAGCGCTGCGACTTCGCAGGGCGAGGGTGTCTCTACAATGAACCAGCCTGCAGAAACCACCACTTCGAATGCGCTTTCTGAAAGCAGCCCGGAATGGTTTGCGGTTAATGTTGGCGATCGCGTCTTCTTTGCCTACGATCAGTATGACCTGTCGGCTGAAGCCCGTCGCACCCTGGAACTCCAGGCTGCCTGGCTGAAGAAATACCCGCAATACACTGTTCTGGTTGAAGGCCATGCCGACGAACGCGGCACGCGCGAATACAACCTTGCACTCGGCGAACGCCGTGCGAACTCTTCCAAGGATTATTTGATTGCTTTGGGCGTTGAACCGTCCCGCATCGAAACCATTTCCTATGGTAAAGAACGCCCGGTTGCTCTGGGTCATGACGAAGCCAGCTGGGCTAAAAACCGTCGCGCTGTAACGGTTGTCCGTTAATCGCGGCCGGGTTTAAATCCGGTTTGATTTCAGGCGCCTGTCCCGGTTTCGGGGCAGGCGCCTTATTTTTGCCGTTTGACAGCGCAACGATTTTTGTTTGAAATCTGATGCATGTTAGCCAAATTGACCGTAAAGGACCGGGAAATGATCCGACCAGAACCCGTCATGATCCGTGGCGTTTCCTTGCTATCTCGGAATGCGGCCTCCGCCGCCTTGCCAGTTTCGCATCATACACGCCCGTCTCTGCTGGCCCGCATGGGCGCGCTGGTGATTTTGGGGTTTTTGACTGTCGGGTTTACGTCCCCGGTAATGGCGCAGGACGCCTCGGTGTCGCGCCAGGTTGAGCAGTTGCGCAAGGATCTTGATCTGCTGCAACGTTATGTTTACCGCGAAGGCCCGCCTGCTGACGGTGCGGCTTCTGCGGGAACAGCGGGAGGGGGCAACGCCCCGGCTGCGGCGCGCCAGCAGGTTCAGCTTGATAATTTGCAGGCCCAGATAACCCAGCTTACCGGTCAGATCGAAGAACAGGGTTACAAGGTCCGGCAGATGTCGGATCGTCTTGATCGCCTGATTTCCGATGTTGATTTCCGTTTAAGCCAGCTTGAAGGCAAAGGCACCCAGACAGGGCAGGCCGGTGTCGGTGCAGGTGCGGCGACCGGCGGGATGGCCCCGGCAAATGATGCCGGTAATCAGCCAGGCGCGGCAGGTGCCAATTCCAGTGGCGGCAGTGGTAATCCTGACGGAACAAGTGCCGGACAGCCGCTGGATAAAAACGGCACCCGTCTGTTTGGTGTGATCAAGGGGCAGGGCGAGGCTCCTGAAATTCCATCTGGTCCGCAGGCCGGTGCGAATGGTGCCGCCAGTGCGGCAGGTGCCAGTGCCGCAGCCGCCGCTACGGCTGCCAGCGCGTCGGATGGTGTGCTGCCCGCAGGTACCCCGCAAGACCAGTACCGTTATGCCTTTGGTTTATTGCGCCAGCAAAAATTCCCCGAAGCTGAAGCCGCCTTGCGGGCCTTTGTTAAGGCCCATCCCAAGGACCCGTTGGCAGGGAATGCTCAATATTGGTTGGGCGAAACCTTTTATGTCCGGGGCAATTATGACCAGGCATCACTGGCTTTTACCGAGGGTTTCCAGAATTATCCTGATAGTCCGAAAGCGGCAGACAATTTGCTGAAACTGGGCATGTCGCTGGCTAATTTGGGTAAAACCGACGATGCCTGCCTGACCTATGATCATTTGCTGAGCAATTTTGAAGGATCATCGACGGTTATTCTTGATCGCGCGCGGCAGGAAAAGAAAAACCGGAAATGCAAATAAGGCTGTAATGGCAATTATGACGACTGTCTTGCCAGATAATGCGGCGTCTAACGGGGTTCCCTTGGACGCCGCTTCTTTTTCCGCCTTGATGGCGCCTTTTGCGCCGTTTGAGGAAAAGCCACGGCTGATGGTTGCGGTATCGGGCGGCGCGGACAGTATGGCCCTGGCTATTTTGGCGGCACGCTGGTGTGCGGATCATGCTGGCAAGCTGGTTGCCGTTACCGTGGATCACGGGTTGCGCGCAGATGCGGCGGGCGAGGCGCAATGGGTGAAACGGCAACTGGCCAAATACGGCATCACGCATATGACGTTGCGTTGGACCGGCCCCAAACCCGGTGCCGCTATTCAGCAAGAAGCGCGCGCGGCACGCTATCGTCTGATTGATGATCTGGCCGGGGAACTTGGTATTTTACATGTCCTTGTGGCCCATCATTGTAATGATCAGGCCGAAACAGTTGCCATGCGACAGGATCGTAAAAGTGGTCCCATCGGGCTGGCGGGCATGTCTGCACAGCGATATTTGCGCCACTGCCGGGTTTTGCGCCCTTTGTTGCCCGTTGCCCGCAAAGACCTGTCGGCAACACTGATGGCGCTGGAAAAAGCCGGGATCGTGCCTTGTGGAACAGGCCGAAGCGAAACAGCGGATAGCGATCCTCATTCCGGCGGGCAAAACTGGATCGAAGACCCATCGAACAGCAATCTTGCGTTTGAGCGGGTGCGAATGCGGCAAAGACTGCAATTGTGTGCTGTCGGCGCGGGTGATTTTTCATCACAGGCATATGCACGCCAGAACCTGGAACAGGCCATTGCAGGATTTTTGGCCCGGTATGTTTTTGTCGCAGCGGATGGTGCGGCCTCGGTTCAATGGCCGTTCATGGCGGATTGCGACATCAAAGCCGACGGGGATGCCGCGGGGGCGAATGTTGGTGTCGGTGAATTTGATATTGCCGCCTATGGCATCGGCCATGTTTTACGAATTATCGGCGGTGGCCAATATGCCCCGGCGCGAGACTCGGTCAGGCATGTTTTGCGATTATTGCAGAAAAACACTGCGGCGCGGCACAGTCTTGCCGGGTGTGTGCTGCATCGGCGTGAAAATCATATTTTGATTTATCGGGAAGCCGGGCGGATGGATGTATCCCCGCAACCGGTTTTGTCGCACGGCCTGACACGGTGGGATAACCGGTTCGAACTTTGCCTGAAATTACCCGAAAAAACCGCCACACGCGGCGATATGACTGGTTTTAGCATTGTGCCATTGGCGGTGTGTGACCCGTTTCACAAGCGTGTCTTTCGCCGGGCGATGGCACGAACTGTGCCGTTTTGGGCATCCCGGCCCCGGCAGGCGCTGGCGGTATTGCCGCTTTTGTTGTGGCAAGATCAGCCTTTATCTGTCGCTGGCCTTGAGATTTGTGCACTTTCCGACGTATTATCCGCCGCCGGTTGCCCGACAGATCATTTGGAACTGTTTCGGGTGATCAAAGTGACGTGGCGGTTTGCACCATCGGCCCCTTTGTGGGAAGGTGGTTTTAAATTCGTCGCAAATCCGTGACTTCGTACTTGCGCCGGGCCTGCCTGATATTATCTGATGGTGCAGGTCATGTCGCGGGGTGCCTGCCGCGTAGTGGCGGATATTGTTCGCGACCAGTAGCTTGGAAAGAATATGGGAAAAAATCTCGCACTGTGGGTCATCATAGCCATTCTTTTGGTGGCTTTGTTTAACCTGTTCCAGTCGCCATCCGGACGGTCGGGCCAGTCACAGCTGGCATTTTCGGACTTTCTGTCGGATGTAGATTCCGGGCAGATTTCTGAAGTGACCATTCAGGGCAAAACTCTTACGGCGCAAACGCGCGACGGTCGCACCGTCAATGTCTACACGCCGAACTATCCCGACCTTGTTGACAGACTGAACAAGAAGGGTGTTCGTATTGTTGCCAAGCCTGAAGAATCGCTGTCGCCGCTGATGAGCGCGCTGATCAGTTGGTTCCCGATGCTGCTGATTATCGGCGTATGGATTTTCTTCATGCGTCAGATGCAGGGCGGCGGTGGCAAAGCCATGGGCTTTGGTAAATCAAAGGCAAAATTGCTGACCGAAAAGTCCGGTCGGGTCACCTTTGAAGACGTTGCCGGTATTGAAGAAGCCAAGAACGAACTTGAAGAAGTTGTCGACTTTCTGCGCGATCCGCAAAAGTTCCAGCGTCTTGGTGGCAAAATCCCCAAAGGTATGCTTTTGGTCGGCCCTCCGGGCACGGGTAAAACCCTTTTGGCACGTGCCATTGCGGGTGAAGCCAATGTCCCGTTCTTCACCATTTCGGGTTCTGACTTTGTCGAAATGTTTGTGGGTGTCGGCGCATCGCGTGTGCGTGACATGTTCGAACAGGGAAAAAAGAACGCACCCTGCATCATCTTTATCGACGAAATTGATGCTGTCGGCCGCCATCGTGGTGCCGGTCTTGGCGGTGGTAATGATGAACGCGAACAGACGCTGAACCAGCTTCTGGTCGAAATGGATGGTTTTGAAGCCAACGAAGGTGTCATCCTGGTGGCCGCAACCAACCGTCCTGACGTTCTGGACCCTGCATTGCTGCGTCCGGGCCGTTTTGATCGTCAGGTTGTTGTCCCAAACCCCGATCTTGAAGGCCGTGCGCAAATTCTTGGTGTGCATGCCCGCAAGATTCCGTTGGGACCGGACGTTGAACTGCGTACGGTTGCCCGTGGAACCCCGGGGTTCTCGGGTGCGGATCTGGCCAACCTTGTCAACGAAGCAGCCCTTGCGGCAGCCCGTCTTGGCAAGCGCGTTGTCACCATGTCGGATTTTGAAAACGCCAAGGACAAAGTCATGATGGGCGCGGAACGTCGCTCCATGATCATGACCGATGACGAAAAGAAACTGACGGCCTATCACGAAGGTGGTCATGCGCTGGTGGCCTTGCATACACCGGCATCTGACCCGATCCACAAGGCAACCATCATTCCGCGCGGTCGTGCGTTGGGGATGGTGATGCGCCTGCCGGAACGTGATCAGCTGTCAAAATCCTATGAACAGCTGATTTCCGATCTGGCCGTTGCCATGGGCGGGCGCGTTGCTGAAGAACTGATTTTCGGCAAGGACAAGGTCACCACCGGGGCATCTTCCGACATCAATATGGTGACGCAATATGCGCGCAAGATGGTAACGGAATGGGGCTTTTCCGAAAAACTGGGTAACGTGAAATATGTCGATAACCAGGAAGAAGTATTCCTGGGGCATTCGGTTGCCCAGCATAAGAATGTTTCGGAAAAAACCGCACAGCTGATTGATGAAGAAGTTCGTCGTTTCTCGGATGAAGCTCTTAGCTTTGCCCGTCGTGTTTTGACCGAACATATCGATGACTTGCATATCCTGGCCAAAGGGCTTCTGGAATATGAAACCCTGAGCGGCAAGGAAATCGAAGCCTTGCTGCGCGGCGAGGAAATCAATCGTCCGGGGCATACCGGTGGTACGGGCACAGATAGTGGCAACACGGGTCGTCGCTCTGCTGTTCCGGCATCGGGCGTGCGCAAGGAAAATCCTGGTGAAGGTAAGGGGGATCTGTCACCCGAGCCGCAGCCAGGAAATTAAGATGAAAGTTTGCTGACCTATGGACAAGATCCAGGGATCGGTCCTGCGAAGCCCCGCCGATGTGCGGGGCTTTGCTGATTTTGATGGACCGCTTTATTACGTGCCGACAGGCTTTATCGACCGGGCGGATGACCCGCAGACCTTGCCCCTTGCGGGCGGGCGGCGTGGTTTTTCGGCCCTTGAAATTATCCGGCGCCGCGATGGCGGCGGTGCCCAAAGTATGATTTTGCCGTTACTGGCACTGGAAGGCTGGGTGCAGAATTCCGGTCGGGTTGACGAAATCAATGCGGTATTGGACCGTCTAACGGGCAATCGCCGGGCATTTGCCAATCAGGATATGGAAAGTTCTCATATCATGGGCATTGTCAATGTCACACCAGATAGTTTTTCCGACGGCGGCGATCATGATACGGCGGAACGCGCCATTGCCCATGGCCGGGCCTTGGCCGGGCAGGGGGCGTCCATTCTTGATATTGGCGGTGAATCGACCCGCCCTGGTGCGGCGACTGTGTCGATTGATAAGGAAATCGAACGGGTTGTTCCGGTTGTTCGCGCCCTTGCGGATGACGGACATTGTGTTTCTGTTGATACCCGTCACGGGGCGGTTATGTCCGCCGCAATGGATGCCGGGGCGCAGATCATTAATGATGTAACGGCCCTTGAAGGCGATGAAGCCTCGCTGGAATTTGTCAGCCAGTCTGACACGGCACCGGTGATCCTGATGCATATGCAGGGCGAACCGGGAACGATGCAAAATAATCCGCAATATGATTGTGTTGTGCTCGATGTGTACGATTATTTGCTTGATCGTATCGAAAGCTGCGAGCGCGCGGGTATCAGCCGGGATCGTATCTGTGTTGATCCGGGCATTGGATTTGGAAAATCCCTGTCGCACAATATGGAGCTTTTGTCTCGCCTGTCGATCTTTCATGGTTTGGGATGCCCGGTTTTGCTGGGCGCGTCACGTAAATCCTTTATCGGTAAAATTGACCCCTCGGCAGAGCCCAAACAACGACTGGGCGGGTCCTTGGCTGCTGCACTTAACGGCTGGCGCCAGGGCATGCAGATTTTGCGCGTTCATGACGTTGAACAAACAGCACAGGCCCTTGGCATTGCTTCGGCAATGGGCACAGTCTGATGCTGCTTTGGCCTGTCCGGGGCGGGTGATATTGACGGGGAGGTAGTCTGTTAAAGGCACCTCCCTTGTCTGTTTTGAAGGCAAAATGATTCTGTCACTTTCTGACACTGCTGGCTTCAGCCTTGCTATTGAAGTTCATTATCTTCATATGTCTATGATCGGATGAACTTTATGTTTTTGCGAAAATACTGATTTGCGCGAACTTTTTTCCTGTCGCCAGGAGAAAAACGAATCCGTTTGAATATTGACATCTATGTAGGGTCATATTGTAAAAGCCTTTTGGTGCTATCGGGTAGTCGGAGCAGAAATAAATGGCTGCGTGTATTTTTGTGGTCGAAGACAATGAGGACCTTAACCGCGATCTTTGCGAGTATCTGGAGATCTGCGGGTTCGACGTCGTCGGGTGTGAAACCGGGCAGCAATTTCATCGCGCTTTGGATGATCTGACGCCGAACGCTGTTATTTTCGATGTCATGCTGCCCGATGCGGACGGGTTCGATCTGGCGCGTTTCACCCGCAACAAACTTGATTGCGGTATCATGATGCTGACATCGCTTTCTGGCATGGATCAGCATTTAGCGGGGTATCAGGCGGGGGCAGATGTTTACCTGACCAAGGACAGTCCGCTTTCGGTGATCGAGGCGGCCTTGCGACCGTTGTTGCGGCGCGTATCGACAAATTCTGTTGAAACAACCGGCGAATCGGTGGTCGAAAATTCGAATGACTGCTGGACGCTTGATCGTTTGAACTGGACGCTCACGTCCCCGCAAGGGGGCAATGCCGTTCTGACGGCTGGGGAACGGACCATCATCAGTGTCCTGATCGAGGCAAATGGCGGATGGTTGACCCGGCCTGACATTGTCAGTGCGCTTGGTAAAGCCGATACTGCTGAAAACTGTCGCAATCTTGATACGGCGATCCGCCGGGTTCGGCAGAAAATTTCCAAGGATATCGGGGACGAGTTGCCTGTGCGGACCGCCTATGGTCGCGGATACGCATTTGCATCACCAGCCGTTATTGTCGGTGACGAACCCGAGGCAGAGGCCGTTGCCGCCAAGGCCCGTTCAAACGCCTGATGCGGTCTGCTTGAAATGTTCAAATGAACATAGGCCGAGATTGTTTTGATCGTTGGCAGTCTTGTCTTGCGCTGTAAACCTGTAATTACCTTATAATGGTGATTCCAGTGGCAATGTGATCCGGATGTTAAACCCGGTTTCGGCGTTGGTGACAATGTCTGTTTTGCCGCCATGTGCGGCAATGATGCGCTGTGTAATGTGCAGCCCCAACCCGATCTCATTTCGGGGCAGCAAACTTTCAGGGTCGGTTTTTTTCTCGTAAAAGCGGTTTGGGTCGGTTTCCGGCTCAATCGGGCTGTGAAATGAAAACAGCGAATTGCGTAGCGCTTCGATATCTGCAGCTTCATCAAGAACAAGACCCGGATGAGAAATGTCGATTTTCAGGGTCATTTTATGTTCTTCCTCCGCGACCAGTGAAATCGTTTCGCCGGGCAACTGTCGGCGGGCATTTTCAATGACGTTGGTTAATGCCAGGCTCAGCAGGGTTTCATCGGCATAAAGAACGCTGTTGGCCTTGCCGCTATAGCGAAGACCGATCTGAGCATTTTCGCGCTGTGCCATCGCCGTAAATTCGCCAAGGAATCCTTTTGCCGGAATAAGTTTGCGGGCGAGGGCAAATTGCGGTGCGTTTAAATTGTCTTTTCCTAAAAATACATCAACCAGCCGGGCCAGTTTGCCAGATTGATCCTGGATGCGTTTCAGGCGGTCGGTTACGGGGCGCGGAACGTCGTAGGTGCCATTTGCGGCAGCTTCTTTGTGTAAACGCAGGGTCACCATTTCGGCGGCACGCTGGATAACAGCCAGGGGTGTTCTAAATTCATGCGATAGCATCGAAACCAGTTTGCGTTGTTCCTGAACCAGGTTTTCGGTGCTTTCTGCCATGGTGGCGGCTTTTATTCGGTCCCGGTCAATGGCCGTGATGCGCAGGCCCATCAGCGCGCTCATCAGTACAAGATGGGCAAGCAGCGCAAAGGGGTATGCTGCTTCGGTAAAATTATTGACCGGCAACAGATGGTTTAAGGCCAGATAATAGATCATCAGTGCCACCGTTGGCACGGCCATGACCGTCAGATAAATCCAGTGCACAATAAAGCGCGGATTTCGGATGATGCGCCGTATCTGAAAACCAATGTAAATCAGCATGATGGCGGTGTGCGAAAACTGGCAATAGCTGGCAAATATGGTGTAAAGCGGCGAGGTGGCAGTCACCGCCCCCAATAGAACAACAACGGAATATGCACAGAAAATCTTTTTACAAAGTCGACATTCCGAGCCAATATCAAGGATATGAACCCATAGCAGGCTGGCCGCTGAAATATTGATGGCGGTGCCTGCCCCAACCAGCAAGTCACTGGTATAAGGCCATTCCGGTGCAAAGATGGTCAGGAACACGCCGCCAACTGCCGAGGCTAATGTGCCAAATGCTGCAAGGCATACCCCATAAAGTGCAACCGCGTAATCGCGGATAAAGATGCCAACAATGACGTAAATAACCGCCATCATCATCACGACACCGATAAAAAGTCCCTTGGCGACCAGGCCAAGAGACCAGCGGCTTATTTGCACATCATTTGATAGCAGGGATGCTTCGATAAACTGGGTGCTGTTTGACTGGGTGCGGATGTAAAGGCTGTATTTTCCTTTATCGATGGCCGGGAAGGTCGCCAGATGTTCCGGTGCCAGCACCGGCCGCTGGCTTGAGGGTAAATGGTCCCCCAACAGAGCCGACCATAGCGGCGCAGAAGTGTCTTTTTGAGTCAGATACACATTGATTTCGTTCAAAAAGATTGGCCCGATATCGAGATAGCGGCTTTCACCGATCGGCCCGGAAGCAATCAGATCAATGCGATACCAGATGGCATTGTTGGTATAACCAAAGGCTGGAATATTGGAATGTGCGGTAAAGGCACTGTCGGGCAGGGCGCGGATATCGTTAAGGGTTTTGCTTTGTTCGGGATCCTGAAAGCTGGCGATATGCCCGGTGAACAAAATATCGTCCGAGGTCGGGGCAGAAATATTAACGGGTGGCGCCAAATCCGCCCATGCTGTGCGATGCTGCACATCAAGCACGGTTATCAGAACCACAAACAAAAGGCAAACCAGCCCGGTTTTAAGCGGCCTTGAAGGGGCGCTTGTAACGGCATTTACGGCTTGGCATATGGCGGAAAGAAGGACCATTATTCTGCCCCCCCATTGTGCGCATTCCGCCTCGCTACCATCCGCTGGCTGTTATGGCGGATGTTATGAATGGTTGCATCGCGATCAATGGGCAGCTTGAAAACGACGGTGGTGCCACCTTTTTCGGCGACAGACATGGTGATAGAGCCGTTATGTGCTTCAAGAATGCGGCTGGCAATGTGCAGGCCAAGGCCAACGCCACGTGTTCCGTCTGATGTTTTTCCGCGATAAAACGCCATTGAAACCTGTGACAGGTCTTCTTCGTTCATACCAGGACCATGATCGAGCACACGGATATAGGCATAGCCATCCCCGCGATGGTTGCAATCGACCGAAACGGGTGAACCTGGTGCATATTTACGTGCATTTTCTATGACATTAGCAATTGCGAGTTTTAACAGGGTGGGGTCGGCCATGATGGCAGTACTGGCATCGCCATGCAGCGTAATGTCAATCTGAGTGCCTTCCTGATCAATTGAATCGACAATGTCAGAGAGAAAATTCAAAAGATTGACGGGGTGAAGGTTCAGAGTAAAGGCACCGCGATCGAGCGTGTCTTTTGTCAGAAAAACATCAACCAGTGCCGATAGTTGGCCCGCGTGGCTGCGGATACGCGCCATGCGGTCGACAATCCCGGCTCCTGCTTCGCCCAGGTGAAGTGAAATCAGTTCGGCGGACCGTTGAATGATGGCCAGCGGGGTCCGAAATTCGTGCCCCAGCATGGTAATGAATTCGCGTTGTTCTTCGGCAAGCTGGCGGGTTCGGTAGCGGCGGCTTTGGGCGGCAACGCGGGCATTTTCCAGATAGCTGGTTCGATAGGCCATGGCCATTCCCATCAAAATCAGATGGAAAAGGGTCGATACAGGATAAATGGTCTGGGTTAGCCGGTTGGCTGGTGCCAGTCCGACCAGCGAGGCGATATAGATCAGTGCCGCAAGACAGGGAAGGCCCAGCGCAAAAAGATAGAACAAGTGCATGCCGCGCGGGTTAAGCCAGACGCGATAAATCAGGCAGCAAAATAAACTCAACAGCACCAGAAGGTGAAAGGATAGAAAATAATGGCCAAAATCGACATAAAAGGGTGTCGGGGCCAAAAAGGCCATCGCGGCGGCGGTCCCCGCATAAATACAATAGGCGCGATAAAGACGGTAACTGATCTGGCGCAGGTCAATCACCGTGATCCACATCATGACACTGGTCGCCACCGACAGGGCGGTACCACCACCGGTGACAATGTCGTTCAGGGCTGTTCCAAGCGGTTGCAACAGCAAAATGCCCAGCCCGGAAAGGCCGATGCCCAGTATTGCAACGGATAAAACATAGCAGCCGTACCAGAACAGGGAAATATCGCGGATCAGCATGCCGCCAGTAATGTAAACACCGCCAATCACCACCAGGGCAGCAACCAGTATGCTCGACAAAATCAGGGC
>TARA_R110000751_G_scaffold87156_3_pt1 | contig 23178 bp, 18 predicted proteins | sample TARA_R110000751 | Tara Oceans TARA_R110000751 (sample SAMEA4398001) | marine metagenome | biome: Polar Biome; feature: [MES] marine water layer (ENVO:01000295) within the mesopelagic zone...; material: water (ENVO:00002006), including particulate matter (ENVO:01000060) such as...... | reverse complement strand
CTACTACGCCAACTCCCAGATCGGCCTGCGCCCGTTCCGGCGCAATCTGACCTACTTCGGCGTGGATGCGGACCAGCTGCTGGTCTACCGTCCCGAGCTCGCCGTGCGCGTGTTCGAGCAACTCGGCGAAGGGTTCGAGCGGGGCGACCTGATCCCGCTGCCGCACATCGTCTTCGACAGCGCCGAGGTGGTCGACGCCTTCCGCCTGATGCAGAAGTCCGGCCATATCGGCAAGATCCTGGTGAAGGCCCCCCCGAAGGTCGAGGCGCCGCGCACCCGCGCGCCCAGGATCACCGGCAAGGGCGCCTATCTGGTGGTTGGCGGGCTGGGCGGTTTCGGCGCCGAAACCGCCGCCTGGCTGGTAGAGCGGGGCGCCCGCCACATCTGGCTCACCTCCCGCTCCGGCCGTGTGACCGAGGCCGCCAAGACCGCCATCCGCCGGATGGAGGCGATGGGCGCCAAGGTCGTGACCCGCGCCTGCGACGCCGCCGACGAGACCGCGCAGAAAGAGCTGATCGACGAGATCGAGGCCGGCCCCGCCCGCCTGCGCGGCGTGCTGCACACCGCCATGACCCTCGACGACGCGCTGTTCGCCAATCTCGACGGCGAGCGGATCCGCACCGTCCTGCGCCCCAAGATCGCGGGGGCCGAGACGCTGGACCGCCTGACGCGGGACCTCAAGCTCGACCTCTTCGTGGTCTATTCCTCGGCGACCACGCTGGTCGGCAACCCGGGCCAGACCGCCTATGTCGCCGCCAACTGCTACCTCGAGGCGCTGATGGCCGAGCGTCGGCGCGCGGGCCACCCCGGCCTTGCGGTGGCCTGGGGCGCGATCTCCGACGCGGGGTATCTGACCCGCGACGCCAAGACCGGCGCGATCCTCTCCGACCGCCTCGGCGCCTCGGCGATCACCGCGCGCGAGGCGTTCCAGGGGCTGGAGATGGCGCTCGCCGCCGCCGACCCGCAGGACGCCTCGGCGGTGAGCTACGCCCAGATCGACTGGGCCTCCGCGTCCCGGGAGCTCGCGATCACCCGCACGCCGCTGTTCGCGCGCATGGAGATGCCCGACGCCTCCGCGGCGGGCGAGGCCGCCCTCGACCTCGCCGCCCTGGTCGCCGGGATGACCGAGGCCGAGGCGCTCAAGAAGATCGCCGAGCTGCTGGCCGGCGAGACCTCGCGCATCCTCCGCCTGCCGGCCGAGGAGATCGATCCCCGCCAGCCGCTGACCGAGCTGGGCTTCGACAGCCTGATGGCCGTCGACCTGCGCATGGCCGCCGAGGAGAAACTGGGCATCGACATCCCCTTGATGAGCCTCGCCGGCGGCGCCACCTTGATCGACATCGCCGCCCGCGTGCTCAAGCGCCTCGATCCGGCGGAGGCCGCCGCCGCCGGCGCCCCCGAGGACGCGGTGCTCGACGGCCTGCTGGAGCGGCATGTGGGCACGGGCGACGAGCTCGATCCCGAAGCGATCGCAGAGCTGAAGCGCCGCGCAGGCGGCCCGGCCGGCGCCCTGAACTGAGGCGCCGGCCGCCCCCCTGCGCCGCGGCGCGGGGCGGCCCATGAAAGGAACGACATCCATGTCCGGGTCCGAAGGCGAAGGCCGGTTCGGCGCCGCACGGCGCTCCGCATTGCTCGAGGAGCTGCGCCAGACCCGTTCGCGCCGCACCCCCTCCGACCGACCGGCCGCACGGCCGGGCCCCAAGCCGCAGCCCAAGGCCTTCGACTTCGGCGCCCTGCCCGGCCACAAGCAGATCCGCCTGCAGAAGTCGGCGGCCGAGATGCTCGACATCGGCGTGCCCTACTTCCGCGAACAGGAAGGCTACGCCGGCCCCACCTGCATGATCGAGGGGCGGGAGGTGCTGAACTTCTCCTCCTACAATTACCTCGGTCTGAACGGGCACCCCAGGGTCCACGCCGCGGCCAAGGACGCGATCGACCGCTACGGCGTCTCGGTCTCGGCCAGCCGCGTGGTGGCGGGGGAGCGGGACCTGCACGCCAAGCTCGAGAAGGGGCTCGCGGCCTTCTACGGGACCGAGGATTGCGTGACGATGGTCTCGGGCCACGCCACCAACATGACCACCATCGGCGCGCTGATGGGGCCCAAGGACGTGATCCTGACCGACACCTGGATCCACAATTCGATCACCGAGGGCGCCCGCCTGTCCGGCGCCGCCCGGGTGACATTCCCCCACAATGACCTCGACTGGCTCGACGATTTCCTCTCGCGCAACCGCGGCCGCTACGAGCGCGCGCTGATCGTGGTCGAGGGGCTGTATTCCATGGACGGCGACTGGCCCGACCTGCCCCGGCTGGTCGAGCTCAAGCACCGCCACGAGGCCTGGCTGATGGTCGACGAGGCCCATGCCGTCGGCGTGCTGGGCGAGACTGGCCGCGGCATCGCCGAGATGCAGGGGGTGGACCCGGCCTCGGTCGAGATCTGGATGGGGACGCTCTCGAAGACCTTCTCCTCCTGCGGCGGCTACATCTGCGGCTCGGCGGCGCTGATCGAGTTCCTCAAGGCCAACGCCGCGGGCTTCGTGTTCTCGGTCGGGCTCGCCGCGCCCCTGGCCGCGGCCGCGCTCGCCTCGCTGGAGGTGCTGCAGGCCGAGCCGGAGCGCGTGGCCCGCCTGCAGGCCAACGGCCGCCGCCTGCTGGAGCGGGCCAAGGCCGCCGGCCTCGACACCGGAGAGGCCAAGGGCTCGGCGGTGATGCCGGTGATCGTGGGCGACAGCGCGCGGGCGGCGATGCTGTCGGACGCCTGTTTCCGGGCCGGGCTCAACGCCCTGCCGATCACCTTCCCCGCAGTGCCCGAGAAGCAGGCCCGCCTGCGCTTCTTCCTGACCTCGGAGCATACTGAGCCCCAGATCGACCGCGCCGTGGAGATCTGCGCCGAGGCGCTCGCCCGGGTTCGCGCCCGCAAGCTGCCCTTCGGGGCCGGCGCCTGAGCGCGACCGGCGCCCCTGCCATGGCCAGGACCTCTCCTCCCGGTCCCCGCCGCGCCGGCGGCGCCCCTTCGGGGCATGACGACCACGCCGGCGGCGGCCGCGGCTCGGCCTCCGGGCGCGTGCGCCTGCGACGGGCGCTGCGCACGCTGACCGGCGGCCGCGGCGCGCCGCGCCTCGTGCACTGGTCCGACGCGCCCGTCTCCGGCGCCGCGCTGCCCTGGCTGCTGCCCGCGGCCCTGCCCGGCCACCCCCCCGTGGCGCTGGGACTGGGCGAGGCGCCCCCCCGCTCGCCCGCTGCGACCGCCGAGCTTGCCGCGCGCATCGCCGCCGACCTGACCTGGTGGCCCGCCACCGTCGCCGCCGCCGCGCGCCCCGAGACGCTGGTCGACCTGCGCGACGCCTCCGCCGCGCAGGCCGAGACCCTGCTTTCGCTCGCCGACTCCGAGGCCCCCGGCGCCGCCGCGGTGGTCCTCGCCCACGGCGGCGAGGGCGAGGCCGCCGCCCGCCGCCGCGGCCTGCCCGTGGTCCGCCGCGTCGCCGAGATCTGCCCCGAGCGTCTGGACCGCGTCATCGCCTCCCACGGCGCGCTCGCCCATCGCGCGGCGCTGGGCGGACGCCTGGGGCTGACGCTGGCCGGCGCCGCCGACCCCGACCCGTGGCTGTCGCGCGTCCGCTTCGTCGACCCCTGGCGCGGCCAGTCGGCGCCGGCGGTCGAGGCGCTCGACGCGCTGGCGCTGCTGCGCGCGGCCGCCCAGCGCAACGACCGGCGCACCGTCACGCTGGGCTTCTCGCGCTGGAAACGCCGCAACGCCGACCCGTTCCTGACCGGCCCCGAGGGCCCCCCTGCCCATGTCGCCGGCCTGCGCAACGCCGTGCAGGTCGCCGCGGCCACCCGCGCCCGCCTCGCCGTCTGGGGGATGCGCGAGGCGACCGAGGCCGAGGCCGCGGGCCTCGAGGTCATCCGCCTCGAGGACGGCTTCGTCCGCTCGGTCGGCCTCGGCCTGCGCCACGCGCCGCCCTGCTCGCTGGCCGTCGACCGCCAGGGCCTGTATTTTGACGCCACCCGACCCACCGACCTCGAGGCCCTGGCCCGTGAGGCCGAGATCCCCGACGCCCTGCTCGCCCGCGCCTCGGCCCTGCGCCGGCGGCTGATCGAGCTGGGGATCACCAAGTACAACCTCGCCCGCTCAGCGCCCCTGCCGGAGACGCCGCGCCAGCGCATCCTCGTGCCCGGCCAGGTCGAGGGCGACCAGTCTCTGCGCTTCGGCTCCCCGCAGGTGCAGGAAAACGCCGAGCTGCTGCGCCGGGTCCGCGCCCGGCATCCCGAGGCCTTCATCCTCTACAAGCCCCATCCCGACGTGCTGACCGGCCTGCGCCCCGGCGCGGTGGACGCGGCGACGCTTGCCGCCTGCGCCGACGCGGTCGCCGTCGACAGCGCCGCCGAGGCCTGCCTCGAGTGGGCCGACCGGCTCGAGTGCATGACCTCCCTGATGGGGTTCGAGGCGCTGCTGCGCGACCTGCCCGTCACCACCTTCGGCCGCCCCTTCTACGCCGGCTGGGGCCTGACCGAGACGCCGCTCGATCCCGCCTGGTCGCGCGGCCGCACGCTGAGCATCGACGCGCTCGCCGCCTGCGCCCTGATCCTCTATCCGCGCTATGTGGACCCCGTCTCCCGCCTGCCCGCGCCGCCCGAGAAGGTGCTCGAGTGGCTGCACGCCGAGCGGGATTTCGTGAAGACCCCGCGGGGCCGCGCGCGCGAGGCCTGGCGCGGCCTCGCGTCGCGGGCGCTGAACGCGCTCCGCTGAACCTCCGTTCAGACCGGAGCGCCGGATCTCGCCCTGCGGGGGCCTGCGCCGTAGCGCGCGCACAACAGGCCGCGCCTACGCCGACCGTCCCCCTGCGCGGGACGGTCGACAGCGGGGCGGGCCCGTGCCAACAAGGTGTTGGAAAAAGGGCGACGAAGCCTTCCAACCAGGCCTCTGGAACGGGCGACAGGATGATCTCAGCGTCGGCTGCATGCCGCAGACGTATCTCGTTCTGCGTGGTGATCGCCGCGGCCGTTGCGCCCGCGGGGCTCGCCCTGTCGCAGGAGCCTCCGCCCCCGCGTCTCGAGTCCCGCAACCTCTACGGCATGACCGGCCTGATCGACATGCCCAGCGCGCGGATGCAGCCCGACGCCGAACTGGGCGTGACCACAAGCTATTTCGGCGGCTTCATGCGCAACACCCTGAGCTTCCAGGTGCTGCCGCGGGTCGAAGCCTCGTTCCGCTACTCGATCATCGAGGACTTCTTCGTCGCCGACGACCTGTTCGACCGCAGCTTCGACATCAAGATCCTGCTCTCGGACGAAAGCCGCTACTTCCCCGCGGTGGCGATCGGCCTGCGCGACTTTCTCGGCACCGGCGTCTACTCCTCCGAATATCTCGTCGGCACCAAGGAGATCGCGCCCGGCCTGCAGGTCACCGGCGGCCTGGGGTGGGGCCGTCTGTCGGGCACCGGCAACTTCGACAACCCGTTCGGCTACGTCTCGGACCGCTTCAAGACCCGCGACACCCGCGACCTGGGCACCGGCAACGTCAACGTCGGCCAGTTCTTCCGCGGCCCCGACATGGGCGCCTTCGCCGGCGTCGAATGGCGGCCCGATTTCGTCGACGGACTCAGCCTGAAGGCCGAATACTCGACTGACGCCTACTTCCAGGAGCAGGTGAACGGCGACTTCGATCCAAAGATCCCTTTCAACTTCGGCGCCGAGTATCGCGTCAACGACTGGTTCACGCTGGGCGCCTACGCCATGTACGGGTCCGAGTTCGGCATCCGCGCCTCGATCGGCGTGAACCCCACGCGGATCAACGGCCCGCGCGACCTCGACCCCGGCCCCGTGCCGATGAGCGTGCGTCCCCCGATCGACGGCGCCGTCTCGGCCGAGCTCGGCCCGGTGGTCGAGCGCGTCGGCCCCGGCCCGGCGCTCGGCTCGGACGCGGGGCTAGAGGCGAGCCTGCTTTCGGGCGCCACCGAGGGCGCGCGCTGGGCGCAGGCGCCCACCGACCTCCCCCCCGGCGCGACCTGCCCGGTCGAGGACTCGCTCGACGTCGACGCCGAACTGGGCGTGGTCGACGGGGTGACCTTCCTCGACCGCTCCGGCGCGCCGCTGTGCTCGGTGCTGCTGCGCGAGACGGGGCGGCGCTATCTGGACGGCAAGCGCATGCTGGTCGGGCGCTACGACACCACCTGGGCCGACCAGCCGGCCAACCGCGTGGCGCTGGCCGAGGCGCTGGGCCAGGCGATGGACGGCGAGCGGGTGAACCTGCGCTCGGCCGACATCGAGGCGACCCGCGCCCGGGTCGAGGTCGAGAACCCCTATTTCAACGCCGCCCCGCAGGCGATCGGGCGCACGGCCCGGGCGATGGCCAACACCCTGCCCCCCTCGGTCGAGGACTTCGAGATCACGCTGGTCGAGAACGACCTGCCCACCACCACCGTGCTGCTGCGCCGCGCCCGCCTCGAGGCCGCGGTCGAGGAGCCCGACGCCGCGCGCACCTCCTGGGCCGACGCCGAGGTGCTGAGCGCGATGCCGGTCGAGAATTCGTTCCTGCCCCAGTACGAGGCGGACCGTCACCCGACCTTCAGCTGGTTCCTGGCGCCGGCTCTGCCGCTGAACCTGTTCGACCCCGACAACCCCCTGCGCGCCGACCTGCAGATCGTCGCGGGGGGCGAGCTGACCGTCGCCCGCGGCCTGTCGCTGAGCGGCTCGGTCACCAAGTCGCTGCTCAACGGCTTCGACGACATCACCCGCCAGTCCGACTCGCAGCTTCCCAGGGTCCGCTCGAACTTCGCCAAGTATCTCCAGCAGGGCGATCCGGGCATCGACCGGCTGACCGGCGACTACCTGTTCAAGATCACCCCCGAGACCTACGGCCGCCTCTCGGCCGGCTACCTCGAGCGGATGTTCGGCGGCGTCTCGGGCGAGGTGCTGTGGAAGCCCTCCGAGCAGAGCTGGGGCCTGGGGCTCGAGCTGAACTACGTCGCCCAGCGCGACTTCGACATGCTGTTCGGCTTCCAGGACTACGACGTCGCCACCGGCCACGCCTCGGTCTACTGGGACACCGGCTGGCACGGGATGGAGATCCAGGTCGACGCGGGCCGCTATCTGGCCGGCGACTGGGGCGCCACCTTCGGGCTGAGCCGGCGCTTCGCCAACGGCTGGGAGATCGGCGGCTATTTCACCCTGACCGACGTGCCCTTCGACGAGTATGGCGAGGGCAGCTTCGACAAGGGCATCCGCCTGACCATCCCGTTCGCCTGGGGCCTGCCCTACGAGACGCGTTCGCGCCTCGACATGAACATCCGGCCGCTGACCCGCGACGGCGGCGCGCGGCTGAACGTGGCCAACCGGCTCTATCCCATCGTGCAGGAGGTCGATCGCGGCGACCTGCGCGCCGACTGGGGACATTTCTGGCGATGAGCACGCGGGCGAGCGGATCGAGGGGAAGGGCGCCGTCCCTGGGCGCGGCGCTGCTGGCGGGGGCCGCGCTGCTGGCCGGCTGCGGGCCGCAGGGCAGCTCGACCGAACTTGTGCGCGAGCTGGGCGGGCTTGCGCTCGACTCGCTGGCCGGCGCCGTCGGCCTCGAGTCCGAGCCGGCCGAGCCGCCCCGCCAGCTGACCCGCGCCGAGATCAACCAGATCGACGGCGCGCTGATCGGCGCCTCGATCAGCGACTCGCCGATGGCCTACTTCATCGCCTTCGCCGCCAAGCCCGACGGGAAAGTCACCTACTACAACCCCACCAAGCAGAGCCTGACGATGCAGGGCGGCGCGCTGCTGTCGGGTCACGGGCTGGGCGACGAGCGGATCGGCTATCGTTCCGACCCCGCCGAGGACTTCCTGGTGGCGCAGCGCCCGGTGCGCGAGTGGCCGGGTCAGGTGACGCGGGTGATGCGCTTCATCGACGCCGAGGGGCGTCCGTTCGCGCGCACCTTCCTGTGCGCCCCGCGCGCGATTGGCCCCACTCGGATCCTCGTCGCCGAGGTGACCTTCGACGTCATCGAGGTCGAGGAGACCTGCCGCAGCCCCTACCGCACCATCGTCAACCGCTACTGGGCGGACGAGGAGACGGGGTTCGTGTGGCGCTCCCTGCAGTGGTACGGCCCCGAGCGCGGCTCGCTCGAGATCTCGATCCTGACCCCCTTCGCGCCCTGACGCGGCGTTCTCGGACGGCCGCCCTCAGGTTGGTCGCGGTCCGGGTTGGCTGACGGCGGCCGCCGACAGGCGGCGTCTCGCGCGTTCCCCCTTGTCCGGAGCCGAAGGGTCGGCGCCTTGCGCCCTTCCATGAGCGCTCATTCGCGTCCGCCGCGCGACGCGTCGCGCGCCTCTTCCCGCAATTCGATGCTCTCCCGCTCGCGCGAGCGAGCGCGTCTTTTCCGGCAGAGATCGGCCCGGGCGGCCCGCGCCGGCGCCGCGACCTGCGACCGGCAAACAAATAACGCGACGCCGTCTCCGGCGTCGCGTTGAATTTCGGTCGATCGCTCGACGACCTGTTGGCTTGTCCGTCTCCCTTCCCCCAAAGGGAAAGGCGGAAAGTCAGCGGGTGTTGGGCGTCGAGTTGTTGTCGTCGCCCGTGTTCGACAGGGCAACCGCACCGCCGATGATGACAGCGGCGCCGACGACGCCGAGCACGAGCGGGGGAATGCCCAGCAGCGGGGCCTGACCGATCTGCGCCTGCTGCGCAACACCGGCGGTCTGAACCTCAGGAACCTGGGAAGAGGCATCCTGGGCGGCAAGCGGCGCGGCCATCAGGCCGAACGCAGCGATAGCGGTGGCGATGAGTTTCATTACACCCTCCAATACATCCACTTGAAGAAGCGTTACCCGACTCGGCGCCGCAAAGCAACAACGACGTCAAGCCGCGGCGCAGTTCGCGCCCCGACCTTCCGTCGCGGTCCCGTTCCCAATAATGGAACGGCTTGAACAGGTTGAGCTTTCGCTCTGTCGACGGACACCGCCCGCCCTCGCCCAGATCGCTCCCAGCCGGACCGGCGAACCCGGGCTCGGCCCCCGTGGCCGGTCCCTCGCAACGCTCTTGCGGCGCCCTTGCGGCAGGCGCCGCGTCCCGCGGTCGTCGGCGCCTTGAAATCAATGCCTCGGACTTGGCGGAAACGGTTTCCGCACACGCTTCAACCAACCGCTCTCTCGCGCGCGACGGTTCGCGGCGAGAAGGTTAGGTTCGCAGCGAGAAGGTCGAACACCTCCGCGCGCCCGAACATCTCCGCGCGCCCCGGAAGATGCGCGCCGGCGACGCGCGACCGCGGCGAGGGCCGTGACCGACCTGCCACACACTGGGCCCTCACCTTGAGTCGAGAGGCGGCGGGGCGCCTCGGGGCAGGCCCGAATCGCCCCCGCGGCCCCCTCGGCCAAGGTGAGGCGGCTTGCGCCGCCTCTGCCGCTTCGCAGCGGATCGACTTCGCCGCTGCGGCCTACTTGGTCGAGGTCGTCGAGTTCGTCGACTTGTTGTCGTCCTTGCTCGCCGCCACGGTCACCGCGACGACGGTCACCGCGGCCACCGCGCCGCCCACCACGAGGAGCGGGACGCCGACCACCGGGGCCTGCGCGAGCTGTCGGGACACGCCCTTGGGCTCAGGCGTCTGATCCAGCGCCGCCGGAAGGGAGGCCGCCTGAGGCGAGGGCGCAGGGGACGCGGCATCCGCAAGGGCCGGACCGAGGGCCAGCCCCTGGATGCAAAGGGCGATGAGCATGGTTCGCATGGAACGCTCCTGTCAGAAGTCGTCCCCCGCCCCGAAGATGCCTCCCACCCCCGCCGAATACCGGCAGAGCGTGAACAAATCCCTTACGCCTCGCCGGAGACCCGAAGATCCCCGGCCCGACCGGCGTCGATCAGTTGGGGGTCGACGGCGTGCTCGTCGCGTTGTCGCCGCCGCTATTGCTGGCCGCGATGGCGAGGCCGAACGTGGCCGCAACGGCCGCAACCGCCGGCACGACCGACGGCAGGCCGAAGATCGGCGCCTGGCCCGCCGCGGTCTGCTGCGCGACGCCCGCGGACTGCACGGCGCGCGGATCCTGCAGGTCGCTCGGCGCGGAGACCTCGGGGCCGGCGAGAGCCGGGGAGAGGCCGAACGTCGTCGCGAACGCCGCGGCGGCGACGGCGGCAAGGGCGGTCCTGGCGATATTCATGTCGAACTCCGGTGTGGCGGTGTGGGCCCCTCGTCGACTGAAGATCTAGCATGCCGCATTGCAGCAGAGAAGCGCCGCTCCAAAATCACCTTGAATATGAACAGCTTCGCCGACTTCAACGCAGGCGGCCGATGGCCGCGGTCGGGGTCAGCGCGTGCGCGGCAAGGTAGGACTCCAGCCGCTCGGCCTCAGGATGTTCAACGTCTGCGCCCATTTGCGGGGCGGCGAGCCCGCCGGTGACGAACAACGTGTCCAGGCCCTGCGCCACGCCGCCGGCGACATCGGTGTGAATGCCGTCGCCCACGCACAGCACCCGATCATCGGATACCGGCCGCCCGAGCCGCGCTTCGACCATCGCCCGCCCCAGCGCGTAGATCGGCGGGTGGGGCTTGCCGTAGCTGGCGGTCTCGCCGCCCAGGGCCTCGTAGGCGGCCGCGATGCCGCCGGCGCACCAGATCCGGCGCTCGCCCACGTCGACATGCACGTCGGGGTTGGCCGAGAGCATCCGCAGGCCGCGGGCGCGGGCGGCGGCCAGAATCTCGGCGTAGTCGTCTGGGGTCTCGGTCAGGTCGTCGACCAGGCCGGTGACCAGCACCGACTCGGCCTCGTCGAGGCCCACCCGCTCGACCTGCGCGGCCTCGAAGAAGGCCTCGTCCTTTGCGGCGCCGATGTGGAACACCCGCCGTCCCCAGTCGCCGGCGTTGACCGAGGCCACCGCCGCGTCGCCCGAACTGACCACCCCGTCGCGCACGTCGGGCGGACAGCCCAGCCGCTCGAGATGCCGCTCGACCGAGACGGCGGGCCGCGGCGCGTTGGTCATCAGGATCACCAGGCCGCCGCCGGCGCGGAACCGGCGCAGCGCCTCGACGGCGGCGGGATAGACGCGGCGTCCGTCGTGCAGGCAGCCCCACAGGTCGCAGAAAAGGACGTCGTAGCGGCCGTCGAGATCGGACAGCGAGCCGAGGATCGGGGTCATGGCGAGGGCTCCGGCAGCCTGCGCCCGCGGGCGCGTCGGGGGTCGCCCCGACCCCTGCCCCGCGACGCCCGCCGAGGCAACCGGCAAGGCGCCGCGGGGGCGGGCGCCAGCGCCGGAACGGGCGCCGGGCGGAAGGCGGAACGGGCGCCGGGAGCGGGCGGGACGGGCCCCGGGCGGGCGGGCGCGGCGCTTGTCAGCGGAGCGCAAGGCTGGTTTGCTTGGCCCGGTCGCTGCGTGCCCCCTTCGAGAGAGCGTCCCAGATGCCGAGTTCCGAGCTGTCCTTCCGGCCGCTCCAGGCCCCCCTTCCCGCGCTGACCGTGGGCGTGGTCGCGGTGGCGCCCTTCGTGGCCCTGCTGCTGATCGCCCTGACCACCGAGATCGGAACGGCCGACCGCGCCCGCTACCTGATGGGCGCCTGGGGGGCGATGCTGCTGGCCTTCCACGGCGGCTGCCGCTGGGGCTTCGCCGGCGCGGGCCTGGGCGAGGGCGCGACCTGGTGGACGCTCGGCGTCGGCGTGGTGCCCGCGCTGGTGGGCTTCCTGGCGCTGGGGATCGGCGGACGCGCGATGCTGTGGATCGAGGCGCCGGCCTTCGTGGCGGTCTTCGCGGCCGACGTCTCGCTGGCCCGCGCGGGCGGCACGCCCGACTGGTGGCCGGGCCTGATCCTGCCGCTCCTGGCGATCTGCACCGCCTGCACGATGATCGGCGCGATGACCTGAAAGCCTGACGCTGGGCGGGCGCGGATCGGGGCCCGCCCCCGCTGCGCCCCCGCTGCGCCCCGGCGCGGTCGACCGATGGCGGCGCCGCGGGAGGGCTCGGCGCAGGGGGGAGGGCTCAGCGCAGAGGCGCGCGCTCCACCGTGAAGCCGCGCTCGCGCAGCAGGCGGACCATCCCCTGCTCGCCGCCCAGGTGCAGGGCGCCGGCGAGCACGAAGGCGCCGCCGCGCTCCAGCTCCGGCAGGGCCGCCTCGACAAAGCGGCGGTTGCGGGCGTCGAACAGCTCGGCCCGCAGCTCCGCGGCGCCGGCGTCGCGGCCTGACTGCTCGGCCCGCCACAGGCCGTAGGTCCAGATCGGCCAGACCCGCTCCTCGCGGTAAAGCCGGGCGGAGGTCGACTGCATGTCGCGCCCGGCGTCCGCCTCGCGCGCCGAGAGGACCAGGGAGTCGAGGGACTCGGCGCTCCACTCGTCCTTCTGCAGCACCGGGAGCAGCGTCTCCCAGGTTTCCATGCCCTTCACCTCGAGGCCCAGCGCGGCGGCGCGGGCGGCCAGGCCCGCGTCCATCGTGCCCGCGCCGTCGGCCAGCGCGGACATCGCGCAGGGCGGGGTGGCCAGCGACAGGTGCACGATCCAGGGGCGCATGACGGCGGTGCGCTCGGGCGGGACGCCGAGCGCCTGCATGGCCCCGGCCACCGCCTGGAAGTCCTCGGCGCCCAGGGCCTGGTCCAGCGGCGGGCGCTCGAGATTGGCGACGAGCGTGGGATCCTCGGCCATCAGCCGGCCCATGCGGCCCATCTCCTCGGGCGACATCTCCATCAGCATCACCCGCGCCGCGCCCAGTGCGGCCACCGCGCCGGGCGGGGCCGGGTCGATCATCGGATGCGGGACGTGGTAGCTGCCCATCAGCCAGGAGGTCGCGCCCCCCGGCCGCCGCACGGTCCAGAACACCCCCTCGGCGTTGGGCTCGGCCGCCGCGGCCGCCATGATCCCGTCATGCGCCTGCGGATCGGCCCGGGCGAGCTCGGCCAGCAGGTCGCGCCCGCCCCCGCAGTCGGCCGCCGCAGCCCCGGCCCCCAGAAGCGCGCCCGACGCCCCCAGGAGCAGCGACACGGTCCCTGCGGCGAGACGCCCGGCCGCCTTCGCCTTGCGCCCCGAGGACCCGACGGCCACCTCCCCCGGGAACGCGAGCCGGGCGGCGCCCCTCGCGGAGCGCTCCATCGGCGCGGTCCCGACCTCGAAGGCCGCGGCAATGCGTTTCGCGAATCTTGACAGCATGGCGCCGATCTCCTAACTCCGCGCTCGTTAGCACTCCCCCGCTCCGAGTGCTAACAGCCGGTCCCGGTCTCGGTGAGACGGGTCCAGGCCCACCGTTCGGAGCATCGTGGAAGCCACATTGCAAGGGAGCCACGTCATGAACTTCACCCCGCTGCACGATCGCGTGCTGGTTCGTCGTATCGAAGGCGATGAGAAGACCGCCGGCGGTCTGATCATTCCCGACGCCGCCAAGGAGAAGCCCCAGGAAGGCGAGATCATCGCCGTGGGCGAGGGCGCGCGCAAAGACAATGGCGAGCTGATCGCCCCCGCCGTGAAAGCCGGCGACCGCGTCCTGTTCGGCAAGTGGTCGGGCACCGAGGTCAAGCTCGACGGCAAGGACCTTCTGATCATGAAGGAATCCGACATCCTCGGCATCCTCGGCGACGACGCCGCCGCGAAGGCCGCCTGAGCGCTTTCGCGCCCGGCCTGAACCCTACACGCTGAAGTTCTGACAGGAGCCAACGACAGATGGCCAAAGACGTCCGCTTCAACACCGACGCCCGCGACCGCATGCTGCGCGGCGTCAACATCCTCGCCGACGCGGTGAAGGTGACCCTCGGCCCCAAAGGCCGCAACGTCGTTCTCGACAAGTCGTTCGGCGCGCCGCGCATCACCAAGGACGGCGTCACCGTCGCCAAGGAGATCGAGCTCGAGGACAAGTTCGAGAACATGGGCGCGCAGATGGTGAAGGAGGTCGCCTCCCGCACCAACGATGAGGCCGGCGACGGCACCACCACCGCGACCGTTCTCGCCCAGGCCATCATCAAGGAAGGCCTGAAGTCGGTTGCCGCCGGCATGAACCCGATGGATCTGAAGCGCGGCATCGACAAGGCCGTCGCGACGGCCGTCGAGTCGATCAAGTCGGCGTCGCGTCCCGTCAACGACACCGCCGAGGTGGCGCAGGTCGGCTCGATCTCCGCCAACGGCGAGACCGAGATCGGCCGGCAGATCGCCGACGCGATGCAGAAGGTCGGCAACGAGGGCGTGATCACCGTCGAGGAGAACAAGGGCCTCGAGACGGAGACCGAAGTCGTGGAGGGCATGCAGTTCGACCGCGGCTACCTCTCGCCCTACTTCATCACCAACCCCGACAAGATGATCGCCGAGCTGGAGGACTGCTACATCCTCCTGCACGAGAAGAAGCTGTCGTCGCTGCAACCGATGGTCCCCCTGCTCGAGACCGTGATCCAGTCGGGCAAGCCCCTGCTGATCATCGCCGAGGACGTCGAGGGCGAGGCCCTGGCGACCCTGGTGGTCAACAAGCTGCGCGGCGGCCTGAAGATCGCCGCGGTGAAGGCGCCGGGCTTCGGCGACCGCCGCAAGGCCATGCTGCAGGACATCGCGATCCTGACCGGCGGCCAGGTGATCTCCGAGGATCTGGGCATGAAGCTCGAGAATGTCGGCATCGACATGCTCGGCACCGCCAAGAAGATCCGCATCACCAAGGACGAGACCACCATCGTCGACGGCGCGGGCGACAAGTCCGAGATCGAGGCGCGCGTCGCCCAGATCCGCACGCAGGTCGAGGAGACCACCTCCGACTACGACCGTGAGAAGCTCCAGGAGCGTCTCGCGAAGCTGGCCGGCGGCGTCGCGGTGATCCGCGTCGGCGGCGCCACCGAGATCGAGGTGAAGGAGCGCAAGGACCGCGTCGACGACGCGCTCAACGCGACCCGCGCCGCGGTTCAGGAGGGCGTGGTTCCCGGCGGCGGCGTGTCGCTGCTGTGGGCGTCCAAGGCGCTCGAGGGTCTGACCGGCGACAACGCCGACCAGACCGCGGGCATCGCCATCGTGCGTCGCGCGCTGCAGGCCCCGATCCGTCAGATCGCCACCAACGCCGGCATCGACGGCGCCGTGGTCGCGGGCAAGGTGCTGGAGTCCGAGGACCGGAACTTCGGCTTCAACGCCCAGACCGAAGAGTACGGCGACATGTTCAAGTTCGGCGTGATCGACCCTGCGAAGGTCGTCCGCACCGCGCTCGAGGATGCGGCGTCGGTCGCGGCCCTGCTGATCACCACCGAGGCGATGGTCGCCGACAAGCCCGAGCCGAAGGGCCAGGGCGGCGGCATGCCCGACATGGGCGGCATGGGCGGCATGATGTGATCCCCTTCCGGGGAGGTTCGCCTCCCCGGGCACGCGACACAGATCGCGAGGGACAGACCGGGGGCCGCGGCGCAAGCCGCGGCCCCTTTGTCATGCGCGCGCCCCCTCCGCAGGGCCCGCCGCATCGCGACCGGAAGCGCCGCGTCGACTGAAGCGCCCGGCCCGACCGTCCGGCCCGCGGCGCATTGCCAGGGCCTGCGCCCGGCCCGCGCCCTTGCCGGCCACGGCGCGCCGCCTACCGGTCGCGCCCGGTGGCAGGCGCAGAGCGCCCGGGATGCTTGCCGCGCACGGATCCCGGCGGTGCAGGGATCGCCCGGACACGCGGTCATGCGGGACCTAGGCGACGCGCGTTTCGGGGGTGTCGGGGGCGCTGCCTCCCCGGCGGCGCTGGTCTGCGGACGGGGCGCGCCCGGGCCCGCGTTGCGGCATCCGCCCCCGCTGCGGGCGCGTTTGCGGCGGCTGTCCGCCGCCAGGACGTCGGCGGGCGCCTCCTGCTTTCAGCCGGCGCAGGCGGCGGCGGCCCGGGCGAGGCGAGCGGCGATGCGCTCCTGGGTGAACAGGTGCAGTTCGCCCTGCCACCAGTCGCTCATGGGGTAGCCGGGGTCGGCGGCCTCGGCCTCGATGCGGGCGCCGCCGCCGGGCGCCGGAGAGACGGTCACGCGATAGAGCCAGACCCGGGGATCCATCGCCAGCACGCCGACCAGAACCCGCTCGCCCTCGCCTCGGCTTTCGCGGGAGGGCGGGACCGGGCCGCGGTCGAGATCCTCGCGCAGGCAGGCCAGCGCGAGGCCGGGCGGCAGGCGCGAGACGCGATGCTCGACGCTGCCCGCCTCCAGCGCATCCTCGCCGAAATTCGCCGCGCAGCCGGCGAGCGCGGTCAGGACCGCAGCGGCGGCCGCGACAAGCGGGAGAGCCTGGCGCATGCGCCGTCCTCCGGTGTCTCCCCACGCCTCGCCCGCCCCCACGATAGGGCCGGCCCGCGCCGCCGTCGACGCAAACCCGACCGAAGCCTGTCAGAGAAGTCGGTCAGAAGCGCCGGGCGCAGGGGCCCAGGAGACGGCGCCCATCTCGCCGGCGGGCCCGGCGCCGGTCCGCTTCGCCGCGGCGGACGAGGCCGCGACAGCGGTCGCTGGGGGTCAGGCGCCGCGCGGGAGCGGGACAGGGGCGCTTTGTCCTTGCGGCCGGACGTGGCGGCCAGCCTCGAGCCAGCCAGGCGCCCCGCACACGCAGAAGGGGCCGCCTTTCGGCGGCCCCTTCCTCGAGTTCTGCGGGTCTGGAGGGACAGTTACCCGTCGATCTCGACCTCGGGCATCTCTTCCAGCTCTTCCTTGGTGCTGGCGACGTAGACACGGACGTCGTCGGGATCGTCGTCGGCCTGCATGATCTTCAGGTCGCTCATCCGGACCGCCACGCGGTGCTCGCCGAGCCCCAGGAAGCCGCCCACGTCGATGATCGCCTCGTCCATCGCGCCATCGTCGCTGAGCACCAGGTCGACGACCTCGCCGATGTCCTCGTTGCCCATGTCGTAGACCGTGGCGCCGGAGACGGTCTCGGCGGTCAGGCCGGCGGCCTCAACCTCGCGGTAACCGGCCGCGTCCATCTTGGTCAGCTTCCCGGCAGCGCCCTCGGGGGCCGCAGCCTGGTTGGTCTGCGCGTCGGTCCCGGCGGCCATCTTGTCGGTCGCTTGGTCGGTCGCCTGGGCCGTGTCGGTGGCGGCCTCGTCGATCGCCTCGCCGGCCTGCTCGGTCGTCTCCTCGACCTCCTCGGCGGCGTTCTCGGCCACCTCGGCGGTGTCGCTCGCGGCCTCGTCGATCGCCTGCTCGGTCTCGTCGGCCGCGTCGTCGGCCTCGGTCATCGCCCGATCGGTCGACGGAGTCGCCTGCTCGGCGGAGGGCAGAGCCCCCGTGGCGCCGGCGCCGGTCGCGGCGCCCGTGGCCATCGTCCCGGAGGCGGCCTGCGTCGAGGTCGCGGCGGCCCGGTCCATGCCGGCGTCAGGATTGCGCTCGAACTCGGGCGCGTTCTCCAGCGCGGCGCGGTCGGACTTCAGCACGAGGAACGGCTCGTCGTCGCCCTCCTCGGTCTCCCAGGCCAGCTCCTCCATGGTGATCGCCACGGTCTTGGCGCCCATCCCGAGGAAGCCGCCCACATCGACCAGCACGGCCTTGACGTCGCCGTCGCGGGTCATCACGACGTCGGACACCTCGCCGATCGAGTCCCACTCGGGGCCGTCGTCAGCGTCGGCCATCTCGTCGGAGGCCTCTTCCTTGCCCTCGGCGAGATCCTCCTGGGCGTCAGCCTTCGCGTCGGCCATCTCCTGGGAGGCTTCCTGCCGGGCTTCGGCCTGCTCTTCCGCGCCCTCGTCCTTGGCGTCGGCCATCTCGTCGGTGGCCTCTTCCTTGGCGTCGGCCATCTCGGCGTTCGCCTCGGTGCGGGCCTCGGACATCTCCTCGGCGGCCTCGCCCTGCGCCTCGGCGCCGGCGGACTGCTTCACGTAGACTTCCTTGCCGATGAAGTCCGAGCCGAACACGTCGGTCTTCTCGGCCTTGGCCATGTAGACCCCGCCCGCGGCGGCGGAGCCGGCGGTCGCGTCAGGGGTCGCGTCGGTCTTGGTCTCCTGGGCCAGCACGGCATAGCCGGGGGCGGCCAGAGCCAGGGCCAGGGCGGTGGTGGTGACGAGCCGCATCATATCGCTTCTCCTCCGTTGCCAACCGACGGCTCATCTCCGGTCCGCGCCCTCTCGCAGGGCAGCGCGGCGGCCGTCGTCGTATCGTGATGGAGAGGTTGGAGCGACCCGGGCCGCCGTCCATGGAGTCCCTGAAATGACTCCGCTTTCGCCGCGTGTAAGGCAATTTGCGGGCGAGGGCGCCGAGAGCGGATTCAGCCTTACAGATCGTGGCCTTCCGCGGCGGAGCCTGCGCGGAAACCGCGCAGGGCCTGCCTTGATCGTTTCGCCGGATGGAAACCGTCGGCGCCCTGCGGAAGGCGCCAATTGACTGATTTTAAACTACATATTCGGTTTCATGGCGACAGGCGGCCTGCAGGGGCCTCAAACCAGCGCCAAAGGGCGGCGTCCGGTCGGCCGGGCGAGGCTCGACCGGGATCCGCGGCGAAGACGGTCCGAAACAAGGCGCCGCCCGCGACGGCGGGGGCCGCTCAGATCCGGGCGGCCAGGGCGCCGGCGTCGATCCCCTCGGGCAAGGTTCCGGCGGTCCGCCCCCAGTTGCCGGCGAGCCGGGTGGCCAGGAACGCCTCGGCCGCAGGGTCGCCCATGGCCATCAGCTCGGAGGCCTGGATCAGCAGGGCCAGCCGCTCGACCAGCCAGCGGGCCTTCGCCTCCGAGGGGCGCTCCAGCGCCGCCGCCACCTCCGTCAGCGCGGCGTCGTAGCGGGAGTCCTCGCCCCGGCGGGCGGTCAGCTCGGCCTTCAGCGCCTCGGCCGCCTCCGGGGCCCGGCCCAGGGTGCGCAGGACGTCGAGGCAGATGACGTTGCCCGACCCCTCCCAGATCGAGTTCAGCGGCGCCTCGCGATACAGCATCGCCAGGGGCGCCTCCTCGACGTAGCCGACGCCGCCCAGGCACTCCATCGCCTCGTAGACCACGCCCACGCAGCGCTTGTTGGTCCAGTACTTGGCGATGGCGACGGCCAGCCGGGCGAAGGCGCGGTCCTGCGGGCCGGTCCCGTCGAAGGCGCGCGAGACCCGCATCACGAGGGCCAGCGAGCCGATCCAGTCCAGCGCCAGGTCGCCCAGCACCGCCTCCATCAGCGGCTGATCGGCGAGGCGGCGCTGGAAGGCGGTGCGGTTGCGGGTCCACCAGGCGGCCTCGTCCAGCGCGCGGCGCATGAAGCCCACCGGGGCGGTGGCCGCGTCCAGGCGGGTGTGGTGGACCATCTCGATGATGGCGTTCACGCCGCGGCCGGGCTCTCCCACGATCTGCGCCCAGGCGCCGTGGTACTCGATCTCCGAGGAGGCGTTGGCGTGGTTGCCGAGCTTGTCCTTCAGGCGCTGAAGCTGGATCGGGTTGCGCTGGCCGTCGTTGGTCCAGCGCGGGACCAGGAAGCAGGTCAGCCCGCCGCCCTGCGCCTCGGGCAGGCAGGCCAGCGTCAGGAAGGCGTCCGACATCGGGGCCGAGCAGAACCACTTGTGCCCCCACAGGCGGAAGTCGCCGCCGTCCGGCTCGGCCCGCGTGGTGTTGGCCCGCACGTCCGAGCCGCCCTGCTTCTCGGTCATCGCCATGCCGATGGTGACCGCGGGCTTCTCCAGCCCCGGCCGCGAGTCGCCGTCATAGGCCGCAACCCGGGCGCGGGCGCCCCAGCTCGCCGCCAGTTCGGGCGAGCCCGCGGCCAGCGCGGGCACGGCGGCGTAGGTCATGGTCAGAGGGCAGCAGACGCCGGGCTCGACCTGGCTCAGCAGGTAGACCATGGCGGCGTGGGCGGCGTGGCCCCCCGGCGCGGCGCCCTCGGCCCAGGGGCGGGCGAAGTATCCCGCCTCGGCCCCGCGCGTCATCATCGCGTGATAGCCGGGGTGGAAGCGCACCTCGTCCAGCCGCCGGCCGCCGCGGTCGAAGACCACCAGCTCGGGCTTCGAGCGCTGGGCGCGCTCGGCGTCCTCCAGCGCCTGCGCAGAGCCGATGTCGCCCGCGAACGCGGCCAGCCGCGCCGCATCCCCTGGCGCCGCCGCCGCGATCGCGGCCTGCAGCGGGGCGTCGGCGGTCCAGAGGTCGAGCCGCTCGCGCGGGAGCGGCTGGTTGAAGACCTCGTGGGTGGCGAGATGGGTGCGCGGGGCAATGCTCATCTGGTCCTCCTCCCGGTTTCCCGGCAGGGAAGCATGGCAGCCCGCGCGGCGCGAGTCCCCGCGTCGCCCCTCAAGGCGAGCGCGCCGTATCGGAACAGGCGTGCAGCCGCGCGGATGCGCCGCCTGTTCGCGCCAGCGGAATCCGGCCCTTGCAGCCGCACGGATGCGGCGCAATGGTCCGGCGACCGAAAATGGGAGGCTTCAATGTCGCTGATTCTCTACGGGCGGATGCTCTCGCCCTTCGCGCGCCGGGTGGCGATCTGGTGCCAGCTTCAGAACCGCGCGTATGAGAGCCGCCCCCTGATGGTGAACGGCCCGGACTTCGAGGAACTGAAGAAGATCAATCCGCTGGGCCGCGTCCCCATCCTGGTGACCGAGGACGGCGACACCCTGATCGAGACCGCGGCGATCACCGACTGGCTCGACGACACCGCTCCCGAGGCGCTGCGCCTCGTCCCCGCCACCGGCGCCGCCCGGCGCGAGGTGCTCCAAGGCGTGGCCTACGCCAACTCGACCGTCGAGAAGGGCGTGAGCCTCGTCTACGACAAGAACCGCCGCCCGCCCGAACTGCACTGGTCCGAGTGGATCGAGCGGCTCGAGGGCCAGATCACCGCCGCCCTCGGCGTGCTGGAATCGAAGGCCCCGACCGAGGGCTGGCTGGGCGGCGACCGCCCCAACGCGGCCGATGTGGCCTTCGTCATCGCCCATGACTTCATCAAGGCGACCAACGCCTACCTGGTCGAAGGGAAGTTCCCCCGGCTCGCGGCGATGTCGGCCATGGCGGCGGACGTGGAGGCCTTCACGGCCACCGCGCCGGCCGCCTGAGGGCGCGCGCGGTGACCGCCCTGCCGGAGCCCGGCGTCGGCCTCGTGGCCCGCGGCGCCGACTGGCGCGCGATCCGCGCGGCCTTCCAATGGCCCGACGCGGCGGTCCGCCCGGAGGCCCGCTTCAACATCCACGCCGCCACCGTCGGCAAGTGGGCGAAGCGGGCCCCCGACCGCGTGGGCCTGCGGATCCTGCGCGACGACGGCGACTGGCGGGAGTGGACCTATGCCGAGCTCGACCGCGCCTCGGCCCGCCTCGCCAACGCCTTCACGGCCCGCGGGCTGAGGCGCGGCGATCGCTGCGGCCTGCTGCTGCCGCAGACGCAGGAGGCGATGCTCACCCACCTCGCCTGCTACCGGATCGGCGCGGTGGTGGTGCCGCTGTTCACCCTGTTCGGCGAGGACGGCCTGCGCTTCAGACTCGCCGACTCGGGCGCCACCCATGTGGTGACGGACGCGGCCAACCTGCCCAAGATCCTCGCCATTCGCGACGATCTGGGCGAGTTGCAGACGGTGTGGAGCGTCGACCGCCCCGCCCATGGCGCCTGGGGCTTTTGGCAGGAGCTCGCCAAGGGCCGCGACAGCTTCGCCGATGCCGAGACCACCACCGAGGATCCGGCCTTCCTCAGCTACACCTCCGGCACCACCGGCCCGCCAAAGGGCGCGCTGCACGCCCATCGGGTGCTGCTGGGCCACCTGCCGGGGTTCGAGACGCATCACGACTTCCTCCCCCAGGCCGGCGACGCCTTCTGGACGCCCGCCGACTGGGCGTGGATGGGGGGGCTGTGCGACGCGATGCTGCCCTCGCTGTTCCACGGCATCCCGGTGCTGGCCCACCGCATGCCCAAGTTCGACCCCGAGCGCGCCTTCGACCTGCTGGCCCGCCACAAGGTCCGCAACGCCTTCTTCCCGCCCACCGCCCTGAAGCTGATGCGCCAGGTGGACCGCCCTCGCGCGCGTTGGGACTTCTCGCTGCGCTCCGTCGGCTCGGGCGGCGAGGCGCTCGGCGAGAGCCTGCTGGAATGGGGGCGCGAGAACCTCGGGCTGACGATCAACGAGTTCTACGGCCAGACCGAGTGCAACCTGGTGCTGGGCAACTGCGCTTCCGTCTTCGCTCCGCGCCCCGGCTCCACCGGCCAGGCGACCCCGGGCTACGAGGTGGCGGTGATCGACGCGCAGGGCGCGGTCCTGCCCGACGGCGAGGTCGGCGAGATCGCCGTGCGCGCGCCCAACCCGGTGATGTTCCTAGGCTACTGGAACCGCCCCGAGAAGACGGCCGAGAAATTCGTCACCGGCCCTGACGGGACCCGCTGGCTGCGCACCGGCGACGAGGGTCGGCGCGAGCCCGACGGCTTCTTCTTTTTCGCCTCGCGCACCGACGATGTGATCACATCCTCGGGCTACCGCATCGGCCCCTCCGAGATCGAGGACTGCCTGACCGGTCACCCGCAGGTCGCCATGGCCGCAGTGGTCGGCCTGCCCGACCCGGTTCGCACCGAGGCGGTGACCGCCTATGTGGTTCTGAAACCCGGCGAACCTGCTGGCGAGGACCTCGCGGCCGAGCTCACCGCCCGGGTGCGCGCCCGGATCAGCCCCCATGTCGCCCCCCGCGCGGTGCACGTGGTGGACGAACTGCCGATGACGGCCACCGGCAAGATCATGCGCCGAGAGGTGAAACGAAAGGCGCTGGAAGGCTGAGCTTCCGCGCGGGCCGAAGGATCGACGCGATGCCGGACCCTGACCCCAGGATCGAAGCCTTCTTCGCCTCGGACGGCCCCTGGCGGCCGGAGCTGCGGGCGCTTCGCGCGATCCTGCGCGCCGGTCCGCTGGAGGAAACCTTCAAGTGGAGCGCCCCGGTCTATGTCGCCGATGGCGGCAACGTCGCGACGGTCTGGGGCCTGAAGGACGCCTGCGTCCTCTCGTTCTTCAAGGGCGCGCTGCTGAGCGACCCGCAGGGGCTGCTGGCGCCGCCGGGGCCGGCCACACGCTCGGGCCGCGTGGCCCGGTTCCGCAGTCTCGCCGAGATCGAGTCGCATGCCTCCGCGCTGGCCGACCATGTGGCGGCCGCGGCCGCGAACGAGCGCGCCGGCCGGAAGGTCGACCTGCCGCCCGACGACCTTGACCTCCCGGAGGAACTGCAGGCCCGGCTCGACATCGACCCGGCCCTGTCGGAGGCCTTCGCCGCCCTGACGCCCGGACGACGGCGCGGCTGGATCCTTCAGGTCGGGCGGGCGAAGCGCCCCGAGACCCGGCTGAAGCGGATCGAAGAGGCCGCCCCGCGGATCCTCGCCGGCAAGGGAATGCACGACCGCTGAGCCGGCGC
>TARA_R110000751_G_scaffold3874_2_pt1 | contig 23216 bp, 21 predicted proteins | sample TARA_R110000751 | Tara Oceans TARA_R110000751 (sample SAMEA4398001) | marine metagenome | biome: Polar Biome; feature: [MES] marine water layer (ENVO:01000295) within the mesopelagic zone...; material: water (ENVO:00002006), including particulate matter (ENVO:01000060) such as...... | reverse complement strand
TACACACAAGGATTAAGACATGCTAGAAACCTATCCGCAAGTTAAGGCTCTGATGCTCTCAGAGGGTAAGTCCGCTGAAGAAGCGTGTTCTGCGTTGGGGTTAGATGAAGCTGAGACGGCTGGTGCAGTAACCATGGCCAAGAGCGGGACTAGCGCTTACGTCATGGCAATGATAGAAGCGTCGAAGCCTATGGCTGTTAAGGTCATAGTGGATCTGGCGCAGTTCAGTCAGGATGAGACTACGCAGTTGCGCGCCGCAGAGATGTTGCTCAAGCAGGAGATACACGGTGAGAGAGGCAGCGCGGAGATAGAGCGCTTCAGCGAGGCGCGAGCGCGCATCATAGAGATAGAAGCGGAAGAGAACGAAGCTGCCGTGCGTAAGGACATCGTAGTGGCGCCACCAGCTACTGTCGTTGGCCACCACTAAAACGCTGAACCGCATGGCAAACAAAGGCTTTGATATTAACACGCGCTTTACGGGTCTCCCTTATTTTGAGACGCCGTATGAGATGCTTGTTTACTACGACGAAGAGATCCTTGACGGGACGTTCTCACCCTATAAGTGGCAGCGTGAAATCCTTCGTGGCTTCGGGCGAGAGTTGGAGCCGGGCGCCCTTGTGCGCGAGCTGCTCCGCGCTAACAACGGTAGTGGCAAGAGCCAGTTCATCCTTGCGCCTTGTGTGGTCTGGCTGGCTTCGCAGTTCCCGGAGTGCCTCTGTTGTGTTACTAGCTCCAGCCACAAGCAGATGAACGATCAGACAGAGCGTTATGTTAAGGCACTAGCCATGCGCATGAACGCAGTTCATAAGGAGAGTTACCCAGACGGCTTCTGGAAGATTATTCAAGGCTCTATTAGTAGTGCTGCTAGCGGCTCTTTTATAGATCTGTTTGTTACGGATGAGGCGGGTAAGTTTGAGGGCCGGCATCCTATTAGGCCGGGTCGTCGCTTCGGTTTCTTCTTCGACGAGTGCAAGTCTATTAACGAAGACCTCTATGACGCGGCTTACCGCTGCAACGGCATGAGTCACCGGCTGGACCAGAGTAGCCCCGGCGCCATGCACGGTCACTTCTACGACACGTCTACAGATGACGACCCGGCTTCGATCTGGAACACGCATGTGGCCACGGCCTACGACTGCCCGCATCTCAACGAGCTGGAAATCAATGAGCTTATTCGGAAGAAGGGCATCAGTGATCCGCTAGTCCGCTCGTCTATCTTCGCAGAGTTTACCAGTCTAGACGCTAAGCTTGTGTTGCCACGCGAGGTGATGAACGAGAACAACAAGCGGTGGCGGGATAAGTCTTTTGCAAAGGCCACTGGCAACTTATTTGACGAGCCGCGCGCTGGGCTGGATCTTGCAGCTGGCGGCGACGAGATCGTTCTGGACGTGTGGCATGGTAACAAGCAGCTTGGCTTAGAGTCGTTTGTTATGCGCGATACCACGCAGACAACCAAGGAGATCATTAACTTGATTAAGAACTATCCCGGCTTAGACGCTACGCGCATTTTCGCAGATGACGGTGGCGTGGGCCGTGGCATTATAGATCAGCTGCACGAGAAGGGCTACGAAGTCCAGCGTGTTCTTAACCAGTGGCGCGCTTACGACACTACCCGTTACGCTAACATAGGCACTGAGATGTGGTTTGACTTCAAGCGGTTCGTGGAGGAGCATCGTGTTAAGTTCATAGAAGACAAGAAACAGATGGACCAGCTCTGCTCGCGCTACTACAAGATCCAGACAAACACGGGTAAGCTGATCCTAGAGAGTAAAGCGGAAGCTAAGTCTAATGGGCATGGCTCGCCAGATAGGGGTGACGCTTGCGTTCTGGCTTGGAAGGGTTTGCGTTATCCGCTTGACTACATGGTGCCTAAGAAGAAGGAAGAGATGGAAGGCGTTACTGTGGCGCAGCTTCTAGCCGGCTTTGATAAACGGCGTGGCGCGAAGTTCAGGATGGCTCCAGACGATGAGGTTGAATTTAAGGGTTACAAACAAGACGCATACTTAACGGGTGCAAATAACTAACGACATGGCAAAGCAATATACACAATCGACGGAAAAAAAAGATAAGACTATTGACCCTCGTAACTTTACGGTGGTTAACGGTAAAATGCGTTCGCTGCTCTCTCAGCATGAGAGCCGGGTGAAGCCTAGAGTGAAAGCGGCTCGTGATATTCGCTTTGTGCCTCACGTGGCGCCAGATATGAAAGCTAAGGGTGATCTCAAGCAGGGTGATACTTATATCCCTGTGCGCCTTGTGGATTCTAATATCCGCCGGGAGCTGCCAGAGATCCTTAATTACCTGACAACGCCTGTTCGTCAGCTAGTCTTTGAGCCGAAGGGTGACTTCCTCCCGTCGAGAACTGCGCAGCAGCCGCTAGAGCGAGAGTTCACGCGTGTCTGCCGCTACGAGAACTGGGTCACGCCTTGGCTCCGTGCTGTAGATGGTGCAGCTACTCATGCGATCGACGCGGTTCGTTTGGATCTTGATGCGGATATGGACGGTAACTTTCTTGTGTCTCACGTGGGCCGTGAGAATCTTATTATTGACACGGACCTAGAAGGCGGCATAGAATCACAGGAGATCATAGGTCAACGTGTGCCGCTATCGGGCTTTGAGCTGCTAGAGCTTGTGCAAGATGGGCAGTTCGCCAAGGAAGTTGTAGATAGCATACTTGCTTCATCTACCAGCGGTTCACCGACTAGCGCTGATCCAATGCAGGACGCGCTTAATCGTATCTACGATGTCTATGAGTTCTTCTTCAAGACTATTGAGCAGGGTGAAACTTTTGTCTATAGGTGCTGGCACCACAAGGAAGCCACTAAATACTTAAAGAAGCCCACGCGTTTGTTCTTGGGTCGTAGAGACATGAACAAGCCGCTTCGTGGTAAGGATGGTATAGACGACTTCGCGCCCTTCTACGAGAAGGAGTTCCCGTTCTTCTTTCTCTATTATAGCGAGAGTGAGAACACGCGGATTGCGGATATTAAGTCTCGCGTGGCCCTTGACGAGGCAACGCAGGAAGCCGCTAGCGCGCTGCTCAGTGGCATTGTCAACGGCGCAGTTCGCAGTGTGCCTGTTTACGGTTCACCGGAGCGCAATAACAACCCTGATCCCGGAGCTAAGCCGCCTAAGGTTATCTCCCTTAAGATGGAAGACGGTCAGTTCATGGATAAGCCGTATAGGTTCTTTAGCAAGCCTGGGCCTGATCCAATCTTGCTAGCTGCGCTGAACGCTGTTACCACGCAGAACGCAGGTGAGCAGTCGAATATAGATGTGGCCGCTCGGAACCGGAAGGACAGCCGTAAGACAGCTACGGAGTTGAAGATGGCAAGTGCCGAGAGTCAAGAGCTTAGCTCGCTTAGTCTTGCGCTTTTCAGCCAGACCTTTCTCGCGTGTTACAGCCGTGCGTATTCTATCTTTCGGAATCGTGTTATAACAGGGCGGATCACAGTCTCCGATGACGTTAGATTTCTTATCATGGCTGGCCGTTACACGCTACGTTCAGCGGGTGATGTGGATATTGTAGAGCGCAAGAGGATCCTTGAGAAGATGCTTGCATTCTGGCCCATCTACCAGCAGACGGCTGCTGCCTCGGTGTTCCTTCGGCATATGACTAGCCATGCGTTCCCTGAGTTGTCAGAGGAACTGAATGGCGCGTTGGTGTCTAGTGGCCAAGACATGCAGCTTATTCAGCAACTTGCTGCGTTGGTTGAGCAGCTCTCTACGGGAGAAGACGGTGAGCTACGGCCAGAGCTGGACGGTATGGAAGAGCAGTTGGAAGCCCTTAACGAGCAGGTGCAGGGTGTATTAGCGGGCGCAGCTGCTCCCGGTGGAGCGCAGGGCGGGGCGCCGCAGCAACAGCAGCAGGAGCAGTTCGCATGAACGCAGATGTCTCCGCGCTTAACTCAGCCGGCTGGACGCGTTCTAAGGAGACGCGTCGCCGGCTAGCTCGTCTTGAGGCCATGCGTGGCCAGCTCACAGCAGATTTCATAGCCTTGTGTCTGGTTGGTTCTCCGGACATAGAGCTGCTTAAGAGTTTAGCAGTCCAGATCGGAACTGTTGAAAGAACCCTAGAACTAATAACTGAAGAAAACCCCCCTAGTGATGAATAATAGAAATAAATACTTGTTGTCCCCTGATACTGCGGATGCTACCGGTGCGCCGGAGCTAGCCCTTGTTGATGATCCGTTGGCTGATCCAGTTGAGCCAGTTGCTGAGCCAGAGCCAGCTGAGGTGGCCGAGCCAGAGCCTGAGACTAGTGACTCGGATGACTTCGTGTCTTTTGACGAGCAAGATGGTGCGGCTACAGAGCCAGAAGTCGAGCCCGCTGAGCTAGAAGTTGATGCGCCTGCTCCTGAGCCTGATCCGTCTAATCCTGTCCAATCACTATCTCGCAACCTAGAGTCTTATGACCTTACGCCGGAAGAGTTGGCCCTTGTTAAGCCGCTTCGTAATTATGCTTACGATCGTGTTAAGCCCCTCCTTGAGCAGATCACAGTTGACCGCGCGGCTCTTAAGCAGTCACAGACAGATCTTGCAGAGGCCCGTTCTGCGGACACGTCTGCTAAGACGTTCTACGATCAGCCGGATGCTTATACCCTCACGCCACAGTGGAAGCGGCTGGATTCGCAGTTTACGCAGGTGGAGCAAGAGCAAGCTTACTACCGGCAGCAAGCCATAACGCTTAAGGATGGTGGAGCTGCACAGTTAATTCAGGGCTATAATGAGAAGGGTCAAGCTGTCTTAGGCCCAGAGGTTACGGGCTCTGCTGCGGAGGTTGACGTGCAGACACAGCTGGGCAAGCTCGCCAATCAAGAGGCTGTTATTAGTGGGCAGGCGGAGACTCTACAGTCTTCGTTTAAGCAGTCTTATCAGACAGCCACTCAGAGTCTGGACAGCTTCGGAGCTTCTATTGTGAACCGGCTACCGGAGAACATTCGGCCCACTGTTGCGGATATTGAGAGCATTAAGACGCAGTTTTTCCCGCCGGAGTTTGCGGCGCATCCTGTTGCTAACTTCGCAGCTGGCGCCCTTAAAGTTATCTCGCTGATTAGCGAGAGTAACCAGTCGCTGATGAAAGAGCGAGACACGCTGCGTAAGGTGCAGAATGACGAGGAACTTGCCGGGGTCAAGCCGCGCAAAACAAAGGTGACTGCGCCGAAGGCTGACGATGACGACTTCGTGTCCTTCGACGACCTAGGTAACTGATCGAGCTGGCTAGCCTTTTTTGGCACGATTCCTGCGTTATATGTAGTAGATCGGCCAGCAAGGGCTAGCCAGATCCCCTCACGGTCCAAAGGACTCAAAGGCTAGCTAAGCTAGGTGGAAGGGCGGTTCGATAAACCCTTTTTAATCTAACAGATCCTATGCCTGACTATAATCTTCCTGCCTACGCAAAGACAAATGATGTCAAGGACCAGAATCAGTATGAGAAAATGCCTATTTGGCTCGCGCGCCAAGAGGTAAAAGCCTTTGCTGATTTCCACGTCTTTGACAAGCTATTCGGATCACTCAAGTGGAAACCCAATATGGGTAATAACTTGCGTGGTGTTCGTGCTGAGAAAACTCCTATTGGCCGTCAGATCTTTCTGCCGAAGCCTATTACAGAGGAGCCGTTGAAGGATATCATTGACCAAGAAGAGGTTGTCAATGACTCGGTGCTTCGTATGCACTACTTCGACTCTCTCAACTTCCACTTCCTTCCTAGCTACGCTGATTTCCGTGATAGCCAGATTGGACCTATTAACCGTGAGATCGCACGTCAGATCGCCTTTGCTAATGATATGTTCATTCGCTCATGGGTGTTTGAGATGGCGGATTATGTTTATGTCGCTGGTGCAACTACTCCGTTGCAAGATGCTCCTTCTAACACGGGTGATCCCGGAATGGAAGAAGCTGATATGTTTAAGGATCAGACTTGGCGACAGGCCAGAGTTGCTGACATCCAAGGTGCAGGTATCAGCCTCCGTCAGCTGGACACAGCCGTGGCTGTTATGCGTGATGACGTTGGCGCTCCGTTCTTCGAGGGGCTACAGAATGGCTCACCTGCTGCTAACGAAATGGTTAAGGGCAAGTATTGCTTGCTTGGCTCCAGTGAGATGTGGCAGCAGTGGAAATGGGATCCTGATATGCGGACCATGCTGGGTGATAACCAGAACTTGGTTGTTGACGGTTTCCGTGGTTCTATCTTCGGCGACGTTACTTACAAGACGGTTAGATACCCCTTGCGTGTGGCTGTTGATGGCTCGCTTCCTGTTCCTGAGATCATGACGGAGACACGCAATAAGACTGTGCCGAATCCTGCCTACGTGAACGCACCTTATGAGATTGCGTTTCTTGTGGCTGCTGATGCTGCTCAGTCTATTAGCATTGGACCGCCTCCCGCTGACTTCGCTGGTGGTGGTAATGGTGGTGGTATCTCCTTGAAAAAGTTCAAGGGTATGCGCTGGAACGGTGAGATTGAACTCACTGATGACATCCTTGTTACTCGCACGGATGGAGCTACTACTTACTACGACACTAACCGTCGTCGTGAGCAGCTTCAGCTTCAGTCCACGCTCGCGATGGGTTGCATTAGTAACGAATCTCGCTCTTGCATGCCGATCATGTTTGCACGTAAGCGCGCTGCGTAAGTAACCCCCGAACGAAAAAGGAACAAAACTATGAAGAACATGTTTAAATCATTGCTGATGGGGGCCTTGCTGCTCTCTTCGGTATTCGCCCTGCAAGCTGCTACACTCAGCACGAACGTTGCCGCCGCCGGCACAAATAACGTTCTGGCTAGTGGAGCTGCTATTACACAAGTCACCGCCGCTAATGCGACTGGAAGTGCCGTCACTATCCAGATCTTTGATGCGCCGGCTGCTTTGCTCACCTATACAGTTGGTGCCTATACTAACATGACGCGCACTGTCGTTAATGTTACGAATAGTTACACCTCCCGTAATGGTTTCGTTATCAGTAACACTAATACTGTGTTGCGCGAAACTGCTGGTGTTCAAGGTTCGACCACTCCTAGTTATAGGTCTGTGATTATCTTAACCGTGCCGGCTGGCGAAACGGTTACGTATACGCCGACTACACCTCTGGTGGCCTTCCAAGGTCTGCTGCTTACTAATCAGGCGGCAATTAACCTCACAATAGATTACGTTCCGGTCAGATAAACCGGATCGACTAGAGGGACTGGTTCCTCACGTTGGCACCTAACGGAGCTGGCGTGGGGAGCTGCCCTCGCTTCCCCTTCTTATTATGGCAGGTTCAATTACACAAGCAGATATTCCGGGTTACGTTGAGAGCGATCCACGATTCTCCGCTAAGCCTTCAACTGTTATTACAGTGGGCCCATCGGATACGGTGCAGTTGTTTGACATTGAGGACGACAATAGATTTTCAGAGATTTCAGTAGAGAATGTTGGTGACGAAGCTGTTAAGATTAAGGCAGATACGGCACGTGATGAGGGGGACGCTAGTGCGGCTTCGTTTGATTCGGTTATTTCTGGTGGCTCTGCAGACCTTGACGGCCTAGGTGGCTCTCTGCGCTACTCGTTAGCTAAAAAGATTCAACGCCTTACGGTTTATAACCACAGCGCTACTACAGCTTCTCTGGTTCTTAAGCTCTGGCATAGTGACCAACCTTGGAAAGCGCAGCAATGAAAAAGTTTACTCTGATTACTCTGTTGTTAATGTCTGTCCTTGCGATGGCGCAGGATAGGACTATTCGTCGTGGTGGTGGTGGTGGCGGTGGTGGCAGCGGCTCTATTGCAGACTTTAACGCACAGTTTGGCACCGACGCTGCGGGTAAGTATATCCTCACGAACGGGGCGAGTATTACTAATCTTGCAGCTTATAGTAACTTTACTGTGGAGACGGGATCTTTGCTGGTTACTGCTGGCAGTGTTCAAGCAATTGGAGCGTCTTCTGTCCTAATAGGGCGAGATGTCAAGCTCCCTTTTCACTCCGCTAATAGAGCTTTATATCTGGACAGCAATAGTCTAATTGCCTCTTCTGCTACTACTGATACTGAACTTGGGTATGTGTCAGGTGTGACCAGCGCCCTACAAACACAGATCAGCGGTAAGCAAGCCAGTGATACAGAGCTGGGGCAGATTGCAGCTCTGAGTATGGCGAACGGTGACATCCTGTATTATAACAGTGGATTTCAGAAGCTGGTTAAGGGTAGTGATACTCAGGTGTTAACACTAGCTAGTGGCCTACCTTCATGGGTAGCGGCAGGTGGTGGTATTACGTTTGAAGCTACGCAGTTTGGCAGCGCGAACGGATTCACGAACATCCTGAGCGGGGCAAATGTTACTAATCTTGTTCATCAAGGAGACTTTGACCTGAATGGTGGGATGGTGATGCTGAACACGGCTAACATCCGTGGTGACGATTCTGCTAATACTACGATAGAGATCTCAGGAGACACTATCACTTTTACTGCTTCTGCTGGTGACGGAATGACTTATGATAGTTCGGGGCTTACAATCCTCACAGATGATTTAACGCTAGACAGCGGGTCTTTGAATGTGAGTGCGGCTTCTGTAAGCGCTAATGGGTTTGTGGACACTTCGGCTACTGGAAACTTTGCTCTGGCTACAGATGGGAGTTTAAATATAGTTGAGAGTGCGTCTACAGCTACAGAGCTTGGTTACTTATCTGGAGTGACCAGCGGTATTCAGGCACAACTAAACACTAAAGGAACGGTGGGTGATGTAGCCGCCGCGATGATTCAGGCTACTAAGTGGGAGATGATTGTTCCCTTTGGGGATGAGTCCACTTCACATACTACGGGAACTAAGTTTACTTTCAACATGCCGAGAGCTATTACTCTTACAGGAGTGAAGGTGAACCTGAATACTGCAGCTACTGGCGCAACCCTGTTTACAGTTGATCTACATGAAGCGGGCGTCTCTGTTTTAAGCACTAAGATTACTCTTACTTCTGGTTCGCGCACTAGTGTCGGGGCTGCTACTGCTCCGGTGATTAGCGACTCCGCTTTAGCTGATGATGCGATAATGACCGTTGAGATTGATTTTATCGGCAACACTCTCCCCGGTGTTGGCGGCAAACTTACGCTTATTGGAACTCGTAACTAATATGAAACTAGCTAAATACATATTTTTGTTCATCTGGTTCGGGGCTGTAGCCGCTGCAACAGCTACTATAGTAGGAGCTTTTATAAGCTTCCCCGCACCAGCCGCACCCTCTACGCTCACTGATGGCTTAATGGCCTATTGGCCACTAGATGAAGCCTCGGGGACTAGGGCTGATTCGCACTCAAACTCTCTTGATCTGACTGACAACAACACTGTCAGCCAAGGGACGGGACATGTCTATGCGAACGCTGCTGACTTTGAAGAGGCTACGTTCGAATATCTATCCCGTGCTTCAACTGATCTGCTCCAGCCTTTATCGTTTAGCATTTCCCTGTGGATAAAGCCGGAAGACTTGACTGGCCCGGTTACGCCTTTTATTTCCAAATACGATGCAACGGACAGTGAACAGTCATACCTGCTTTACTACTACCCTCCCGACAACAAGCTTTTCTGGGCAGTTTACGAGAATGATGGCGCTGGCGGTCCCGGCGGTTCTGTTACGCAAGTGATCACCGCAGCGTATCCAATGTCTTCGGGGTCTTGGTATCATATTGTGGTGACATTGGACGACCTAAATGAAATACAGTTAATTATCAACGACGGAACTCCTCTCACAGCGTCAATGGGTGAGTCCATGTATCAGTCGAGTTCAGATTTTGGGATCGGTACAATCTTTGATGGAGGCTCGCCCGCTCCCGGTCCTCCGCACTATGACGGACTTATGGAGGCGACCAGTTTTTACAATCGTGTCCTGACCGCAGCGGAGATCACCTCCCTTTATAACTCTGGGGCTGGATTAAAATACACTCAATTATGAAACACTTTTTACTAACACTTCTCGCCGCAGTTTCGGTGCAGGCTTCTCCGCTGACTGATTCAGTAGATAGCGTCTACGCTAGCACATGGGCAGCTACAGTGGTTAATATTCAAACCGCAGAGCTTGCTAGGCAGGGTAGGTTTACACAGCTCCCTTGGACACATAAGGTTGCGCCCTCGGATGGAGTCGGTCGATCCCCTGATAACCTCACTAAAGTTGTTGACCCTAACGGTAAGAATTACAACTCATTTCTTGACCTATCTGGTGCTACTTTGAGAGCTAGATTCTGTGTTAATGTTTACGACGGTCCCGGCGGCGCGGGCTACACAGTAATGCTAGAGTTGGAAGAGGCTGGAGAAACTTGGCGCCGTGTTATCAATCACGGTTCAGACGCGTCAAAGCAGCGCGGTTGGTATAAAATAACTAAATTTGTTCTGCCCCAGTAACCCGAGTCGGATTAACTTTGCAGTTAGTCGCAATGAAGAATGGATTCAAACTTAGTAATTGGAATAGTGTTCTCAGCCCTAGTGGCTATAGGTGGCGGGGCTTTCATGTTCTACCGATTTGCAACTATGTGGACAAAAAATGCTCTAGCTCCTGTGAAGGGCGACTTGGACAGAGTGGAGGCAGAGCTTAAGATGCTAGAAGCTTCTATTAAGGGCTGCGTCAGTTCTGCTGGCTTAGACAAGTCTCTGGATGCTTTGGGCCTTAATTTTGAGACCAATTTTGTGTCAATGCGGGATGCCATAAACGAAGCTAAGAAGTCTATTAAAGATCATGCGAAAGACCTGTATGATAAGCATGATGACCAGACTTCAGAAGTCTCTAAGCTCTCCAGCCGTGTTGCGGTGGTAGAAGACAGAACTAAAAAATCCTAAACCCCGAACTATGAAACAGTTTCTCACAGACTCTAAACTCTCAGACCCAAAGTGTCTGATCTATCTAGCCATTGCCGGTCTGCAGATCGTAGTGGCAACACCGGATGCTTATAGTGTAGCCGCCGTGGCTCTCTCCATGTTCATTGCGTGGAAAGCATACCTCTCGGACAGCCATAAAGAACAAAAGGAACAGCCATGATTAAGAAACTATGTGTATTAGCGACGGTGTTAGCCCTTACGGGTTGCGGTTCAACGAAGGACTGGATGAACCCAGTCGAGCCTACAGAGGTTGTAGAGCAGCAAGTTCGGGAAGTTATTGACGCTGAAGGTGTCTCTACGCTGTCCACGAACTATACCACGAACGTGGTCTATGAGGTTAAGGGTGGATGGTTGAAGTCTATCTCCGGTGCGAAGGCTGCGAACTCTGCGTTGAACCCTACACCTACTGCGCCGCTTATTAACATCGGGTTGGGTGTGCTGGTCGCTGCTCTTGGCGTGTTCGCGCGATTCAAGACTAAGCGAGCTGAGAAGGCTGAAGGCTTGCTTGGAACACTCATTACTGGTGTTGAACTCGCTGGTGACAAGAAGACGAAAGAGTCTATTAAGAAGATTGCTCAGAACTTCAAGCAAGCTCGTGATCTGCACAAGCGCGTTAAGACTCAAACAGACGACAAAGCATAATCATGTCACAGACACAATATCCGGATTGGATAACAAAAACGCCCGCTGGGTTTGTTAACTTGCGAGAGGGTTACTTCTCCTTGCCAGTCTTTGCACTCTCAGGACACACGTGGTTGGGTTATACTGAGTTGGTTCGTCAGTATAATTACAATGCTACCACAAAGTTTGTCGTGCCGACGCTGCCTAGCAAGCCCAGCGGGGTTACTTTCTTGTTGTGTATTCGGTGGCGTGTCGGTGAGGTTGTTACGCGGTATAAGATGTGGGATGACGAAGGCACCGCGCTCGGGCTAGTGGGTGCGCCTATTTATAGCGGGCAGGTTATTCCTAAGAACTTCGTGCTTGAGGTCTTTACGATCTTGAACGAGACGGCTCCGGCTCTGGCCACGGCCCTCACGATCGCTAGCACTATTCGGACTGTGCCTGTGGACTACCGGGTGCGTGGTAGCTATGAGGATGATGCGGCGCCCACGGTGGTTACGGATTATCAGGTGCAGATGCCGGCTCGTGGTGGCGGCCAAGACTTGCTGCTTGACGGTAGTAATCTTACTTTGGGCGCATTAACGGTGTGGCCGGATCAGTCCGGTAATGCTAATGACTTGCCTCTTTACTGGTTTGGAATCGGAACCCCAACAGCCGAACAAGCTTCTGACGGTTTGGTGTTTAAGGATAGTGTTTATGTGCATTTTGAGGGCGCCACGATTGGCATTAGCTCTGTGAGTCAGATTTATCGGTCAGTGTTTATTGTGTTTCAGGTTGCGTCATGGATGCCAGGAGCACGTATTATTAAGCTTGCTAATGGTCTTGACCTTACGTTGGGCCTTACTGGTGGCAATCGTGACGTTCTGTTAAACACTGTTTCTATGGGGTTTCCTGCGTTAGCTGATAATACTAACTATTTGTTGGAATTACATTTTGAGCAATCTGGTGGAAATCTTATAGTGACTGGTGGTATCTACGGCGACCAAGAAGGGGCTGCTTCGTTGGCAACCGGAGCTACGCCCACTGCTTCGGTATTAAACATTCACCAAACAACTTATGATACAGACCTGAAAGTTGCTGAGGTTGGTTGTTATTTGGTAACGCCCTCAGCAGCTATTAAGAAAGCAGAACGAGACTACCTCATAACGAAATATATCGGTTGGACGACAGACTTGAACTTTAACGCAGACGTAGCTGGAGACGATAACCCATGAAAAAATTCCTCATATTCACAACGACGGCACTAGTGGCAGGTTCTCTGCTAGCTGGTGAGATCCTGAACAAAGGCGTAGATTTTACAGGGCTCACTAGCCTTACCCCGACGAAGCTAAATAACATCGTGGATAATGCCATGCCGGCTAGTCACATTGGCTTCGTGGTTGTAACGAACGGGTTGCCCTCGTTTGCGCTCGGCCCTTCCACGAACTTTGTCTGGCTGGATAGCGCGACTAGCCCGTATACGTTGAAGACTTGGGACCCAAGCACAACTAGCTGGGTGGCTGGCACGGTCTCGCCCTTGTCGATAACTAGTGGGTTGATAGCGCCGAACGCAGTTATCAGCGGGAAGATAGCAGCGAACGCTATCTGGACCACGAACATTAACGACAACGCGATTACCAGTGATAAGATTCAAGCTGCGTCGGTTGTGACAGGTAAGATTGCAGTGGACGCCATTGACGCTACGTTGATTGCAGATGACGCTGTTGTAACGGATGGCATTCTGGATGCCGCCGTGACTACGGCTAAGATCGCAGCTGGTAACATCACGGCTGCTTTGATAGCTACCGCGAGTGTCTCCACGACTAACATACTGGATAACTCCATAGCTACGGTGGATCTGCAAGCGAACATCATCGTTAATACGAACCTTGCGACGGACGCTGTGCTTAGCACGAATATACTGGATGGGACTATTGTGTTGGCTGATCTTGCAACAGATACTCTGTTTGCGAAGTATGATTCGAGCACTAATTCAACTGCGCTGATTGATGGGGAGACCAGACTCTACGCGCACAGCCTCGGTTTCGTGCCGCAGAGTGTCAGAGTCGTCCTTGTTTGTCACCACCCTACGGGTAACGAAGGCTACTCTCTGGGTGATGAGGTTAATGTGGAAAGCTTTTCTGAGGTGAATTACGGTGCAGCATTCGCTATTCGCGTAGACGGGGATAACGTCGTTGTTCAGAGAAGCAGGGTTAACGTTATATATGTGCCCGCAGGCCCGTTATATTCATTACCGGGAGAGGAGCGGACTATAGACGAAGACCTCTGGTCCCCTCGTGTATACGCTGTTTACTTCAAATAACCAACAACAACATGGCACTAAGAGACATCATAACGCGCCTCGCTAAGGAGTTCGGACAGAACCTGAGTGACACGGCGCAGGCTAATGGCCTTATCACGGACGTTAACACGGTCGTGCGAGATCTACACAACAGCCGCGAGGCTCCGCTACGCCACTCCCTGCGAGAGCGGCTAGTGGACATCGGCGCGTCAGCTGAACAGGTGGCCTTGCCTAGCGACATTGGTAAGATCCTGCAAATCCGCAACCCGGAGACGTTCGACGACGTGCGCCTTAAGGGCTTTGAGGATCGTTACATGCGGCAGAGCTGGTATCCACCGTTCCTTGAGTATCGCGTTAAGGAGAAGTCTGCGCTTAAGGTGAACATGCTTACAGGCGGTCCGATCACCGTGACGTTCTCTAAGCCTGTTCTGTCTCCTGTCAATGTTATCTTGACGGGTCAAACGCAGGACAGTGAGCGAGTGCAGGAGACGCTGCTGTTCGCAGTCGGTGACACGGCGCGGACCTCCATGAACAGCTTCTATGATCTAGAGGCTATTCGCAAGAGCGTGACGACGGCTTATAACCTCTCCGTGACAGACATACAAGACGTTGAGATAGCGGCCATTCCGAACAACAAGACGCAGGCTCGCTATCAGATCTTGCAGACGCTAGAGGCTGTGAATACCGTGTCTCGAACGCGTATCTTGGAGGTTCTGCATAAGCTGGACTGGCAACCTTTCGTGAACTTGGACGATACCTACTATGGCATAGAAGACTATGACACGGCGTTCTACTGGGCAACGAAGTCGCTTATGCTGGACACGCAGGGAGACAGTAGCAAGGGTGATGTGATCTTCTCGCAGGACAAGGCTACGACCTTGCTGGCTGCGATTGACGCCGAAGCAGAGAATGGCGAGAAAGAGATTTATGACGCGCCCGTGGCCGCATACGGTGTCCAGCCTACGCTTAACGGCGGCTACAACAGTCGTGTTAGCGGTCGCGGTTACGGTTACGGCACTCGCTACTAACAATGACAGCTATTACACACAAACAAGAGGGTTACAGTGGTGGACTTAATCTGCTTCTGGACACTTCGCAGTTAAACCCCAGTGAATACAAGCTGATGGTTAACGGGCGCTCGCGCTTTGGCCGGATCAATCCAGTAGCCAGTCCGCTGCGAGTTACTACCGGGTTGCCGGATGGTAACTATCAAGGCTGTTATGCTGTGGGTAACTTTGGTATTGTGTTCGTGAGTGGTAAGGCTTACTACAAGGACTACAACGCAGACGGTTCATCCTTTCTTGAGATCCCCGGTTTTCAGATGAGCGCCGTGGCAACTCAGCTGTATGCCGTGGCTGTCCCGGCTTCCACGGTTAACTTCGTGCGTAAGATTGTTTCTCTGGATAAGATAGAGGGAGCGGTTAACCTGAGTTCTTCGGTTAGTAGCAGCCCGCAGGCGTTCGTGGTGCAGGATGGTGTTTCGCAACCCTGGGTTATCTTTCCGGATGGCACGGCGCGGCCTACGTTGAACTTCGCGCAGTGGACTACGGATGATCGCGAGTATGTTCCTATTGGCTCGATGATGACCTACACAAGTGGCATCTTGTATGTGGTCCGTGGCAGCGCGATTTACCGGTCCGTGACGGGTCGTCCACTAGACTTCGTTGTGGGCATTAATACCGACGGGGATAAGCTCTCGGATATGGAGATGCAGAGCGGTGCGCCGCTAGTTTCCTTTCGCGTCTCATATGATGATGTGTCGTCTATCTCCCCGAGTGGGCTAGACGTTGGCGGCTTAGTTATCAGCACGACGCGAGTTACTAAGTTCGTTGTGCCTAACTTCAATAGTTTGGTGTTCGGTGAGCCTACGTTTGACACGATCTCGCTGTTTGCCACGGGAGCCATTAACCCGTTCTCTATTGTAGATGTCCTCGGTGACGTAGCCTTCGTGGACCTCACAGGCATACGATCGTTTAACGCTGTGCAGCAGCTAAAGAACAGTGGGCAGAACGCTCCGTTCTCGTTGAAGATTGCTGAGCTGTTTGACGGTGTGGAGCAGACTGTTACGTGTGCTGGCTCTTTTGATAATTATGATTTCTTCGCTGTGGAAACAGTGTACGGCCCGGCTGTTGTCGTGTTCGACGAGCTGATGCGTGTGTTCTCTTCGGTGGATATCTACGAGGGCCTTGCTGGCATTAAGCAGTTCGCAGAGATTAAGACTGATTTAGAGCGGAAGCTTATCTGCATTACAACAGACAACAAGTTCTATGAGCTGTTCAGCGGACCGGGCCTAGAGAGCGTAGGTTTCTTCTTTGGCGAGCGCGCCGCCTCTAAGAAGCAGGGTGATGTGGAAGTTCGTGTTGCGCAGAAGCCCATCTACGTCAAGGCCGTGTTTACGGATGTTGTGGAGAGCGGCACTGTATCAATGACTCCTTATACAGATGAGCGGTCGGGGACACTGTTGAGCAAGGAGCTTATTCAAAGCACTATTGTTGATGTGCCGCCCCGGCCGCTCCCCTTTCACTCTAACGATGACCGTGTTAAGGCGGTATTCTTTGACATTAGCGACGGCAGAGAGGGCTTTAAGAGCGGTTTCTGGATGCGCTGGGGTTTCTCAGCTAGTCTGCTGACTGTGGAGCTGGCTTGTAACGTGCAGAGCGGTCGCCGGCAGATAGGCTCACAAGCGGAGACTGCTGCACGGCCCCTTGTGCAGGCTGTTCTGGCTGCTGAGAGCGGCGCTGTTGGCGGGCTGGTGTCCGTGACTGGCGTGGGCCTCAGCGTGGTTGACAGTGTCTCCGTTGGCGGTGTTGTTGGCGGTGTTACGGTCTATAGTGATGAGTCGCTGGTGTTTTTTGTGCCGGTGGGTGCGCAGACTGGCCCCGTTAACCTGACTGTAGGTGTTAATACTTATAAGGTTCTAGACACCTTCACTGTGGTATGATGACACGTGCGCTAGACATCTTGTTCTTCTTCTGTGACCAGCGCAGTGAGAAGTTGTGTAAGGGCTGGACCACAGCGCAGATCTTCACAGTGGTCTGTGCAGCTCTGAAGGCTGGCACTTGGCTAGCGAGTCGTGACGGGCGCGGTGAGCTGACGGGCGTGGCCCTAGGCGAGCTGCAAGGCGACAATATGCACGTGGAGCTGATTGCATCCACACGGCCCGGCGCGCTGCCTGCTTTCGCGGTTGAATTTCAGAGACGATATCCGGCAATAACAACCATGAGTATGCTCCGAAAGGGGCGAATGAAACTCTACACCATGGAAAACTTGAACAGACACTACCTAAAAGGTTAAATTATGGGAGGAGATGCACCAGCACCAACGGCTAACGAGACAACAGAAGCCCAGCTAAAGGCTCTGATTAACAACTTTCCCGCACTCAGGGGGGTTATAAACGCAGAGCTGCTTAATGACGAGCAAACTACTGTGGACGCGCAACGAATTATCGCGCCGCAGGTTGCGCAGATACAGACTGATCTGCTTAAGATGTTCGGTCCGGGGCTAGCAGAGGCTGGCGCCGCTGTGGATACGGCAGGTGCGCTGGGCCGCGCGAGTGGCGAGGCAGAAGTTCTTGCTGGGCCGGGCCGTGACTTAGCTGCTGGAACGCGGGAGCTGATGGGTATTCTAGACCCAGAGTTTATGAGTGTGCGTGAGGGCATAGCTAGCGGCTTTGGTGATCTAGACCTGCAAACTGGCCTGACAGGCGCGGAGAGTGAGCAGATTAGCCGTGGCCTAAACAGGACAGCCGCTGGCCGTGGTAACTTAGATCTGCCTACGAACACAGGGGCTATAGAAGCTGCTACTAACTTCGGTGACAGGCTAACGCAGAAGAAGATGGCTATTGCTCAGGTTCTGCAAGGCTTCGGTGGTATCTTGCCGACACTGCGAACTGGTATTGATCCGGCGCAGCTTGCGCTTGGTCGATCGTCTACGGGGTCGCAGCTCGCAGCGGCGTCCTTTCCGGGTATTAGCCAGCCGAATTTTGGCGCTCGCACAGAAGCTAGTGGCGCAGGGCTTCTTAGTGAAACTGGAGCTAACGCACGGCAGTCTAATCAGATTAACTCGGAGCGTCGAACAGGCTTGGATGTGGGGCTTGGTGCGTTTAGCGGTATAGCAAAAGGTATCGGTTCGTTAGCAGGCGGGTTCAAAAAGCCTTAACTTTCAGTTAAATATAACATTATAACATTATGCCATTAAGACCAAATAGACCAAATAGACCGAGGGCTGGAGCAACTTCAGGTGACTCGGGCCTCCCGATACCGCAGGGTAGCCTACGCCCGTTCTTCGGGCTACCATCGAATTCGCAGCTGGCGGAAGAGAAAGAAGAACGGGCGTATAATCGTGAGTCCGCTTTGATGTCTAAGACTAACGCGCTAGCGGCACAGCGGGAAGCTGCGGCGGCAACGCGGACGGCGAGCGAGGGTGCGCTTGAGCGTGACTCGCGGGAGAAGGTTGCAGAAGCTACCAGCTCGGCTCAGATCAGGATAGAGTGGATGCGTAATGTATCCGACGAGATTAAAGAAGATATAAAATTAGCCGGGGCTGTTGACGCGGAGAAGGTTAAGCGGGTTAACGCAAGGTTGGATGGGCGAAATGCGGCTTGGGCAGCATACTACCTGACAGGCGCTAAGGAGAGGAACTTGAACCCAGATCAGATGGATGATCTTGGGATTACTAAGTTGTTTAGCGAGAAGGTTAAAGCGGGACTGAGCGCTGATGCGGCAGCGTCTAGCGCGGCTGAGTCAAAGTCGCTTGGGGCGAAGCTGGTCAGCGATACGCTAAATGAGTTTGACAAGTCGGCTGCTGGTCAGAAGCTGATTGTTAAGCAACGCGATCAAGCAGATAGGGCTGCTGAGTCCCTTATCGGCCAGTCAGACGCGGCCAGCATGCTGTCTAATGCGAACGCCGGTCTAGCTAACGCGGAGGCGAGACGCGCAAACTTCTTGCCAATAGCATCAGACACGCTCTCTTATAACATAAACAAGGATTACATAAACGCTCGTGGCAACACTGTTAATGAGAAGCTTGTTCCTGATCCTACTGGATTTGGCCCCGGCACAGTGGTTAACGAGACTACCCCCGGAGGCGTGAACGCGTCGCCGGAGGCTATACGGAGCATAATAGACGCGGAAGCTCGCGCGGCTGCGCCAGTCTTGCCGGCTGATAGTGTAAATCGTCAGCCCGGTCAAGGTGTTAATCTGGGTTCATTAGCCCCTTCTCCTCTGTCAGCTCCCAGTGGGCTTGTTCAGCGCTTGCAGGCTTTAACAGGCGCGCAGGACTTGGGCCAAGAGCGTCGAGATAACGTCTCTAGGCAGGTTAAGATCCGTAAGCTGCTGGAGGAGCAGGCAGCGTTATCAGATCAAATAACAACGCAGCTCCCGTCTAACGCCACTAGTGGGCAAGGTAGCAGATTTCAGGCGAGGCCTTCACCCCTTAGTCAGGCAACGAACAGAGCCAGTTCCTTGCAGTTGCAATTACAGAAACTACAAGACATAGTCAATAGAGGAGGACAACAGTAATGCCCACTACAAGCCCCGCCAGGGCTAAATGGCTCACAGAACACGGTTACGATCCCGCTAAGTTTGACCTGTTGGATAACGGTCAGGTTATACCTAAGCCACCGCCACCGCCACCGCCTCCGGTGGTAGCCGCGCCGGAACAGCCGAGCAGCAGCGCCCTAGGAGCCTTTGGCCGCAGTGCCGTTGAGTCCATAGTCCCCACAGCTGGCGGTCTTGGCGGCGCAGCTCTAGCGCTTAACGTGCTTACGTTGCCGCTTAAGGCTCACCCTATTGGGCTTCTCGCGTCTGTCGTAGGCACAGGCATAGCAGGTGCGCTTGCTGGCGGAGCCGCGCAGAACAAGGTCCTAGAGGCTGTTGTTGGTGAAGAGGTCCGGGCGGGTCAACTCCAAAAGCTGCAACAGGCCCGTGAAGAGCATCCTTATGCGTCACTGGCTGGTGAGTTTCTGCCGTCGTTGGGGGCCTTTAGCCCAAGAGCTGGTCTTCGCGTAGCTGGTATGGCTGGCGGTGCGCTCAAGAAAGCTGTTAAGGGGCGTGCCACAGGCGGTGAGCTTGATGTGCTAGAGAAGGCTGCGCTTATTAACACAGGAGCCGGTGCTGGTATTTCAGGTGCTGTGGAAGCCGGTATGCAGTTAGGGTTCGAAGGCGAAATTAGCAACCCGCTTCGGGTGCTGGGTGCTACTGCTCTTGGCGCTGTTCTTAACGAGCCGAACATGTTAGGTAGGGCAATGGGCTTTAAGTCGTCGTTGCGAGAGGTAGAAGTAGCCGGTAAGGCTGTTGATCCGGCTGCACCCAAGGATACCCCGCCAGCGGAAGATCCGGCTGTCCCGCCTGCTGAGCCTGCGGCTGAGCCTGCGGCTACGGCTGGTCAGCCAGCCCCCAAGCCTTACAACCTGAAGCCCGCACCGGAGATTTCACGTGCGGAGCTACTAGCTACTCAGCAGAAGCGAATAGCTGAAGCTGATGCAGTCATAAATAATCCAAATGCCAGCAATCGTGCTCGTAGTGTCGCCTTCTCAAAAATATCTAACGCACGTGGCCTCATAAAATCCATAGAGAAGCATGACATGGGTAGCTCCGTAGCTGATGTTCCAGCTGACGCGAACGCCACAGCTGCTAAGCGTAGTGCCGCTGCCTCGGACGCGTCTGCTGCGCCCAAGCAACACGCTGTTGATCCGCCCGCTGCCGTTGTCGGTCGTGCGGAACTGCCTGTGTCCGCTGGCGCTGAGGCGCGTCAAGCTCCCAGTAACAACAGAGCTGCGCGGCGCGCCCGCGAGCCACAAAAGCCTGTCTCGTCTGAGGTCGCCAAGGCGCGACTGGCGAAGGGCTCGTATCTAAGCAGCTCTGATCCAGATTCAATAGTGGATATTAGCTCGCTTAAGCAGGAGCCTGTTGATCCACTTCCGGCTAGGGACCAAGCAGACCAGATTTCAGACGAGTTTGACGCTACTGGCCGCTTCCGTTATCAGCTCTCTAGCGAGCTTGTGGAGCGCGTAAGAGCGCTGCTACGTAGCGTCGGACGGCCTGAATCACTCTGGCACCCGTCTAATAAAGACTGGCTAGATGACCTGATTAAGCTGAATGAGGAACGAGGCGTAGGACCGCTGGCCGTTAACGAAAACCTGATGAATACGGCTAAGACCCGGTTCATAGCTGGCGCGTTTGACATTGTTACGCAATCAGTAACACTAGGCCGCAACGCTAAGGTGGACACAGGCTTTCACGAGCTGGTTCATCTTGTTAATCAGGACATTCAGTCGGGCCTCGGCAACAAGATACAGGAGTCGAACCTAGGTAAAGCTCTAGCCTTCTCTGAGGAACACGCGGCGCGGCTCAGCGAAGAACAGGGGCTAACCGGCAAGGATGCGATCACGCCAGAAGAGGTGTTCACGGAAGCTGTCGGTGTGAGTGTTGTCGAACGCGCTGTAATTAACCGCAAGGGAACTGTTGCGCAGAAGATTAGCTTGGCCGCTAAGGATGTTAAGACGTTCGTTAAACGGCTACTGGGTTTAGAGAACCTTGATGACCTGATTCGGCTGCATGGGCAGTTGCTTCTTGATAACAGGCCACGTGCTGAGATCGTTGCGGACCGCATAGCTAACAAACCGCAGGGTGCGTTTGCTAAGGGCGAAGCGGCGCGCATTGAGAAGCTTATTGACGAGGCTGTAGCCGCTAGCCGCGCCGTAGAGGAGGTTGTTGGTGGGCCAGCTCGCTCTGAGCCGACGCTTAGCCAGCGGACTATGGCGGAGCAACTAGAGGCTAAGGAGCAGGCTGCTCGTGGCTCTGGCGTTCTGAATCAGAATGAAAGTCAGCTTGGCCGCTTCATGGAGGGGAGCAAGGTCGTGAACGAGGGCGGGGCGCCCAAGGTTGTCTATCATGCCAGCAATGCTGAGCGTCCTTTTAATGTGTTCGATACTGACACTGGAAATGAGATTGGCGCACACTTCGGCACGAAGGGGCAGGCTGCGGCTAGGTTTAAGTCTAATAGCGCGAGAGCTGGTGAGGCTAAAACTACCATTGACGGTAGCAGAACCTTTCCTGTATATTTGAGCATTAAGAATCCTTTAAGGGTTAAGGATATAAGCGGCACGTTTAACGCCAGATCTGTTTTGGCACGAGCCGAAGAGCTAGGCATCTTTACGCCTCAGGAGGCCGCGGTCCTTAGAGGTAAGCGCGGTCAGAACGAAGTTATTAAGAGCGCCCTAGAGTCTAAAGGCTACGACGGCTTGGTTTATTTAAACAGAGCAGAAGCTGTAACTTTTAACCCGCGAGGGCAACTAGACCAAGTAGACTACAGAAAGTTATCTGACGCGGAGTTTAGTGGTCAGACAGCGAACGAGGGTGACTCCTATGTAGCCTTCCGTCCTGAACAGATCAAGTCTGCCGCAGGCAACCGTGGAACCTTTGATCCAACTAACCCTGATATACGCTACCAAAACCTCAGCCCCCTCGGCGATAACCCGCTGTTCGAGACGCAGTTTGCTAAGCACATGCGGGTGGGTTCTGGTAAGTTTAAGGCAGAGGGCAAGGGGTCACGTGAAGGCCAGTTCCTGCGTAGTAGGCTACACGCGGCTATCTTCGGTAGTAAGAGCGGTTACAGTAAAGGGGAGCAAGATATCCTTCGGTTGCTGGGGCTGGAGAAAGAGCTAAGCCAGAAGGGCTTTGTGGGTCGTGACGTGCTGGAGAGTTACACCGGCACGGACAAGCTGGATATTAAGGTTATCTCATATAAGAAGAGTGTCGCCAGTAAGCCCGGTCCGGGTGTGCGGAGCGGCGCAGAGCGTGTTGCTCGTGAGGTGCTTAAGCCTCTCTTGGAGTCTGGAGAGGTTAGGAATCTGAGGGTTGACAACCACAGCCGCGTTATGTTTGAGGATGCTGTTGGGCGTGAGACGACTCTAATGCTGTCTAGTGTAAGCGCCAGATACGTGACGAGGGATCGCGGCCAGCTGGCCACTAAGCTCGTGATGGCCCTAGACGCTGACGGGTTCTTGGCCCGTGATCCTTACTTTCAAGACATTGTTGTTAATGATTTTATACAGACCGTGGAGACTAGTCGGCTGGGCCTGTCCACGAAAATCGGTGTTGATGATATTAAGCTTGTGGATACAGCGGATGGGGTTGTGGTAGCCACCTTTACGAAGGACGGATTAAACCTCACGATGGATGAGGTTGTTAAGGACATAGGTGGAGGGGTTGACGGCAACGAGTATGTTCGTGGCGTAACCAAGTTCGCGATGGATCACCTCGAAGACATCAAGCGGCTGTTCCCGCTTCAGGCACCTGGCAGCCTTAACGTGGGTCGAATATTCGGGCCTAGTGCGCGCTTCGAGAATGTGAAGCTGAACCCTAAGCCGCTTGACTCACTAAAAGACCCAGTGGACATAACACTGGTGCTGGGCCGGGATGGCGTAGCTCGTGAGCGGCAACCCGGCGCGGCTAAGGACCGGCAAGATACGCACTTCCCTG
>TARA_R110000751_G_scaffold221784_1_pt1 | contig 23305 bp, 24 predicted proteins | sample TARA_R110000751 | Tara Oceans TARA_R110000751 (sample SAMEA4398001) | marine metagenome | biome: Polar Biome; feature: [MES] marine water layer (ENVO:01000295) within the mesopelagic zone...; material: water (ENVO:00002006), including particulate matter (ENVO:01000060) such... | reverse complement strand
ATGGTAAAAGAATCACAAAACGAAATACCTCCTGAAAAGACAATACGGAAGACATTTCCCTTGTATTAAGGTGATACTGCACTGAATTCAGATATAGAATAATTCCCAGAAACATCTATGCTTATAACTTGAACGTTGTAAAGCATATCTGGAGAAGTTGCTATGGGATCCAGAGTATTAACAGTTAAATCGTTAAATTCCGTAATGATCTCTCCTTCTTCCCTCACCTCTACGTCGTAGGTCAAAACATCGCCATCCTCATCTTTACCGACCCATGACACATTAAGATTAGTTAAAGCATCAAATACAAGGCTGATTTCTGCAGCATAAGGCACGTAATTCCCAATGGGAGTTCCAGGAGTAACAAAAGACATGGTATCACTGTTGGTTTGTCCGTCACTATTTTTAGCGATTACATTCCAAGTAAATGCCCTACCCCTATTCAATGAAACTTTGGCGTTCAAGGCGTTGAACACATCTCTAAATACCTCGTTGCCGCCTTCTTTAACCACCAATTCATAATTTTGTGCATATTGAGCCGCATTCCAATTGAAAGAGATGGATACCACGGCATCGTCTCCAGAAACCGCTTCATAGTCTGAACAAGGTTCGCCATTTACGGGAAGTGTGCCTACTGCCTTTGTTGGAGGATTAACTTCTTCGGTTATTGGTTCTTTGGCACTATCACTGCCACCACTGCAGGAAAAAAGCAGAGAAGTCAAAACTAAAATCGCACTGATTATTATTGATTTGGTCATTTTCATTTTTTAATAATCTTTATTGTTTCCTCTGTATTTTCAGTTGTCATTTTTAGTAAATACAGACCAGATTCCATGGAAGAAATATCCAATATATTTTCTTGCTGATGGTAATTCATTACTTTAATTAGCTTTCCTTCTAAGTTGAAAACCATAAGGTTAAAGGCTTTGCCATTATTTAAAAGATTTACATAATCCGAGGTTATTGTTGGAAAAACCTGTATGGCATCACCTATAAAAAAACTATCCTCAATACGACCTTGACAATCACTCTCCCCAAAAATAGCAACTTCGGTTTGACCAGAGAGGTCGTTTAAAAGAATGGATTGTTCCCCTAGATCGTCAAAAATGAAATTAGTTATTTGTCCATTTACCAGTACTTCATATTTTTTACTGCCTGAGACCTTGTAGGAAACCGTTCTTGCTGTCAAGTCCAAGGCTTCTCTTTTGCCACTTACCGAAGACAGTCCATTAATTACAACACCAAACTGTTGTTGATAAAGAATTTCTGGAATGGAAATAGTAATAGCGTAGGAACCAACTGGCAATTGATCAATTTTAAAGGTTTCGTGGGATACAACGTTTTTGAATTGATTGGAAATTCCTTCACCCGATATAGATATATCCAGCAAATATTCTGTTTCATTCATTGATATTTCAATACTCCCATCGTTACCGCCCGTACAACTTGGCGTTATGGCATAAACCTTAATACCGTCTGAAGGTACAATATCACAACCATTATTATTGACTTCCATGCCTGGTCGGGTACTCAAACAAAGATCATACTGGTCCACAATTCCGTCTAGGTCATTGTCTTCATTACAAAAGGGAACTCTACCGCCATCTGTGATTATCCAACCATAATTATCTATAAGGCTTTGCCTTGCCAATTCTCCATCGCAAAACTGGCTGTTTCCCATATTTAATAAAACATCGTTCTGTAAGGATGGTAAATTGCCCCAACCAATAAGGGTCTTGTCGTAGTTTTCTAATGACAGTCCCCCACCAGAGAAAAGATAATCCATCGTAGTAATCATACTTACATCCCATTTTCCTATGTTCTGGTCAAAGGAAGTTGCACCATTGAACATTCCACCAATAGAGGTCACATTGGCCATATTCCAATCTGAAATATCTTGATTAAAAGAAGTAGCTTTTCCAAACATCCCACTCATATCGGTCACATTGGAAACATCCCATTGGTTCAAGGGCTTGTTGAACGACGTGGCCTCGACGAACATTATAACCATTTGTGTAACGTTGGAAACATCCCAACTGTTTATTGGTTGATTAAAATTAGTTGCTCTTTCAAACATTCCACTCATATCTGTAACAGCACTTACATCCCAATTGGATATATCCTGGTTAAACGCCTCCGCCCCGGCAAACATTACGTTCATTGATGTTACACTTGAAACATCCCAGTTACCAATATCTCGATTAAAAGAAGTAGCACCCGAAAACATAGCGCCCATATGTTGAACATTACTAACATCCCAAGAAGAAATATCCTGATTAAAGGCACTTGCCCCTCCAAACAGGGCATGCATTGATGTTAGGTGATTAACTTCCCATTTTCCTAATGGCTGGTTAAAGGACTTAGCTCCGACAAACATACCATCTAGGAATTCAACCTTGCCAATATCCCAATTGGAGATATCACTATTAAATTTGGTGGCATCGGAAAACATGAATGACAGATAGGTTGCATTGGAAACATCCCAACTACCTATATCCTGATTGAAGAGTTTTGCCCCATCGAACATATTACCGAAATTCGTAATAGAGCCTACCTTCCAATCGGAGAAGGAGTCATTTCCTACCAAGGCTTCACAAAACCTGAACATCCCAATTGCAGAACTAACCTTTTCCAAATTTGGAGTATCGGTAGCCAATACGTCCAGATTAGAACAATGTGTAAAAGCATTGTCCATGGAAGTCCATTCCCCTGAACCCCACTGGTTTATTGAAACAATTTTGTCCGAATCTTGGGTCGTTCCATAAAAATCATTAAAGTATATTCTAGGAAATTTCCCGTATACGGATACCGTATACGTTCCACGTACTGCATATTGATGGGTTATATTTCCTGTAATCCCTGTATCAGTGTTACCATCGCCCCAATCTACAGAGTAATTGTAGATTTCACCTGGAGCTGTAGGAATACGTATTCTATCATCACTGGTAGCACCAGGGTTATCTGTCTTCCAAGTAGTTACAAAATGACATTCGGTATTGGCCCCTGCATCGGAAATTGTCCAACCATAGGTGTCTATCATTGTCTGCCTCTCAGATACAGAACCACAATATTTACTGTTTCCGCCATCAAAAACGATATTATTTTGAAGATTCGGCAAACTGCCCCAACCTTTTAATAAGCTATCATAGTTTTTGGTAGATAAAGTAACACCCGATAAAATGGCTGTCATATCTGCTACATTGCTTACATCCCAATTACCCAAATCTTGATCAAAAGAAAAAGCTCTTCCAAACATCCTCGCCATATTGGTGACATTAGATACATCCCATTCCCCTATATCTTGATTGAAAAGTGGAGCATCATAAAACATGACAGCCATACTGGTGACATTTGAAACATCCCAGCCATCTAGGCTTTGGTTAAACGCTTGGTTGCCCATGAACATTCCTTCGGTTCTTTTAACATTGGAAACATCCCAATTTGAAATATCTTGATCAAAACTATTCGCTGAATTGAACATGTAACCCATATCATTAACTTTAGACACATTCCAATCTCCTATATCTTGGTTAAAAGAACTAGCTCGGTTAAATAAGCCGGACATACGGATAACATTGGCTACATTCCATGAAGAAATATCTTGATTAAAAGAATAAGCTCCTGCAAACATGGACCCCATGTCCGTAACATTATCAACATACCAATTGCTTATATCCTGGTTAAATAAAGGGCAGTCAATAAAAACACCAAACATCCCAGTTACATTACTTACATCCCATTCAGAAAAACTAGCATTGCCAATTAATTTGGTACACCCTCTAAACATATAACCCATATTCCTAACATTGGATAAGTTTGGAGTATCGGTAGCTCGAATATCTAGATTGGAGCATTTTGTAAATGCATCCTCCATAGAGGTCCAATTTATACTTCCCCATTGATCTATAGATATCAACTTTTCATAATCCTTTATCTCATCAACGGGAAAATAATTAAAATAAATGCGCGGAAATTTACCTGAAATGGATATTTCATACGTACCAACTGCAGCATAGGAATGTGTTATGTCCCCCGTTACATTGGTATTAGAGGATCCATCCCCCCAATCAATGTTATAATCATAGGTTTCTCCCGGAAAAGTTGGAATAGTAACTTGATAACTATCAGAAATGCCTGGGTTGTCCGTCTTCCAGGTGGTAATAAACGGACAGTCTTGTCCAGCATCTGTAACCATCCACCCATTATTATCTATTAGGGCCTGTCTTGCTTCAAACCCCTCGCAAAAATTACTATTACCAGCGTCAAATTCCAAATTTGGTTTTAAAGTAGGTAAACTGCTCCATCCCCTAAGCAAGCTATCATAATTTCTTGATGATAATTTAACCCCGGTAAAAATCTTGCTAACCCCTTCCACACTTTGAATATTCCAGCCCCCCAAATCTTGATCAAAAGCTACGGCACCCTCAAACATTGATGACATATTAGTAACATTGGAGACATCCCAATTGCCAATATCTTGATTAAAGTTAGAGGCGTTATTAAACATATTTTCCATGATTGTGACATTGCCCACATTCCAATTAACAATTGGCTGATTAAACTCAGTGGCATATTTAAACATCCCACTCATGTTTTTAACGTTTGCTACGTCCCAATTTGAAATGTCCATATTAAAAGCTGTTGCTGATGAAAACATTACGGCCATATCTTCAACATTAGAAACATTCCATCCACTAATATCTTGATTAAAAGCAGTTCCTGAGAACATTCCGGCCATAGAAACAACCGAACTGACGTTCCAGTTAGATAGGTCAATATTAAAGTTTAATGCCCCCGTAAATAGCGAGGACATATCGATAATATTGCTTACATCCCAGGACGCTAATGAGTTGTTCCCAACTAAGGAACTACAGTTGGCAAACATATTAACCATACTCTCCACCTGGGACAAATCAGGAATATCTGTGGCTGAAATATCCAAATTATTGCACAGCCAAAATGCCGAAAACATGGAGACCCATTTATTGTTGCCCCATTGATCTATGGAAAGGATTTTTTTACCCTCACCTGAGTTTCCAAAATATATCCGTGGAAACACCCCGGTAATGGAAACTTGATAAGTTCCCATACTGGCGTAGGTGTGGGTAATGTTTCCCGTAACGTTCAAATCAGAGGTGCCATCTCCCCAGTCAACATTATAGTTGTATACTTCACCGGGATATGTGGGGATTGTAATTTGATTATCTTGTGAAACCCCTGGATTATCAGTTTTCCAAGTGGTGATGAATTCCGATTGCGCCGATACGGCAAAATGGAAAAAGCTCAAAAGAGCTAAAAAGTAATTTTTTTTCATGCAATGGTATTACAGTACCAACTTACATTTTGTTTCTGACATTACAATGACCAATCGTTATTCTGTCCGCTTTTTCCTGTTAAATGATTTTTAGAATAATAGGTTCCATTATTTCTATACCCCCAACGTCAGGAGGGTTAAATTGTTACGTTTTGAAAACAATCCGATCAAAAATGCATCTTCATCCCTTCATGGCTGGCCTTAAACCCCAATTTTGTATAAAAAGCTATCGCCTTGGGCCTTTTCTTGTCCGTGGTCAATTGCAATACGTGGGCCTTTCTTTCTTTTGCCCTGCCTATGGCCCAATGGAACATTTCGGTGCCGAGACCTGTTCCCCTTTGGTCCTTCCTAATCCGTACCGCTTCAATCTGTGCCCTGACACCTCCACGATAAGTAAGGTATTGTATAAAGGAAAGTTGTAAGGTGCCAACTACCTCCCCAGCTTCATTTTCAACCACAATGAGTTCCTGGTTTTTGTCCTGAACTATGTTCGCAAAAGCCTTGTAATACTCCACTGGCAAGGGTGTTTTGAAATCTTCCCGAGTTTTTCCCAACTCATCATCGGCAATCATTTCTACAATGGCCGGAACATCATTCTTTGTTGCTTTTCTAAATTTCATCACAATACTTTACTTCCTCCAGTTTTTTTTATTCTTTCCAATACCAGTCGGAAATCTACCCAATAAATATCTCCTATATCCCCTCCTCCTCTGTGAAAAAATAGATACTTTCCATCAGGTGAAACACTCGCGGTCATCTCGCACATTTCTGTATTTATTTCAGGCCCCAAATTATAGGATTTGGTCCAGACTCCATTTTCCTTAAAACTGATATATAAATCACAGTCCCCATATCCGGAAGACCTGATACCATCAAATATCATATAGCTTTCATCGGGTGCTATAAAGGGGTGCGCTATCATGGTTCCAGAATTTATTTCCTTACCCATTTTTATAAAATCCGTATATCGACCTTCATTATTAACAACATAATAAATACTAAGCTCATCGTCGGGGTTAGCCCCTAATTCCTCAGAGTTGAAATACAAGTTGCCATTCTCTGAAGAAGTTACAAACATTATAAACCTATCTTTAAATAGTTCTGCCACAAGCTTTGGTCGGCTCCAATCATTTTTGTTTTTCTTAATATGCCATTCATGTATTCCCGATGATGCAATAGTATCGTTAAGTGGCCTATTAGTTCCAAAATAAAGTACATCGCCTTTTGGATTGATATGAGGTTCAAAATCCCATGTATCCTCTGACGAAAAAAATGCTAAATCTGGTTCTGCCCACTGACCATCAACTAATTTTGTGACAAAAATATTATTTCTCTCTTTTGGTCTACGACGTGTAAAATACATTTCGTCCATTTCAGGACTGAAGGTTATTGCGAATTCCATGGCAGCGTCAGTGGAAATAATACGAGGTCCAAAAACCAAAGGAGTATCTGTTGGGATTTGATCTCCAAGTAAGGTGAGATTTGATTTTATGCTATTCTGGCAAGAAATAAAGGTTAATAGGAAAGTCAAAAAAATGGATGTGATTTTTTTATATTTCATATTGTTGTTTTTGAGGATTAAGAAAATCATTGTTTGAGTTTCTTTTTAATTGGAATAGTAATTAAGAGTAAGATAAAAGCTATCCCAAAACCTAAAACACCAATATTAATTCCCAAGAGTTGTTTTTCGCTACCATCAAGGTATTTCATGGAGCCACCATAGAACTCTTGTAGCATAAATGCGACCAAAAATCCTCCGGTAACGAGTAAGCTCAATATTGCACTGATCTTGGTTTCATTCTTACCCCAAACCAACCAGATACTAAACAACCCTATACCGGAATTGGTAATTAATTGCCATACCTCATGAATTCTAACATGGGGAGTCCAATTTGGATTGAAAACATGGGTTGCATTGATTTTCATAAATGGAACAACAATGGCATAAAGAAGGATACTGAATGTAATTATTGACCTTGTCTTGTGATTATTCATTGCAGTACAATTTTTCAGTAGCCTTTTTAAGATAAGCGTTTGGTAAAAACTGATCTGTTATAGTTAATATGGCATGTAAATTATCGCGCAACCTATCCAATTTAATTTCACCCGGTTTGATTGATGTTTGCAATAAATGCAACGCCATATCGGCCAAAAGCAAACGCTGTTTTTCCAACCACTCCGCATCATCCCTATTTGCAGGGTTTTTCAGGTAACTTGTTTCAACTTGACTATGTAACTCCCAACTAGCATTTAACATTTTTAATTTCTCTTCTGTACTCATCTTTTTTAAATCATAGGTTTATTAAAATAAGTTGCCGCTTCAAAATCTCGAATGTTCATGGATAGAATGGGAACTTCAGGAAACACTTGCTTTAATTTTGTTACCACCGTTTTTGATAACATAGCCTTTTGTTCTACCGTCCTTCCTTCCATAATATTGGCAAAAATGTGAACAAAATCATTCTTAGTGTCCCCAACATTGTAATACTTAAATGGATTGATTCTCACCTTTATATCCCCTGGATCAAAAAGCGCTGTAGACTCTGCGGCATCATATACATTTTCCATAATCACATCAGGTGATTTTAATGAAATAAGGTTTTCTGAACAATCTATTATAAAATGTGGCATAAATTTTAAGGTTTTAATAATTCTTTCCCGGTATCACTTCCTGCAATTTGTAAAGAAGAGGAATTCCAAATCCCTGTTGCTGCAGTTTCCTTTACATAATCTGAAAAATCCTTTGGTTTTCTTCCCAAAACTTTTTCTATATCATGGGTAATCTCCGCATTGTTGGGATTTCCTAGCACTTCAGAGAATAGATACTCTATAAGCCAAACAAAATCGGCAGGGACCCCTTGTTGTTTCATCACTTGGGTGTAGGCCGGTAAGGCAATAGGTGTAAATGCGATGGCCCTTCCAATGGCATCCGAGATTTCTTGGATCACTTCCTTAAAAGTAAGCTGCCTAGGCCCTGTAAGCTGATAAATTTTTCCATTGTGCTCCTCGCCCAACAAGGCTGCTACGGCCACATCGGCAATATCATCGGTATCCACATAGGGAACTTTGGCCTCTGCCTGTGGCAAGGCTACAAAACCTTCCAAAATGGGTTCCAAGAAAAAGCTTTCACTAAAATTTTGATTAAACCAACTGGCCCGAACAATGGTGTAATCCAATCCTGAATGTATCACCACCTGTTCACACAGTTCGGCTTCCCTTTCTCCCTTTCCCGACAAAAGAACCAACTTTTTTACATTGCTTTGTTTCGCTTTTTTGGTCAACTCCTCAATGGCTTCCAAAGCTCCGGGAACGGCCAGGTCTGGCTGAAATGTAATATATACTTTATCCATTCCTTCCATGCTTTGAGACCATGTTTCAGGATTTTCCCAATCGAAGGCCGGAGTTGCCGATCTAGAGCCAATTCTAACGTTATGTCCGGCTTCGCTTAATCTTTTCACTACTTTTTGGCCCGTTTTTCCAGTTCCGCCGATTACTAAAATGTTGTTCATGTTTTCCATTTTTATTTACGTTTATGTTTAATTATATTTATAATGATTAGGTTTATCTATTGAATGTTGTATTTAGTGACTTGAAAAAGGCCGATCAAAAGAAGCAGGAATGAAATTATGGAACTCAAGGTCCTGATGAGATGCAGGCGATTCCATTTTACCTCAAACCTTTCCCTCAATTGTCTTAGCTCTTCAATACTGGCAGAATTTAAGTCGGTTTTATCCAACACCTCATTTAGAGGTACATTACCAAATATGGTTACCAAAACAACTCCGAAAAAATAAATTGCTATCCCTAAGATCAATGACCAGATTAATGGGCTTGTTGCATTTTTAAAGAGATATAGATTAATAGCCCCCACAATGGAAGGTCCAAAGAAGACCAGCAAAAATAAGGGGTTTATTATTGTTCTGTTCATTTGCTGAAAGGACATTAAATAGCCAGGATCGTTCAGTCTGCCAATCCCCGGGGTAATGGCATTGGACCAGGTGAAACATAGACCTGCCGATAAGCCGGTTAGCAATATCAATACGGTAATCCCTATATTTTCAATTGTGATTTCCATAGCTTTAATGTTTTAAGATGTTTGTTTTGGGATATACACGAGTATACCAGTACAATACCGCTACCAATAAAAATTCGGCCGCTATAATCCAGAATCCTAAAGATGTGAAGAAGCTATAGTGACTTCCTCCTGTTGGAATTATGAAGAACGGGACTGTGATCAAGGCATCCAATACAACAGCAGTCAACAACAATGTTTGGCCCACCAAATACCCATGTGTATCCTTTTCTTTCCTGTAGTAGAAGTAACAACCCCACCACACCAATGGTATGACTACAGCAAACAATACAAGATTTGCCTGTGTCTCAGCATTTTCCAAAACCGGGACATAGTAAGAAATTGAATAAAATAGTATTGCGATAATCCATATGGCAATACCGATAAGCAGAGCACGTTTAATTTTCATGACTTTTTAGTTTAAAAATTACATGTCAAAATTATTTGAAAGCGCTCTGGGAGGTTTGTCCCAAATGGAGAAAGATTTGTTCTAAAAGGAGGCTACTTGATCTGACTAGGTCTATACCCAAACTTTTTTTCAAAAGCATTGGAGAAAGAGCTTAAACTTTCATAGCCCACATGCCATGCCGCTTCCTGAACGGTGGCGTCTTGATTGCCAATCAATTTATGGGCCAGGGTCAAACGTTCGTTCTGAAGGTATTTAAAAACGGGAACACCAAAATATGCCTTAAAGTCCTTTTTTAGTTTAAATGTGTTTAAGCCTATCTTCTTGGAAAGTTCGCTTAGGGAAGGGGGATTATCAATATTCTTCAATAAGATATCTTTGGCGTGATGGAGTTGGCTGCGTTCTTGGGGATTTATTTTCTCAGTTTTTAAGCTGGCCAATTGACCAAAAAAATGGGAAAGCAGTGTTGTTATCTGACTTCGGAAAAACATCATTTTGGTTTTGCCCTGATATTGAATATTAAATAAGGAATCAACAATAGTCTGCATTTCCGGCGTCATAATAAAACTCGGTCCCTCCACATAATGATCCGAAGGGTTGACCAACTGATCCAGCATTTCACCAAAAAGCTCGCCTTCTTGATTGGGAAGTTTATCCAATGCTTTTATGGAGGTGGCTATAACCAAGCATTCCAAAGGCTTGGAGGAGGAGACCGTATGTACGAATTCTACTTTATCATTTGCAAAAAATGAAAGTGCCAAACCCTTGGTATGATTAAAGTCCTTTTGTTTATCCCCATATTTTACCTTTAAATCAACATTGCCGGAGCCATAAAAGGCAACAGCGATCAAAGGTTCTTCAAAAGAGCATGAATCTATGGTAGCCTCATTTACCTTGGCTTCTTCTACCAAAATAATAAAGTCGTTTATGTCTATAATATCCCTTGTCATCTAGCTTAGAACGAATTTACAAAATTTTGGGTTTGTAAATCCAACTACCAAACGAAGCCAATAAAAAAATCCGGCTACCCTAGGGAGTAGCCGAATCTTCATCGGGGGAACAATAAAAATTAATCAACCTGAAGGTTCATCAACTAAAAACCAATTAATCGTTCAAATAATTATTTACTGCCGTGGTACGTGCACTAACGTGACTATTTAATTGGCTTATGGCTGCCTGAAAATCCGAACTTGAACTTAGAAATGAATACCCGTATACCTCAAGGTTGGCGTAAGGTTCTACCAATGCCCCATAGGTTGCATATTTGGATTGCATATCACTAACATTAAAGGCATTATCCACTACATCACGCACATATGCATCGTACTGTGCCCTATAGGTATCATCCTGATACAAATACCCGATCAACGGCCATGCACTCCCATTTAAATCGGAGAAATCCAAATTTAACGCCCCTTGCTGATTCCCTTCCTGCAAAGCCTCGTTGTTATCCCATGGAATCCATGATAATTTTTCCGTGTCGGGATTATTGTACAGATAATAATTATGGGTCATTCTGCCGTAAGTATCCCAGTTTTGGATAACTGTATTGACCGCCAAATACTTCAAGAAGGTATCGGTGTCAAAAACACTTTCCAAATTGGCACGCCAAGTTGCAGGATCCGTGGTTCTTTCCGATGAATGCAATGCCGTGAAGACACTTTGTACATCGCTAAAATCGGCCACATCTTCATTGGTCTTCTTTACAAATACATCTTCGGTAAAGGTGCCCTGGGCAAAACTGGCGCCAGTGCCATCCGGTTTGTATAAATTACCATCATTATCGGAAAACTGGGTATCGATCACCGTGTCATCTACTTCTTCGACCAATGTATAAACTCCAAAATATTGGGGTCCATCGCCATGATCCACATAAACGGTATAAAATGCTGCGTGTGAACTCGCTATGCCGGCTTCCCGGAAAACATCGGTAGCTACCTTTTCCCTTAGCATGGATTTATCATTGTAGTTATTTTTCAAACTCAATTTCTTAAAACCATAAAACCGTTGATTGTCTATTTGGGGGTATTGATCCTCAAATTCATCAAAATCCAGCTTAAAGGATAATTTTAAGATGCCACTGGTCCAGCTGGACTGTAAACTGGAATTGCCTTTAAAACGTACCCCTACCCGATACCATTCCTTGCCATTATACATGATATCGCCGGGGACAAAAATAGGATCTTCATCAACATCTGCCAATCCACCTCCACCAGGGCCACCACCGGGACCTCCACTACCACCAAAAGCTCCGTACAGAGATGTCATATCATCCAACATACTCTGCCAACGCTCTTCGGTAATTACAATATCCAAACGTTTTACTGCTTCATCCTCAAAAACTTCTTCAAAGTTAGGGTCTGCTGATTTACTATGGGTATCATCAGTCCAGTCCGTGGCTTCAAAGTCGGTATCGGAATAGGTTTCAACATAGGTCTCGCTATCTATTACTTCTTCCCCGGCCGATGTATCTTGTACGGCATCGTTGGAGCAGGAAAGCACCAAAAATAATTGCGTCATCAATAAAAACAATAAGCTTAATTTTCTCATCATTGTATGCTTTTAGGACTATTATTACCTTACAAAGATGTTAATATGAAGTAAATGAATTTTATAAAATCAGCGAATGGCCTACTCTTTTAAGTGAAACATAAGAAATGTCCTGACAGTAAATTTGAAGGCCATTACAGACTGTCCTAAAATATCCATAAATGACATTCAATTGAACCAATCCGAAAACCGTAGAATAATCGTAAAATCTAGATTAATATATATAGTCGAAATAAAAGAGGTTAGCTATTAAAAATTGAAGTAGACCTTTAGATGGCACAGAATTTTATTCCTAACCCCTAAAGATTGGCTCATTTTACCTTCGTCATAGGTATCGGGATGTGCCGGAGCAGATACTCCTCTTTCTTCTCCCTTAAGGCTGTCAAAAGACTTTCTAAAATGGCCAGGACCAATAACAGATTGGCCCCTATTTCGTCTGGGGCCCAATGTTGCCTACAGGCTTCCTAGGCCAATTGTATTACGGCAAATTAACTATGCCGTCCCTGTTTCTCTGACAACTATAGCCTTGCTCGTTATATTTTTGCTGACTTTTTATTCTTTTGAAATTCTGGCAATACTTTGTCTGCCAGTCGCTCCAAGGTGCTTTCCATACTATTGGAATTGAACCTTAGATTTAGACTTACATGGTTTACACCAATAGATTTTAAATGATGTAAATAGGTGTTCAAATAATTAACACCCGTCTTAAATCCTAAATGGATGGGTTCTGGCCTAAAACTATCGTCTTCTTGAAGATCCACATATAAGGGTTGCATAAAAGGTTTGTCAAATATACTAGTTTCGGCAACCAATGCCCGCCATTCTTCAATTCTCTATTTCTGTTGTCTGGGATCCCTGGGGTAGTACATCCACCCATTTGCGTTTTTGGCATTCCACTCCAAGGACTGTTGACTAAAGCCGGTCATCAACAAGGGAATTTTATGGTTTTTAGCTTTTGGAAGTATATCTATATCCCCTTTTAAATCGCCATAATTTTTGGTTTCCAAAACAGGGTAACTCTGCTGTGCCCTACGAATGTATTGGAAGGCTTCGCGAAACAGTTCCCCACGGTTTTCATATTCGATTCCCATAGCGGGATATTCATCAAATCGGTCACCGGAGGCTACTCCCAACAACAACCTACCACCTGAAAGCTGGTCTATAGTGGCAGCGGATTTTGCCACATGTACCGGATGGTGCAAGGGCAAGGCAATACTGGAAATACCCAGTGCTATTTTTTTGGTTTTAGCTGCCAGAAATCCCAAATAGGTAAAGGGATCGTACATCTGACCAGCATCGCCAAAAGAGGGTACTTTAAAGGGTACATCACGAATCCAAAGGGCCTTAAAGCCCAATTCGTCCAACAATTCCACGCGTTCCAAATGATGCTCCATGGTGGGCATAAGCCCTTGGTCGTAGTACTCTATAGGCACTGTTATTCCAATGCTCAGTTCATCGGGTTGAAATACGCTGTTGTATGCTTTGTTAATGGGCTCAAAATTCTTCATATGTTTTTTCTTCGGGGGTTTTAATTGTTATATTCTATAAAGCTGTACTAAAGCTTCATTGTTATACCGGTATCTACTGCCCTACCTCTTAATCTTAATGTTATAACTCCATATACCTTGAAGCTGACCATAGTAGCTCTTACAAAAATTGTTTGTGAACTATTACCAGGGTTCGGGGTGTTTCAGAGTTGCTTTTAAATTTTCGTACCGTTCCTGGATATGGATAATTTCCCTCTCATAAACCATACATCTATAATATCCAGAGAACCCTTTTCAGCCTAAGTTTCAGACTTCAATGGTATGTGTAATTAAACTTGACTATAAGGTCTTGAATATTCTAGGTACAAAGCAATCATAGGTCCCCAGTATACATTGGTGATCACAGCGTAAAATATAAAAATAATCTTACCACACTTTCTATAAAGATAATAAAAACGAATTTTATAGGTGCCAAGAAAAATTGATCTACAATTTCTATCTCTAATAAAAAAAGGAGAAATGCATTCTTGAGGATATCAATATAACTACCCCCCGCCTCCCACATTTTTATTTATTTACTACAAAAAGCCATGAACAATACTAGTTATTTAAGGTTGCTCCCATGGGTAGGGTTAAGCATGTTTGGGCATGGATTGGTACGTTTGGTCAAAATTTCCGGATTTAGCAAATGGATGGCATAGGACTTAAACATAAAATGAACGTACAATTATTTAGGGAACTGGATTGCCCAAAACTTCGTTGGTTACTGCTATAAGTTGCCTTATTTTAACTTTGTCATAGGCATCGGGGTGGGCATCGCCATAGCCCCCTTTATCATTGTCGAAATAGGCCTTTGTCCTAGCCTTGTCGGTCATGCTTAGGTCATACAGGATATTCACTCCCTTTTCTGCGGGCGACCAGTGCTGCCCGTAGGCTTCGTGTGCCATTTTGGTATTTAATAAAGAACCAGGGTTTACCGCTACTATAGTGACAGCAGGTTCTTTTTCCGCCAAATCAAAACTCCACATGGTCAATGCCAACTTGCTTTGCGCATAGGCCTCATTGGTACCCAGGCCGACATTGCTTTGTAAAGCGTCAAGGGAAACAGAGGTTTGCGCGGCGGAGCTAAGGTTTACTATTCTAGGAGCATCGGCCTTTTTTAATAGGGGCATAACGGCATTTGTCAATGCATAGGGCGCCAAATAGTTCACGACCAAACGAATATCCACGCCTTTGGAAGCGGTATTCGTTCTACTACTAAGAATACCCGCATTGTTTACCAGTACATCGATTTTTGGCATTTCATCAGAAACCTCCTTGGCCATTTTCCTTACTTCCTCCAGATCCGAAAAATCGGCTAGAAAACCGATTATATTCCCATTATCGGATTGCTCCTTAATTTCCTTTACTGTGGATGCCAATTTTGCTTGGTTCCTACCGTGGACGGCCACAAAGTGTCCTTCCTTGGCCAAGCGCAAGGCCAATAGTTTGCCTATACCGTCCGTACTTCCTGTGATGAGTATATGTTTTTTCATGATCTTTCTTGTTGTTGTTCATTATGAAACTGTAGCAGTACGTTCACTACTACAATTTCAGGTATTTATTTTATTGGATAAAGTTATTCCGGTCTTTTTAAAACGGAGCAATGGTGTCTTTGGGACCATCTGGCACACTCCAACGCTGGCGCGCAGTGATGTTTTCCTCTGTAACAACTTTGGATGATGAGTTACCAACACTACCGTAGCTACTTGTACTACCTCGTGGTATTTGCATGCGGTCGCCGTATAGCCAAACTACCAGGTTACTGCGCTGTCCACTGGTGATTGGGTGTGTAGCGTGTGGTACATTACCTCTGTGGATTATTGCTTTACCCGGTTCAAAAATAGTTTGTACAGTTTTCCCCGTGGTTTTATCGTGGAAATCAACTTGTGAACCTGTAAATTCTTCATCAGGTAAGTTAATATTAATATTTAAGGTTGCAGCCGAGGCATCGGTATGTGCGTGTAAATCCTTATCCTTATCCGGGTTGTACTGAATAGAAAAACCAAAGGTTTGGTTATCGTAGCCATAAGTGCCCAGTAACAAACGGGCGATCGGACGCATATAACGGTCCATGATATCGTTGTAAAAAGCCTGAAAATTAGGTGCCGCCAGATGTCCCTCCGAGCGTGGATCGAGCATCATTCCATAACGATTCAATTGTATACCATAAGGAGCTCGTTTGGGAATTTGTGAATTTACTACAGCTTCTAAATAAGTACGAAATTCCGCCAAGCGCTCAAGGTCAAAAAATTGTGCGGAATAAACACCAGGAATAATTTCTTCCCATAAATCGGCAACAGCATTTTCTTTTTCCGGGTTTCCCCATGCCTCATTAACCGCTTGTCGCAAGCGTGGGTCAAGCAAGGTTTCATCAGGAACTAGTAAATTATCCTTGTTTTCCATTTCCCATTCGGCCCATGCTTCTTCGAGTAAATTTCGGTTGCTTTTCCAAAATTGTGAGACAGAGGCTTCACGTTTTAGCGAGGCTTCACGAGTAGGTAAATTAAGCGTACGAGCTGCTGCGAGTGCATTTGTTTTTGTTATTGTTTTCATCTTTTATTTTTTTAAGCTTGATACTTTTTATTGTACTTGTTATTTAAAACAAAATTAAGTGCAAACACCGGCTGGCCTTTGGTAACAAAAAGGGTAGTTTCGGTAAAAAACAAGGTTGACCGAAGCTGCATATGAAAAATGCCTCAAAAAGAGGCATTTAACATTACTAACCAATAGTAAGGACACATTGTATATCCTTATTATTTTTAGTTTTCAACTACTACTTTACCAATGGCAGTACCACTAGCTAGGTGTGCATAGGCATCACCCACCTGCTCCAATGAAAATCGGTTTTCATCGACTATCGGAGTTAAGTGTCCCTCGTTGGAAATTTCGGCCAAACGCTCTAAAACATTCCCGTGTACGTCCCTTTTAAAGTTGTGCAGCATGGGAATCAACATAAATACCACATGTAATGATGCACCCTTAAAGTGTAACGGAGTTAAATCGATTTCTAATAAAGAAACCGTAGTAGAAATGTGTCCATTTAAGGCAACTGCTTCAATAGAATTGGTAAGGTTTGGACCACCAACGGTATCAAAAACAACATCAAAACCACCATCGGTATATTTTGCGGTATAATCTGCTACCTTTTCGGTTTTAAAATCAATGAAGGTAGCACCAAATTTCTCTACGATTGCTTTTTGGTTGTTGCCTGTACCGGTGGCAAATACTTCGGCGCCGAAATATTTGGCCAATTGTACGGCCAAGTGCCCAACACCTCCGGAACCACCGTGCACCAGTACTTTTTGACCAGCTTTTACACCTGCCCTGGTCAAACCTTCGTAAGCCGTAATAGCTACCAATGGTAACGCAGCAGTTTCGCGCATGGTCAAGCCTTTTGGTTTGTGTGCAACAAGCTTGCTATCAGCTACAATATACTCGGTTAAGGTGCCTGGTAAATCGCCCAGACCGCCCGCGCAACCGTAGACATCATCCCCTACCTTAAAACCTTCAACACCATCGCCAACCGCTTCTACGGTTCCTGAGAAATCCATACCCAATAAAGCTGGCAAAGCTGGTGACAATGGTAAATCCGTCCCCATATTTTTAATCATCATATCAATAGTATTTACACTGGATGCCTCTATTTTTACCAATAGGTGATTTGCTTTTACTTTTGGTTTTTCAATTTCAGTTGTTGTAAATGTTGCATTTTCTCCGTAACTGTTCAATAACATTGCTTTCATATCAATCTTTCTTATTTAATTATAATTCTTATTCTATTAATTTATTTCTTGAATATCCATTACCATTTGTTCCCAATTCTTTTGGTTGTCATGATCAAACTGAACACCGTTTTCATCTGCGTATGCAAATCTTTTTATTGCAGGTGTTTTACTTGTAGCTTGAAACAATTGGTATGCTTCTTCTTTTAAGGCCTCTTTTATGGGTAGGTCAATTGATGCATATACTGCACGCTTGCTAGCGGCAATAGAATCTGCCGGAAATTTTGAAATGCGTTCTGCCAATGCATCTACATATGGCCCTATTTTATCAGCATCCAAAGCTTTGTTTATAGTTCCGAATTTTTCAGCTTCGTCTGCATCCCAATCCCTTGCGCCTAAAATAATTTCTAAAGCCTTTCCTAACCCTGCTTGTCTTGCCATACGAGATGCACCACCTCCACATGGTAAAATTCCCATAGCAACTTCCATTTGCATAAATTTAGCTTTTCCCCTAGCTGCAAAACGCATATCCAGTGCCAATGCCATTTCGTGTCCGCCACCTCTTGCAAAACCTTCAATCTTTGCAATAGTTGCCTGTGGTAAGTTGCTTAATCGTTCTAAAACCGATTGTAGGTCCAATAACTGTACTTCGTTTCTTGGAACAGCTTCAGTAGACATGTCTTTAAGCAAGTTGGTATCATAATGACACACCCAATAACCTGGATTTGATGATTCAAAAACAACTACTTTTACGCTTCTATCACGCTCTAATCGCAAACAAAGACTGTTTAAATCGGCAAGCATTTCTTGCCCTTGTACGTTAACTGGCCCGAAGTTGATTTCTACTGTTAAAATTCCTCCTTTTTGTTTTGCCGTAAATGTTTGAAAATTTTTGTATTCCATGATCTTGAGTTCTAGGTTATTTATTGTTCTGTTATTACTACAGTACAAAGTTACCTAGGCGCACAGGCTTTGGATAAGTAAAAAACAAAGGGCTTTTAGTAAAAAATAAGGTGTATGGCGGTTTTTCAGGAAATACTTGCCTTATAAGCTCCAATCGTCATCCCTTTATAACTTAGGAAGGTTTTATTTAAGTGACTAGAATCTGTAAAGCCGAGTTCCATTGCAATTTCAGAAAACTGTAAATCGGTATATTTTAATCGCGTTTCTACGAGTTTTAATTTATAGTTAAGTATGTACTTTTTTAAAGAAAAATCGGTGTGCTTTTTAAAGTACTCACTTATGTAATTGTCTGCCATATGAAACTCTTCTGCCAAGTTCTTGGTGGTAAGCGATTCTCAATTGTAAATATTAGCGTGAATAAAGTTGATAATTTGCTGAATTTTAGACGATTCAACAATTTTAGTACTCATATCAGCATTTAAAAACTGAATATTACGAGCAATTAAATGAAGAATTACGGACAATGAATTTTGAATGATAAACAAATCGTACGATTTCTTTTTATCGTTTTCCGCAGCCACCATTTTTATTAGTGATATTAGGTGTATTTTGTCCGATTCCGTTTCAAAACGCATTTCACGTAATTGATGACTTTCGCTGTTTAAAATACCTTCAATTTTACGAAACCAATCATTTAATGGAAGACTCACTTTTTGTGTAGAAGTATTCCTAAAGAAACTTTTCAAAAACTTTATTGCTACGGTAGAAGTTGACGTTTCGGCATTTACGATATAGATATCATCGGGAATAAAAACGAAAATACTGTTAGCGGAATAATTTACGGTGTTGCCATTGATTCTAATAGTGCCAGTACCTTTTTCAAAATATACAATTTCGAAAAATCGAATAGTAGTGTACTTACAAAACTCAAAAAAGGTTTGGTCTTTGTATTCTTGAATTACAATATTTTCAATGATGGTACGTGGCATTTTGCTGAAATAGTTAATTTAAAAAAGCCTTTAGAAAGTTTTACTTAAAAATCTTACTTCTTAACTTCAAAATTGCCATTACTTCTTATATAAATAACGGTCTCCTTATCTGTTGAAATAATGGAAGTTGCGTTTTCTTCAGCTCCAAAATAAGAACCAGGCTGCAACTCATTTTTAGCATCCTTTTTAGAAAATTGATGCATTAATCCACCAGAAATAACCACAGCTCTAAAATTCGGACTCAGGTTTTTAATGCTTCCGCTAAAACCAGCTGGTAACTTCAAAAGTGTTGCACGCAATTGGTTTTCATTGTGACTTCCCCATAAAAATGCAGTTTCTACATTACTTTTTTCTGTTACCCATTCTATATCCTTAGCGTTCAACCAAACCAAGTTGGTTTTATCTACATTTATTGGCCGTTCGCCATTATCAAATGCTTCAGATGTAGGTTGTACTAAATAAGGACCTTCTTGAATATCCAAAAAAGCCATATTTTCCTCACCATCTGCCGCAGTAATATGTGCTTCCCCTGCTGGTTGTTGCCAATAAGAACCTGCTGGCAACCATTGTTTCGCAGCATTTTCATCATCATTATGTAACAAACCTTTAATTACAACACCTCTATAAGTAATGTTGTGTATGTGTGGTGGAGATGAAAATCCTTTTTTAAATTTTACTAAAAATCCTGCAGGTTCATTTTTTGTACGGTCTCCCCAAAGTTTTCCCGCAGCTGGACTTTTATCGCCACGTAGTGGATTTAACCATCCCCATTCTACCTTATCGGCGGTTACTACCTCATTTTGAGATTTTGCCGGATCTGTTGTTGGTGTTTGTGCACTTGCATATATTGTTGTTGCTATTGCCAATCCAAGTAATAATGTTTTTTTCATTTTGAAATATTTTATAATGTTTTATTAACAAGTATTGCTGATGCGATTATTATTCGCTTTTCTTTAAATAATCTGGTAAATCTTTACTTAACCAATCTTGGCGTACTGGAACATGAACATCTAAATCCATTGTTTTTTCCAATGCCCAAAATTCGTGTGGCACATTTTCTGGGAAAACAATTACTTCTCCGCCAGAAACAATTACAAATTCCTCTTTGCCATCAATTATGGTCTTGATTTTCACCTTACCAGACATAATGTATGTTATCTGCTCATTAGGGTGTTTGTGCCAAGGAATATGTGCTCCTTTTTCCAAATCAAAAATGGTCATTTGCCCTTTTTCACCGTGAAACCATTTTCTTTTAATGCCTTCACCTAAAGACTCAGTTTCCATTTCATCAAAATTGAAATGTTGCACTTTGGAAGTGGTTACGGAGTCTATGGTTGTTACTTGAGCATTTACCGTAGTACTTATAAATAGTGCTGTTACAGCTACTGCTACAAGTGTAATTTTAATTTTCATGATAATATATTATTTGGCTCATTGCGCTTAAAATCCTTCTAAAACAATTTTACCTTTTGCTTTACCCGTTTCTAAAAAAGCGTGTGCTTTTCTAAGGTTTTCAGCATTTATAACACCAAAATTATCTCCTAATGTGGTTTTAATTACACCTTGATCTATAAGATCGGAGACCTCATTTAAAATGTTATGTTGCTCTATCATATCTTCTGTTTGGAACATAGAACGGGTGAACATCAACTCGATATGAGTAGAAACTGCTTTCCCTTTAAAGGGCATTACGTTTAGAGATTTTGGGTCATCAATAAATCCGAATTTACCTTGCGGTTTAATCAACTTCGCAATTTCGTCAACGTGATGTTCTGTTGCATTTAAACTCACTACATATTCTGGCGCAGCTAAACCGTATTTTTCGAATTCCCCACTTAATTTATTGCGGTGGTTTATTACCCTATCAGCACCCAAATCTTTTAACCAAGATGTGGTTTCTTCCCTAGAAGCAGTACCAATGATATTCAGTTTTGTTAGCTTTTTGGCCAATTGTACTAGAATAGAACCAACACCACCAGCAGCACCAATTACCAAGATGGATTTGTTGGCGTCGTCTTTAGAAACCTGTAATCTGTCAAACAACATTTCGTAGGCTGTGAGTGTGGTTAAAGGTAAGGCTGCAGCCTCGGCATACGTTAAACTTGAAGGCTTTTTGCCTACAATACGTTCATCTACAATTTGAAATTCAGCATAACTACCTTGACGCGTAAAATCGCCCGCATACCAAACTTCATCACCAACATTAAAAAGGCTCACATCATCACCAACTTCTCTTACAATTCCCGTAGCATCCCAACCAATTACTTTCCAGTTATCTCCTTCTACAGGCATACCTGCCCTAACTTTGTAATCTGCCGGGTTAACAGAAATGGCTTTAATTTCTACTAGAATATCCCTTCCAGTTGCTTTTGGCGTTTCCAATTCTATGTCTTGTAGAGATTTTACATTATTAATTGGTAAATTCTCCTTGTATCCTATAGCTTTCATAGTCATTTTTTTAACTAAATACCTTCCAAATTTTTCATACTTCGGTACTTTCCCAGGGGTGTTATTTTCTTAATATCGAATTATTTCCAGGTTACAATTTCTTCAAAATCCCTTCTAGTTTTCGGGAACTCTGGGGCTGCTTTCCTATATCCAAATGCCGCCATATAGGACAGCCCGTATTTTTCCGTGTCTACCCCAAATTTTTCCTGTAATAAGGCTTCCGCCTTTTCTTGATGAAAGCCTTCAATGGGACAACTATCAATACCTATCAATGCGGCTGAGGTCATCATATTACCCAAGGCAATATAAGTCTGCTTTGAAGCCCAATCGAACAGCTTCTGATCATTATCCAGATTAAAGTCGCGTTCCTGGAATTCCCTATAAAATTTGGAATACATTTCTATCACCTCTGCAGGCAATTGTTTTACATCCTTCATCATGGACATGATGTAGTCCGAATCCCATTTGGTCATTGGTGCCTTCATGCTCAAACCCAGCACAAAATGACTGGCAGTATCCAATTTTACCGGAGCTCCCCAAGCCACAGGTTTTAGGGCCTCCCTCAACTCTTTATCCTGTACTACAATAAAATGCCAAGGTTCAAAACCGAAAGAGCTAGGGGATAAATGTGCCGTTTCCAAAATAAAGTCCATATCACTATTAGATACTTTCTTGGTAGCATCAAATTCTTTGGTTGCATGTCTAAATTGAAAAGCATTTATAATCTCCTTTTTTGAAATGTTTGGTGTATTCATTTTTTATAATTTTTGTTTCCGATTAAATTCAGGCACAAAGTTACCTGCACTTATCATGTTATTTTTGGTAAAACCATTGGGTATTTATGTACTTTTAAAGGTTAATTGGCTCTAAAAATGAGTCCTTATACTTATTTTATTTAAATTTGACCTTAAAATAGTTAAAAATGCATGTTCTACAGACATACAAACCTTTTGAAATACAAGAAATTGAATTAAGGGAATGGAAGCAACGGCCCGTTAAAAACAATTTTTTTGAACTGGTCCTTATACAGGAGGGAGAAGGAATACAGTGTATTAACTACAATGAATACCACTATATCAAAGGCAGTATTTTTTTATTGCCCCCTTTAAAATGCCATTCGTTTACTATAGAAAAACCTAGCAAATTTGTTTTTTTGAAATTTTCGGATTCGTTTTTCAAAAACACCAAGGGCATGTCCATTGATAGAAATGAATGGTTTAAGGAAGCTTCCTATATACTTTCCAACTATAATCAGTTACCTGGAGATATCATTAAAAACGATTTGGATAAACGGCATATAGAAAGTCTAATTTCCATGATTTTACAGGAATCCAGGGATTATGGGCAGGAGTCCGTAAACCTTATTACAAGT
>TARA_R110000751_G_scaffold266562_1_pt1 | contig 23528 bp, 17 predicted proteins | sample TARA_R110000751 | Tara Oceans TARA_R110000751 (sample SAMEA4398001) | marine metagenome | biome: Polar Biome; feature: [MES] marine water layer (ENVO:01000295) within the mesopelagic zone...; material: water (ENVO:00002006), including particulate matter (ENVO:01000060) such... | reverse complement strand
AACACCATGAACTGATTTGCGCCGTTTTCACACAGCCACGGGATTCATCAGCCGTGACGTAGTGAGATTGTGGTCGATTTTTCGCTGTGGTTTGAATTCGGACGTTTCGCTGTTAGAGTGAATTCGGAACCGGGATAATCATTCGGTCCGAGGTGGGGACAAAAGCGCCAGGACTGCATGATTTCCCGGAGTGCGAGGGGACACGGACGGTCTGTGGACTGCTCGCGCATGACCGGGGGATGGCGCGTGGATATTCAGGCAGTTTTGATTGCGTGTTTGGGGGCGTGGGCGGTCTGTCGCTTCGTGATAGAACCCCTCGTTACAGCCAATGCTCGCGACCGGCTCGCCGCGGGCCGTGTCGGCGGCGCAGGATGGGTGGCGCTGGCCCAGATCGCATCCAGGATCCTGCTCCTCGCATCACTGTCTTCGGCTCTCGCGCTTGGACTCGCGGCATGGATCAATGCCCAGGACAATCTGGGACTGGCAGAGACCAATGCCTTTCTCGAGCGGATCGGTGCGGCGCGTGACCGGCTTGCCGGGATCGGTACCGCCTGGGGCCTTGGCGCGACACTCCTGATCGCCGCCGGACTCGGCCTCGTCACTTTCCTGGCCAGCAAGGCAAAGGAAAAGCAGGTTGTCGGCGATATCTGGAATGCGGAATTTTCCCGGCTGCAGGCGGCCTTCGACAAGGGCGAATGGGATGAACGCGCGCCGACGCCGGAAATGGAACAGGTCCAGCGCAGCATGGACGAGCTTTCCGAAGCCTTCGAGACCGCTCAGGCACAAGGCGACGGCCAGCGGGCCGCTGCGATACGCGGCGCATTCGACAAGCTGGCGCAGGCCAATGTCTTTCTCGACGTCCAGCGGCGCGCTGACGTGCAGGTTGCGCCGGAAGACGTGGGCATCAAGCCGAAGCGCTCCGGTCTCGGCCTGATCAGCACGATGTTCTTCTCACAGGGTGTCGTGGCGGGACTTGGCACAGGGACACGGGTCCTGGCCTCAGCCGGTCTCCTGATCCTGTTTCCGAGCCTGCTCGCAGCGAGCTACACCGCTGCCGAACCGGCTCTGCAGGCCTCGCTCGACCGAATTGAAACCCGCCGCGCGGACCTGGAATTCGAGATCGAATTTGCGGAGATCGACCGGTCCTATAGCGAGCTTGTCGGCGCATCTCAGGAAGGTCCGGATGAGCCCCTGGACGATGAGACAGAGCGTGACATCTCACAAACCGCAGAAGTGTTTGAATCGGAGATCCTTCCCCGCATGCTGGTCAGGTCGGTCCGCGCGACCGGGACCGGGCTCGATGCGGCGGTGCGCTCGGTGGAGACCGCCTCGGCCCGGCAAAGGATATTGGGAATTCGGGCCAACGCCGCGCGCGGCGCCCCGGCCACTGTCTCTGGCGGCGTCGACGCGCCTGACTATCGCTCCCTGTCCTCGGCCGAGGTACCAGGTACTGGATCCACCCGCGCTGAACTGAGACGGATCGCGCGATCTGATCCTGCCGCCTTCACCCGGCTGCGTGACAATGCCCGCGCGCTGAAGGCCTCTTTCGCCACCCCGGCCAATGCCGGCCAGTTGCGGCGCGCCCTAGTGTCCCAGATTGTCGGGCATGCCGTGGATGCCGCTCCCGTCCTTGACGGGCTGGACCCTGCACTCGACCGGCAGATCAAGACATGGGCGGGCCAGATTCCCTCGACTGAAGCCGCCCGGGCACGCGAAGTCGTGCTGAAGAAATTTGTTGTCCAGAGCCAGGCACAGGGCCCGCTCGACTGGTCTCGTCTCGCCGACTGGCACCATACTCCCCTGTCGCCTGCCACCAGCCGGTCAGTCGGCAACGCGCTGTCGGAATTTGAACGGTCGCTGCCGCAGGCGAGCCGCCTTGAAGGCAATTTGCCAAGCCTGTCGCGGGCGCCGAGATATAATCCGGGCGCGGCGACGCAGGCTGTCAGGCAGATGGCGGGGCGCCTCGGAAGTGGACCCGATAGCGCAGCGTTTCCAGCCCGGGCGCTGACTGTGTTTGATGACCACTTCCCGGGACAGGTCGGCGCCGAGCTGGCAACCCCGCAAGCCCGGGCGATACAATCAATCTCCGGCACACCGCCTGCAACAGCTGTCCGGAGTTCCGCCACCGCGACAAAAGCGGCCATGCGGGCCCGGTCTTATGGCCGGCTGCGCGGATTTTCGCGCATTGGCGGGGTGTTGATCGGGCGGGAGCCTGAGAACGCGGCTTCCGCACTGGCGCTCGATCATTTCTCCTGGCGCCGGTCAGGTGGACGCATCGAGCTTGTGCTTGGGCAAGGCAGCGACCGGCAATCGATCGGACGGTTCCATCCTGCCATTGTCCAGCTCGCCCTCGCCTATGCGGCCGATGGCCGGCCCACGACCGTGACCATGGTGACGACCGATGTCGTGCCCGACCTGCGCATCCTGCTACATCCGGCGCTTGAAGATACGGGCCTTGGCTGCCGCGCCATCCGTCTGGACCAGCTCGCGGACCAATTGTCGTTCGCCGAAGGCAGCGCCCTTTCCGCCATTCGGACCGATGCGGAACAGCGCATACGCGGCGAGTTCGGCCTCTACCGGATCGCCTGGCGAGCCCGGGCACAGGCAAAACTGCCTGGCAGCGACCTTGGCGGCGACGACAGGGATTATGCAGAAGATGCGATCGCCGCAGCGCAGCGTCTTCCCGAGCCTGAACGCATCGCAGCCGAAGCCGTATTCGGCACGCTGGACGGGTCGCTATGGATCAGGCGGAAGCCCGATTTCCTCGACCCCTCCCTGGTCAATCAGATGGAGGCCTGCCTGCCTGCGCAGTCGCTCGGCCAGTTTGAAACCTGCATCTCAACGATCACCGACAGCCAGAGTTCGCGTTCTGACGGCTATGCCTGGCTCGCGCCTGCGCCGGACTACCAGATCTGGAGCGGCGTGCGGGAACAGGCATACGATCTCGACAACAGCCTCGGTTTCCTCCGGCCGCCATCCGGGTCACCGGCCTGGCCCTTCCGGTTCATGGTCCAGGTTGCCTTTGAATCGCCTGCCTTCTTCGCCGGCGGCGCATCGAAATGGGCCGACGAAACCAATTCAGCCCGCGATGATTATGTCGACGATGATCCCTGGGAGATCGAGACCGTGTCGCGCGGCCTCTCGACCGCCGTCGAAGCGGAGGTTCGCAGGAATACCCAAGTATCGGATATCGTATCCTCCATGCGCGAGTTTGCGATCCTGCAGCGCCTGTTCCGGACAGGCCTCGACGGACGGCTGGGTCCGGATTTTCCGACCGACCAGCTTGTCGCGCTGTCACAAAAAACCGCCATGGACGTCAATCCTGACGCCCTGACGGCTCAATGGCTGCGCCATCCGGGTGAGATCGAGGGCCAGTTGTTTGCAAGAACCGCCGAGGTCGCAGAGACCATCCCCGCAGGGTTCGAGGAAGATCAGTTCTACGCCCGCGTGGGACCCTGCATGTCCCTGATGATGGAGACCGTCGAAAATGACCCACGCGGCGAGAGCGCGCTTGAAACGATTGATGCGAGCCGCTGGGACAAGGTTTGCGTGTTCGAGGACCTGGGCACATTCGGATCCGACGGAACCGACCTGCAAGAATTCTCCCGGATCGCGGCCGGCATCCGCACCATCCGTGCCTCAGTCGGCGCAACGCAACCCAAAGCAGTCGAATATCCCGGTGATCGCGGCAACTGCCCGCGACTGTAAGCCTTTCAGTCCTGTGGCCAAGTGCAGGCTAGTCTTCTGCGACGGCCGTGCAGATTGGACCACGCCCTGACCAATTAACTTCAGTGCGTGGTGAGCGCGGCCCCCATCACATGGTCACTCCGGCTGGCCAACGACTGCAGCACAGCGATAACTGTCGGCGCTGTCGGGGTCGCCCCCCTGGTATTGGGTCCACTGCCCGAACTCGCATAAGGGCCGGGTCCGGCCTTGGCCATGCTGCGTGACATCGGTGATGGTGCGTGCTGCCGGGGCGGTGCCCAGTTCGACCCAGTCATCAAGGTCCTGCAGCTGGTCCCAGGCGGGCTGGAAGGCGTTGGATCCCCCTGCGCCATGACCATATCCGGGAATGAGATAGTAGCGGGCGAAGGCCTTCAGGTCCGGTTCTCCGATCACGCCTTCCAGGCGGCGCCAATAGTCATCAGTTGATCGTGGGCTGACAATCGGGTCGGCCAGCCCCTGGAACAGTATCAGCTTGCCGCCGCGGTCACGGAATGCCTGCAGCGAGGTCGGCGGGACATCGAGCCGGTCGACGGTGTCACCAATTTTACCGGCCCAGGGACCCGGCGCTTCCGAGTCGATCACCCAGGGATTGATCGTTTCATCGCGCAGCGCGGCATGACGAATGAACTGGTCGTAGAATTGCGCCGTCATCGGCATGTCCGGCTTTATCGGATGGCCGGGAACGGCATTGCCCATTTGTTGCGGCCCCCGCAAGTCGGCGCCTTGGAGAACCGGGAACCCGGGATGGTGTGTTTCTCCGCTTTTCCGCCAGGACAGGTCGGTCGGGCTGTCAAAGTTCCGGATGGCTGCGACCTGGGCGGGCGACAGGCAGGTTTCCGGGGACGTGTCATCACGGCATGCCAGGGTCTCAAGGTCCGGCCGGCAGGCTGAAGGGTGCGCCACGAGGCCGTCGCTTATTCCGTCCAGTGCGTCACATGAAGCCATGACGAAATCATAGAGCAACGCCTGCTGGGCCGGCCAGAGGTAGGCGTCCGGATCCGTGAATCGACGCCAGACAGAACCGAAGGCGAGCGTTGTCGTCCCATGATTCCAGAAGGGATAGGCGACGAGCGCGCCGTCGAATGCCTCCGGCCATTGGCTGATGGCCAGCAATGTCTCGCGCCCGCCATTGGAGCCACCCGCTATATAGGTCAGTCGCGCAGGCCGGCCATAATAGGCGTCTATGATGGCGCCCGCGGCCTCACGCGTCTTTATCAGCGCGTCGCCGGCATAATTCTGGAAGGCCTCGTCATTGCGGGCGAAAGACCCATCCACCAGCGGCGTGAGCACTTCGACCGTGGTTCCTTCGTGCCCGCTGTCACTGCCAAAGGTGACATAGCCCCTTTCCAGTGGTGACGGCCCGAAACCGGACGGTTGGGAGAACAAGGGCTGGTCGACGGGAGGGATGATGCCGTCAAATCCGCCGCCTGCCAGCATCAGGGCCTTTTCATTCCAGGCCAGAGGCATCGCCATCTCGAAACGTATCGGCGGCGCTGTGCTGTCGACCGGTTCGACATGGCCTTTGATCCGGCAATGATCCGGCCAGCTTGTCCCACCCTCTGCCTCAGCACCGGAGCCTTCCGGCACGAAGTGCGCATCGATGATGCGGACCCCGCCCGACGGCAGCGAGAGGGACCGGGATGCAAGCGCGAACGTCTCAAGCTGTACGCAGGCTGCCGCGTTTCCCGGCGCTGCGCGTCGCGGGTCCTGCGCGGTGGTACAGCCCGCCAGGACAAGAGTGCCAAGCAGGACAGACGCGAGGGCCCAGCGGTTGCGCCGGGCCACTTCCTGTGTGACGCCCACCATCAGAATGCCGCCTTGAGCTCGATGCCGACCTGGCGGGGCGTACCATAAGTGCCGGCAAGACCGCCAAACCCGTCAATGGCGAGCATCGCGGTCCAGTATCCCTTGTCGAAGAGATTGTCGGCGAAGAGGCGGACCGTATAGGCACTGTCCGGGCTCTCCCAGATCAGGTTGGCATTGACGATGGCATAGCCGTCCTGCGACGCCTGCTCCGTGTTGAACTCCCGGAAAAACACTTCCGACCGATAGCTCATGTCAGCGCGGGCGGTGACGTGGCCTCTCGAGGTCGGCGCTGTGCGATAGGCGATGCCCAGATTGCCGGAGACTTCGGGCGCACTCGACAGGTAGCGTCCCTCCAGGTTCTGCAGCCCGAGGTCCGGATTGAGGGAGTCGGTATTGCTGAAATCCCCATAGGTCGCGTCGAGCAGGGACAGGCTGCCATTCAGGATCCAGTGATCATCCGGAGCCCAGTCAGCTTCAAATTCCACGCCCTTGACCGTCGCGCTGCCGGCATTCGTGACCGATGACGCAAAGCCAACCACCTCACGCACCTGGAAGTCTTCATAGTCATAATAGAAGGCTGCTGCGTTGAAACGCACATTCCCACCCAGGAACATTCCCTTGAGCCCGGCCTCATAGGCCGTAATGGTTTCCGGATCGAACGTGTCAGCGCAGGAAGAATAATTGACCCCGCCGGCCTTCCAGCCGGTCGAGTTCATGACATAGACCTGGCTGTCATCGGTCACATCATATTGCGCGCCCAGCCTGTAAGTTGTCGATTCATCCTCGAGCCGGGTTTCGACATCATTGCAGATCGAAATTGCGGGGCTTCCTGCGACTGTCGAGCCGAGAAAGTGGTCCTGAAAGGCGTGTTGTTCGTCCTCCGAATAGCGGGCACCACCGATCAGGCGGAACCTGTCAGTGACGCCATAAGTCACATCCCCAAAAATGGCGCGCGCCTCGGTATCGATGGGCAACGTATTGTACGACAATGTCGATTGTGGTGGCAGCGGGCTGAAGCCCAGGACAAAATCGAAATTTGCGCTCTGACGATAGGAATCGTCATACATGTAAACGCCCCCAACCCAGTCGAGCGGGCCTGTCTGGCCCGACACGTTGAGTTCCTGGGAGAATGTTTCGGAATGCTCGTCCTGGATCGCATCCACGATGGCCAGGTTGGTACCATCCCGGTCCATGACCCATGCCGCATCGACGCGCTGATAGGCGGTGATCGACTTTAGGGCGACGGAACCGAGCTGCCAGTCGAGCGTGACACTCGCTGACTGCATTGAACGATCGCTGGACGTCGGTCCGAGCGCGGTCGTTGTATAATAATCAGGCGCGATCACGACCCCTGTCAGATACGGATTCAAGGCCAGGCCTCGGGCATTCGGTTCATCCGTAGGGACATAATAGTCGGTCCGCCCATCGGAGCCGTAAGCGCTGAGATTGAGGTCAAGCGACAGGTCCGGCGTGAGATCGGCTGCAAGCCTGAACCGTCCCGACAGCATTTCCTGAGTGCCGAGATCCTCACCGCCAGCCGTGTTTTCGATAAACCCCTCTTCGCGATCCGAATAGTTCAAGGCGAGACGCGTCCGGACGGCATCGCCGATCGGCAGGTTGTTCACGACCTCGAGGGTCTTTTCATTAAAGGTGGCATAGGAGGCCTTGATATAGCCTTCGGTTGTGTCTGATGGCGCGGCCGAGATGAAATTCACCGCACCCCCATTCGCATTCCTGCCATAGAGCGTACCCTGCGGACCCCGCAGCACCTCGACCCGTTCCAGGTCTGTCTGTGCGACCACCATCGGGAAGTTGCGCGGCTGGTAGACCCCGTCAACATTGATCGCGACACCCGGATCACCAACGCTGCGCCCGACCCCCCTGACCGTCACGAATGTCGCGCCGAGGCTCTGGCCAATCGATACGCTTGGCACAGCGAACTGGAGCGCATCCATGTCGGTTATGCCGCGTGCATCGAGCAGTTTCTTGTCGAGCGCTGTGATCGAAACGGGCACGTCCTGGTCGGATTCAGACTTTCTCTGAGCGGTAACAGTAATGGTCCCCAGGCGGCCTTGCTGGTCGATCTGATTGTCCGAAACGCTCGCGGCCTGTCCGAATGCCGGAACGGCCAGAATGGCCATTGCAGAGCAAAGCAGGCTGGTTTTGAGCTTCTGGCGTGCACCGGTCGTAGTGATTGATTTTTTCATTATTTCCTCCCTGTCTGGAAGGAAAGCGACCCCAGAACGGCGCCCGCGCCAAGGACCGGTCCGGACAGGCTACCGGACATATCCGGCCATGAAGGCGATCGGGGACCGGTCAGATCTCCAGCAGGCGGGTTACATTCTCGAGCTGGGCCCTAAGCCGGGAGACGGACTCACGCTGCTCCAGGCTGTCGATCCTGCGAATCTCGGAAGGCGACCGACCGGTCTGGTTGAGAATGAAGCGCCGAAAGCTGCGTTCGTCGGCATAGCCCATGATCTCAGCGATATCGCCGATACTGGTCCGGGTCTGGGTCAACAGGGCAACAGCGTGTTCAGCACGGGCTTTCATGGCGAGCGACCGGAATCCATCGCCATGGACCTGGCGAATGATACGCCGCTTCTGGCGAGTGCTCATGTCAGACGAAACATGTTCGTCCTCATAGGCCTCAAGTGTTGTCGCAAACATCATTTGATTTTGAGATTCGACTGAAGGCTGGGGCGGGCACAAGGAAAAAATCAACGAGTCGAGCAACGGGGTGCGCGTATTGCGAATCGAGCTCGGTGTATTCAGCAACTCGGCCGCAAACTCGATATAGGTTTCAGTCGAACGGTCGACCGAGACCCCTTCGAGTGAATGCGACAGCCGCGTGCTGACATCCGCCAGGGAATGAAGGCCGGCCTTGCGAACCGGCAGGTCATGCCCAAGATACCGGCTGGCAACCATGGTGATCAGGCTGATCCATATTGCCTCAAGATTGGCCCTGTTCCTGCCATCGGGCGCTTGAGCCCTGAGTGTCAGGCGCGCATCAGCCCCCGTCTCTGCCAGGTTCAGGTCAAAAACGCCGTAAGCGGAATTGAAGTAGTTTGATGTCGCGTCCAGCGCGCTGCCCAGCGTCGGGCAACTGAACATCACCCGCGCGCCAATGGACGCGTATCCTCTTGGCAACGGCTTGAGGCCGAGTGCGTGCGTTTCATCATTCGCATTCACGGCATTGCTCGCAAGCAGCATCAGCCCTTCAGCGGGCGACTGATCAGACCTCGTACCGTCAAGGTCGAGACCGAGCCTTGCCGGAGGTCGCTCAATGGTGGTCATATGTGCAGTCTCATGTGTCGATAGCCAGACTAGCTGGCGCATTTGAAATCACAAGTGCTACGATATTTTCGCGAGACGGATAAAACTGTGATCCCTCGCCCGATGGCTTGTCGCGTCTGAAAATGCCGCAAGCCAATGAATGGCCGGTTGCCGAAGAGGTCGAAAACCTTCGTTCCAGCGCTAGGGTTTCTTCGCAATGATGAACACGGCGATACTCTTGTCCGGCTTCCACTGCTGGATGATGTCGAGGCCCTGCCCTTCCAGGCTTTGGACGAGGTCGCGTTCACTGAACACTTGCAGCATGGGCAGGAGACCGAGTTTTCGGCCAAGCGGCGCGATCCATTTGAAGAAGCTCATACCGTCCTTCAGGCATCCGGTGCTCGAGACAAACACACCGCCCGGTTTCAGCAGGCGCTGCACTTTGGCAATCGTCGCATCGCGGTCTGCCACCAAGTGAAGGATGGAAAGGCCGAGGATGACGTCATAGGAAGCCGGCGCTGCCTCGAATGCATCGAAGTCGGCCTGCTCGAACAGGACATTGTCGACACCCTGCTCGGCCGCCTGATTACGGCCGATCTCGATCATCCGGTTAGAAATGTCGAGCGCATGGACCGAGTTGACGAAGGGCGCATGGGCGATCGCGGTGCCCCCGGATCCGCACCCGAACTCCAGGATGTCCATGTCCGGTGTCAGGAGCTCGCGCGTGGCGGCCAGCTTGGCATGGTAGGTCTCAAGATCCTTGATCGGCCGGGCAAAATAGCCGTCGGCCATCCGGTCCCAGAAACGCGCGTCGCTGCCATTGGCTGAGCTGCCGGCCCGCCTGGACAGAGGGGGGCTGTCGGAGGTCTGCCGGTCGGTAGCGGCAAGAGGCGTTGCGGTTCTGATGGGCATGGCTCGGGGAATCCTGATTGTCCGTGAAAGGGCCGTGGCAGCGCCCTGTCGATTTGGTGATGCCTCATGATTACCCATGCGTTTCGCGTCTTGGAATTGCCAAATATCGTTGTTTTGATATGCATATATGTATGGATTGGCGATCAGTGACATTCGACTGGAACCGGGCACGTGCCTTTCTCGTGACCGCAGAGGAAGGCTCACTGTCTGCAGCATCGCGCGCGCTTGGCATGACGCAGCCGACACTCAGCCGCCAGGTGGCCGCGCTCGAAGACGAACTTGGCGTGGTGTTATTCGAGCGAGCCGGGCGCGGACTGACCCTGACACCGAGCGGCTTTGATCTCGTCGACCATGTGCGCGGCATGGGCGAGGCAGCGACCCGGTTCTCGCTTGCCGCTTCAGGCCAGTCGCAATCGCTGGAGGGCAGCGTCTGTATCGGTGCATCTGAAGTAGACGCGACGTTTCGGCTGCCCGGGATCATTGCGCGCATCCGCCGGGAAGAACCCGGTATCGAGATAGAGGTGGTTGTCTCGCAGGAGGCCAGTGACCTGCGACGCCGCGAGGCCGATATCGCCATTCGGAGCTTTCAGCCGACACAGCCCGACCTCATTGCCCGGAAAATCCGGGATATTCCCATCCACCTCTATGCGACGCCGGATTACATGGAGCGGGTCGGCAATCCGGACCCTGCCGCGGATCTGTCCGGGGTCGATTTCATCGGCTTTGACCGGACCGACATGGTCGTGGCTGCGCTCAACCAGACGGGCATGAACGTCACCCAGGACAATTTTCCGATCATCTGCAAATTCCAGCTCCTGCAGTGGGAGCTGGCCAGGCAGAGCCTGGGGATCGTGATTTTTCCCGAAGACATCGGTGACCGCGAACCGCTTGTGCGACGGGCCTTTCCTGCACAAGAACCTGTGATCATCATCCCCCAATGGCTCGTCTGTCACCGGGAGCTCAATACCAGCCGGCGTGTTCGCAGGGTATTTGACCTGCTCGCCGAGGAACTCGGCAAGGCCTGAGAGGCCCGCCGAAGAACCGATCGCTTATATCGACAAATTGCATTCGCCTGCTTTCGAGATCAGGACCTGCATCAGACGTGGGCGCGCGGGCATGAAGACGATCATTTCAGATGAGCGTGCGGTCAGGCATTTGACCGGGAAGCACCCGGCTGGGCGACCAGGATGGCAGCCAGGCTCGCCATGATAAGCGCGAACATCATGACGCCCAGCAATACGGTCGATGGCACGCCATCAAGCCCCAGGCTGACGAAACGGGAGACGCCATACATCCCGAAGACCACGCGCCGGTCAGCAGTGCGGCACGCAGTAATCCAGCGTCATTGCGATTGAAAATCTGATTCCAGTGCGTCAACGGAATCAAGTTCGGCAATGATTGCGGCAGATGCTGCAAGCTCATCTCGGTTGACCAGCGCGCTTTCCAGCGCGGCAAGCTCGTTTACAAATCTCACGCGAAGGGTCTCATCCTTGACCCGGCTCTCGACCGCCGACCATTGCTCTCTTGCATACGCCATTGCGGCGTCCGCATCCTCCCAGCGAATGGGCACTGATTTCAGGTCCGCCTGCATCCTGAAGCCGGCATAGTCGAGGTAACTCACAGGAAGCGGAATACGGGCATCCGGGGGAAACCTGGAAACGACGAGACGGAACGCTTCGACAGCCGACAAAGCAATGTCAGCCCTGTCATCCCTTTTGACGGCCTCGCGAATGGCCATCATCTGCCCATCCAGCTGTTCGGAAATATCCCCCGGCATAAGGCCGCCGAGACCATGTGCGGTCTGGGACGCGGTCTCTACCAACAGGGCTAATTCATCGGGACTCGCCGTGAATGCCTGTTCGCCAAGGGCTTCGAATATTTCAGCTGAGTCGGCCGTTTTTGACGTGGCCAATACCTGCGAGTGAGGGACTGTATGCATGGCATCGGCGGCTGATTCTGTTGCCGCAGCGGCTTTGGGATTTTGCACAGGGCTTCCGCAGGCCGATACGACGGCCAATGTCGTGAGGGCGGTAAAACAGCTCCGCAAGCCGGGGAGGTTGTCAGTCATTGAACGTTCCAATCAGATGAGCGCCTTCAGTGCGACGATCGATTGGCAACCCATATACTGTCCAGTTCCCTCGGATATCTCGCCAATGATACAGATTTGTATATTTCGGACGTGGTGCGGTTGAATGCCTGTTCCGCCAGGGACATTGGTCGGAACACCGACACCCGCCATGCGCAAAATCTGGCAGGTATTCAGACCGGTCAAACGGAACCAGCCCCTGCCCCGCTCAATCGTCACTGACGGCGTCACGCCCAGGTTCGCCGAATATCAGGGAGCGCAGCCAGTCGGGCAGCATTCTCTGAAACCGTGGGTGCCGATCAATCATTCGCGCCAGCCACGCCCGCCCTGAATCAGAATTGCGCGCAACAAGCGCAATGCCCGACAGCGCAACCGTAAGACCGATCGGCACCATTGGGAAAGGTGTCAGAATACCGATCGGAATGCCGATCAGGACCAGGATGATGCCGCACCCGGCAAGCCCGGCCCGCACAATGCTCACAGGCCGTGATGCGCGCGGTCGCGAAGATGCCGTATCTTCCGGATCAGTCACGTCGTTTCCTGAGCTTTCATTGCCGTGCCGCGGGGCGGTCTGGCTGTCCTGGCCTGCAGCCCTGAGGCGCGGCTCATGAACCGGCAGGCGGCAGGGCTCTCTTTCTCGGTGCAAGTGCCGCATGAATGACCGGTCCGCCGATGAGTACCAAAGGGGCACCGACTATGAGGCCGCAGATGATGGCCACCGCCATGGGAGCCAGCAATGCCGACCCCTCACCAATCTTGAGCGCCAGTGGCGCAAGCGCGAGTATGGCAATAAGGGCTGACATCAGGATCGGCCTCAACCTGGCGCGCCCGGCGTCTATGCGATGGCCTGAACCCACCTCGCCCTCGGGCAGTTCTGCAAAATAGAACACGCCAAGTTCCGCAATGATGCCAATGACCATTGTCAGTCCCATCATGGCTGCAATGTTCATTTCCGTCCCGGTCAGGACAAGCCCCGCCAGGACGCCCGGTATGGTCAGCCCGACAACGCCCAGGACAGAGATCGCCTGCGACATGTCCCTGAACAGGAAGACAAGGAGAAGGCCTGACAGGATGAAGGCAGCGCCGAATACGGTGATGAGATCACGGAACGACCTTTGCTGTTCCGCGAATAATCCGCCGAATTCGTATCTGACGTCAGCGGGCAAGGCGACGGCCTTCATCGCCTTGGTCACATCGCGCATCGCGGACCCCATATCGCGCCCCTCCAGGCGGCCTGTCACAGCCGTCATGGGTTGCAGGTTCTCGCGGCTGATCTGGGACTGCCCCGTCGCAATACTGACCTGTGCGACCCGGCTCAATGGAAGCAGCGTGCCGCTCCTGGACCGCAGCATGAGCCCTTCGATCGCTTCGACCCTGTCCCTGATGTTTTCAGGGCTCCAGACCCTGACATTGATAATCCGCTCACCCGACTGGATACTGCCAACAAGATGGCCGCCGATCAGCGCCTCGATCTGTGTCGCGGCAGAAGCAGCATCAAGGCCTTCGAGCGCCAGGCGGGCCCGGTCCAGAGAGACCGTTACGGCATCGCCTGCGACCCGGTCGGATTTTGCAACTTCAACCACGCCCGGAACGCCGTCCAGGGCAGAGACGGCTAGGTCAGCCGCCTGCGCCATTGCGGCAGGATTGTTCGAATAGAATTTGACTTCAATGGGTTGCGGAACTGCTGTCAAATCACCGATCAGGTCTCCCATCAGCTGGATGGTTTCGATGGAAAGACCCGGAATATCCGTTTCCACGCGGGCGCGGATCTCCTGCATGATGTCTTCGATCGGCCGTCTTGGCATGGGCTTGAGCCTGACAAACATGTCGCCTTCATTGGCCTCTGTCAGTCCACCGCCCAGTTGCAGGCCTGTCCGTCTGGAATAACTCGCGACCTCGGGAACGGACCGGATGATGTCTTCCATCTGGAGAACAAGCCGGTCTGTTTCCGTCAGCGACAGTCCGGGCGGCGCGAAATAATCGAGTACGAATCCGCCCTCATCCATTTGCGGCATGAAGCCCGATGTGACGCGCGTGGCCGAGAAACCGCCAATCAGGACGGCCACACCGACGAGAAGTCCCGCCACGAGCCGGGCGTGATGCAAAGGCCACTGCATCGCACGTCCATACCCGTTGCTCAGCCATTTCAGCCAGCCATTTGACCGTTCGGCGCGCTCGGCATCTTCCACTTTTGCAAACCGCAGGGCCAGAAGAGGCGCAACCGCCATCGCATAAAGCATGGAGAATGCGAGCGACGCAGCCATCGTGACGGCCAGCGCCTTGAAAAAGCCACCTGTCACACCGCTCAGGAATGCGAGGGGTGTGAACACCACGATCGTGGCCATGGACGAACCGACAAGCGGCCGCACCATCTCGCCGGCGGCCTCGAGAACACTGATCGTCGCGTCGCTCAGACGACGCGTTATGTGTTCAAGCATGACGACGATATCATCAACGATCAGTCCCACAGCCGCCGCCATGCCGCCGAGCGTCATGATATTGAGACTGAGTCCGAATGCCATCAATAGCAGCGCGGTCGAGGCAAGGACCGCCGGCAGCAGGATCGCGACGACCAGGACAAACCGGAAGCTTCGCAGGAAGAGGAAGAGAACCACGCCCGCCAGAAGGGTGCCGATCAAAATGGAATCACGGACACTTTTTGCCGCTGATCTCACCAGGTCGGACTGGTCATAATAGGGAGTTATTCTCACGCCCGCAGGGAAACGGTGCGCCTCACGGGCGAGTATCGCCTTGACCTGATCGGTCAGCGCCAGCGAGTTCGCGTCGGGCGCCTGCCTTATATTGACCAATACGGCGGTTTCGCCATCGGCTGTGACACGCGTCCATTCGGGCGCCGTCGACAAGCGGATCTCGGCGACATCATCAAGATTTACCACCGCGCCTCCCGCCGACTTCAACACGATGCCCCCGATATCCTCAATCGAGTTCAGGCGATCATCGACAATCGTCAGGAAGAGACGCGACCTGTCCTCGAAACGCCCGGATGCAGCAACCAGGTTTCCGGAACCGAGAACGGTCTCGACATCGTCGACCGACAGCCCGAGCGCCTGCAGCCGTATCGGGTCCACAATCACCTGGTACTCCGAATCCCTCCCGCCCAGGACCGAGACTTCCGCGACACCATTGACCGAAGCGAGAAGCGGACGAAGGTCGTATAAGGCAAAATTCTTCAAGGAGACGAGGGAGTCTGTCTTCGACGTCACGGAATAGCCAAGGACCGGAAAGATCGTCGGATCCATTCGTCTGATATTGAACGCAAATCCCGGTGGGAGTGACGGCGCGAGCCGCGCAACTTCGGACTCAGCCTGAAGTGCGGCAGACGTCATGTCCTGCCCCCAATTGAACGTTACGGACACTTCGGCCGACCCCCGGCTCGTTTGCGAGCGGACGTTGCGAACGCCAGGAACGGCGCGCAGGGCTTCCTCGACAGGCCGGGTTACCTGGGTGACCATGAGGTCTGCCGGCCGGTCGCCTGCATCAAGCGATACGCTGATGCGCGGAAACTGTATCGTTGGAAACAGGCTCACCGGCAGGTTCAACAGCGCAAAAGCGCCGCCGGCGGTCAGAATGAGAAAGGCAGCCAGAACGAACCGCGTCTGGCGCGACAGCCAGGCACTCATTGCGCGGCCTCTCTTATGGCAGCATCGGTCCTGATCTTCATGCCATCTGACAGGATGGCTCCCCCTTCCAGGATGACGGCCTCTCCCGTCTCAAGGCCGGACAGGACTTCGGTCTTGTCACGGCTCTGAATGCCGGCCTCGATATGACGTAGCCGTGCCGTCCCCTTATCATTGATAAAGACGTAGGCACCGGACTCGTCCTGGAACACAGCTTGGCGTGGTACAGTGATGGCGTCCTGGTGAATTTCGGCAACCATCTCTGCCTTGACCGCCTCGCCTGACAAAAGCCCGTTTCCCGGTGGCGCCGCAACCAGGGCGGCTGCCATGCGGGTTGAAGGATCGATCCGTGTGTCAATGCTGCGAATGACCGTTTCCACGGCCTTCTTGGAACCATCGAGAGGTTGCAGGCTGACTGCGTCCCCGGCCTTGAGGCGGGTCGCGTCCTCAATCTCCAATCCGATCCGCGCCTGGATGGCATCAGCGGACGCGACACGCACCATCTGGGCGCCCGGCGCCACCAGATCACCCGGTTCGACCAGGAGGGCATCCACGATGCCCGCAATCGGCGAACGCAGCATCGATACAGACCCTGTCCGCGCTTCCAGGCTCGAAGCCTGGAGGTCCAGGTCACGCGCGGTCGCAGCGGCGGCCTCAACATCGGCATCGCTTGCCAATCCATCCTTGCGCAGTCTTTGAGTGCGTTCCAGCACGGCTTGTGCAGCCGTTGCATCCCGCCGAAACCTGACAAGATCGAGCCCGGTAGTGGAAGATGGACCGAGCCGGAGAATGACCTGACCTTTGTCAACGCTATCTCCGGACACGGCGAGAATGTCGATGACCCGCGCTTCAATCTCGGCGTTCAGCGTGTGCTGACTGGCCGGATCGAATTCGATCGAGCCGAAGCCCGACACAATCTCGGGCAGGTTCTCTCGCGTCACGGCGGCGGTCGTGACCAGAGCGCTGGGATCCGGTGGGGTCTTGGCCGCCGGCGCGCCGCAGGCCGCGACAAGCGCAGCCAGGAGGGCAAGGGTAGATGTCATTCTCATTTCAATGTCTCCAGCGGACGGCCGACTGATATTTCGAGCGCATTTTCAAGCTCCCGAATGCTGAGCGAAAGCGCCGTCTCGGTAATCTGCTTGTCCAGCAGCGTCATCGAGGCTGCGTTGAAGGATGCTTCGGGAATATCGCCGCGCTCAGCGGCCTGTTGCGTGGCTTCTGTCTGCCGGACGAGTGGCTCGATTTGCTGCAGGATGTCGGCCCGTTGCTTGCGCGTGATTTCGAGCGCAGCAAGTGCTGACGCAATGTCTGCCCTGATCGTTTCCTGATGGGCCACATATTCCGCGCGAAGTTGCGCGTCTGTTGCCAGGGCCGACCTGATATCGCCGCGCCCCCGGTTCCAGATCGGCAGCACGAACGAAAGGCTTGGACCAAATGTTTCGACCGACCCTGTATCGCGCGCCGCATTGAATCCCAGGGACGGGAGCGGGAAGGCATTGAGCCGGGCGGCCTCTCCTGCCGCGCCAGCCGCGGCATAATTTGCCCGCATGCCAGCCAGGTCTGCGCGATACATGAGGGCCGAGCTGACCAGTGTCTCAAAGTCGACCGTCTTGTCGGACAGTGGCGCAGGAGGCGTGACGTCGAGACGCTCGAATGGGTCCAGCCCGAGCGTACGATTGAGGTCCAGTTGGGCCGAACGCAACTGCAGCTCTGCCGTGCGGTCCCGATCCGCCGCGTCAGTCGCGGCGATGCGGCGTGCGTCAAGCTCCGCCGCTGGCAGATCGCCGCGCGCGACAGCGTCGAGGACGCTTTTCAGCTCCTTGTCGGCCAGGGACCGGAACCGCGCCGTCTGGGACTTGATCCGGCTGAGATAGCCAATCCTCTCACTCAACAGGCTTGCCCGCTCTGCAGTGAGCCATTCAGCCCAGGCGATGTCCATTCGGACTGTCTCAACATTGGCGCGGGCTGCGCGCAGGGCGATCGGGCGCCGGGCAATTGCCGCGAAATCATAACCTATCCCGCCCGCAATGGCCGTGACCGCGCCGGCGCCGCTGGTCGGAAAATCAAGTCCTGCAGAAACTGTCGGATCGGGATAAAGCCCTGCCGCAAAAACCTGCGCCTCGGCGACCTTCTCACGCGCACGCAGCGCGTTCAGGTCAGGATTGGAGCGGACAGCGATGGCACCGAGTGCCCTCGGGGCAAGAGGCAGTGTCAGCTCGATGGAGTGTGCCTCAGCCATCTGCTCGATCGACATCCCGTGTACGGACACACTGGCAAGTGGCACCCTGGCCTCAGTGGATGTCGCGCAGGCGGCCAGCAGGATGAGGGCAGGCATGATGAAGGATAGTGACTGTTTCCTGGTCATAAGGCGGCTTCCCCTGAACTTCGAGGCAGCACATCGCGACCGGAAAGTGATACCTGTTCAACTAGCATGGATCAAAGCCCGATCAAATGGGGCGAAGTCCAGTCTCACACTCAGGCCCGGCTTATTGTCATCGAGCGACAGGCGCGCGCCATGCAAATCGCTGATTGCCTTGACGAGCGCCAGCCCCAGCCCTGAACCCGGTGTCGTTCTCGATTTTTCGACACGATAGAATCTGCGCAAGACACGGTCGCGTTCGCCCTGTGGAATGCCAGGTCCATTGTCACGCACATTGATCCAGACTCCGTTCAGGCCCGTACCCGTTTCGATCTGGATTGTGGCATGCGCCGGACAATGGCGAATCGCGTTTTCAACAAGATTGGCAAAGAGCTGCGTCAGGAGGTCACTGTCACCCAGGACGAGGTCTCCCGCTTGTGAGCGATGGACAATCTCGAATGCCTGGCCCGCTTCCTCCGCTACCGGCGTATACGCCTCATGAAGGCGCTCGGCTATTTCAGCGAGCGACACCGCCTGGAACCGCGATTTACGGGCACCCGCCTCGATCTGGGCTATCCGGAGCAGCGCATCAAAAGTTGTCGCAATCTGTTTGGCCTGTGCATTGGCGTCATCGGCGAGCCCATTCAGGGCAGCGGCATCATGTGTGACATCGCGCATGCGTTCGAGTGTGATCTCGAGCCGGTTGATGGGCGTTCGCAGATCATGCGCAATGTCCGTACTCACCTGCCGGATTCCATCCACGGTATTTTCCAGCTGTGACAAGCCGTCATTTACAGCAAGAGAGAGGCGCCCAAGATCGTCATGCGCGTTGCGCAGCGGCACGCGCGCCTTCATGTCACCGAGCGCGACACGGCGCAACGTATCGGCGATCCGGTCCAAACGTGCCTGCGCCCGGTGCCCCACAAAAGTGCCCACCAACCCGGCAATCAGGAAACTGGCGAGAGACGCCAATGCAAATGCACCAATCACCGAATGCAGGATGGCATCGGGCTCTTCAAAACTGAACGCCACGATCAGTCGAGTATCGCCGATGTCACGGGTCGCGAGCCTGTAACGATCTCCGGTATCGGCATTGATTTCACTGCCACCGACATTGCCTGGCATGAGCAATAGCGGCGCCTTGACCGGTCGTCCGGCAATCAATTCGCCGTCGCGTCGCCCGAGCCAGTAGACTTCATCATCCGGATCAGCCGATGCAGACCGCGTCTCGACCGCCCTGACGAGTTCCGCCTCCCCGCCTCGCTCGAAAGCATCCTCGAAGCGCTCAGCTGCCAATTCGGCAGCCTGCTCAACGCGGCTGTCCAGATCAGAGCCGATCACCCCCAGGGCAACCCAGGCGGCCATCGCGTACGCCACGACAAAGGTCACGGCCAAAAGGACCGCAAACCGGAAATAGGTGCTTCGAAACCATTCAGTCAGGCGCACGAAGACTATACCCGATGTTTTTGACCGTATGCAGAAGGTGGGAGTCAAACGGCTTGTCGATCTTGGCGCGGAGACGACTGACATGCGTTTCCACGACGCTGGTTTGCGGATCAAAGTGAAAATCCCAAACGTGTTCCAGCAACATCGTGCGGCTGAGGACGCGGCCTTCACTTCTCATCAAATACTCCAGCAGGGAAAATTCTTTGGGAAGGAGCTCAATCTGCTGGCCTGCCCTGTTGGCCGTGCGCCGGATCAGGTCAAGCTCGAGATCGGCAACAACCAGTTTGGTCTGTTCGGATACCAGGCTTGGCCGGCGGGCTATCGCGGCCAGTCGCGCGGCCAGCTCCGAGAAGGCAAACGGTTTGGCAAGATAATCATCCGCACCCGCCTCCAGTCCCTCTACCCGGTCATCCAGACCGCCAACGGCCGTAAGGAACAGGACCGGCGTTGACAGGTCTGCTGCACGCATTGCCTTGAGAATGGCCAAACCATCCATGCCTGGAAGCATACGGTCCAGAACGATCGCATCGTGACCTCCACGCAGGGCCAACGCCAGACCGTCGATGCCGTCCTCGACAGAGTCGACTCCATGGCCCGCTCCGATCAGACCGGAACGGACATAGTCGCGCGTGACTGCATCATCTTCGACAAGTAGTATTTTCAAAACCAACTCCCGCACCAATTATCACCGGTGCGGCTGCAGACACATCGCCTTCGTCTGCAGCCGCGCCGTATCGGACAATCTAGTCTTTCTCTTCCATCTTGTCGTTGTCATCATGATCAATCACGACCTGACCCGTGGACGCATCGACAAGAATCTCGATTTCGGTGCCATCCGCAGCAAGAAGTTCGACCTCGAAAACACCTGAACCGTCTTCCGTCTCGAATTCGGCCGACATGGCCCGACCGCCGCTCTGGCTTTCAGCTGTCGATATCGCCTGGGCAAGACCGATCGGGGCAGCCTGGAATGCGGCGTGCTCCTGGTCACCGGTGCCGTCACGATCAGGCCCGGCAAAAGCCATCATGCCCATTCCAAGGGTCAAACCCCCGCCAATCAGTAGCGCAATTGCTGATTTCGATTTCGTCATGCACGTATCTCCTCAAATCCAAATTTTTTTGACAGGATTGCCAGGCTAAGGGGTCTACCTGACCGGGCTCATGCGCGCGATATACAAATCTGTATATTGCTTCCATGGCCCCACCGATGGTGATTTGGCACCCATCGCGGTCGGTGACGTTCCATTCTGGCTGTACGATGGATGCCTCTGCGAGCATGTTTCGCGCGACGTGAGGCGGCCGTTCAACCGGCATAGCGAGGCACGCGCCATGAAACAGGCTTCTCCGCGAAGGCAGCGAGCTTACGACAGATGGACGCGACTCCGCGCTCGTCCGCTCACCATTCTGATAATCGTCGGCACTTTCGTCTTCTTTGTCCTCACCGGTATTGAGCTGATGACGACAAGCGAGCCGCTCTCACTTGTCGATGTCACAATGGAGCTGGTCGAAAACAGCCTGCTGGCGGGCGCGATGGTTGTCATGGCTGCAATCGCATCCGAAACCCGCATATTGCGCCGGCAGCATCGTCTATTGACTGACAAAGTCTCTGAAGTCGCTGCTGACAGCGAGAAATGGCGGCAGGCGGCTCAAGACGTTGTCGCGGATCTCAACCGCGCTATCGATTCCCAATTCTCTGAATGGGGCTTGTCCGAGGCAGAGCGTGGGGTCGCCCTGCTTATGCTCAAGGGATTTTCTCACAAGGAAATCGCAAGACTACGCTCGTCCACCAGCGCGACGGTCCGGCAGCAGGCGAGCGCCATATATGAGAAATCCTCGCTTCCAAACCGCTCCGAGTTTGTCGCATTTTTCCTTGATGCGATGCTGGCTCCAGCAGACGCGCGCCAGCTGCAAGTATCGCCCGACATCGTTGCGGATCACGCATTGCAGAAATGACCTGCCTTCACGTTTGTAGGATGCAGATAGGCACCTGCCCAACTTGATCTCGTCTGACATCTGTCGGATGGCGCAAGGCTCTGACCCTGGATGACATGGCGGTGGACCAAGGAGCCCTCCCGCCATGTTCACCCCAGAAATACGACACTCTCCCACAGATCACGTCCTTCGCGGATTGAAGCGTGCCCGAAAGTTTGAAGCCCCCTTTCCGCACTGGATCGCAGACAATCTTTTCGAACGCCGCATGCAATCGCATCTCAAGCAGCTTGCCCTGGCACCACCTCCTCTCGGCGGCGTGTCGGGCACCCGCGAGATTCATAATGACAGCCGCACCTACCTTTCCGGCCCCCGGCTTGATTCCGATCACAGGCTCCGCAATGTCGCCGACATCTTTCAATGCAGCGACACCGCGCGCCTGATTCAAAACCTGTTTGGCGCGGATTTGTCCGATACGTACGTTCGTCTTGAGTATTGTCTCGATACGCGCGGGTTCTGGCTGAAGCCCCACACGGATCTCGGCGTCAAGCGCTTTACAATGCTGATCTACCTGTCCGACGACCCACGTCACAGCGACCTCGGAACCGACCTGTTCCTCGACGAGAACGCACATGCAGGGCGCGTACCGTTCACCCCCAATTCCGCGCTGATTTTCACGCCGTCTAAGAAGACATTTCATGGATTCCTGCCTCGCGTAATCGACGGTGTCCGCCGCTCATTGATCCTCAACTATGTCACGACTGAATGGAAAGCCTCAAAGCAACTCGCATACCCGGGGCATCCCGTGCTTGCCTCAAAGAGTACTCGGGTAATCGCATTTCCAGGCAAAAGGATATGAACCACAAGCTCTTCAGACTCTTCTGGTCCATAATCTTCTCCACGATGCTTGCAGCCGCTGCTGCTGCCAGCGAAAGGGCCGAAGACAACGTGTGCGGACTTGTTGACGAGGTTCAGCGCCTTCACGGGCCGTCATTGGCTGAAGCCATCGTTGCCGACATCGACATTGGAAGAACATCGAAATTTGTCCTGGGCCGGTATGATATCGGGCACGAAGAAGGCCAACTTGTAGACTATACGACCCGTTCCCAGTTTGCCTTGCTGAACCTAATTTCCCGTCATGATGCCTTAACTTACATTTTTGTATAGCCGCCGACAAACACCTGAAAATCCGGCATGGCAAAACCCTATTGTCAGTTCTTCCTCCCCCCTGACTGACAAAACCGCTCCCGTGCCAGATTGCGTGTCCCCTTCGCGGCCTGGCTTGGAATGGAGCTCTATACAGGTTCTCACTCCACCCGGGGACCTGATATGCAGACAGTGCCCGTTTTCCGGTTCTCCCGAATCTGGAAACGGGCATTGGTTGCGCAACACGACCGAACCGACATTCCGCATTACCGGCAGAAGGATATGGGGTCAGACTCTCCAAAGCCGAATCCGCATGCTGTCTTCCGCCGCTTTACGGTCGACGCCATTCGACAAGTCGATACTGGATGAGCTTGGCGTGGCGGAGCGTCCTGCTGACCAGTGCAATGCGTGTTGGTTGATTTCCCCTTACTCATGGCATGGACACGTCCGAGACGGTACTTGTCGCGCCCGCGGATCGTCGTCTCCGTTTCAACCGCCAGACCTGACCTCGACAATGAATGCGGTTCATCCTGCGCAGCAAGAAAGTTTGGAAACGTCCTTGCCGAACCCCTGGGCCGCCAGTTTGAGGCCTTCGACGGTTGTCAGATAGGGGAAGATCGTTTCGCCCAGGGCCTTTGCGGTCATCCCGAATGTCAGCGCCATCACCATTGTCTGGATGGAATCTGCGCCTTCGGGGGCGAGAATCTGCGCTCCGAGCAGCACGTCTGAGTCTGCGTCAGCGACCAGTTTGATCAGGCCTCGCGTATCGTGCGCGGCCAAGGCGCGGGGCACCAGGCCAAGCGGCGCGATCGACGTCTTGACTGAATGGCCGGCCTTGATCGCCTGGGCCTCGCTCAGTCCGACCCCGGCGACTTGCGGATCAGTGAACACGACCCACGGCATGGCCGCGTTGTCATAGGCAAGCGATTGGCCGCTCAGAGCGTTCCTGGCCGCAATCTTCGCACCGTAGGCCGCCATATAGACGAACTGGTCCTGTCCGGTGACATCGCCGGCTGCGTAGACGCCCGGCCGGGTTGTGCGCATGCCTTCATCCACCAGGATGGCGCCATTCGCATGGGTCTGAATACCCATGTCCGAGAGGCCAAGCTTGGCCGTATTGGCACGGCGACCTGTCGTAAGGAGCAAATGCCCCGCCTCCAGTGTCTCCTCCCGACCGCCAACCGAAATCGTCAGCGCAACGCCCGCTTCG
>TARA_R110000751_G_scaffold10821_14_pt1 | contig 23581 bp, 20 predicted proteins | sample TARA_R110000751 | Tara Oceans TARA_R110000751 (sample SAMEA4398001) | marine metagenome | biome: Polar Biome; feature: [MES] marine water layer (ENVO:01000295) within the mesopelagic zone...; material: water (ENVO:00002006), including particulate matter (ENVO:01000060) such... | reverse complement strand
AGCGGTCCGTTGCGCCGCCGAAACATATGTAGGGCGCGCCATAGCCCTTTGCACAGATTCCGGCAAGCTTGGAAGGTCAGAGGGCCCCGCGCTTGTCGGTCAGGTGCCGCTGCCTTACTACTGGAAGCGCTGGAGGATACCATGCTTGATCTTGATCGCTTCATCGAAGATTGCCGCGCAGCGGTGGCCGAAGACCCGACCCACAAGGCCGTTCAGGACATCATGGCGCGGGCGTTCAGCGAGCCGGCGGACGTATTGGCCAGCGTGGGCGAGCCGACTGCAGGGGGAATTGTCCCGCTCCATGTCGCTGACGACCTGACGATCCTGAACGTGATCTGGAAGCCCGGCATGACGCTGATGCCGCACAATCACGAAATGTGGGCGGTGATCGGCGTCTATGGGGGCCGGGAAGACAATATCTTCTGGCGCCGTGTGAAGGACGACACGGAGGGCCGTATCGAGGCCGCAGGCGCGAAGGCGCTGTCGACGGGCGATGTCACGCCGCTGGGCAAGGATGTGATCCACTCGGTTACGAACCCGATCCAGAAACTGACCGGGGCGATCCATGTCTATGGCGGGAATTTCTTCGAGATCCATCGCAGCGAATGGGATCCGGAACACCTGACAGAGCAGGCCTATGACATCGAAAAGGCGAAGGCGATGTTCGGTCGCTGAACGGCGACTCGCAGACCGGTCACCCGCCTAGCGCGTCTGCCCCGCATGGAGCGCGCAGATCAGGGTGAACAGGCGGCGGGCAGTCTGGAAATCGATATTGACCTTGCCTTCCAGCCGCTCGGCCAGGAGTTCGGATCCCTCATTGTGGATGCCGCGCCGGGCCATGTCGATCGCCTCGATCTGGTGCGGCGTCTGGCTGCGGATGGCGTCGTAATAGCTGTCGCAGATCATGAAATAGTCGCGGATCACGCCACGGAACGGGCCCATCGACATGATGAATGTGTGGACGTCCTCGCCCGCCTCGTCGCGAACGGCGAATACCAGCTTGCGCTCGACCTGCGAGAGGCTGAGCGCATAGGGGCCGCGATCATGGTCGATCAGGGCGAAACTGTTTTCCTCGATCAGGTCGAAGATCGCGACGCGGCGCTCATGCTCGGCGTCCGGGCCCGACGCGCCAAGGGTCTCGTCGTCAATGCTGACGGATATCAGACGGTTGTCACCCATCGCCCCCACTCCGATTCGTGCGGATGGAGATCGACCGCGCATGGGCTGGCAGGCCTTCGGCTTCTGCAAGGCGCATCGCCGCCGGCGCAAGCGCAGCAAAGCCCTGGGGGCTGACGCGCTGGACACTCATGCGCTTGAGGAAGTCGTAAAGGCCGAGGCCTGATCCGAAACGCGCCGCGCGGCTGGTCGGCAGAACGTGGTTCGATCCAGTGACATAGTCGCCGAGCGCCTCCGGCGTCAGGTGGCCGAGGAAGACTGCGCCCGCATGGCGGATTTGCGGCAGGAGGGCGTCGGGATCGGCAATGGCGAGTTCGAGGTGTTCCGGTGCGATCCGGTTGGCAATCGCTGCTGCGGTTTCAAGATCGGGGACGGTGATGATGGCCCCGTGGCGTTCCCAAGACACGCGGGCGCGTTCGCCCGTCGCCAATTCCTTCAACTGGTTTTCCACAGAGATTTCCACAGCTTTGCCCACAGCCTGATCCACAGTGATCAGGATCGACTGGCTGGACGGGTCATGCTCGGCCTGGGACAGCAGGTCGGCAGCGACCCAGTCCGGGTTGGCGGTGTGGTCGGCAATGATCAGGATTTCCGACGGCCCGGCGATGGTGTCGATACCGACACGGCCGAAAACCTGGCGCTTGGCCTCTGCCACGAAGGCGTTGCCGGGACCGACAATCTTGTCGACGGGCTTGAGGCGTCCGGCCCCGAAGGCCAGGGCACCAACAGCCTGCGCGCCGCCGATCGGATAGTATTCATGTACACCGGCCTTGAGCGCGGCATAGGCCACGGCGGGGGCGAGTTCGCCGCCCGGTGCCGGCGCGACCATGACGATGCGTTCGACACCGGCGATCTTGGCGGGAACCGTGTTCATCAGCACGGATGAGGGATAGCTGGCGCGGCCGCCGGGCACATAGACGCCAACGCTTTCCAGCGCTGTCCAGCGCCAGCCGAGATCGACGCCTGCAGTGTCAGTGAAGGCATGGTCCGCCGGGCGCTGCGCGGTGTGATAGGCTGCGATACGGTCGTGGGCGAAATCGATCGCGTCGCGCAGGTCTGCCGGGCAGTCCGTCGCCAACGCGTGCAGGTTCACATTGTCGGATTCCAGTGTCGTCGGGTCGATCTGCAATTCGTCATACTTGGCGGTGTAATCGGCGACGGCCTTGCCGCCATAGCCTTCGACATCATCCAGGATCTTGCGCACGATGCTGGCGACATCATGCCCCGTGCCGCGATCCTCGGCGAGGAAGGCGGCAAATTCGCCCTTGAAAGACGGCGTTTCGGAATTGAACCTGCGCAACACGTTACCGGCGCCTCTGCTCGTGGCTCGGCAGGTTGCGGGTCGGCCAGACATAATCGCTGTCGAGCAGGGTCGCGTCTAGCACTTCGACATCCAGCGTGATTTCGCCGTCGCCAGCAAACAGCAGCGTCACGGTGCCGCCAGGCGGCTCGTCTGCTGGCGTGAATGTGACTGAGAGCAGGGAAAGGATCAGTTCCGGATCGGCCTTGGTGACCGCGCGGGTTTTCGCGCCCAGGACGCCGTCAAAGGCCAGTAGCGAACGCACGCGGACGCCTTCCTTGGCGCGAGGCTGGCCCGCTTCCCAGCGAAACCGGTTCAGTTCCAGCGAAAAGCGGTTCTTGCGCGCCTCGTATTTCAGGCTGCCCGCCTTGACGACCGAGTCCTGGACCGCCGCTGCTATGACTTGAAGATCCTCGGCCGTTTCGGCCAGAAGACGCAGCGCGCGTGGTTCGGACATTGTGGCCCCTTATTCGTCCTCGCCCGACAGGCGCTGGATATTCGCGCCGCAGGCATTCAGTTTCGCTTCCAACCGCTCAAACCCGCGATCCAGATGATAGATACGGTTCACCACAGTCTCACCCTGTGCGGCAAGCCCTGCAATGACAAGTGAGACCGACGCACGCAAGTCTGTTGCCATAACGGGCGCCCCGGTCAGCTGTGGCACGCCTTTGACCACGGCCTCCTGCCCCCGGACATTTATATCGGCGCCAAGGCGCGACAATTCCGGCGCGTGCATGAAGCGGTTCTCGAAAATTGTCTCACGAATGATGCTGGTACCGTCGGCCAGGCTCATCAGGGCCATGAACTGGGCCTGAAGGTCGGTCGGGAAACCCGGGTGCGGCTGGGTGGAGACACTGACGGCTTTCAGGCGCGTGCCATTGCGGCGAATGCGGAGGGTGGACGCTGCCTCGTCGGCATCGACCGTGACGCCGGCTTCGCGCAGCTTGGCGATCATCGCGCCGAGGGCGTCGACCGGCGCGCCGTCCAGCGTGACATCGCCGCCGGCGGCCGCAGCGGCCATGGCATAGGTGCCCGCCTCGATCCGGTCGGGCATGACGGCATGCGTGGTGCCATGCAGTTTCTCGACGCCCGTGATGCGGATGGTCGACGTGCCGGCGCCGGTGATCTTCGCCCCCATTTTGTTGAGGCAGTCTGCAAGGTCTTCGATTTCGGGCTCGCGCGCGGCGTTCTCGAGGATCGTCTCACCCTTGGCCAGGGTCGCCGTCAGCATGGCGTGTTCGGTGGCGCCGACACTGGGCATGGCAAACACGATGTGCGCGCCCTTGAGACCCTGGATCGCCGCGGCCTTCACATAGCCGCTCTCGACCTTGAGGTCGGCGCCCATGGCTTCGAGCGCTTGCAGATGGAGGTCGACCGGGCGGGCACCGATGGCACAGCCGCCGGGCAGCGACACGGTCGCGTGGCCGGAGCGGGCAATCAAGGGGCCCAGCACGTTGAAACTGGCGCGCATCTTCCGCACCTGCTCATAGGGCGCGATCGTGCTTTTCAGCTCGGCTGCATTGAGGTGGCAGGTCGACTCGCCCTTCGGCCAGTAGACTTCGACTCCCAGTGTTTCCAGCAGTTGCGCCAGGAAACGCGTGTCGGCCAGGCTCGGCATGTTGGTGAGCGTGATCGGCTCGTCGGTGAGCAGGCACGCAACCATGAGCTTCAGGGCCGAGTTCTTGGCACCGGAAACGCGAATGCGGCCATTCAGCTGAGTGCCGCCAATGATGTTCAATCTGTCCATGGCGCGCACTTATAGAGCGGTTCACGGCGCGGGAAAGGCGGGAATGTGGAACCTTGTGGCGCAAAAGCAGGCAGGATGGGGTCTCGTGGCGCCAAGACAGGGTGTTCGGCAACGCCTGCAACCCGCGCCGACGCGCGAATCCGACCGGGTCAATCCGGCTTGCCTTCAGTCGCGGGGGGCCTGTCGTCTTTCGGCTTGCGCCTGCCGACCTTGCGACGCTTCAGGTTTGCCCGCAGGGCCTCGGCGCGGCGGGCAACTTTTTCGGGGTCTTTCGGCGTGTGGGACATATCCTGCAGCTTTTCGCGGTTAAACGGTCTTTTCATCTGGGAAGGCATAAGCTAAAGCCGCGACTTGCAAACGGCAACGCCGCGGTAGCTCAGTGGTAGAGCGCGTCATTGGTAATGACGAGGTCGGGAGTTCAATTCTCCCTCGCGGCACCAGTTTTCTCTCTGGTTTTCAAGGCATTGCCTGCTTTTTTTCCGCCTCGATCTATTCCGAACAATGTGTGGGTTGACTATCCGCGCCTCTGCGCTCAACGCAGGGACGATCACATATTCCCGCGCGATTTCGCTCAGAGGGAATGAGTTGCCATTCCGGCGCAAGACCGATTAGTGTCCGCCTGACAACTCGCCGATCGTTCCTCGGCCCGCCATGACGATTGGGTCGCCGTTCGAACGGACATGCAACAACGTTCCCAGCCTCGCAATAAGGGACATGAGAGTCATTCATGGATTTCGATATTGAGTACGTGACTCATTGCGTTCACGGCCGGGACGTGACGTTCGCCCTGCGCCGGGGAATTAGCGACCGCTACCTGGACGGGATCCGGTCCGGCAAGCTCCAGGTTGATACATTGTCATACTTCAACTTTCGCGCCGACGAACTTGGCCGCCGCATGACCATCGTCGATGTCGGCGCCAATATCGGCGCGCTCTCACTCCCGCTCGCGGTCGCCGGTCACCGGGTTATGGGTATCGAAGCGGACCCGAATAATTTTGCCTGCCTGCTGGCCGCCAAGAAGGCCAATCCGGGCACCGATTTTCTCCCCGTCAACCTGGCTGCCACGGACCGCTTTCGGATGGTGTTCCTCGAAAGTGACAGCGCCTGGACGCAAGTCACGGAGTCACCGGCTTCGGGCCGGTCGGCCCTGGGCATGCCCCTCGTCGATATCATCGAGACTTTCGGATTTGCCGATGCCGACCTGATCAAGATGGACATTGAGGGGTCCGAACTTGCCGCCCTGACGGGCATGGAGCCTTTCATCGCGAACAATCCGGATGTCGAATTTGTCTATGAGAGCAATTTCGAGGCCTGCAACTTTTATGGCCATACGCGCCAGGACCTGGCGCGCCGGTTCGAGGAACTCGGCTATACGCTTTATTGCTTCCGCCCGCAGGGCGACCTGATGCGGTATTCCAGTTCGCAGCCTCAGGGCGTCGCGGTGGCCGACATGCTGGCGACGAAGCGCGACATATCCGGGGTCGGATACGCGCCCGTCGTGGACTATGATTTCGATTGGACTGAGCTGGAAATTCGCAAAGCCCTCAACCGCCCCATGGAAGTCCAGCAACAGCACGCGCTCGATCAGATCGGGCATTGCCGGCCGGCCTTTGTCGAAAGCGACCTGTGGAAACGGGCCTATCAAGCCTATCTCGACAAGAAATCGGCTTCTGCGTCAGAGGCATGACGCCGTCGGGCGCTCAACGCTCCATCTTTTTCAAAAGAGGTTGCCGTGCGCCCAGCCATCGATGGCCGGGCGCAACACGCTTGTGTCGGGTCGCTGAAATCAGCGCAGGCCGCAATCTTCGTACAAATAGGACTCGATCGCGTCCAATGACATGCGTTGCTGGTCAGGTGTCCACGGCAAGCTGTGAGGCTGGTCGGGAATGGTCAGGAACTTTGCCTTCGTGTGCTTCTTGACGGCGTTGTAGAATGACTGACCAAACGTGATCGGCACCCTGACATCACGATCGCCATGGAAGACCAGAACCGGAATGCTGGCCTGGGAGACATCCTTGATGACATCCCGTCCCGACAGCGCCGAGGCATAGGCCGCGCGACCGAACCGGCTGCGATCAACGCCGACCAGGATCTTGGCCGATTCGGCATATCCTGCACCTGCGATGGCACACTGGAACGGACTGTTGGGGCGGACAGTGGCCGCCATGGCTGCATATCCGCCATAGGAATAGCCGAAGATTGCGATCTTGTCCGATTCTGCGATGCCGGATGACACCAGCCACGCCGCGCTGTCTTCAAGATCGTCCTGGGCCTTGTAGCCGAACTGACCGTCTCCGGCGCGCCACTGGTCGAGCCCCCAGTCGGTGCTGCCCCGGTATTGCGGCTGCAGGACGGCAAATCCGCGCGAGGACAGGAACGGAATCCAGCCGCTGGCGTCCCAGCCGGCATAATCACGCGACCAGGGACCGCCATGCGGAAGGACAATCGCCTTGCCGGCGGGGTCGCCTTCCTTCCAGCCTGCCGCGTGGGTCAGCAGGGCCGGGGTCCGGCGACCGTCGCGCGCCGTGTAGTAGACGAGATCCATGGTGCCGATGTCGGCGGGATCGATCCAGGGCCGTTCGGCGCCGATAGCCTGCAGCTTCGCCTTGTCGTCAAACACGAAATAGCGGGCCGGATGCTGCACGGATGACGCGCTGAAGACGATCCGGTTGCGGTCATCAGACGCATAGATGACGTCGATCTCCTGGTCCGGAAAGGCCTGCTCCAGTCCGAGCACGATGCCGCCGAGTTCGGGATCCACCCAGACCGTGCGGGTTGTGTCGGCACCATAGTTGAAGCCGAGCACCTTGCCGAATTCGGACGGCACGGTCGACGTGATGACGCCGGTTGCATCGAAATCGGGATTGGCAAAAACAGGCTCTTCGCTGAGTATCCGTGTCTTTGGATCGTATGTGTAAATCTGCTTCTTGTCCGAAAACTTGTTGGTGTTGATGTAGTACAGGCCCGCCTTGTCGTCCCAGTGGATCACGGAGAGCTCGCGGCGCTCGACAAGGTCTATCCTGAGAGCGTCCTGCTTTTCGAAGCTGCCGCCTTTTTCGGACTTGAGGCTGATTTCCTGGACGAATGTGCCATCCTTTTCGTCGAATTCCGATTCCGCCATGACTTCGCCGTCCCAGGGATCGGCAAAGGCCGCTGAACGGTCGGTCGTGCTCTGGTACACGACCTCGACCTCGTTGGTCTCCAGATCAAGCAAACCAAGCTCGGACTCGAACGAACGGGCATTCAACCTTGAGATGAGGACATGGTCCGGATCGCCGGCCATGCGCGACGCGACCGATCCACGCGCTTCCATGCGCAGGCATATTTCAGTGTTCTTGCTGCGACCGCGCATGCTGCCCAACTCGATGAAGGGCTCTTCGAATTTCTCGAAACTCGTGTCGGTGATCAGGGTCTTGACCACCCATGTGCGCGTCGATCCGGTGGTCTTGCCTTCACTGCAGCCCCGGAGCGAACCCGTATAGGGCTTGCGGATGGCGGTCAGGACATAACCGTTTTTCAATGCCTGAATGAAAATGAACTCGCTGTCATCACCATCCGGCGCAGCCATAACGGGCGCTTTCGACAGATCGTTGAGATCCCATGTCGCGATGACGGCGCGGTCCTTGTCGTCACCCGCACTGGGGCCGACAAGCGCAAACATCGTGTTCCCGTCGGTGGTCACAGTGACGTTTGTAATGGCTGGAAGCCGGGCCAGGTCTTCAACGGCAATCGGCTCGGCGGCGACTGAGCCAGCCGAGAAAACAGCGGCGCTGCACCCGACAAGAAACGAGATGAATTTAGGCTTGAACATGATCGGAAATATCTCCCTGTTGACCGATGTCACCCACAGGGCGTCGGCCTGTCAACACTCGAAGGCCGCTGGAAAGACTGTTCTGTTTACAGAGCCAAGACGGGAAAACCTTGCGCTCCCGTGTCACGTTCTGACCAATCCATGCGCATTCAAGCCGGGCTGGCGCACAAAAGATGGCAAATTTGTCACAATCCACACATAGATGTGGAAAGTTTGAACTGCGTGGTTGATTTGGAGATTACAAACCCGCAACAATTTCGGCAGGGGGTGGTTGCCAAGTTCTGGAAGGGGATTTCCAGGTCAAAGGGCAGTCGCTCGGGAATTTGAGGGAAACGGAGAATCCAACTCATGAAACCAATCAATTTTAGCAATGTGCTTTTGCGCACAGTTGCCTTTTCTGCGCTGTGCGCCGGATTGGGCACGCATGCGCTCGCCCAGGAATCCGAGGCAGCAGCCGATGATTCCGTCATTGTCGTCGCGCCCGTGGCGGAAGACGTCGAAGGCGACGAGAAGAAGCTTGATGTCGTCCGCGTGACTGGCTCGCGTCTGTCGTCGGAGTATACGGCTGTCGCACCGATCCAGATCCTGAGCACCGACGAAGCGCTGCTCGAAGGCATCGCTGATGTTGGCGCGCTGCTGCAGACCGCAACCGTCGCCGCCGGTTCGCCTCAGGTGACGGCTGCGTCGTCCTCCGCATTCGTCCAGAATGGCGGCGTCGGCACGGAAACCGTCTCGCTGCGTGGCCTCGGTGCCAACCGCACGCTGACCCTGATCAACGGCCGCCGCGCCGGCCCAGCGGGTACGCGCGGTGCCGTTTCGGCATTTGACCTCAACGCCATCCCGCTTTCCGCTGTTGAAAGCGTCGAGATCCTGAAAGATGGCGCCTCGTCGATTTACGGCTCGGACGCTGTTGCCGGTGTTGTGAACATCATCACCAAACAGGACGATGGCCTGGATTTCGATCTCTTCACGTCGATCCCGGAAAACTCCGGCGGTGAGTTGATCCGCGGCAGCGCGACCTGGGGCAAGACGTTCGAGCGTGGCCGCGCCATGGTGTCCTTCGACTATTACAAGCAGGAAGAACTCGCTCGCGGTGATCGTGACTATTTCAAGTGCGGCGAGGACTACGTCTTCAACGCTGATGGTTCGCGCGCCGACGTGCTCGACCCCCGCACAGGCAATCCGCGCTGTAACGACCTGGCCTGGGGCCATGTCTGGGTTTACGACTACAACGCTCCCGGTTTCGTTACGACGCCGTGGCAGGGTCGCCCCCAGCTGATCCAGTATGATTATGACGGCGACCTGGGCAATTACCTGCCCGGCTTCCCGACGAATAACACGGCTGGGCTTGTCGTCCCGGGCGGTTTCTATGCCGTCGGCTATGACGAATTGCTGCTTCCGGGCGCGACGCCTGATCCGGTATTTGCACCGTCAGCACGCGACTCGCTCGGTCTCTTGAACGCTGACAGCGTGTTCCAGGACGAAGAATCGCTGAGCCCCGAAGTTGAGCGCTTCACGCTGTACGGGAATGGCGAATTCGAAGTCAATCCGCACATGGACCTCTATGGCGAGTTTTTGCTCAACCGCCGCGAAACCTACGTGAACGGTTATCGCCAGTTCTGGACCTATGACTATGTCTACGAATATGGCGGCACGACATACAGCAACAGCCCGAGCGCACTCGCGAACGGCTGGGGCGGTGTGGCCGGATCCGGCGCCTTTGTCGGTCTCAGCCCAACGGCGATCACGGATCATAACGACACCAAGATCACGGTTGACTACCTGAACCTTGTTGGCGGCATGCGCGGCAGCTTTGACGCCGCCCTGTCAGACTGGAACTACGATACGTATCTCCAGTTCTCCCGTTCAGATGGTGACTATCAGCAAGACCTGATCTTCGACGACGCAATCACGCCGTACGAATGGTACAATTTCAACACGTGTGCGGGTTCGACAACCAATGTTCGCGGCGTCGACTGTGTCGATGTCGACTGGTACAACCCCGGTACGCTTGCCGGCGACCTGTCCGACGTTGACCGGGCCTTCCTGTTCGGCAACGAAATCGGCAACACGGTCTACGAGCAAACCCAGTTTGAGATGTTCTTCAATGGACCGCTCTTCGAACTGCCGGCTGGCACAGTTGGTGCGGGCTTCGGCGCCAACCGACTGCGCGAGCGCATCAACGATGTTCCGGGCGAAGTCACGCAAGACGGCAATGCCTGGGGCTCGTCGAGCGCCGGCATCACCAAAGGTGCGAAAGACACGTCTGCGATCTTCGGTGAACTCGCCATTCCGCTGGTCAAGGATGCGCCGCTCATGGAAGCGCTTGATCTGTCCTTGTCGGCACGCTGGACCAATGAGGAAACCACCGTACGCGGTGTGACGGCCGGTCAGGACAACACGACCTACAAGGTCGGCTTGGGCTGGCAGGTTACGCCATCCGTGAAAGCGCGCGCCACGTTCGGCACGTCTTTCCGCGGTGCAGAATTGTTCGAGGCGGCACTTGCCGGCCAGACTGCCTTTGCTGGCCAGCGCGCAATCGATCCCTGCGTGAACTACCAGAACGCGTTTACGAACGGCGATATTTCCCAACGCCGCTTCGACAATTGCTCGGCTGACCTGCCGGTCGGCGTCGTGCCAACCGGCGGCGGCGGCAGTGCGACTGTCTCGTCCACTGGTAATCCGTTCCTGGAGCCTGAAACGTCCGAAGCATTGAATGTCGGTCTGATCTGGGCACCGACATGGATCGATTTCCGGGCTTCGATCGATTACTTCGAAATCGAGATCACGGACGAAATCACCCGCCTCGGCGCAGCCAATATTCTGCTTGGTTGCTACGAGTCGGACAGTTTCGCGACCGAGCCGCTGTGTAACCAGTTCACACGCGACCCGAACAACTACCTGATCGATACGGTCACAAACGACTTTATCAACGTCGCAACACAGACGAACAAGGGTATCGATTTCTCGGCTGAATATTCGCGGGACTTCTCGTTCGGTTCGCTGACGCTCAACACGCAGCACACCTACCAGCAGGAAGACGAGATCGTCCTGTTCGCCAATAGCGAGCCGCTCGACACGACCGGCGAAGCGGGCGACCCGGAATGGGTCGGCAATTTCAACGCCACGCTGGATCGCGGCCCATGGTCCTTCTTCTGGGGCATGGACTTCATCGGCAAGACGTCGAACGTCGACAGCTACGTTATCGCCAACGGCGACGTTTGGCCGAACTATCTCGGCCAACCGGTCGGACTGAAGCTGAATACGGAGCAAATCACGTATCACAGCTTGTCGGTCGGACGTGAAATGCCGAACGGCTTCGAAGTTCGCCTCGGCGTCCGGAACGTCTTCGACGAGCATCCGCCAGCCGTTTCAACGGTCGGAAGCGAATATGACACTGTGGGTACATCTGCATTCTACTCGCAGTATGACGCCTTCGGCCGTCGCTTCTTCCTGAATGTCAGCAAGAGCTTCTAGCTTCTGACTGGATTGACACTTAAAAGCGGCTGGCAATCTGCCAGCCGCTTTTTTCTTTTCTGACGATTACCGGATTGCCCACGGAGACAGTATCAATGCCGCGAATTTCCATGACGCAGGACAATCTGAACGAGCGAAATACCGAGTTCACACAGACACTGCTGACAAAGCCTGTTTTCCTGAACTCCGTGCCCAAGAGCGGCACCCACCTGCTGCGCAACATCTTGCGAATGTTCGTACCGGTTGAGCAGCAATACCACGACGACTTCATCCAGATACCGAACCTGCGTCAGCACAGCAGGGCGCTGCATCCCGACAATCCGAAACTCAGCTGGGGACACCTTCTCTTCTCGGACGAGTCAGCACTCGCGACCAGCCTGTCGCATCAGATCCTGCTCGTTCGCGACCCCCACACCTGGGTATTGGCGCGGGCCCGATTCTTCCTGTCAGAAAACTTTGATGGGAACCTCGCCCACCTGCGGACACGTCAGTACAGCGCCGGCGAGCTGATGAACATGATGATCTTCGGCATTCATGGCAAAGCCCCCACCATGTACGATATTTACACGCACAATGCCGCCGCATGGCTGGGCACGGGCGTCAAGCTCTACCGCTACGAGGACCTTGTCAGCCATCTCAAGGACCTCGGCTCCCAGCGTGCCGAGGCGTATTTCGGCCAACTCCTGACCGATTGCGGTATTGCGGTGCCGGACGACTGGCGCGCGCGCGTCATCATCGGAAGCGACAAGGCCCAGAGCGGCACGGCCCGTGACAATCTCCAGGTCGATGATTCTCGCCTGCCGGAAGAGTTGCCGGACATTCAGAAGAAGCTGGTCGAATATGCCTTGCCGGGCCTTCGCGCCTTGCTGGGATACGCCTGAGCGACCGGCTCAGGCCAGCGTCCTGCGCATCGCGTCCTGCCAGCCCTTGAGCAGGGCAGCGCGCTCCTTGGCCGCCATCCTGGGCGTGAAGCGCACGCCCTGCACCTGGCGCTCGGTCCATTCCTTCGCGTCCAGCCAGCCAAGCTGCATCGCCGCCAGCGCGGCCGCGCCAAGCGCCGTCATCTCGCGATAATCGGGCCGCAATACGGGCCGATCGCATATATCGGCCAGGAACTGCATCAGCCAGTCATTCGCGACCATGCCGCCATCGACGCGCAATTCGCGGATTTCCGCGCCGTCGGCTGCGAAGGCGTCCAGCAGGTCCCACGTCTGATAGGCAGCTGACTCCAATCCGGCCCGCACGAGATGCGCTGCTGTCGTCGCCCGCGTGATGCCGCTGATCGTGCCGCGCGCATCGGCGTTCCAGTGCGGCGCGCCCAGCCCGGTAAAGGCCGGCACGATATAGACGCCGCCATTGCCCTTGAGTCCCGACGCGATGCTTTCGGTATCCTCCGCCGAGGCCACGATGCCGAGATCGTCGCGCAGCCATTTCACCACCGTTCCCGCATTGAAGATCGATCCTTCCAGCGCCATCGCGCCGCCGCCGGGCAATTCATAACCCACCGTGCCGAGCAGGCGGTTCTGCGAGTCGGGCCGCTCAGCGCCTGTATTCGCCACAAGGAAGGCTCCTGTCCCATAGGTGATCTTCGCCATGCCGGGCGCAAGGCAGCCCTGCCCCACCAGGGCCGACTGCTGGTCGCCCGCCGCCGACAGGATCGGCAGCGCCGCCCCGAGCAGGCTTGCGTCACTCATGCCAAAGTCCGCCGCGTTCGGCTTGACCTCGGGCAACAGGCTGGCAGGCACATTGAACAGCGCGGTCATCGCATCGCTCCAGCCGCCGTCTTTCCCAAGGCCGAGGCGATAGAGCAGCGTGCGCGAGGCATTTGTCACATCCGTCGCGTGCACGCGTCCGCCCGTCAGCTTCCAGATCAGGAAACTCTCGACCGTGCCGAAAGCAAGTTCACCCGCCTCGGCCCGCGCCCGCGCGCCGTCCACCGAATCGAGAATCCAGCCGATTTTCGTGCCCGAGAAATACGGGTCGAGCAGGAGGCCTGTTTCCTTCTGGACGGCTGGTTCATGGCCGTCCGCTTTCAGTTTTTCGCACACGCGCGCCGTGCGCCTGTCCTGCCACACGATGGCGGGCGCGATGGGCTGGCCGGTTGCCCGGTCCCAAACGAGAGTCGTTTCGCGCTGGTTGGTAATGCCAATGGCGGCAATCTCGCTCACGCCGCCAGCCGCTTCCACAGCTTCACGGCAGACTGCCAGCGTGCGCTCCCAGATTTCCTCGCCGTCCTGCTGCACCCATCCGTCTTCGGGATAGGCCAGAGACACGTCCTGCTGTGCGAGCGAAACCTGCGCGAAAACCCGGTCGAACACGATGGCCCGCGTGGACGTCGTCCCCTCGTCGATCACCAACAGCTTGTCCGGCTTGGCCATGCCACTCATCTCCCGCAAAAGGGTGATCTTGGCCCAGCCCGCCGGGCCGCGCAATCATGCCCTGCCTACACAGTCAGGCCCGCTGTCTCCATCAGCTCCGCAAAGGCGAGCGTGGTCCGGTCGCCATAGGGCGCCCCGATCACCTGCAGGCCAATCGGCAGGCCTGTCGCGTTCTTCGCAACCGGCACACTTGTCGCCGGCAGGCCGGGGAATGTGGCCAAGCCCGCCCAGGCAAGCTGCGCGCCATAGGGTTGCGGCTGGCCGTCAATCATGAGCGTCCGGTTGCCCCAGTTCGGATCGCTCTGGTACGGGAAGGCTGGCGTGCTGAATACGGGTGCAATAACCAGGTCGAAATCGTCGAAAACGGTCCGCCAGGCACGGGTGACGCGCATCTGTTCGTCGAGCAATTCCATCCAGGCATGCGCATCAATCGGCCGCGCGTCGGGCGTGCCGCGCGTGATTACGGTATTCAACATCTGCACATAGGTTGTGTGCATCAGGTCGAGGCGCGGCAGCACACCCGTATCATCGGACACGGTGGCACCGGATTCCGAGAGGGCGTCTGCCAGATTCGACACGGCATCCCGCGTATCTGAATCGGCGCCGACACCGGGCAGGCTGTCCATCACGAGCACACGGAAATCCGCCAGCGCATGGTGCCGCGCAGGTGGCAGGCCCAGCTTGAACCCGGTCCCAGAGACCGGTCCGGCAATCACGTCCATTGCGGCGCCGAGGTCGCCCGCATTGCGCGCCATCGGGCCGACAACGGCCAGCGGCACGTCAATCCCATCCGTACCCGGAAACCCATGCCCTTTCGTCGGCACGATTCCATAGGTCGGCTTGTGGCCAAACACGCCGCACATGTGCGAAGGAATCCGGATCGACCCGCCAATGTCGGATCCGACCTCCAGCGGCACCATGCCGGTCGCCAGCGCCACGGCAGCGCCGCCGGATGACCCGCCCGGCGACCGCTCCGGATCATAGGGATTGAGCGTGCGCCCATAGACGGGGTTTTCCGTCTGCCAGTCTGCGAGTGCAACGGGCGCATTCGTCTTGCCGAGTATTACCGCGCCGGCGGCCTTCAGACGCTGCACGACCACGGCATCTTCGTCAACCGGAAGGTCCTTGAACGCGGCCATTCCCCACGTCGTCGGCAGGCCGGCGACATCGTTCGATTCCTTCACCGTCATCGGCACGCCCAACAACGGGCGGGGGTCATCGGGCTGGCGCGTCTTGTCGATATGCCTCGCTGCGGCCAGCGCGCGATCGAAGTCGCGCACCACGACGGCATTCACGGGCCCGTCAAAATGTTCGATCCGCGCAATGGCCGCTTCGCAGGCATCCTGCGCTGTAATGATCCCGGTACGTACTGCTTTGGCGGTAACTCTCGCACCAGCTGATCCCAGGTCCACCATTTCCCGCTGCGGCATCATCTGTCTCCTTCTGCCCATGCAAAGGTAACACGCCGCTGGAAAGGATCAACGTGGATCGCGTCTCGGTCCCCGGTCACCGAACCACCAGAGCGTGGCCGCCGTCGCCGCAAAGGTCGCCGTCTCGACGATCTCGCCCCGTGCCGCAGTGCCACTGCCCAGAAAGACCAGCCCCGTGATGACCCATAGCAGGACCGTCAGGCATGGCCGTGTCAGGCCGCGAACGGCACTGACCCATCGATAGCTCTCGTCTATCGACGCCTCCGCGGCGAGCGACGCGTTGAGCCCCTGCCAGCCGCCAGCCACATCCGCGAGACGCAATTCGTCCTCGCTGGCCTGACGCTTCGCCTGCATCTGCAGGTCCATCAGGCGGCTCTCATGCGCCCAGCGCGCCCGTTCCTGCACCTGTTCCTGCCGGCGCTCCACGAGACCGGCTGCCCGGCCGATCACCGATCCGATCAGGCCGAATATCCCGCCCCCTGCCGCGCTCGCGGCCAGTCCTGCTATGTCTGCCATGAGGCTGCACTCCGTTTGTAATACCAGCGCGCAGGCGCCGCGCGACGGTCGAGATGGATGAAGGTCCGGGCGAATCCGATGCCGGTAAAGCCGAGCCGTTCAGCCGCCGCCAGCAGCGCAAACCGGTCATGTCCCGCCAATGCGAGATCAACGGCAATCGTCCGGTGCATGGAGTGTGGCGCGCCGCCGACCGATACATTCCATTGACCGCAGCGATGCCCGGAATTCACGATCAGGGGCCGGCCCATCGCCGCGCGCAGGGCCTCGAGCGCGTCAAGGAAATCCTCATCGTGCCAATACTCGCCTGCGCAGAAATGCCCGCCACACCGGCAGGCGAGTTCGCGCGGGCTGAAATGCGGCCAGCACCAGCCAGCCAGGTCAAAGTCGGGGAAATGGGCGATCAGCATGGGCGCCATTATGCGCCCGGCGACACCCCGGTCGGAAAAGTTCAGCCCGCCTGCGCATGGAACGCGGCAGGCGGGCTGAGAAATTGCGGGAAAGGCGTTGGCCTATCCGGCGGTAACAGTGGCTTTGGGAGCGGCATAAGCCTGCCGCTTGGCCAGCGCATCGCGCGCGCCATTATATTCGCGCTCCAGCTGGTCGACATAATCAGCCGTCGACATGCGGGTCTGGATCGCGCCGATGCCCTGGCCGCAGCCCCAGATGTCCTTCCACGCCTTGGCTTCCTGATTGCCGCCCGAACCGAAATTCATGGCGGACGGATCGGATTCCGGCAAATTGTTCACATCCATGCCCGCCTTGGCGATCGATGGCGCCAGGTAATTGCCGTGCACGCCGGTGAACAGGTTGGAATAGACGATGTCGCCTGCCTTGGAGTCGACGATCATGTCCTTGTAGCCTTCGACTGCATTGGCTTCATGGCACGAGATGAACGCGGACCCGATATAGCCGAGATCGGCGCCCATGGCCTGCGCAGCGGCAACGGCATTACCGGTCGCAATCGAGCCGGACAGGGCCAGCGGTCCGTCAAAGAACTGACGGATTTCCTGGATCAAGGCGAAAGGCGACAGCGTGCCTGCATGGCCGCCGGCGCCGGTACAGACCGCGATCAGGCCATCGGCGCCCTTCTCCAGCGCCTTGTGCGCGAAGACGACATTGATGATGTCGTGCAGCACGACGCCGCCATAGGAATGGATCGCATCGTTCACGTCCTGCCGCGCGCCGAGCGAGGTAATCACCACCGGCACCTTCCAGCGCACGCAGGCCTCGACATCATGTTCCAGCCGGTTGTTCGTCTTGTGGACGATCTGGTTGACGGCATAGGGCGCGGACTTGCGATCAGGGTTCTTCTCGTCCCACTCGGCCAGTTCGGTCGTGATCTTGTCGAGCCATTCGTCCAGCACCGGGCCGGGACGTGCGTTCAGCGCCGGGAAGCTGCCGACCACACCGGCCTTGCACTGGGCGATCACGAGATCCGGGTTCGAGATGATAAACAGGGGCGAGCCGATGACGGGGACGCGCAGGTTTTGCAGAACGGGTGGCAGGGCCATGGAATTTCCTCACAGGACAATAAGCGTTGCTAACTAACTAGAAGCCCCCGGTGCGGGGACAAGCGGTAACGTTGGGACAGGCGGGCGCGCCGCCTATCCCAGTTTGAGGCTGTCGACGCTGACAACCTCGTTGATCAATTGGTCGATATCCTTGGGCGCGATCTGGCCGCTGAGGATCAGCATGGCCAGGCCATGCACCAGCGCCCAGGCGCGCAGCACGCCTGCCTTGCGCTGTGCATCGCTGGCCTTGGGGCCGGCCAGTTCCGTGATCGACTGGCGCAGCAGCCAGCCGGGCGAGTCTTCCGGATTCGCGCAGTTCGGATCCGCCGCAGCGGGCAATGAGGAAAAGACCAGACGGAACAGGGCCGGATTGTTCATCGCGAAGCGTACATAGGCTCGCCCCATCTCGGCAAACCCTTCCTTGCCGCCCGCCTTGCCGGCGGCCTTCTGCTCTCGTGCCAACTGGGCCATGCCTTCGGATGCGAGCGCGGACAGCAGGGAATCCTTGTCCGGGAAATGCCGGTAGATCGCTGTGGCGCTGACCCCGATTTCACGGGCGATCTCGCGCAGGCTCAGCGATTCCGCGCTACCTTCCTCGAGCTTTTTCAGGCCGGTTGTGATCAGGGCAACGCGCAGGTCGCCATGATGGTATCCGCCCTTGGGCGAACTTATGTTGACAGTGTTATCATTCGCGTTCATGTTAGTGCTGTAAACATTATTGTCCCGAGTTTCAACCCCGGAGTTTTCCCATGGCCAGTCCCGTCGAAACCGCCATTCGCAACAGTGTTACCCAGGGCATCATGAAGATTGTCGCGTTCAACCGGACGCGCCCCCGCTTCGGGCATAAAGAGAACACCTTTCTCACAGGCATCCACGCGCCATTGCACGACGAATTGACACTGGAAGGCCTGAAGGTCACCGGTGAAATCCCTGCTACGCTCGACGGGCGCTACCTGCGTATCGGGCCAAACCCCGTCAGCCCGCCCAACCCGGCCACCTATCACTGGTTCAGCGGCGACGGCATGATTCATGGCGTGCGCCTGAAGCAAGGCAAGGCCCTCTGGTACCGCAACCGCTGGGTCCGCTCCAAAGCCGTGTCCGCTGCTCTCGGCGAGAAAGACGCCCCCGGCCCACGCCGCGGCACACAGGACAATACGAACACAAACGTCATCGGGCACAACGGCAATACATGGGCCCTCGTCGAGGCCGGCGCCTACCCGGTGCGCCTGAATGATGAACTCGACACGCTGGCGCACGACCCGTTCGGCGGCACCCTGAAGGGCTCCTTCTCCGCCCACCCGCACCTCGATCCCGAAACCGGCGAGATGCACGCCATCACCTATTACGCTATGGACCCGGCCACGATCCACCACACAGTCGTCGATGCCGGCGGCAAGGTGATCCGTGAGGAGCCAATCAGTGTCGAGCATGGCCCCTCGATCCACGATTGCGCCGTGACGAAACAATACGTGGTCATCATGGACCTGCCCGTCACCTTCTCAATGAAGACGCTGCTCGCCGGCCAGTCCTTCCCGTATCGCTGGAACCCGGCCCACAAGGCCCGCATCGGCCTGATGCCGCGCCATGGCACGAATGACGACGTCATCTGGTGCGACATCGACCCGTGCTATGTATTCCATCCCTGCAATGCATACGAAAACGAGGCGGGCGAGGTCATCATGGATGTCAGCGTCCACGACACAATGTTCGCCGACAGCACGCAAGGGCCGGATTCCCATGCGGTCTCCTTCGAGCGATGGACGATTGATCCCGCGACCCGCCGCGTTGCGCGGAAGACAATTGACGCCGCCCCGCAGGAATTCCCGCGCCCCGACGAGCGCTTCACCGGCAAGAAATACCGCTACGCTTTCACCATGGCCCTGCCGGAAGAACACGGGTTCGAAGTCTTCGACCAGACGAAACTGTTCAAGCACGATCTCGATGCCGGCACACGCGAGACCCACGATTTCGGTCCCGGACGCGTGCCCGGCGAATTCGTCTTCATTCCGCGTTCGGACGATGCACCGGAAGGCGATGGCTGGCTGATGGGCTATGTCATCGACACGAATACCGACACGACCGACCTCGCCATCCTCGACGCAACCAATTTCACCGCGCCGCCCGTGGCCCTCGTTCACATACCCCACCGCATCCCGCCCGGCTTCCATGGCAACTGGGCACCGGCGGCGTAGGTTTCGCGGCGCCTGCCAAAGCGGTTCTCAAGGTTACCGGCAATTCGCCAAACGCAGGCGTGCGACACTCAACCACGGATGACTGCAATGGACGCAAAAGCGGACTCGGTACGACTTATCCGAACACCTGGTGGATGCGGCGCTGCGAGGCTCTGGCTTTGTAGCGATTGACGATATATCCTTTTTGGACAGATGCAATTTGCGTCGTGGAGAGAAAATTCATGATTAAAAGCTTGGTCGCTGCGGCGGTGCTCGCCACGATAGGTTGCGCGGCCTACGCGGAAGAACCGATGACGCTGGAAGCGGTTTCGGCAGCAGCGAAAGATGGCATAGACTTTGTCGATAATGACTACATTGCCGCTCGGCAAGCCACCAATCCGGACCTTCTGCTCCTAGACGTGCGCACGGAGCACGAATTCAATCTTGGCCACATCCCCGGCGCCACATGGATGGCGAGAGGCGTGGTGGAGTTCCAGATTGCCAAGACGGTGCGCGATGCAGACACTGAGATCATTATTTACTGCAAGACTGGAAATCGCGCGGCGCTCGCGAAGAAGGCTCTCGACGGTCAAGGCTATCGAAATGTCGCGGCCCATCAGGGCTTCGAGACTTGGTCCGAGGCGGGACGACCGTTGGAGAACGAGATCGGCACGCTCCAGCTCATCGAAGGGCGAAATGGTAATTAGACTGACGTTGACAGATTCACGATTAGTCAGCGACCGTGTCCAGCGAGTTCCCGCCGCTCGCACGTCCGCAGATTGATTTCGGCTTCCGGGTTGACGCGGTCATTCGCCCACACTCGCCCATGTATCCAGATTGGGTCATCCACCGGTGGATCGTTCACAAACGAATAAATGGCCATAGTCACCACAACAACACTGAAAGACGGTCGAGCATTCAACGGTCGCGGGCTCACCCCACCCGCGCGCTGCCGCCGCCATCCACGGGTAAAATCGCGCCGGTGATGAACCGAGCTTCGTCGCTCGCCAGGAACAGCGCCGCATGGGCCGTGTCCCAGCCTGTGCCCATGAATTTCATCGGCACGCTCGCCGCCCGCTCCTCGCGGAGCGTGTCTTCCGACATGCCTCGCGCCGCTGCGATACCGCCAATCGCCATCGGCGTGTCCATCAGGCCCGGCGTGATCGCGTTGCAGCGCACCCCGCGCGAGGCCCCGCTCAGCGCGACGCTGCGCGTCATCCGGTTCATCGCGGCCTTGGACACTTCATAGGCCATCTGGAATCCGCCCGCGATCGAGGCGAGCGACGAGATGTTCACGATGGCGCCGCTGCGCTGTTTCAGCATACCGGGCATCACCGCCCGGGTGACCAGCCATGCGCCCTTCAGGTTCACCCGCAGGATGCGGTCGAAGGCATCTTCGGTCAGCTTGTGCGCGGGCCCGTCGCCATTGCCGCCAATGCCGACATTGTTGACGAGAATGTCCACCCGGCCGAATGCGTCGATACACTCCTGTACGATCCGGCGCGCATCTTCGGCTTTGGAAATGTCCGCCGCGCATGCCCTGCCCACGCCGCCCTGGCTTTCGATCCCAGCCACCGTATCAGCAGCTCGCGCCCCGTCCCGGTCCACGCACAATACGTTCGCCCCGGCTCGCGCGAACAGCAGCGCCATCGCCTTGCCATTTCCTATGGTCTCACCCGGCGTCTGCCCGGCGCCGGTGACAATTGCCACCTTGCCCGCAAGGCGTCCGCTGACGTCGCCGAGGCTCACCGTTCGAGGTCCGGGTCCGATTCCAGGTCGTCATCCAGCTGCACGCCGAACGAGTTCAGCATCATCGACACCTGCGTGTACTGGCCTACGGTCATCACCAGGTCCATGCGCTGTTTCTCGGTCAGCCCGGCCAACTCGTCCCATGTCCGGTCGGTGATGAAGGCATCGGTCGTCAGCTCGTCCACGGCGCGGAGCATCGCGCTTTCCAGCGGCGACCAGCTCGGGGCCAGGGGGCCTTCCTTGATGTGCTGGATCTCCAGGTCGGTCAGGCCGCATTCCTTGCCGATGCGCACATGCTGGGCCCATTCATAACCGGATTTCCAGTTATAACCCGTGCGAAGGATGACCATCTCGCGCTCGCGCGGGGCCAGGCTGTTATAATCCGACAGGATGTAGCCGCCCCAGCGCATGAAAGACTTGAACGCCTTCGGCGCCCGGCCCAGCGTGCGGAAAATATTGTAGACCGGTCGCCCGTGAAACGTCTTTTCCAGCGTCTCTTTCTGTTCGGCGTCCATTTCTGCATCGGTCAGCGGTGCGATCCGCGCTTTGTCCAGTCTCATCTGTAGGTGCCTTCCTGTTTGGCGGCGCGTCTGTACCCGCCCATTTCATCCCTGTGTCTGCAGTAAATACGCTTCCTGACGGCTCCACAAGCGCGCGTCCGGGCATCAGGCCGCACCCCTGCCGTTGCGCTAGCCCTTGACCTTACGTTGGCGTCAACTCCATTACCTAGGCACACCAGTGAACACAGGCACCCTACACCATGGCAGACGACATCCTCCCCCTCAGCAACGCGTTCGCGGACGCGACCGAAGCCGAATGGCTGGCCGCCGTCGACAAAGCCCTCAAGGGCAAAGGCATCGACTCGATCACGCGCCATACGGCGGATGGCCTGAAAGTCCGCCCGCTCTATCGCGAAAGCGATTTTCCGTCCGCGACCGACCCGCTCGGCACGCCCGGCGTCGCGCCCTACCTGCGCGGGGCCACCGCCGCGCCGGACGCCTACCTGCCCTGGGACATCCGTCAGGCCTTCACCCATCCGGACCCGGCCACCACGAATGCCGAAATCCTGCGCGATCTGGAACGCGGCGTCTCCTCGGTAGAAATCACCCTCGACCCCACCGGCACCGAAGGCGTGCAGGTCCCAGACCTCGCCACGCTCACGACCGTCCTACAAGGCGTCAACGCCGCCATCGCCACCGTTGCCTTGGATCATACGCGCGATGCCGGGTTTGACGCCGCCGAGCTGCTCATCGAATGGGCGCAGGCACAGGACGACACATCCGCCCTGAAGCTCGATGTCAATCTCGACCCGCTCGGCGCGCTCGCGCGCACCGGCGGCCTCGATGCCAGCCTCGAAGAGACCTTTGAGCGCCTCGCACACACCCTCGCCACCCTCTCGGCACACCTGCCCGGCACCGGCCGGCTCCGCATCGACGCGCGCATGGTGCACGAGGCCGGCGGCTCCGACGCGCAGGAACTTGGCGCCCTGATCGCCAGCGCCGTCGATACATTACGCCGCCTCGGCCCGGACTCTGACCTCGCCGCCCTCGCCCCGCACATCACCTTCTCCCTCGCCCTTGATGCGAACTACGGCCTCGGCGTCGCCAAGCTCCGCGCCGCCCGGCGCCTCTGGGCGCGCTGCCTTGAATTGCTGGAAGTCGCCCCCGTGCCGATGCGTATCCAGGCCACGACCTCGGCCCGCATGCTGACCCGCTATGACGCCTGGACCAACATGCTCCGCTGCACCACGGCGGCCTTCGCCGGCGCCATTGGCGGCGCCGACATTGTCACGGTCCGCCCGTTCAATTCGGCGCTTGGTATCCCGGAAGAACTCGGTCGCCGCATCGCGCGCAACACCCAGATCATCGCCATGGAAGAAAGCCATCTCGGCCGCGTCGCCGATCCCGCTGGCGGCGCCTGGTTCACCGAGACATTCGCTGAAGAGCTCGCCAACACCGCATGGGCCGAATTCCAGCAGATCGAAAAGGAAGGCGGCTTTGCCAACTCCCTCCTGGCCGGTGCGTTCCAGTCGCGCGTCGCCACCGTCCGCGATGTGCGCGCCAAGGACATCGCCAAGCGCAAGGTGCCGATCACCGGCGTCAGCGAATTCCCGCTGCTGGAAGAGATCGCCGCGCCCGTCGCCGATCCGGTGAAACCGAAACCGGCCCCCGCCGCGCCGGGCATGGCCGAGACCTGCGCGCCCTTCCTCCCCATCCACCTTGCCGCGCCCTTCGAGGCGCTGCGCGATACAGCCGCCGCCGCGAAGAATGAGCCCGCCATCTTCCTTGCGACACTCGGCCCGGTCGCCGAACATT
>TARA_R110000751_G_scaffold285781_1_pt1 | contig 23696 bp, 33 predicted proteins | sample TARA_R110000751 | Tara Oceans TARA_R110000751 (sample SAMEA4398001) | marine metagenome | biome: Polar Biome; feature: [MES] marine water layer (ENVO:01000295) within the mesopelagic zone...; material: water (ENVO:00002006), including particulate matter (ENVO:01000060) such... | reverse complement strand
AAATATCACCGGTGAGGATGATTCTGATAGACACAATATCCTCACCACTACATCACCAGACGCGTTATGGAGGCCGATCCCTGAACCTTTACCTAAGAAGGAATCAACCTCACGTATATTTTCAAAGGTAGATCAGACCCAGAAGCATAAGACCTGGCGCCAGGTAAACGAAACAGATACTTCTAGATATATGGATTAATCTGTATATTGGTATAATATATATTGATATGCGTATATGTGTAAGCGGTACAAAGAGTCAGGGTAAGTCCACATTCATTAAAAGCTTCTTAGATAACTGGAGTATGTATGAAACTCCAGCGAAGACTTATCGGGAAGTCCTGGAGAAAGAAAAATTACCTCACGCTCAGTTAACTAATAAAGACACTCAGTGGAAGATTCTTAATTGTATGATCGATAATTTCCAATCATACTCAAAAGGTGACAAGGTAATTTACAACGGCAGTGCATTAGATAATCTAGCGTATACTATGTGGGCTTATAGTAAGGAATTAGGCGATATTGACAATGAATTCGTTAAGAAAAGTGTCACGCTAGTCAGAGAATCAATGGCATATATTGATATGATTTTACTTATGCCTATTACCACGGTGTCTCCGATGAAATATAAAGACGATACAGACGAAGATATTGAATTTTATGAAGAGATTGATAATATCTTCAAAGCGTTAAAGTATGACTGGAGTATTAATGAAGGATCTAAGATATTTGATCCGAGAGATAAGCCAGCTATTATAGATATATTTGGTTCTGAGCAAGAAAGAGTACAAATATGTAAGCTTTATATTGGTGAAGACGGAAAATTGGGTGGCGGTGATGGTGAAGCAGCACTAGTAACAGAAGAAGATATAAGAGAGCAAGAAATGTTAAAGGCTCAATTTGGTATTTCAGATAATACTTCCAAAGCCGTACAAAATCCCAAGGGGTATCAATAAATATTATTGATATGGGCGACAAATTCAATAAGATCATAGAAGGCTATAAACCAATTGCATCACGACGCATGTTCTACCCGAGAAACATGAAGCTAAGTGAAGATTTCGTCAATGCGTTTCACAGAGAATATGATCGCTTGGTCGGCGAAGGCCAGAACGTAAAAAGCTTGGTTGAACGCTTTGGTAAAGCTATGAAGTTTCACGCGCGTGAGGATCGCAACTATCATAAACTCGATGAAGAGAAAGCTGCGCGAGAATTAGAAGAGAAGAAGAATACCATGCAGTATGATTCTCGCTCAGGGACGTATTTCAAGCCTGTAAATAGGAATGAAAAGCCAAAAAAGAAGAAGAAGAAGATTGAAGAAGAGAGATGGTCTCAAACACAATCTATAGGCGCTGGTGCCAGTTCAGAAATCGATCCTAAGACGGGCAAAGCTAAAGATTGCGTTAGACGGGTGAACGGTAAAAATGTTCCATGTAAGCCTAATTCACGAGGTACGAGAAAATTTTAAGAAGCGTTAAGCTTCTTAATTACAAACTTACATAATTCAGATCTCATAATATCGTCTTCGGTGAAATTGAATGTATGAACTCCCATATCGGTACTCTCTAAATCAGAGAAAGTATTAAACATAGATTCAAAACCTCCACATGCCATATTACCTTTAAGGTCAGTTTGCATAGGATCAGCTAATACAAAGCATCTACTACCTTTACCGAGGCGTGTTAGTACTGTGGTTATCTCCTTCAGAGAGCTGTTTTGCGCTTCATCTAATATGACACATTTGTTAGTCCAGTTCATACCTCTAGCAAAGTTTACTGGAAACATACTTATACGTCCTTCGTTTTCTAATTTCTCTGCTCGTGTATTAGGTAGTAACTCATCTAATTTATCGAGAAACGGCATATTATAGAACCGTAATTTATCTTCCGCGGTACCAGGTAAATAACCTAGCTTACTGTCTGAAGATTCGACAGCGGATCTGAGATACATAATATCGCTAATCGCCTTCATATTAAGAAGCTGTAAACCACAATACACAGATAATAAGGTTTTAGCAGTACCTGCAGGTCCATTTACGAATACTATTTTAGTATCGTGATTAAGAGCTATTTTAAAGAAATCCTTTTGTTTATCTGTCCAAGCAAATTGCTTTACTTTTATTACACGTTTTATTGGATTTGGATTGTCCCATGGATCGATAAAAGTTTCATCAATAATTTCTCTCGTCTCCGCTTTGACTCTAGAACGAGTCTGACGTTTATTTCTCATGTATAAGTATTTATTCTCTTGAAATATCTTCACAATACTATATAATATAATATATGGGTAAGATTGGTGTAGGTATAATAACATGTAATCGGCAGGATTTTTATGAAAGATGCTTATATAGTCTTAATGACTGTGAGTTAGATGCAATCGTAACAGTTAACGACGGTGAGCCTTATGTTGATCTTAAGATTAAATCAGATGTATATTTCCAACACGAGCACAATAAAGGTGTTGGTATAACAAAGAACGAGGCCTTGCAGCATTTAATAGATCAAGATTGTGAACATATTTTTTTAATCGAGGATGACATAATTGTTCTCAATACAAACGTTTTTACCGAATATATTAACGCTGCAAAAGCATCCGGCATATGGCACATGATGTATGGCTATCACGGTCCTGCGAATAAGAATAGTGTGTCTAAGTTACCACTACCTAGAATGATAATGGATTATACTAATGGTGTCAAAGTAGCATTTAATACACACTGTGTAGGTGCATTTTGCTATTACCATAAAAATGTTTTAGAGCATGTAGGCTTAATGGATGAGACATACAGGAACGCCTGGGAACATGTTGACCATTCCCTGCAAATTGTCAAAGCAGGATTACTGCCAGGCTATTGGTGGTGGCCAGACTTACCAAACTCATATGATTATTTGATGGAGCAAGCATGTAGTGAGGAAAGCTCTGTCATTAGATGGGAGGACGCGGAAAAGAAAATACCAAAAAAAGATTGGCGAGATAATATACAAAAAGGCGCTGAGTACTTTATAGAGAAAAACGGATTCGCCCCTGGTGAAATACCGGACACGGACGAAGAGGAAATTGTAAGTAGAGTTAATCTAATTAAAGAAAGATATAGTAAAAGTGAAGTACGATCTTAGCAATATAACATTTTGTGTGTTCTGTAGAGTTGATAACGAAGAGCGTCAACAAAATTTAAAAGCGATGGTATCCTTTTATCGTCGCTACGGAGACAATGTACAGTTTATTATTTCAGAAGATGGACTGGAGCCCAAAGTACCTCAATTAATAAAGTTGACAGAAAATGATGTATATACGTTTCAATATAATCCTACAGAATGGAAAAAGTGTGAAGGGTATAACAAATGTATTAAATTGGCAAAAACAAATACATTAGTGTTTAACGATGTTGATGCCATTATACATCCATTACAAATTCTTGAAGCGCATCAACAGCTCAGTGAAAATCCTGCATGTGGATTAATATATCCATTCAATGGATTATTTCTATGTACGGATAGTGATTTAAAGCAAGAATTCATACAGTCAAACTGTGATTACGATACTCTAGATAATAAATTTCCAGAACAATTGTTAGATTATGATGGTAATGTTGGTGAGAATTTAGAATTATATCATCAACATGTTAATAAGACGTATAATAACGTTCTTGTCGGGCATGTACATAGTAAGGGCGGTTGTGTAACTGGGCGCCGTGATAATATTATTAAATGTAACGGATATAATCCCCTGTTTAAGGGATGGGGATATGAGGATGATGAGTTTCCGGTTAGAATTAACTCGTTAGGTTATGATGTTGGAAGGTTGTCCGGTATACGTAAGCCTTGCTGGCACCTACACCACTACGATGGTACCGGGTCGAAGAAAGAGCATCAAGAATTTTATGAACACAACAGACAAGTCGTGTCATATGTTGAGTCAGTACAGCACGACCAACCAGCATTAAGAGAATATATAAAGAATTGGAGATTATAGATGATTATTAACAACATATGCGGCGGAGTAGGTAACCAGATGTTTCAAATTGCAGCTGGTTATAGCTTAGCACTTGATAATAATGATGATTACGGTATTAATTACAATATCCAGCATCATTTATTGCAAGGTAATACAAAACACAAATACAAGGACAACTTATTTAAGAATGTCCCGTCAACAGATGAAGTACCTGTCAATCAATACCAGGAACCCTTCCATCACCACAAGGAAATACCCTATCAAGAGTCAGGAATGATGTTACATGGGTATTTACAGAGTGAAAAATACTTTAAACATAATGCAGACAAGGTAAAACAACTATTTACATTTCCAGACGATGTAAAAGATAGAATACATAAAGCGTTCGGTAAAATTCGTGATGCATACGGTAAGCGTATTGTAGGTATACATGTACGTAGAGGGGATTACTTAGACAATCCTCATATTCACCCAACTTGTAGTCCAGTTTACTACAAATATGCTCAAAAATCGTTTGACGACAGTGTGTTTGTAGTAGCAACCGATACTCCTGATTGGGTAGCTAGTAATTTATGTAATGACAACACTATTTTATGTAATAGTAAGGATGAATTAGAAGATATGTACATGTTGACTCAATGCGATGATGTAATTATGTCAAATAGTACGTTCGCATGGTGGGGAGCATGGCTTAACAATAATAATCCAAGAGTAATTGTACCTAAATTATGGTTTGGACCAGGTGGTCCACAAGACTATGAGGACATTTACTGTGATCACTGGGAACAGAAATAATGTTATTAGATTTCGATAAGCTATATACCAAGTATGGTATGAATGTCACCGGTGTAATACACATCGGTGCTCATTTTGGTCAAGAATACGCAACATATAAGAAGTATCCCACTATTGAGAATATAATATTCTTTGAACCTGACCCAGATAGCTTCGCTAAGTTAAAAGAAACAGTTGGTGATGATGAATCTGTTGTATGTATTAACAAAGCTCTTGGTCCTTTTTCATGTAAAGCGCAGATGAATAAGGAAACTGCTAATGAAGGGCAGTCTAATTCAATTCTTGAGCCAGGAATTCACTTACAACAATATCCTAACATTACATTTGACGATACATACGAAGTAAGTGTTGAGCCTCTTGACAAATTTCAACCAAATTCAACATTGAATATGATTAATATTGACGTTCAAGGGTTCGAATTGAATGTTTTTCTCGGTGCAAGGCGAACTCTTCACAACATTGACTACATTTATGCAGAAATTAATAGACAAGAAGTATATAAAGGATGTCCACACGTAGACGATTTAGATTATTTTCTCGGTAAGCATCAATTTGTACGCATCGAAACCGACTGGGCTGGGCAAACCTGGGGTGACGCGTTGTATATTAAGAGTCAATGAAGCATTTTAACTTAATAGGTGGCGGATTTCAGCACGCGCATAGCAGTACTTGGTGGAAGAAGCCTAAAAAGTTAGTATGGGACTACGAAAGTAAAGATAATTCTGTTTCTGTTTATTGTGACAATGGAATTCCGAGAGGATTAGAAGATAAAAATGATGGTAAGAAGAAATATGCTTGGATTTTAGAGTCAAGATTTATCTCTCAACCATTTGTTGATGATATAAAATCAAATTTAGAGAATTATCTTGAAACATATGAGCAAATATTCACTCACCATGAGGAATTATTACAACTCCACGAGAAATTTGTCTGGTGTCCTGCCTATGGTACATATATTGAAGACCTTAAGGTGTATCCAAAGACAAAAAACTGCTCGATGATAGCCTCAGGTAAGAATTCAACAGAGTTACACAGATTACGTTGTCAAATTATTGATAGATTAAAAGAAAGTGACCTCGTAGACATGTATGGTAGAGAGATTAACCCAATTGACACCAAAGAGGAGGGGCTATGCGACTACAGATTTTCAATTGCTATTGAAAACGATAGTTATGAAACATACTACACAGAAAAATTACTAGATTGCTTCGCTACTGGTACAGTACCAATCTATATTGGCCCACCTAACATCGGAGATCACTATGACGCTGGAGGAATTATACCACTAACAGGTACGTTTGACTTTAGTACACTCACAGAAGACCTATATCAATCCAAAATGGAACACATTAAGAACAATCTCAACAAAACATTAGAGCTAGATGTACTAGACGATTGGATTTGTGACAATTACCTACAATGAAAATTTGTTATATTAATCAACAAATAGGTATCGGTGATGTATTCTTCGGTCAAAAGATTGCTCAGCACTATGTTGAGCAGGGATATAAAGTAATATGGCCAGTTAGAGAAGATCTTTTATGGTATAACGATTATCTAGACTCACCTGGTGTACATTTTGTTGGACCAGGTACAAAAATTCATGTTAATGATAAAGAAGTACAGCCAGATGTTTATCTAGATCTCCAAAATGCTGATCAACGCGTTCAATGTACAAGTGTATTAGAGGCCAAGTATGATTATGCTGGTATTGATTGGAAGGACTGGGCTGATTATTTTAAGTTTAAGCGAAATAAGGAAAAAGAGGATAGATTATATTACGATGTATTAGGATTGAAGGATGACGAGGAGTATGCCTTTATTAATCCGTATGTAGGTACACCTCCAAATACTATTATTAAAGAAGCAATGAGTAATATTGAAGTTAATATAAAGAGAGTTGATATTCAATTTCTAGATGACTATAATGTACTTGATTGGTGCAGAGTATTAGAAGACGCAACAGAGATACACATGGTTGACACTTGCTTTAATTACATCTACGATAAATTAAATCCGAAAGCGAAAGTTAAAAACTTATATTCGAGATTTACACCTGGGTCGTGGCATGATGTAGGTAAACTATTCAAGCTTGACTGGAATTACCTTGACGTATAAGTAGACTTATGGGATGTATACAAGCATTTGATGTTGGCCAAATTGTTGAAAAGACAGGCGTCGAGACATTTATTGAAACAGGCACACTTCACGGTGAGGGAGTTGAGTATGCTAAAGCTTTCCCGTTCAAACAAATACATTCAATTGAAATTATTTCAAATTTAGCTGAGGCAGCTAAGCACAAATTTGCAGACGATCATAGAATTAAGATTCACCAAGGTCATTCAGCAGACGTGTTAGAAGAGTTATTACCAAAAGTAGGTACAGGTATATTATTTTGGCTTGATGCTCATTTTCCAGGTGCCGATAGTAAGCATAGCACTGCAGGAGGTGAAAATGTTTATGATCGCCGCGTACCTCTAGAGAGTGAAATCAAAATTATATCACAAAGAGTAGGTAAATTTAAAGATGTACTTGTAATTGACGATTTATGGTTGTACGAAGACGGTCCATTTGAGACAGGCTTATTTAATGATTGGATGAAGATACACCACAACGGTGAAACGAGACAAGACTTGTGTGGTAGTGATGCAAGCTTCATTGAAGATGCGTTCAAAGATACACATGATGTACAAAAATTTTACAAACAACAAGGATATATAGTATGCACACCGAAGAATTAAAATATACACTATCACATATGAGCGCTCAACAGATTAATGGGCTTGACCGTATGTATAATCACGTTTTTAAATATAAGACTGACGGCTTCTTTGTTGAACTCGGTGTTGGAGAGTGTAAAGGTAAAGCGAGTAATACAGCCGACCTAGCTGATTTAGGTTGGAAGGGTATATATGTTGAACCTCATCCTAGTCACTATGATGAATGCGTGGATAGACACAAAGACAATGACGTATCCTGCTTTCAATGCTGTGCTGGAAATTGTCACGATGAGCTAGAGCTGCACGGTGATACAACATTTAAAAATGTGTTTGAGGCTTTTGATAAATTAGGATGGTACCCTCCACCAGGTGACAAGCCAGGTACCTTAATGCCACCTGTAAGTGTTCCACAGAGACCGGTCAATGAAATTCTTGAAGAAGGTAACTGTCCGAAAAATTATGACCTTTTTAGTATTGATGTTGAGGGGGCAGAGTATACAATCTTAGGTATATATGATTTTAATTTGTATCGACCAAAGTTAGTTATTATTGAAACTCGTCATCGCGACCCACATTTTATTAATAACTTTCCCGACATGGTTGAAAACAGTATAAAGTCCGTTAACATTTTACAAGAGAATGAATATAGAGAGGTGTATGCTGATTATACAAATTCAATTTTTATTGATAAAAATAATGATACAATAAACGGAGCAATATTTAGATGAGTAGAAAATATTTACCAACATTAGCGGAGCTGATTGATAGGTTATCTATCATACAGTTAAAAGAAGTGTTTATTCCAGAACATAAAGAAGAATATGCACAGGAGATAAAAGAGATTGTACATGACATCGATCAAATTTTGAAAGGGTGTGACGGCAAGGTCACTCTAGAGGATGAAAGTTGTGGTACACAGGTCGTAAAGGATGTTGGAACTGGTAATGATAAGATACATATTGACGGTGAGACGTTAAGAGCTATTATTGTCACAGCGCAAATGAACTTACACATCTGGCATAACGAATCAAATTATCGTAAAGGTGTTGAAGGTGATAATAAGCTCGAGCTTACACATGGATTGAACGGACTAAGAAATGTCGCGAAAAATAAAATTCAAGAAATTCTCGGTGGTAGAAAAGACTATAAAATTGATTGTCTAGCTGCTGAGTTTAAGGATTGGGAAATTAGCTGGGACTGATGCACATATTACACGACATGACGTCTGACTACCACTTTGGTGGTCACCATACGATGAACTTTGACGAGTTGTGCTCGGATGATAAGGATGACAAAAGATTGCTTTTTTGTTGGGGTATTCAAGCAGGCTTTAGAATGGAATTACCTGAAGGGTATAATAATTATGTCTACCTTGAAGGAGAAGAACCGATTGGATTTCAGTCTGGTAAACTGCCTCATGAAAGAGATGAACCTGTACCGTGGAACATTGATAAGTGGGACATGATTGTACATCCTCACAGTCCTAGTGTATCACAGTATCTTAACGATGTATATAAAACAAATAAATTTGCACCAATTCTAAATCCTGTTAATCCAAAGTGGTATAACCCAGATGCAGAGAAGAAGTACTCTGTTGGATATTGTGGCGGTACACACGATGCACTACTCAAGGGGTTTGTAAAAACTCTAAGAAAGTTTCCGGACTCAGTTCACATATCTCATTGGCCTCATATGGATAGTGGGACAGCAACACATGATCAAGTTACAGATGCTGAGAGGATGCAAATAATGAATGAGACGAAGATCTCTGTAATTAAGAATTCACATTTTGGTAACTATTCAACTACAGTAAGAAATTTACCAAACTGGGACATGTATAAGTGGGCTAGTAGAATAGATGACAACTGGGTACCTCACTTAAAAGGTAGAGTATCAGATAGCTGTATAGGTAAATGTCTATTATTAGTACACAGAGACCCGTGGAATGAAATTGAACATTTCTTAAAGCCAGATGAGCATTTTATATATTTTGATGATGATGTAGATCTGGAGAATAAAATCAAAGGTATATTAGCAGATTGGCATACGTATGAGCAAGTCGCACAAAATGCACACGATGAATATATGAGTAAGTGGACTACTAGTGCACTCTATGATAGACTATTAAAACCATTTGACAAATAATATGAGAAATTTTTTCATAACAGGTATTACAGGATTTGTAGGGAGCCATATGGCCGATTACATTCTCAAACAAAGTGATGATGTACATGTATATGGCTTTAAGAGATGGAGAAGCGATGAAAAAAATATTGCCCATCTAATAAATCATCCACGTGTAACATTATTAAATGGTGATCTCGATGATACTGTATCAATTAAGAGAGCGCTTAATATGGCGAAACCAGACGTAGTATATCATTTTGCGGCTCAGAGCTTACCTGAAACAAGCTTCTATACACCGGTACATACACTACGAACGAATATAATTGGTACAACTAATTTATTAGATTGTATATATCGAGACGGTGATATTGATCCGATTATTGTTAGCGTTTCATCCAGTGAAGTATATGGTAATCCTCGCCCTGAAGAAATACCTATCTCGGAAAGGAATCCTATAAGAGCAGCAAATCCTTATTCAATTAGTAAAGTTGGTCAAGATTTGATGTCTCAATATTATCATAGTGCGTTTGGACTAAAAATTATTATTACGAGAATGTTTAGTCATGAAGGATCCCGTAGAGGGAAGCTATTTGCATTGTCATCTTTCGCAAATCAAATTGCAACACATGAGAAGTCAGAAGATTTTCCAAATAACGGTCCTTATCAAATTTGTGTAGGTAATATAAAATCAGTTCGTACCTATAACCATATTGATGATGCTGTACGAGCGTATTGGCTATGTATTGAGAAGGGAAAAATAGGAGAAGTATATATTATTGGTGGTGAAGAAACATGTGAAGTAGGAGAAGCACTAGATACACTTATTAGTCTAAGCACTAGTCCTAAAGTATTTGAGGTTGTAGTTGACCAAGCTAGAGTTAGGCCAACAGATATAACACTACAAATACCAGATTGTACTAAATTTAAGAATGATACCGGGTGGAGTGTCACAAAAGGTGTTAAACACATATGTCAGGATTTACTAAATTATTGGCGCGATGAGATCTGAGATTTTAAGATTAAGAACATTTCGTCCTACCTCCTTTGTAGACTTTAGAGGTGAGATATATACAACTTGGTCAAAGGATATGCACAAAGGTATGTCTTATCCTGATTTACAGTTTTGTCATGATAAATTTTCACACTCTCGTAAGCATGTTCTTAGAGGGTTTCACGGAGATGAACGAACATGGAAATTAATATCATGTGTTTATGGTGACATATTCTTAGCAATTGTTGATAACCGCAGAGATTCAGACACATATCTTAAAGTAGAAACGTTTATTATCAGTGACCGGAATAAATTACAAGTATTAGTACCACCTGGTTATGGTAATGCGCATTTAGTACTGTCTGATGATGCTGTTTTTCATTACAAATTAGCATATGACGGAGAATACAGCGATGTTGACTTACAATTTGTTATTAAATGGAACGATCCTAGATTAAAGGTAGAGTGGCCTATAAATAACCCTATACTGTACGGAAGAGATAGATAATGTTAGATATTTTAATAATTCACCCCGGTAATCAAGCGATTACATATCAAGAGCTAGAAGAGAGAGGTATTACATCTGTATCAACCCCTTTTTGGGCGCCCCTATTAGCTAATTATACTCGCAAGAAAGGCTATGACACAGCTATTCTCGATACTAATATTGACGGATGGGATATTAATAAAATCAAAGACTATAATCCTAAGCTTGTAGCAGTCATGGTATATGGTCATCAGCCATCAGCATCAACGCAAACAATGGCCGCGGCTACTAAGATAATTAAAGAGATAAAAGAGACACATCCTGATATCTTAGTTGTTACAGGCGGACAACATCCATCAGCACTACCAGAACAAACTGTAAGAGAAACAGACGCTGATTATGTCATTAAGGGTGAAGCTGTTTATACTCTTGAAGGACTACTTCAAGCACAAAACGGTAACGGTAAATTTGAAGATGTACCGGGATTGTATTTTGAATGTGAGGGGGAAGTAGTTTCAACTAAACCTTCTAAGAACATAACGGATCTTGATGACACACTGGATGACTACGCTTGGGATTTATTGCCATCATTTAACAAATACCGAGCTCATCAGCATCAATGCTTACAGGATTTTGAAAAAAGTACTGACCCACAGTTCCTAGATATTAGAGCTCCATATGCAGCATTTCAAGCATCTCTCGGTTGTCCATACGCATGTCATTATTGTATGATTAATGATATATTCGGTGGCTCAGGAATTAGATATTGGTCTGTTAAGAAACTTGTATATTGGATTGAAAGAGTAGTACAACAAGGAGTTAAAAATATTAGGTTTGATGATGAGCTCTTTATTCTTCACCCTAAACGAGTACATGAACTTTGTGATATTTTAATTGAGCGCGGATATGATCTGAATATGTGGGTATATGCCCGAGTTACAACTATTAAAAAAAATCTCTTAGCTAAGATGAAGAAAGCAGGATTTAATTGGGTATGCTTAGGAATTGAATCTGGTAATTTAGAAGTAAGAGACGATGTAGGTAAGGCAAAGACTGCTGCTGAAAGAGACAATGTGTCAATTAATGATGTTGTTAAGATGATTCAAGATCATGATATATACCTTCAAGGTAATTACATATTCGGATTACCAGAAGATACAATCGAGACGATGCAACAAACTCTTGATATGGCTGTAGGTCAAAATTGTGAGTTTATTAATTTTTATTCAGCTATGGCATATCCTGGATCTCCCTTGTATAGAGAAGCTGTTGCAAATGGATTAAAATTGCCAGATACATGGGACGGTTACTCACAACATAGCTATGATTGTACGCCGCTACCAACCAAACATATCTCAGCTAAAGAAGTATTACAGTTTAGAGATGATGCATTCCATAAGTATTGTGAGAACCCGGTGTATTTAAATATGGTCAATGATAAGTTCGGACAGAAAGCTAAAGATCATATTGTAGATATGTCAAAAATTAGATTAAAGAGAAAACTGCTTGAAGATGACACAGTTTTGTCATAATATATTATATAACAATTATGTTTACGCTTGAAGAACTATACGAAAAAGCACACCTCTTAAGAAAAGATACACTTGAGATGTGTATTGATGCTAAGACTGGTCATTTGACATCATCTCTTTCTGTGATTGAGATCTTAATATCGTTATATTATGGTGGTATTATGAATCACGACCCGAAAGATCCCGATTGGAAAGATCGTGACCGTCATATTTACAGTAAGGGTCAAGGGAGCCCTGCGTTATATAATCTTCTTGCCGATTGTGGTTACTATGATAAGTCGTGGACAGAGAGATTTGCTCAAGTCGATGGACCTTTTGGAGTACACTTACAGAAAACAGTACCCGGTATTGAAATTTCAACTGGGTCCTTAGGTCATGGAATCGGAGTAGCTACAGGATTAGCTTTAGCAGCTAAGATTAAACGAGAATTGTGGTTAACATTTTGTACAATGGGTGACGGTGAGATGTATGAAGGCTCAGTCTGGGAGACTGCTATGTTCGCCGCCCATCATAACTTAAACAATCTGGTGGTTCTTATAGATAGAAACTATCTCTGTACTACAGACTTCACAGAAAATCTTATCAAACTAGAACCACTGGTTGATAAATGGGTATCGTTCGGCTGGGCGGTACGTAGAATTAATGGACACAATATTGATGAAATTATTACTGCATGCTCTGATCTAAGACAGCGTAAACAAGATAAGCCAATGGTTATTATTTGTGATACTATTAAAGGAGCAGGTATTCCTCATGTTGAAAATAAACCAATTTGGCATGCCGCGGCTCCAACAAAGCAAGATGATATTGATCAGTGCCGTAAAGAGTTAGGAATTAATACAGAGCCTGTTGGAGAGCCATCCGGTCATCCAGGAAAGTCACAATGGACGGAAGAAGAAGGTGACAAAGGAATTTTACCAAATGAATAATACACTTAGTCAAAGAGACGCGTTTTTTAATACCCTTTATGAAAAAATCAAAGAGGGTGATAGAGATATAATTATCTTAATGGCGGATATGGGAGCCCCCGCTCTCGACGATATTAGACGCGAATTCCCTAACCAGATTTACAATACAGGTATTTCTGAGCAGAATACAATAACAGCCGGCTCGGGATTAGCTATGGAAGGTAAGAAAGTTTTTGCGTATGCTATTGCAACATTCATGGTCTTGAGAGCCATAGAGTTAATTCGAATTGAAAATTCTGTTATGAATATTCCCATGACTATTGTCGCATGTGGAGCAGGATTTAGTTATGAAGACGCTGGTCCTACACACTTTCAATTAGAAGACATCGCATGCATGCGAGTATATCCTAATATTGATACACATATGCTAACAGATAGTGTTATGTCGGCTCATGTAGCCGGTCTCTGTGTTGACGATAATGTATGTTTTAATAATTCGAGACATATTAGAATGGAGAGACAAGTCACAGAAAATGTATATGATGATAAGACTGACTTCAGTAAAGGGTTTAATGTTATTAAGAAGGGTAAGAATTATATTGTATCGACAGGAATCATGGTACATGAAGCATTAAAAATGTCTGAAAAACTTGACGATGTTGGTGTAATTGATGTACATACACTTGTTAACGGTAAGCCTGGAAACGTTGAAGAATTTCTAAAAGCTGTTGGTAAGAATAAAAAACTAGCTGTTGTTGAAGAGCATTATTTACCTGGTGGTCTTGGGTCGAGTATCCTCGAGACGCTGTGTGATTCAGGGGTATATAGACCAACATTAAGACTAGGATATCCCACCGAGCCTGGATACCCGTACGTCTATGGAGGTCGTGATTTACTTCGAAGTCATTTCGGTCGTGGGTTTGATGCGTCAGTAAACGACATCAAAACATTCCTCGGTTAATGTCAAATATATTAGTAGTTGGAGATAGCTGTAGAGACGTTTTCGTATACTGTACCTGTGATCGGCTAGCACCTGAGTTTCCAGTACAGATTCTAAATTCCGGTGCTGAAATTCTTAATGGTGGAATGGCTAAGAATGTTCAATGCAATATTAAAGCCCTTGACTTCAAATGTGATATATTGACAAATAATAATTGGAGAGATATCACTAAGACACGATATATTGATAAGGATACTAATTATATGTTTATCAGAGTAGACTCACCTCACAAAGTTGATCGTATTGATTTTAGTGATCACAACATTAAATGGGAGGATTACGATGCTGTTGTTATATCAGATTATGATAAGGGGTTTCTCCATCCTGAGGATATTAATTATATCTGTCAAAACCATTCCAATACATTTATAGATACAAAAAAACCACTATTATCAGAGGACTGGATCAATACTGTTAAATTTATTAAAATAAATCATCAAGAATATGTTGCAAGTAAGTCGATAATAGAATCTAATAATAAATTATATGACAAAATAATAAGAACGATGGGGCCACATGGAGCATTTTATAGAGGTCAACAATTTGAAGTTAATGCTGTTGATGTAAAAGATGTATCAGGTGCTGGAGACTCATTTTTGGCAGGATTAGTTTTTCAATATATTGAATCTGAGGATATAAATGCTGCAATTCACTTTGCAAATAAATGTGCAACAACAGTTGTACAGAAGAGAGGTGTTAGCGTAGTATGAGGACTATCTTTACAAACGGATGTTTTGATATCTTACATATTGGACATGTAAAACTTCTTCAATATTGTCATGAGTTAGCATACCAGACTACAGGTGGTTCAGGTAGAGTCGTCGTAGGTCTCAATAGTACGTGTAGTGTCCGGAGATTAAAAGGTAACAGTAGACCGATTAATGTTGAATCCGATAGAAAATATGTACTTGAGTCTTTAAAGTATGTTGATGAAGTAATAATTTTTGATGAAGATACACCGTATCAGTTGATTAAACAGCTATCACCAGATATAATTGTTAAAGGTGGTGATTACAACCCAGAGGATGTTGTTGGTTGTGATATTGCTGAAGTAAAAATTTTTAACACAGTAGCCGGGATGTCGACTACGAATATAATAGACAGATTAAAATGAAGACAGCATTAGTACTAGGAGCAGGTGGATTTATAGGTAACCATCTTGTATCGAGATTAAAGAAAGAAGGGTATTGGGTTCGAGGTGTCGATCTTAAAGAGCCGGAATATAGTGAGACAGAAGCCGACGAATTTGTTTGTCATGATCTTCGTGATTATGGTATTTGTGAACGAGTCGTTCGGTTTGATGGCGTGCAAGGCAACTTCTACGGTAGCGTACCGGATCAATATAGACTACCGTTTGATGAGATTTACCAATTAGCTGCCGATATGGGTGGTGCAGGTTTTATTTTTACAGGTGAGAATGACGCAGATATTATGCACAATTCCGCGGCTATTAATCTTAATATTCTAGACGCTGTACATAAATTTAATGTTGACATTGAAGGAGAAATACCAAGCGATCATCCAAAAACTAAAATCTTTTATAGTAGTAGTGCATGTATGTATCCTGAGCATAATCAAATGGATCCAGATAATCCTAATTGTGCAGAAGACAGTGCCTACCCTGCTAATCCAGATAGTGAATATGGATGGGAAAAATTGTTTAGTGAGAGGCTATATCTAGCATATAATCGTAATCACGATATACCAGTCCGTATTGCTCGTTTTCATAATATCTTTGGACCATTAGGTACATGGGACGGCGGTAGAGAGAAGGCGCCAGCTGCAATTTGTCGGAAAGTTATTCAGGCTGATCACGAAATTGAAATTTGGGGCACTGGTATACAAACAAGAAGCTTCCTGTATATCGATGAGTGTGTTGAAGGTATAAGACGATTAATGGAATCTGATTTTATTGGACCTGTTAATATCGGGTCAGATGAAATGGTTACCATTAATCAATTAGTAGACTATGCATGTGAAATTGGTAATAAGAAACTAACCAAGATGCATATAACTGGACCGCTTGGAGTTGCTGGTAGGAATTCTGATAATATATTAATTAAAGAAAAGCTCGGATGGGCACCGAGCCGACCTCTTAAAGAGGGATTAATTAAAACATACAAGTGGATTAATGAACAGGTTGATGCTAATATTAGCGTATGATTGTTAAGGATATTGAAGTCTACAACGGTGATCTGATCCATCAACGATTCGCATATAAATTCTTTCGGAACAAAACATTACCGATTGGTAACATCTTAGCTTTTAGAGCTCCTATGAAGGTAGAAGCTGATGGTATGATTGACTTGGAAGATACACTTGATAACGATTATATCTATAGCGATGATGCAATTAACTTTGTTTGGGAAATTCCAGGATTAGATGCATTCGGAGCAGTTGCTTGGCAGCGATTGTTCAATACACAGTTAGGTAACTTTCTCAGTACACAATTTATCAACGCTCCCATCGAAGTTAACGGAGATGATTTGCTAGTACATAAAGAATTTGAACAGCACGGTATTGTACAGCAAAAAGGAAAATGCAGTGTTAGTATTACATATGTTCGTGACGGTGCAGCATTAGGCCATACAGCAATTAATGTAGTCGCTGGACGTCAAGCTCCGGGGTTTGCATACTCAACCAACCTAACAGACGATCAATGTGAAAATTTCATGAGAGGTGTAGTAGATATGTTTTATGAAATGAACGATGATATGTGGTTGGCTACAACTAAGATCATTATTAAATGATGAATATCTTTAGCTTCATTACAGACATATTGACAAACAAGAAGGGTACTCTTCTTGATAATGTTGACTCCGAGCCAGAATATAACCAGTATATGATTAATAGATGGCTGAGTATGTACTCTCCTACGGTAGCGACAATTATTAATGAAACTGTAAATCGCTATTATTCCATCTTTGATACAAAGAGAGAAGGATATAAATTCCTAGTCAGTGTACTACCGGTACAAAGACCATATAGGATTAATTACATCAAGAAGGTGAAGCAAACGTCTAATGATGATAATGCAGTTATTAATATTCTCAGTAACAATCTTGAAATCTCTGAAAGAGAGATTAGATATTATATAGACACCCATAATATAGATATAGAAAGACTTAAAACAATATGCCACTAGACATGAGAGAACTACAGGCGTTAGAGCCAAATGCGAGAGGACTTATTAATCTCGAATCATACTCTGACGATTCATTCAGTATTTTCGGATACCAACTATCAAGCTTACTTGATGATGTTATTTTAGTTAAATACGTCGATATGACCGAAGACGGTAAATCTATTGTACGTAACGGAATACATCTACCTATTAATACTATGCAAAAAGCATGGAGAATTGGACATGTTATTCTCGCCGGCCATCGCTGTACCTTAGTTGCAGACGGAGATTATGTTTGCTTTCCGCACGATAAAGGAGTCCCGGTATGTAATCTTAATGTTAAAGGACACGGTCAAATTAGGGATGCTGTGTTCGTTAACGAACAGCGTATCTTCGGTGTATGTGATAAGATGGACGTAGAAAAAAATAATGCAAGTAACTCTACAAACTCTAAGAAGCGTTCTACAGGAAAACGTAGTAGAAATAAAGTTCCAAAGAAGGCGACCTAAGCCTGGAGCTTCACCATACCGTAGAATGTTTTGTACGAATTCTTATGAGTTATTAAACTCAGCAAGAGGTCGTACTGCTTTAAATTTTAAACCGACTACCTCCTCTCCAAAATATAACCCTACATCTAAAAATATCATACTAACCTGGGATATTTTTATGCAAAATTACAGAGCTGTTAGTATGGATGTATGTGACTTGATCACTCTCCTACCAGCTAACGATTCATTTTGGACATATTATGCAGAGACTCTAAGTAATATGTCCGCGGACGAAAAAATGGCATTTATGAGCATATGATAGTACTAGAAGAACTAGAAGCGGAGCTTAAGACAATACTCCAAAAGGATCTACAATTTATCATTAACGATAAGGTTGTACGAGAGGGTATATTAATATTGTTCAATATGAAGGATTATTATATATCCTTCAATATTAAGACGAAAAAGGATATTATCAAGATATACGAATTACCTGTACCCTATGCTACTATGTTTGGCGCGGATGAGGTGATATTTGATTATACAATTGATAATGTAATAAAAAAAGACCCTCGACGGAGTTATTTGATAAATTCAATATATTCCAGTATTGGTAAAAAATCAAAGCTTTTCGATAATAAGCTTACCATACGGTTCAATACATAAATACTCTTAGTGAAGAACCAGAGTTTTTATTTTGAAATAAGGGATGTGATGACGCAGTTTGTAGCTGCATTTAACGATGTTGTCATAAATCGGTATAATAAAGATAAAAGTATTGCTGATCAAATCAAAGTAAGATTTCTTTACGCTCCAAAAGAGCGAGTTATGCATGATCTTGTCAATAAAGCTCAGCACATAACCCTCCCCGCGGTAGCAGTTAATATAACAAGCGTAGCTCGAGATGAGAGTAGAGTGTTTAACAAAATTCTTGGAGTATATGACAATCCTAATAAAACGTTAGAGTCAAACTACTTACCTACACCCGTACCAGTTAATATAGAGGTCTCTATGTCTATAATGACAAGATTTCAAACTGATATGGATCAGATTGTATCTAATTTTGTTCCGTATTCAAATCCGTATATTATTTTATCATGGCCTGTACCGTCAGGTATCATAAGTGATTTGAGAGAGATCAGGAGTGAGGTATTGTGGAATGGAAGTATCTCAATGGAGTATCCGGTTGAGCTTCAATCATCACAACCTACCCGCGTGACCGGTGATACAAGCTTTACAATTAAGGGGTGGTTATTCCCACATAGTCCGGCTACAACAACTAAGAACATCTACTACATTAATACTAATATAACCGCTGTTACTGGATTGGAGTACATGTAATGCCTGTATATGGAACAAACATGTCTGCAACGAGCTCTATTACTGGTGCTCGTACGAGTCTTACTACAATAGTATCTCTATCCGCACGACCACAAATTACATATGTAGTTCCGAATTACGATGAAATCCCTAGAGCATATCTCGGATTTACAAGAGATTTTCAAATACAAGGATACAACTTTGATACTTCCGTTACAGTATATCTTAGCACGAATAAAGACGTATATGCTAATACGAATGAGTTATCAGCTGTAACAGCATTTAATCTATTTGGAGGACTATCGTCAACCTCTGCAACTCATTCTTTATCCGCCCTATATCCGACATTTTCTGCAATACAATTACCTGATACATACTACGTAATACATTCACCTAATGCAATGACTGTAACAATATCTGCAGCAGATAATATAGGTAAAATGGATGTAATTATAGCCAATGTAGCAGGGTATGCTAAATTTGCACAAGACTTAACAACAAGGGGATTAGCAGGTTCTGGAGTAGAGAGAGTCATCGAGATTAAAACACCGTAGATTTCAACATAGAATATCCCTTGATCAACGATAAATATTAAAAAATGGCAGGAGACAAGTCAACTTTCGGTAGAGGTTTAATGAATTATGTGTCTAATGCGCTTCCTTACAGTCGCGGATTTGATGTAATTGATGATGTAACAGCTTTAAATCCAAAATTTGAAAAGTTCTGGAGCACAGGTTCAAGAAGACAAGAAGCAGTTTCAAAATTCGCAGTATCAACTAACAAGGGCGGTGATGAAATGCATCCAATGGCTAGTATTGCCGTTGATAAAAATTATCATGCGTTCATGTACGCAAATGTTGACTATGATAAATCAAAGCGGTTACGTGATTATAGAGTAATGGCTCAATATTCTGAAGTTGCAGATGCACTTGATGAAATATGTGACGAGTGTATTAACCAGGACGATAAGGGGAGAATCGTAAGACTGCATCTCCAAGAAGATATGATCGATAGCATAGGTGAAACACTCATAAGTAATGAATTTGATAAGTTTATTGAGCATTACAATTTACATGGGAGAGGTTGGGAGTACTTCAGACAACTTTTAGTAGATGGTGAGCTATTTTTTGAGCATGTAATACATAACGAGAGATCAGATTTAGGTCTACTTGGCGTTATTAGTATACCCTCTGATTTAGTAGATCCAATCTACGACAATATTCAAAATTTATTAGTTAAAGGATTCTTATTACGTAAGCCAGTTATAGATCAGACTAACGCAAAAACAGCTCCACAAGCAGGTAATAACGATCAAAAGAATAAAGTCTTACATATACCATTTGACAAGAGTCAAATAACATATATCCATAGTGGTATGTGGAATGAATCTAAATCCATTAGACTACCTTTCATCGAACAAGCTCGACGCGCTTATAGGCAGTTATCTCTCATTGAAGATTCAATTATTATTTACAGATTAGTAAGAGCTCCAGAAAGATTAGTTTTTAATGTTGATGTAGGTAATATGCCTCCACCCAAAGCGGAAGCATATTTGAAAAAGTTGATGAATAACTACTGGTCTCGTAAAACATATGATGTTAATCAAGGTAGATCCGTTCAGGCATTCAATCCACAATCTATGCTTGATAACTTCTGGTTCGCGAAGAGAGCTGGTAGTGAGGGTACAAATGTTACATCCTTAGCTGGAGGTCAAAATTTAGGTGAATTAGAAGATCTGAAATATTTCAGACAAAAGCTTTACCGTTCATTGAGAATTCCTGTTGAGAGATTAAACCCTGACACTCAAGCTGACTCTGGCGGTTCAACAATTGTTAGAGAAGAACTTAAATTTGCCAGATTTATTATGAGGTTACAGCATGCTGTTGCGTTCGGATTAAAAGATGCATTTGTTGCGCATTTAAAATTAAGAGGTATATGGGACAAGTTTGAGGTAAAAGAGCCACATATTAAATTACAATTTAATCCACCACCCAACTTTCAAGAATTGAGAAACCAACAATTACTCGAACTTAAATGGAATAATTATAGTAGCGCAATTCAAAATCAGCTCGTATCTGATACGTATGCTAAGAAGCATTATCTCAAACTTACAGACGACGAAATAAGTACTAACAGGGAATTATTAAGAAAAGACTCTGAGCTTAAATGGGAACTTGCTCAAATTGAAGCTATGGGACCAAATTGGAGAGAATTAGCAGCTGCTGAAGCCGGTGCCGGTGCTGAAATGGCACCTGGTGGTGGTGGTGGTGGTATGCCTATGGGAGGCGGTCTTGGCGGTGGCGGGGTAGGCGCCGCGGTGCCTCCTCCTGAATTTGGACCTGGAGGTACACCACCTGAAGGAGCCGAGCCTGTAGCTCCTACGCCCCCACCAGCTGGTGGTGGTGACTCAGCGTTACCACAATAACGCTTGACGTTCCCCCATTAACACTATATACTCATGAGTAATGAATAATGACTATCATTGTATCGTCTCTGGGATAAAGAAATATATTCCACCATCACTTCTCAAAGATAAAATTAAAAAATTTGGATCTGAAGAGGCATTTATACAACATTTCATTTGCCCAGCAGCTGCAAAATTACTACGAGCTGGTCAAACTGTTGATGAGATTAGAGAACAATTCAACGCGACTGACTTGCCTAAGGTAAAGCCAATTATATTGACTCGTCTAAACTTGATGCGTAAAAAGAAAGGGTCACGTATTCGTGAATCAGAAGAAGTACTTGAGCGAACGAGATATTTAAATTCAAAGGAATTTAAAGACAAGATGGCTAAAATTAAGTCAGACAGAGAGTCACAAACGTACCAGGAATGGGTTGAGCATAGCACAGGTATCGGTAGAGAGCGTGGCGGTACTTGTATTAGACCAGATATTTTTCTTACATGGAATGATAAAGCATGTGACGGGTGTACGTGCTATGAGTTCTGTCTTTGCTACAACAAAAGAAAGTCGTTAGACAAGAAAAAGAAAAGGCTTAAATAATGGCTAAAACAAAGAAACTGACATGCAACATTACCGGTAAAAAGCTCTTCGCTGACGGTGGATATTACAACAAGCGCGTAGAGAAAGTCGGCTCAGAAGAGCTATTACAAAAAACATATATATGTAAAGACGCAAAGCAGCTCCTCAAAAAAGGCTATAGTATAGAAGATATTCAAACTACTCTTAACATTGAAGGGTTTACATGTACTATGACAGATGAAGAAGCCAAAAATCTAGTAAGCACATCAACACTTAGATTAAATACTAATGATCAACCAACGATCGGGATAATTAAAACAGATCCTGATGTTAAAAAATTTATTGAAAATATTTTAAAAAATGAGTAAGTTTTATCACGTAAGAGATAGCGGTACTGTGCTTGTAGTAACTAATGCAGAGACTGGTATGCAAGCTGGTGTTATCTCACCACGCGGAAAAGTCACAGGTCCATTCCAAATATCAGGTGATAAGGTGTCTTTTACAGTACAATTAGTAAATGGCTCATTTCTCGGATGTGTACATAAACTTCCAAGCGGTCAATTGGTAACTCAATTTAGAGTTTAACTTGATTATCACTGAGGATATTATATAATCTTTATATAAACATGAGATGCACAGACCTTGCTGAGAAACCCGTAACGACAAAAAATTACCAAATTTATGACGTAAGGGAATTGCCCAAATTGTTCTTAGGTATTAAAGTTAAGAACAAATTTGATGAATGTAGATTACAAATAAAATCTAAATATACTCCTAAGTTTATATCTCATTTTCGTCTCCGATTAGAATTAGAACCGTTTTATATGTATGGTATCGAAATACAAATAAAAAAGCCGTTCAAATCATTATTAAAGAGATTGAATAATAACACTGACACTGCTATCAATACAGACGTCAATGAATTTACAAGCTGGTATAAATGTATGTTAAGTGAATATAATTTATCCTGTGATACATGCTATAGATATCTATCGGATGGCCTCTATCCCATAGACGTTATGCATTTAGATCACATTTCGAAAAAAAGTTATTTGAAGGAAGTGCGGTCAGGATTTAAGGAAATGATGGAGGAAAATAATAACGAATGGTACGCGAGCTTGAACAATTTAAATTTATTTGTTCTCGGATTTTCAACAGGATATAATTTGGATTATCAAATAAATTCACCGCGTTAATAATCGTATATTTAAACTTTCAACATACTAAATATGTAAGAAATATGAACGTAGTAAAGCGAGACGGTAGAGA
>TARA_R110000751_G_scaffold39719_5_pt1 | contig 23809 bp, 20 predicted proteins | sample TARA_R110000751 | Tara Oceans TARA_R110000751 (sample SAMEA4398001) | marine metagenome | biome: Polar Biome; feature: [MES] marine water layer (ENVO:01000295) within the mesopelagic zone...; material: water (ENVO:00002006), including particulate matter (ENVO:01000060) such as...... | reverse complement strand
ACTGCCTACTGCCTACTGCCTACTGCCTACTGCCTACTGCCTACTATCAATGCGCCTCTAACCAATTTTGTCCTGTACCTACTTCCACATCTAGCGGCACCGACATTTTATAAGCGTTTTGCATCTCCTCTTGGATGAGTTTTTTCATGTCTTCCAGCTCGTCATTATGAATGTCAAAAACCAATTCATCATGCACCTGCAGCAACATTTTTGATTTGCAATTCATCTCTTCCAGCTTTTTATAAATATTGATCATCGCAAGTTTAATAATATCGGCTGCGCTTCCTTGTATAGGTGCGTTTACTGCATTGCGCTCGGCTGCGCCTCGCACCACTGCGTTAGAACTATTGATGTCTTTTAAATAACGACGTCTTCCCAATACGGTCTCTACGTAGCCGTTTTCACGAGCAAAATTAACTTGATCATCCATGTACGCACGTAGTTTAGGGTAGCTGGCATAGTAGGTGTCGATCAGTTCTTTAGCTTCACTACGAGATAAATCGGTTTGATTGCTCAGTCCAAAAGCACTCACTCCATAAATAATCCCAAAGTTGACTGTTTTGGCATTGCTACGTTGTTCTCTGGTGACATCTTCTAAGGCTACATTAAAAACTTTTGCCGCGGTAGAAGCGTGAATATCTTCACCATTTTGGAAGGCAGCCATCATATTTTCTTCTTCGCTCAATGCAGCAATAATTCTCAATTCTATCTGAGAATAGTCGGCTGCGAGTAGGGTGTAGTTTTCATTCCTAGGTACAAATGCTTTACGCACCTGTCTACCTCGCTCTGTTCGGATAGGAATGTTCTGTAAATTAGGGTCGGTGGAGCTCAAACGTCCTGTCGCAGCAACAGCTTGCATATAGTTGGTGTGAATACGCTTTGTTTTAGGATTTACCTGACTTGGGAGCGCATCCACATAAGTGGATTTTAATTTTGCCAGGCCTCTGTAGTCCAATACATTTTGAATGATCGCATGATCTTTAGAGAGGTAGCTCAACACATCTTCGGCAGTGGAATACTGACCGGTTTTGGTCTTTTTAGGCTTGTCTACCAATTGAAGTTTTTCAAAAAGAATAATCCCCAATTGCTTAGGAGAGCCGATGTTGAACTCTTCTCCAGCAGCTTCATAAATAGCAGCTTCCAGTTGGGTAATGTCTGTTTCTAAAGCTCCAGAAAGCGATCTTAAAAAGGTTTCGTCCAGATTGATTCCTTCTATTTCCATTGCAGCCAGTACATGTAGTAAAGGCATTTCTATATCTTTAAAAAGACTGTCAGTTCCTGCACTAGCAAGTTCTGGCGTGAAGTTCTCTTTTAATTGAAAGGTGATATCAGCATCTTCAACGGCGTATTCTTTTTGTTTTTCCAGTTCCACGTCGCGCATGGAAAGTTGGTTCTTCCCTTTTTTTCCTATTAGCTCTACAATAGATTGTGGCGTATAATTGAGATAGGTTTCTGCGAGCACGTCCATATTATGGCGCATGTCTGGATTGATCAAGTAATGAGCCAGCATGGTATCAAACATAGGTCCTTTAGCACGAACACCATATTTGTCCAATACTTTAATGTCATATTTTAAATTTTGGCCAATTTTTTCAATCTGCTCACTTTCAAAAAATGGTTTTAACTGGTCCACCATGTTTTGTGCTGCCTCTTGATCTTCAGGAATAGGAAGGTAAAAACCGGTTCCTTTTTCCCATGAAAAGGCAATTCCTACTAGCTCTGCTGCTAGTGGATCCAAGCCTGTAGTTTCTGTGTCAAAACAAACACTAGATTGTTGCATTAAGGATTGTAAGAACAACTTAGTTCCCATGCCTTCTTCTACCAGCTGGTATAAATGATCGCTAGAAGCAAGTGTTTTACGACCAGTTGTTTCAGTTTCTGCGGCTGTTCCTGAACCGGCAGCATCAAAAAGGGAGAATTGACCTGCTCCTGCAGAAGAACTTGAACTCGAATTCGAACTTGAAGAACTCTCTGGCGCGACTTCTTTAGAAAAAATCTTTGCCATAGTTTCCTTAGCACGACGAAACTCCAATTCGTCAAAAATCTCATGAACGGCTTCTACGTCGGGATCGTCTAGCTCGTAGTTCTTGGCATTAAATGTCACTGGGCAATCCAGTCGTATGGTGGCTAATTTTTTAGAAAGAATCCCTAAGGCTGCATTATCGCGCACCTTCTCTTTCATTTTTCCTTTAAGATCTTCAACGTTTGCAAGAAGACCTTCCATAGAACCATAAGCGGCTATGAATTTCTTAGCTGTTTTATCTCCTACGCCAGGTAGTCCAGGGATATTATCACTCGCATCACCCATCATCCCGAGGTAATCGATCACTTGCTCTGGTCGCTCTACTTCAAATCGCTTTTGCACCTCAGGAATGCCCCATATTTCGATTCCATTTCCCATTCGGGCAGGTTTGTACATAAAAATATTTTCAGACACCAGCTGTGCATAATCCTTATCTGGGGTGACCATATAAGTGGTAAAACCTTCTTTTTCGGCTTGTTTGGCAAGTGTTCCTATCAAGTCATCGGCCTCAATTCCTTCTTCTACCACAATAGGAATATGCATGGCTTTTAAAATACGCTGAATATAAGGAACTGCTATTTTTATCGCCTCTGGAGTCGCGTCTCGATTTGCTTTATAGTCTTGATAAAGCTCTACACGTTCATGACTGCCTCCTTTGTCAAAAGCAACGGCTAGATATTCTGGTTTTTCTCTTCTTATCACGTCAAATAACGAGTTGGTAAAACCCATAATGGCACTGGTATCCATACCTGCACTATTGATTCGTGGGTTTTTAATAAGTGCGTAATAACCTCTAAAAATCAAGGCATAAGCATCTAGGAGAAATAATCTTTTATCGTCTGTACCGTTATTTGTCATGGTAAATTTTTGTGGAGGTTAAAGATAAAATTCTCAGCAGACTTAAATGCAGTTCCTAATATATAAAACTCAATTTTTATACACAGAAAAATGCTAATGACGGAATCATCAAGGGTTCTAATTAGGGCAAATAGGTGGGTATGTGTTTCGCTTTCGCGAAAGCGGAATTGTTATAAAGAGTTGCCGTAAGGAGTGAATTTAGTCCTTATCATTATGCTCAAAATCCTTTCTCAAATCCAGCTTTCTAAAGGTTGGAGATACAATTGCTGTGGTAACAACGGTGATTAAAGTCATGGTGCCACCGAAGACCACTGCGGTAACAGTACCCATTAATTTGGCAGTGAGACCACTTTCAAAAGCGCCTAACTCGTTGGAAGAACCTACAAACATGGAGTTTACAGAAGCCACGCGGCCCCGCATGTGATCTGGTGTTTTAAGTTGAAGAATCGTCTGGCGTATGACCATAGAAACACCATCAGTAACACCGCTAAAAAACAAGGCAACTACAGATACCCAAAAGATAGAGGACAAGCCAAACACAATAATACAGACGCCAAAACCAAAAATAGCCACTAGTAATTTAACCCCTGCATTCTTGCTAATAGGAATATAAGCAGTTGCAATCATGGTGAGTATCGCGCCTACCGAAGGGGCCGCACGCAGTACTCCAAAACCTTCACTACCTACACATAAAATATCCTGAGCAAAAATGGGTAGTAAAATAACCGCACCTCCAAAAAGAACGGAAACCATATCTAGAGTTAAGGCTCCTAAAATGGCTTTGGTTTTGTAAACGAAACTCAGCCCTTCTTTTAAACTCTTGAGAATGGGTTCATTAATTTTAGTGTTTAAAATGGGCTTTTTAGAAATTAGAAAAACGCTAAAAAAGGAAAGCACGACCAAACTAAAAACAATACACAAAGACCAATGCACACCAAACCAGCTGATCGCAAAACCAGAAAAAGCCAAGCCAACAACAGAGGCAATTTGCCAGGCCGAACTGCTCCAAGTTGCTGCATTAGGATATACCTTCTTCGGGACGATAAGCGCAATCAGTGAAAATAATATAGGCCCGAAAAAGGATCTCAAAAACCCGCCGAAAAAGACCAAAGCATAAATAGAATACAAAACAGTATCAGTTGACCAATCGCCAACGACTTCTGGCCAAGTCAATAAAAACAACCCCAAACTAATCAATGAAAAAGCGCCGATGCATAGGGCTAGAAGATTGCGCTTTTCTCTTTGATCTACAATATGACCCGCAAATAAAGCCATGGCAAATGCAGGGGCAAACTCCATGAGGCCTATGATAGCAAGGGACCAAGGGTCTTTGGTAAGTGAATACACTTGCCATTCAATCACAATGAACTGCATGGACCAACCAAAGACCAATAAAAATCGCATCAATAAGAAAATATTAAATTCTCTAAAACGTAATGCGGCGTAAGGATCGTTTTTTGCCAAAATCTATAAAGTGTTGAATTGGTTGAATGAAGTCGCAAAACTAAAACAAGTTGGGTTTTTAAATCCACTTCTTTAAGTTAAAGAAATACGAAGCGTACCAATTCTTATTTTATAAATATCTGAAATGCTCTGGAAAGGCCACTTCGATTCGTTTATACCTTAATTACAAGTAGATCCAACAAAGAAAAATTCTGTTCACGACTGTCGAAGCTTGAAAGATGAGCCAAATGTCTTTTGACTTTTGAATAAATTTTTCCTTTGAAGGCTTTAACGCTATACCAACGTTTTAAAAATATAATCGCATTAATTTTGCGCTATGACTAGACTCCTTATTGTCCTGGCGATTTTTATCGCACTAGAAACTTATGCTTTTCAATTAATACGCACCTTATCCGGAGACCACTGGTGGAGATGGGTGTACCTAGCGGTATCTATAGGAGTGATTTTAAATGTGATTTTACAATTTTTATGGCATCCAGATCGAACTCAGATGTCTGACTCCAGGGATTTTGCCATTACGTTAGTGCTGGCATTTTTTGTATTGAAACTTGTGTTTTTTACGTTCATGTTTGGCGAGGATATTTACAGAAGTTTAGAAGGTTTGATCAGTAGGTTTTCAGGAAAGCAAGAAACAGATTCGTCCTTTTTACCTGGACGAAGAGCGTTTATAGCAAAAGTTGGTTTGGCAATGGCCGCGCTTCCTTTTGGTGCTATTTTATACGGTGCGTGGCGTGGTAAATACAATTACCAAGTTAGAGAATACGAACTTTCTTTTGATGATCTTCCAGAGGCTTTTGACGGTTATAAAATTACTCAGTTAAGCGATATTCACGTCGGGAGTTTTGACGATAGGGAAGAAGTGGAGTACGCTGTAAATCTCGCTAATGAACAACAAGGCGATGTCATCTTGTTTACGGGAGACCTGGTTAATAATGAGGCTAGAGAAATGGACGGTTGGGAAGGTGTTTTCGGATCTCTTAGCGCAAAAGATGGCGTTTATTCCGTATTAGGGAATCACGATTATGGAGATTATGTGCAGTGGGAATCTGAGAAAGCTAAAGAAGAAAACATGCAGCAATTGTATCAAGTCCAAAAGGATATGGGCTGGAAGTTGTTGCTCGATGAGAATGATAAAATAATACGGGGCGCCGATTCCATTCAAATAGTAGGGGTTCAAAATTGGGGAGGAGGTCGTTTTCCTAAATATGGTGACCTTCAAAAAGCGGCAACTGGTCTAACTAATGAAGAGTTTAAAATACTGTTGAGTCATGATCCTACGCACTGGGATTTACAGGTAAAAGGAGACGATAAAAAGTACCAGCTTACCCTAAGCGGTCATACACACGGAATGCAATTTGGTATTGAGATTCCTGGGTTTATCAAATTAAGCCCGGCCTGGTTTGTGTATAAAAAATGGGCTGGAATCTATAAAGAAGCTGGTCAGTTTTTAAATGTCAACAGAGGGTTTGGCTTTTTAGGATATTCAGGTCGAGCGGGAATATGGCCAGAAATTACGGTGATTACGTTAAAAAAAAGTGCGAAATAGTGCAAAAATCAATGTTTAAAGGCCTGTTAGAAATTGATTTGTGTTTCTATTGTTGTTTTTATGTACATTTGAAAACAATTAATTTGTGAATATGTCAAAGTTCGGTGAGCTGATTAGTGCAAATGTCCCAGTGTTGTTTAACTTTTTTACGAACTGGAACGAAGATACGGTTGCTATGAATGAGGTGCTTCGAAATGTTGCAGCTGCATTAGGTGATAAGGCCAAGGTTATTAAAATTGATATTGAGAAAAATCAAGAGCTTTCTGAGGCACTTAGAATCAAAGGGGTTCCTACATTCATTATTTATAAAAATGGAGAGATGAAGTGGCGACAAAGTGGTGCACAAGATGACAATACATTGATCCACCAACTACAAAAATTTCATTAGCCTGTTGTGGATGGAGGTCCATAAAACAGTTCTGTTACAAGGTTGGGTAACCACGACTGCAATTCCAATTATATAAAAAGGTTCGTTTACAAAACCCTATACATTTGGCCTTATGTTAGGCCTCAGAGATGATCTTGCTGGTCCACCCATTTTCTTTCAGGAATTCTAAGTACAGAGGTAAGATCCTTTGTAGTTGTTGAAATGACTTTTCACTATCGTGAAAGACAATAACACTGCCGTTACGAGTGTTCTTTTTAAGAGCCTTTAAACAAGAGTCTGAAGTTCTATTGGGATCAAAATCTCCAGAGAGAACATCCCAAAGAATAATCTTATAGCCTTTTTCTTTTAATCCTGCAGCTGTTTTAACTGTGATGTGTCCGTAAGGCGGTCTAAACAGGTTGGAGCTAACCAGTTCAGCGCATTGATCCACATTGTTGAGGTAATCATCTTTGCTAGTATTCCAAGCGTTTAAATGATGGAAGCTATGATTTCCCACACGATGACCATTTTCTTGCACAAGATCATAGATTTCAGGGTTTTTAGCGACTTGATCCCCTATACAGAAAAACGTCGCCTGAAACCGGTGTTTTGCGAGTTCGCGCAGGACAAACTCGGTTGCCTCTGGAGTAGGGCCATCATCAAAAGTTAGGTACACCTTTTTATCCTCCCGGTCGCCATGCCAGTGGTAACTAGAAAAAAGCTTAGAAAACCAATCTGGAACTCGATCTGGATAAAACCCCATCTTTATTCAACCGTATCTGCAGGCAATTCTTCTCGTGCCGTGGTTACATTATCAACCGAATTATCGAGAAGATCTCTCAATTCTGTTGCTGCCGCAGAATCTGGAAAGACTCCTTCTAAGTTTTCACCATCTTTACGAATGTAATAGGCGTCATTTAAATACCTGACAAATGGTTCAAAGTAGTCGTTATAGGTGTCTACATGCTTATCGATCATTTCTTGATCATTGTAATAAACAGCTACTTCAGTGATAGAGTTGTATCGAACAACTGCCTGTTGTATACGCGAGTAGTTCACCTCTTGCTCAGCGAGTGTTAAAGCGTTGTAATGATCCAATTCATCTTGATATTTTAAAATAATCTTGTTCAATAAGTCTCTTGCTTTTTCTTTTTTATCCAGTTCGTAATAACCAGAAACAAAAGGTTCCAGCATGGAGTAGTTGCCATAATACTCTAAAGGCATGTGTTTCATTCCCAGATCTAAAAGCTCTTCTGCCTTTTTAAATTGACCGTCTTTAGCTAAAGCCTCAGAGGCTCGAGCAATATTACTTCTGTAACCCACGCTATTGCGTCTGGTTTCTACATCGTGATAAATAGTTGCTGAGCCACTATTACCCCATTCCCAGTTTTTAATCACTTGATAAGCATAATCAGGATCTATTCTTCCCATATCAAATGGATCTCGCTCATCTTCTGGAGTGTATTTGATAGGGATCAATCGGTAGGCACAACCATCGAGCTGCAAATACTCCTTCATCCATATATAATCTTCATCACCGAAGGCACCACCAGAGAAATAAATAGGACGTTCCCAGTTGTTAGCATTGATAATGTCCAGCATGAACATTCTGTTTTTATAGATCACATCGTCTTTTATGTTAATGACTATTTCATCTACAATTTTATCAGCATCCTTTTGTTTTACGACACCATTTCTAAGAACCGCTTCTTTATTAACCGGTATAGAAATAGATTTAGTAGGGAAGGTGTGCTCAAAGTGCTCATTTCTCATTTGCTCTTGAGTGACTTTTTTATCACTGGCTACCCAATCCATCCATTGATCTAATTTCATGGTGTCAGGAAACATATAGGTGGCATCTTGATTTAAGTCTCTCATGCGCTGCTGTATGCGTTCTTTATCGGTATAGTACAGGGCATCGCGCGTTCCAAATTTGTATTTGCTATGTGTAAGCGTAGAAGGAACAGGTTCACTATCCCAAGCTTTCTTTTTCATATCGTCCATGTACCAGTCGGTACTTAATAGGGATGTACACACGACTCGTACATCGGTACGGTAACCTTCTACCTCTTGCGCATACCACAAAGGGAAGGTGTCATTATCTCCTATGGTAAAGATCAAGGCATTAGGTAAACAGCTGTCCAAGTATTTTTTTGCACTAGCAAGAGCGGTGTATTTATCAGATCTGTCATGATCGTCCCAGTTTTGATATCCCATTAGTAGTGGTGCAGCGGCAAAACAAGCTGTCAAGGAAAGGACCTGTGCGAGTTTAGATTTCATAAGGTCGCAGAGCATTTCATAAACGGCATAACAGCCCATACCTATCCACATACTAAATACCAGAAAGGACCCTACATAAGCATAATCTCGTTCTCTTACTTGAAACATCGCTTGGTTCAAGAATACGATGATGGCCAGCCCGGTAAAAAGGAATAAGGCTAAAGTCACATAAAAAGACTTTAAATCTTTACGGGCATGAAAAACAGCGCCTAAGATTCCTAAAATAAGTGGTAAGAAGAAATAGGTGTTGCGGCTTTTATTATTGAGCATATCATCACTTAATTCGTCTTGAGTACCTAGTCTCCATTCATCAATGAAACTGATACCGCTCAGCCAGTTACCGTCATAGGAGTCCCATTCTCCTTGCACATCGTTCTGTCTACCCGTAAAATTCCACATAAAGTAACGCATGTACATATAACTGATCTGGTAGTTAGCCATGTAGCGCATGTCATTGACAAAACTAGGTTTATCTATATCTACCGCATCGCGCAGGGAGACCAGCACTTCTATATATTCATCTACGTCAATGGCACCGCGTTGCAGCCTGCGCTCGTAATCATCGAGTACCGATAGGAGTTCTTGGTTGTTTTTATATTCTTCTTTGACAGTATAATTTAGACCACCCATAAATTCTATATAGTTCGTGGCTCGGGAAGGATCTGTCATACGAGGAAAAAATCCTTTATGACGGTCGTTGGTATTAGGAATCGCATCTTTATAATTATTAACGATGACGTATTTACCTAATTTATAATCTTTTTCATACTTCGGCTTTTCGTCTTTAAAAGCCTCGTTATCTTCTGTATCTGGATTGTCCGGATTGTATCCAGCATACATATCTGTAAAGGACTCGCCGTAAAATAATCCAGGTGATGGGTACTGCTCTCGGTTGTAATAAGCCAGTAAGGCACGCGCATCATTAGGTGCATTCTCATTGATAGGTGTTCCTGCGTTTGCTCTTATAGGCAACATGGTCCAGGAAGAAAATCCTATTAAAACAAACATGATGCAGAGCGTGATGGTGTTGAGGAGTGGTTTGTTACGCTTTCGCGAAAGCGAGATTAAAAAAGCAAATAACCCAACAATAAGTAATAAGGCGATAATGGTACCCGAGTTAAAAGGAAGTCCGATATCGTTGACAAAAAACACTTCTAAGTAACCGAAAATACTAAGGGTGTAGGGGAGTAACAATTTAAATACAAAAAGCAATACAGCAATCACCGCAACATTTGCCACGATAAAGTTGAATAGGGTGATTTTTTTATAATGCTTAAAATACCATAGTAATCCTATGGCAGGGATGGTAAGAATTCCCATAAAGTGAATTCCGAAAGAAAGTCCAACTACAAAAGAAATAAGAATAAGCCAGCGGTCGCCACGAGGTAATAACATGTCGCGTTCCCACAATAAGCCTATATAAAACAGGACGCTCATCAGTAATGCAGCTGGGGCATAGACTTCTGCTTCAACGGCGTTGTACCAAAAGCTGTCTGTTACTGCAAAGGCAAGAGAACCTACTGCTGCAGCTCCTAAAACCATGATATCATTTGCCTTGTCCTTTAGAATATGTCTTTTTAATAAAAGGGTGAGCGACCAAAACATGAATAGAATCGTAAACGCACTAGAGAATACAGCCAGAAGGTTAACGGTATAAGCAATATCTGTTGCTTCAAGGGCAAATATGGAAAAAACAGCACCCATCATCTGGAAAAGAGGGGCTCCTGGTGGGTGCCCTACTTCGAGTTTGGAAGAAGTGGCGATGTATTCACCGGCATCCCAGTAACTCACGGTAGGCTCTACCGTACTCCAAAAAACGAATAATGCTATGGCAAATACAGCCCAGCCTATGATTTTATTTAATTGTGCGTAGTTGAATTTCATAGTTGTGATTAACTCTGGCGAAAATAAGATTTTATGACCTTAATACCCATAAAATAAGAAGTATGATCTGAACTTATTAGCATAAAAAACTCCTTTTTTGCATTCTGCTTTGTTTAAAGAATGTGCTGAGGCAGGTGTTTTTCTTATAGCATCCCCTCTGGTTATGACTTTTCTAAACGCTAAATAGGAAGTTAGCGTATGTCAAGCAGCCCTGATTTCATAAAAAAGCGATGCATCCATTTGGTTTTAAGGCTTATGAAAGCTGGTTTTTTGGATTAAAGAAGGTTCCTTATAAATTTATACGATTTTTATTTGCTGAAATTGAGAATTGTTATAAATTTGCGACCGATTTTGTCCCATGGTGTAATGGTAACACTCCGGTTTTTGGTATCGTCATTCTAGGTTCGAGTCCTAGTGGGACAACTGAAAAAAGCCCTTAACAAGCTAATATATAGCGAGTTAAGGGTTTTTTGTTTTATAACGTACAGACATACGTACAGACATTAAAGGTGGTTGTATTCTTAAAAACACCTGATAGGGCTTTTCTTTACTTAGGAAATCAGGCATAAAAATGAAGATTACTTCTTTATTTTTCGTTTAGTAAGATGAAACAGCTGTATAGAGAATCACCAAACATTTACTTATTCAGAGATTTTTAGTTGATAAGGAATATATTTGGGTAGATATTACTAGTTGCCACCAATTTGAATGAACATAAGAAATCCAATATATTTATTTAGTATAATAGTCTTCCTTTTCGGAATTTTCATATTCTTAATTATGGGATTTTGGGGAATTGGAGCTATACTTTGGTTGTTTGGAATTTATTCAATTTTAGTATTAACAAGTTTTCTACTTAAAAAATTTAAAATCAAATACCGACAAATTATTGAATGGACTTTAATACTTGTTTATGTTCTTTCCCTCACTTTGTACCATTTGAATTGGGACGTTGGAAGTGAAATTTATTTTACAAATAAAAATGAACCTTTTGTGGGGAAAAATCAGAGTTTTATAATAGTTTTCGGAATAGAAAACCAACCAAAACTCGAAAGTAATTATTTTACAAATAATAAAATACTTATTCCAGAAAATGGAATTTTACTAACTTCTTCAAAAAAAGAAACATTTAAGCATAGATATAAATTTCCTGTAATTGGCAGTGGCGAAAAGTTTTCAGCGACTTACTTTGAGCAATATAGCTGTTACGGAGAAAAAAATTACAAATTTAATTACGTTGTTGGAACAATTAGTGACTTGGGAGAAGTTGATTATAGATACAGAGATTCAATTGGAGATTTAATTTGCGAAAAACTCAAAAATGAAGAGTTTAAAAACAATCTAAAAGTAGGTTATGAAAACGGAAATTATCTTGACCAAAAAGAGGTTTTAATCAATTATCAGAATTTGACTAAACTTCCAAACGGACTTTTAGAGTTGAGAAATCTTGAGTCTTTAAATGTACATTCTAATAAACTGAAAGTATTTCCTAAAAGTGTTTTAGAGTTTCCTAAACTAAAAAGACTGACAATTGGATATAATGAAATTAAAACAATACCTGAATGGATAGGCGGAATTAAAAGTTTAGAAAGTCTTGCAGTAAATGGAAATGATTTGACTTCAATTCCTGATACGTTATTGACTATACCGAAACTGAATTATTTGTTAATAAGAGAAAATGATTTTGACGAATCGGAAATAAAAAAAACAATTGAAAAACTTGAACAAAAAGGAGTGACAGTCCAATATGAATAAAAAAACTGGTGGCAACACCGTATAAAATTAATGGCTAGTTTTTGCCTACTTACGAAAATCCTCGCGGATTTTCTATCTGGTGTTTATTTGCTAAATTAGTTGCTTAACCACGCAACTAACCATACACAAACACGTTAGCAACCATCTAATTTTATTCTCGTCTTGTAATGAGCACACTTAAAGATAATTAAAATATGAAATTAAGATTTAAATTGATTTTGATTAGCACATTATTTTGTTTGCTATCTACTTTAACGGCAGAAGCACAGCCATCTCCAGTTGACGTCAACGGAGACGGAACATTAAACATTTTGGTTATGGGAACCAGTAATTCGATTGAGGACAATTTTGAAGAGTTTTCGCCTAATCAAATTACCACAGAATTACAAAGTATCCTATCTTTAGACCCCCTCATCAGTTTAAATATTAATGTAGTATCGGAAGATATTTATAGAACCAAAACCGTTAGCACAGGTATTGCCGGGCAATTCACAGCGAATCGCGACTACTATTGTCATTCTCTTACGCAATACTACTACTGGCCTGATAACCGAACAGCTAGAATAAATAATTTAACTGGAAATAACGGTACAGATTGGGACTATGTGGTAATTAATGCAGACCCGTATATTATTTCCACAATGCCTGGTTATTTTTCGTTAGGAGTAAATAAAATTGGATCCGTAATTCATAGTGGTGGTGCAGTCCCATTACTTATGATGGAATGGGCAAAAGATTCAACCTTTATCAACCATTTTGAAGAGTTTGCCTACCGAACAGCAGAAGGAGCAACTGTTCCTGTTCAAGTTATTCCTGCTGGCCTAGCATGGCAGTCATTACCCGGTAACTTAAGAGATGTTTCAAGTCCACACCCTACACCTAATGGAGCCTATTTAGCTGCTGCTTCAATCTATTCAACTCTTTTGAAAAGAAGTGCTTCATCGTCCCAGTACAACTATAATGATACAATTGCAGATGTTGCCGAATACACTAGAAATACCGCTCTAGGTCAGGTTCATTTCACTGGTCAGCCTACCTTTATTTCCCCTTTTAAAAGCTGTAACATAAGTGACACAAACCTGGTGTATAACCATGGTGGAACAAGTACAGAAAATGGAATATTAACTGGTTTGCAATGGGTGATTTCGGGAAATCAAAAAACATTGCAATATGGAGCTACTGCGCCAGTTCACTTGAACTATGGTAGATCAAGTATGGGGTCGACCCATTTGTATCGAATTGATTCTACTAATTTTGACTATTCCTTTGGTTATCCGCTACAAGATGATGCAAGCACAGGGCTTGTGACAATGTTATATGGGTTGGATAAGCGTTTAAACGCTACAGATGTAGAGACAGATTTAGGAACAGCTCGACAGATGATTAATCAATCAGAATTGCCATATGCTCGCAATGTTCCGTTGCGAACTATCATAGCTCAGATGATAGAAGAAATACCAGGGGTCTTGATTTATCCAATTGGTGATCCTTGGCATTTGAGTAGTGACGTAAATAAAGCAATTGGAACATACATGTACACTATACTTACAAGTGACTGTACATTACCGCCTGCACCAAATATTTGCTCAGACGCAACCCAATGGCGCTCATGGATGGCGCATAAAGTGGGGCAAGAAATAGCATGGAATTTAATGTATCAGCAGGGCGCTAATTCCTGCAATAAACGAATAGACAATATTACTGCTTGTGGCTCCTACACATGGATTAATGGAACTACTTATTACTCCTCCAATACATCAGCAACATTTACATATACCAATTCGGCAGGTTGTGACTCGAGTGTAATATTAAATTTGACAATTAACCCACTCGACATGTCTGTTACACAAAATGGTTCATCGTTGACTGCAAACCAGGCGGGGGCTAATTATCAATGGCTCAACTGCTCCACTGGAGCGTCCATTACGGGAGCTAATAACCAATCTTATACTCCTGCAACTAACGGAAGTTATGCGGTTATCGTTAACTATAATGGTTGTTCCGATACATCGTCCTGCATTAGTTTAAACACAGTTGGTTTGATTGATAATATTTTTGAAAGTGAATTACTTATATATCCTAATCCGACAGACGAAAATGTATCTATCCAACTTGGAAGTTACTGTGATAATGTTACTCTTATCGTTAGGAACGTTTACGGAAATGAAATGGTAAGTCAAAATCTACAAAACACAGATGTGGTAAATGTTAAAATTGAAGGTGCTCCAGGAATATACTTTCTAACTATTTCCTGCCATGATAAAAATGCTACTTTTAAAATACTCAAAAAATAACGGTTGCCAACATCGTGTATAATTAATGGCTAGTTCTCGCCTACTTCTGAAAATCCGAGCTGATTTTCCGTTGGGGGAGTACTTGCTAAGTTAAGTGCTAACCCCCGCTATATTTCATACACCAACACTTTGTGTATCATTAATAAACAGAATAAAGAGATATTAATAGGTTTAAAAACAACTAATCAAATGATCAAATACTTCAGTTTACTATTGATAATAACAGGATTACTTATAAGTTGTCGCTCAAAAGAAAATTCCAATACAACTTTACTGACAAAAAAAGAAGGTTTAAAAATTACTCCTAAAGATTCAGTTCGTTTTAGTTTTACATTTTTAGGTTGTAACCGGGTAGACAGACACCAGCAACATGACGCAGCCGTAACCAATGGTTCTACGGCAAATTTAGAGCCCCTAAAACGTATTTGGAAAGAAATAGCAGCATTAGAGCGTAAACCAGATTTGTTTTTCTTTTTAGGAGATATGGTTTTGGCAGAATCTACAACTGAGAATCTGGAAAGCCAACTTAAAGCATGGAACAAATTGTATAATAATAAAGACTTTAGTGGTATCAGTGATTCTGGTGTTGAAATGGTTGCCGTTCCAGGAAACCATGAAATGTTGTATTGGCATGATTATAACGTACCTAACCATGATGAATGGCCACTGGAAGGAGCTACTCAAATATGGATGAATCAGATGAGTGATTATATGCCGGATGATAGAGATCATGTTATAGGTATGGATAGTATTAACAATCAAATGACCTTCTCTTTTGTAAGAGAAAATATTGGATTTGTGTTGATGAATACGGACACATATAATTCATCAACAAAAGAAAATCCTTATGGTTTAGAAGGTCAAATCCCTACTCCTTGGATTGTCAATAAGGTAACTGAATATCAAGAAAATCCAGCTATTGATCATGTCTTTGTATTAGGGCATAAGCCATATTATGTAAGTGGAAAACCAGAAACGGGACATGCAGGAATTCCTGAGGGACCAGTGTTGTGGCCTAAATTAAAAGAAAATCGTGTGGTAGCGATGCTGTCGGCACATGTGCATGATTACCAACGTATGCAACCTGGAGGCGATGGTACTTATCAAATTATAGCAGGAAATAGTGGTAGCCCAGGATCAGCTACATTTTTTGGTTATTCAAAAATTGATATGATGACTGACGGTAGAATAAAACTAACTGCTATAGGTTTTGATAAAGGAGACCCATACTATAAGCCAATGCCAAATAGCCCATCTACAATTAGAGATCAAACCGATTTAACTTGGTCAAAAAATAAGAACCCCTATGTAGATTATTTATTAGAGTCAAGTACTGCTAAATAAAATGGCCCGCCCTTACATTGAAATACCCGTAGTATGCAGTTGTGCGGCCTTATGGACGGAGCTATAGCGCAAATAGAGGGCTGCAAGTGGACGATTTTATCAACGACTAGGTCTTGTTACAAAAACAGTATAAAACATCATATTTACACCTATAAGCAGCTGCTGGTCCACACTTGCTTTTACCCCATATGTTAAAGGGCTATCGATTATGTTTAAGGTGGTATAACCACTTGTGTGTCATTTGAACTCAAACCTATGAATAGAATATTGACGTTACTCTTTTTAATTAATCTGACTGTTTCTTGCGCTCAAAATGAACGTACGAATGTAGTTGGAGAATGGAAAATTATTTCAGTTGATAGTCGAGACTTTTATCTGAATACTCAGACCGATTCTGTTTCAATTTCAAAGCATTTTAAAGAGATATTCACCGATTCATTAGAATTAGAAAATTTCATAAAAGATGCGAAAAAGACCTACGACAATAATGTAATGGAATTCAATGAGAGCGGAATTTATACGCAAAGAATTGATTCGGAATTGAGAATGAATGGAACTTACGAATTAAAACCATCGGGTGGAAAAATAAATGTGTTACTAAAAGACAGTGTGAATTGGGTGCTGGACTATGAATTAGTCGGTAAGCAATTGCATCTGACTACAACGCTTTATGGCAAAAAATCTGAATTCGTTCTTGAGGAAATTGAAAAATAAAAAAACGGCATACAACAATGTATAAGCGGCATTAAAACGACCGCTTATACTAATCCGAAAACTTCAATCATATTTATATAAACTTTGTTGATCATATAGAATTCATACGTCTTAAACATATGAGGCACCATGATGCTAAAGTTTGTAAAGTATTAGACCTGAATACTACAGCAAAAATGCGTTATGCAAATATGCTTAAACGCTATCCTGGTATTGAACTTAGAGTTCCCTACTATTCATTAGCTTCTTATTTAGGGATAACCCATGAATCTTTTAGCCGCTTGCGCAAAAAGCTGCAATCAAAAAATAATTTCTTACCATAGATCAACATTTTTATAGTACTTCTTATCTCAGATCAATGAAAAATCGAATCTGCTTGTGCATCTTTGTGGCCTTTAATTATTACCATATAAGAACATAAATAATTGAAAACACAAAGCAAACAACAATGCATGTAATTCACGAAGTAGTAGACTTCAATATTGGACACAAAGCTTATTTAGAGCACACTGCCAATAAGGCCGACAGTATGATAGGTATCCTTCGTAATATTAATAATCCTAGCCTATTATTCGTTGGGGGAAAAACAGAAAATCATCAAACTGCCAAAGCATTCACTTCTTCTGATGATTTAGAAAATACGATGGAAGCAGCTGGTGTGATCTCTACACAGGTAAAGCACTTAATGGATATATCTCATTTCAAAACACTTAAATATTTCAATAATAAATTGAGAATTTGTAAACATGCGCTCTTATAGCCTTAAAACAAAACATTATGAATCTAAAAAAATCATTAATAGTTGCGCTTCTATTAACTGTTGTTGCTGTTACAACATTGGAACTATTTTGGCGATCAGAAGGTTATGAGCCAAATATAGACGATAACAAAGCACTTTGGTCTGTGCAACGCCATAGACTTACCAATTTATCTCCAGAAAATACAGTCCTAATTGGTTCATCAAGAACACTTTTTGATATTCAATTAGATCAATGGGAAAATGAAACGGGAAAACGCCCGATTCAATTAGCAAATGTGGGAAGTTCTCCCTTACCTGTTTTTCATGATATTGTTGAAAATACAGATTATGCCGGCACTCTAATTGTTGGCGTAACTCCTGGTTTATTCTTTTCAACCACATTTCCTGATGCAGAACCTTGGGCATGGCCACAATCTAGAGTGGATTATTACAAAGACAGAACTTATGCACAACGATTTAATCATCAGTTATCGCTTCCCTTGCAACAAAGCTTTGCCTTATTGTCCTCTGGAGAACAAGATTTAGACGGTAATATAGATCTGAAAGCCTTATTAAAAACGATTAAAATTGGCGCCCGAATTCCACCTAACCCAATGCCACCTTTTTATGAATTTGGCCAAATAACAACATTGGATAGAAATTTAAAAATGATGGAAAGAACAGTCACAGATACTGCGTTTGCAAATAGCATAATGAATGTTTGGAAACATCTGGGACAATCTGCTCCACCACCGGATAAAGCAGCTACAATGGCATTTTTTCTAAAAGATGCTGAAAAATTTAAAGCAAGAGGCGGAAAAATCATTTTAATTCGTTGCCCATCTTCGGGCGGCGTAAGAGCTGGAGAGAACTTTGCTTTACCAAAAAAAGATTTTTGGGACGATTTGGTTTCGCAAACCAAGGTAAAATCATATCACTTTGAAGATTACGAGCAATTTAAGCACATGCAATGCCCAGAATGGTCGCATTTATCGGTTAAAGATGCCAAATTATTTACCACTGAATTGGCAAAAATAATGCTAAAAGACAATACCATTACTAACCTAAAAACCAACTAAACATGTTATTTAATTCCCTAAGTTTTGTCGTGTTTTTCGTAATTGTGTTAACCTTATACTATTCAAAAATATTCAATTGGTCTAATAAAAAAAGAATGTTGCTTTTGGCAAGTTATGTTTTTTATGGCTTGTGGAATCCGCCATTAGTTATTTTACTTTGGATTTCTACACTCGTAGATTGGACGGCTGGAAAACAGTTAACCACAGAAGAGAACCCTCGAAAGAGAAAGTTTTGGCTACTGCTCAGCATGTTTGTTAATTTAGGATTTTTAGCCTTTTTTAAATATGGTGATTTTCTTTTGGAATCTTTTGTAAGTCTGTTAAACACCTTTGGTATTGAGTTTGTAGCCAGACCTATGGATATTATTTTACCTATGGGTATTTCATTTTACACCTTTCAAACCATGTCTTACACCATAGATTTGTATAAACGTAAAATCCAACCCGCCAAAACGTTTTTAGATTTTGCACTTTATGTTACCTTTTTCCCACAACTTGTAGCAGGACCTATTGTAAGAGCTCAAGATTTAATCACACAATTTTATGAAGAAAAAAGAGCCACTTTTAATCAATTTGTGTGGGGACTCTTTTTACTGACTATTGGTGTTTTTCAGAAAGTGGTGTTAGCAGACACCTTACTTTCAGATACAGCTGATGATGTTTTTGGTTCTTCTAAATTATTAAACGGTGTAGATGCTTGGACGGGTACATTAGCCTTTTCCGGTCAAATATTTTTTGATTTTGCAGGCTATTCTACTTGTGCTATAGGTATTGCTTTAATGCTCGGCTTTGTTTTGCCAGATAACTTTAAGTATCCATACGCTTCGTTAGGTTTTTCAGATTTATGGAAAAGATGGCATATTACATTATCGAGTTGGTTGAAAGATTATTTATACATCCCATTAGGTGGCAATAGAAATGGTATTACCCAAATGTATGTTGCGCTTATGTTAACCATGCTTTTAGGAGGTCTTTGGCATGGAGCCGCATGGACTTTTATGGTTTGGGGGGGGCTGCATGGCACCTATCTGATTCTTGAAAGGGTACAAAAACATTACCTGCCCTTTAAAATAACCAAATGGAATGGTATCGTTTTAGCATTTATAACCTTTACCTGTGTAAATATTACTTGGGTGTTTTTTAGAGCGAGATCCTTTGATACTGCTTGGAATATGATAAAATCTATGTTTTATATGCAAACCAATGGAGAAAATATACTAGATACTTTTAGTATTATAAAAGTTTGTACTGTTGTTGGTTTCTTGTTTTTGTGTCATTGGTTGATGCGGAATAGCTCCATGAAAGAATTATCTCAAAAAACATCACCTTGGGTTTTAGGTGTGTTTTGGGCCGTAATGATTTTCCTGATAGTTATAGCAAAAGGCAGTGGTGAGCAGTTTATTTATTTCCAATTTTAAAATTTATAGATATTAATAGGTAGATCTGAGTTTCACTAGACATAGGAATGTTAAAGTAATTGCTTGTTTTCCCCTACTTTGGAAATTCCACAGGAATTTCCAACTCGATGTGCACAAGAGTTTCTGTCCCTCTTGTGTTTGCTTAGTTCCACGTCTTTCCTATTGTTTTAACTTACCCGTCTAAGGCAACATGCTACTTTTATACCTTCATCTATTAAGGTATACTAACATAGGGGGCTCATAGATTGGATCGCCTTAATTGTCTAGTAGCTTTGTTATTATAAAACTTTTATCTCATGAAATAGCTTAGATTTACAGTGTGAACCTTTATACACAATTTATATAATCCCCTTTGTATATGCTAAAAAAATTAGTAATGTTCAGTTTTGCTATTATAGCTGGAACAACAGTTTTCTCCCAAGTAGGCGTAAATACTAATACTCCACAAACTACCTTAGACATTACTGCCATAGCAATCGATGGCTCTACTGCCGAAGGTATTATGGCTCCACGATTAACAGGTGACCAAATAAAAGGTAAGGATGCCAGATATACAGCGGCACAAACCGGTGCTATGGTATATGCAACTGAAGCAGTTATTGGAGCACCTGCAGGAAAGACGGTTAATATTACAACCAAGGGCTATTATTTTTTTGATGGGGTCCTTTGGCAGAAGATAGCTAGGTCATCAGTTATTTTTACAGCTTCTTTAGGAAATGGAGTTGGAGGTGATACCAATGCCACAATTACAAGGAATGGTTTCAATACGGTCCCATTACCCACTGTCACTAGCAATGTGGGTGGTGGAATATGGAGTGCGACCAACAACACGTATACCGTTCCTGTAAGTGGAACTTATATAATAAAGTCCAGTATAAGACTGGTTGACTTTAGTAGCTCCCGTAATGTTTTTCAAGCAGTAGGTACGGTAAATGCAGATGTTCCAGATGGTATTTGGCAGACCAATACCGGTGGTGGTACCCAGAGATGGACCATGTTGTATGTCAGAATTGCTTATTTTAATGAAGGAGATTTGCTCAGACTGTACACTTTCTCAGATGGCGAAGAAGCTGATTTGTCTGACGCTTCTCTAAACATTACTTTACTGTAATTGATCTGACTATTTCTCACCTTATAACAGCATCAATTATTCTCTTAACTAGTTGATTGCTATTTTATTTAAACGTTTTTAATTAACAGCACACCTTTGTTGGACCCCGCTTTCGCGAAAGCGAGGTTATTTAAAGTTACTTGATCCTAAAGGTAATTACAGGCAGGCTGGAGTGGTTGACCACGTCTTCACTAACGCTGCCGTTAAAAAAATGAGACAAGCCTTTACGCCCGTGATTTGCCATCCCTATAATATCACCTTTAACGTCATTAGTGTAGTTAAACACCCCTTCTTCCACAGAAGTGTCGTTGTATATGACGTAATCTGTTGGTTCTACGTTGACATTTTTTAAATACTCGGCCACCTTTGCCTCTGCTTCTCGGGTGCTCATGAAGTTAGATGGGGTGTTGACATAAAGAAGGTGAAGGTTGCATTTTGTTTTTTTAGCAAACAAGTCTGCCTCTTTTAAAGCGCTGGTAGCATTAGGGTCTAAATCTGTTGCAAAAACAAAATCATTTACATCCAGCTTCTTTTTCCTGTCTTTCACCACCAGAACTGGGACTTCTGAGTTGCGTACTACTTTCTCAGCATTAGAGCCTATAAATAGATTGCGCATGCCTCCTGTTCCATGACTTCCCATGACGATCAAGTCGGCACGATGACGCTTCACAGTGTCCATGATACCACTAAAAGCTGCACCAGTTTCTACATCGCCATGAATCGTAATTCCTTGAAGAAAATCTTCTTTAAGCAGGTTATCAAACTTTTCTTTTGCAAGTTTCATAAAAAACAAAGCCTCTGGCAGGTTAGAGCTAGCGTTATTTGCTAGATGCAAGGGCAAATCCAGCTGGTGTAGTAAAAATAATTCTCCATTATTTTCACGTACAATATCAGCCGCGACTCTTAACGCGTTTTCTGCCTGAACTGAAAAGTCTGTTGGTACAATTATCTTCTTCATAATGTTGGTTTTGAATTACTTAAAGATACAAAAAAATATAACTTTAGCGAGCTGCTTTTTATGGCTTTGGAAATACTTAAAAAAATAGTATATTTGCGCAGTATTTAAACAAACACGAGGGGACTAAAGTCCCCTCTTTTTATAAATATGTTGAAAGAGAAAGTAGAAAAATTATTAAAAGAGGCGTTTGAAGAGCGTTCAGACTTGTTTTTGGTTGACTTCAAAATGGGTGCTGGTAACGAGATCAAGGTCATTATTGATGGAGATGACGGTGTTAAACTGTCAGACTGTATGTTTTTCTCTAGAGCAGTAGAACATAATCTAGATAGAGAAGAATATGATTTTTCTATTGAAGTGTTAAGTGCTGGTGCTTCCTCTCCTTTGAGTTTTCCACGACAGTTTATTAAAAATGTGGGTAGAGATCTTCAAATCGTAGACAGAGAAAAAAGAACGGAAACCGGTCTTTTAAAGGGTGCAAACGAGGAGGGTGTAACTATTACATGGAAAGCTCGAGAGCCTAAGCCTATAGGTAAGGGTAAAGTCACTGTTGAAAAAGAGTGGACTTTAAAGTATGAAGACATTAAGCAAGCGAAAGTTGTTATAAAATTTAATTAGAAAGTAATATGGAAAATCTCGCATTGATCGAGTCTTTTTCTGAGTTTAAAGATGATAAAATGATAGATCGTGTCACGTTGATGGCGATCTTAGAAGATGTATTTAGAGCCGCTTTGAAAAGAAAGTACGGTGAAGATGACAACTTTGATATTATTATCAATCCAGACAAAGGTGATTTAGAGATCTGGCGTAACCGTGTTGTTGTTGCAGATGACGAAGTAGAAGATGATAACTCTGAAATATCTCTAACAGAAGCTCAAAAAATTGAGCCTGATTACGAGGTAGGGGAAGATGTTGCAGAAGAAGTGAAGTTGGTACAATTAGGACGTCGTGCTATTTTAGCTTTGAGACAAAACCTTATTGCTAAAATTCATGAACACGACAATACCAATATCTTTAAGCATTTTAAAGAATTAGAAGGAGAACTTTACAGCGCAGAAGTACACCACATAAGACACAGAGCCATTATCCTGTTAGATGATGACGGTAACGAGATCATTATGCCTAAAGACAGACAGATTCCGTCTGATTTCTTTAGAAAAGGTGAGAATGTACGAGGTATTATTGAAAGCGTAGAGTTAAGAGGTAACAAGCCTAACATTATTCTATCAAGAACATCTCCTAAATTTTTAGAGAAATTGTTTGAACAGGAAATTCCAGAAGTTTTTGACGGAGTTATTTCTATAAAAGCAGTGGTAAGAGAGCCGGGAGAGAAAGCAAAAGTAGCTGTAGATAGTTATGATGATCGTATCGATCCTGTAGGAGCTTGTGTAGGTGTTAAAGGTTCCCGTATTCACGGTATTGTTCGTGAATTAGGAAATGAAAACATTGATGTAATTAATTACACTACTAACATGCAGTTGTATATAGCGAGAGCTTTGAGTCCTGCTAAGATAACTTCTATCACTATCAATGAAGAGACTAAAAAAGCTGAAGTTCGCTTAAGTCCTGAAGAAGTCTCTAAGGCCATAGGTCGTAGAGGTCATAATATTAGATTAGCCGGTAAATTAACTGGTTATGAAATAGACGTGATCAGAGAAGGTGGTGAAGAAGATGTGGAATTAACAGAGTTCACTGATGTAATCGACGGATGGGTTATTGAAGAATTGAGTAAGATAGGGCTGGATACTGCCAGAAGTGTTCTAGAGCAAGACGTTGCCGACCTAATAAAACGTACAGATCTTGAGGAGGAAACCGTATTAGACGTGGTTAGAATCCTGAGATCAGAATTTGAAGATTAGATTAGAAATTAAAGTCAATCCTGAACCATTTTATGGCTGAAGTAAAAAACATGAGACTCAACAAAGTTCTAAGAGAATTTAACATCTCTTTAGATCGTGCCGTGGAGTATCTTAATTCT
>TARA_R110000751_G_scaffold307915_1_pt1 | contig 23820 bp, 23 predicted proteins | sample TARA_R110000751 | Tara Oceans TARA_R110000751 (sample SAMEA4398001) | marine metagenome | biome: Polar Biome; feature: [MES] marine water layer (ENVO:01000295) within the mesopelagic zone...; material: water (ENVO:00002006), including particulate matter (ENVO:01000060) such... | reverse complement strand
AAAAAAAAAAAAAAAAGACTCACTAATTATAGTGAGTCTTTTTTTTGTAATGATATATACTGTTTATTTTTTATAATACTTAGCATACTTCCTGTATGAAAACACTCCTAAAATAGCGACACCTACAAGCGCTATTCCAATAAATTTGAAGCTTACTATTTGATCTCCACTTGCATAACTATGTAAGCCTGACAAGTAAAAATTAACTCCAAAATAGGTCATTAAAATGCTTCCAAAAGTTATAATGGACATTAAGTTGAAAAACCATCTACCACGTAATCCTGGCACTAAACGCATATGGATTACAAATGCATAAAGCATAATACTAATAAGTGCCCAAGTTTCTTTAGGGTCCCAACCCCAATATCTTCCCCAACTTTCATTAGCCCATTGTCCACCAAGAAAATTACCTATAGTTAGCATGACCAAACCAACGGTTAAAGCCATTTCATTAATAATAGTTAGTTCTTTTATATTTAAATCCATTTTAGATTTATTGTCCTTATTAGTTAACAACATTAAAACTAATGACACAATACCTAAAATCATACCTAATGTAAATGGACCATAACTAGCAACAATAACTGCTACATGTATCATTAGCCAATAACTATTTAATACAGGCTGTAGGTTAGCAATTGCTGGATCCATCCAATTCCAGTGTGCAATCATTAATATCATTGCTGTTACAAATGCTGTAGATGCCAAGGTTAAATCACTTTTTCTTCCAAAAGCCAGTCCAAAAAACATAGTTGCCCAAGCAACATATATCATAGACTCATAAGCATCACTCCAAGGTGCATGACCAGAGATGTACCATCTAGCAATTAAGCCTAAAGTATGGATAACAAATAGTCCTAATATGATAAATTTAAATATGGTAACACTTTTAGCTAACCACTTATTGCTACTTTTAAAGATTTGCCAAATAAGTAAGATAAATAGCAATGTTCCTGCATACATATACCAACTAAATAGTTTTTTAAACACATCGTATTGGTTATATAAAATTTCTGCATTTATCTTATCCTCACTTAACATTACGCTTGTTCCAACTTTTCGTTGAGAGGTTTTAAATGCTTCTAATAATTTTTCAGATTTAGTAAAGTCTCCTGTTTTTTTAGCTTCATTTAAAGTATATAAATACCAATCAAAACCAGAACCTATAAAACTACCATAGGTACTATCTTTAATTTTTTGATTGTAGCCATCATTTTTATATTCAAAAGGAGAAATCCATGTATTGTTTTCATCGTCTGGTACTGGAAATATCTTAAGAGAACGTCCTTCAATAGCATTACTTAATAAATTAATACGCTGATTGGTTTCAATAAACTCTTTTTGTACTCCTGTTTGAGATTTTACTGCAGATGCTTCTTCCAAATACGAATCTAATTTATATTGAAAATTATCGTCAAAAAAGTCTAATAATGCAGCATATTTTTGGTCTTTATCTAATCCAATAATCCCTCTAATAGAATCCGCTTTTTTAGGTGCTAAGTATATAATAGGAACATTATACCATAACATTGGACTTTCTAGGATGCTTAAAAAGACTTGATCTGATGATAAACCCTCATAACCTTCATGCTTAGTTAATTTTCTAACTAACTCTGACGCATACGTATCAATAGGCATCATACGACCATCAAGATCCTGAATAACTAATCTTCCAAATTTTTTAGCATGTGCTTCTGGAGCTACATTTACTTTTAAAATAGAATCTATTTGAGCTTTACTAGGTCTTTGCTTCTCTGTAACTGTATTGGATTGGTGACCATGTCCATCGTTTTCAGTATGCTCTTGATCTTGTGCAAATCCAAATACGCTTAAACTTAAAAATGCAATGGTTAGCATTTTAGTTTTTTTCTTCTTAATTTTTTCTAAGCCATTTTGCAAATCTCTAAATCTAGTGTGATTAGCAAACAAGATAGCCATCATACCAAAGTATAGTAAAAAGTATCCTGCATAAGTAACCCAAGTACCCCAAAAATCATGATTTACAGATAGTATTGTTCCTTTTAAATCTTTATCAAAATCGGCTTGAAAAAAACGATATCCTCTGTGGTCTAAAATATTATTCATGTAAATATGAAAATCAAAATCACCTTGCTCCTTGTCTATTACAGTCACTTTACTTTCGTAAGAAGAATAATTATTTTCTGTACCAGGATATTTTTCTGCAATAAAATCATTTAGTTTAACTTCAAAAGGTAATTCTAAAACTTTAGAACCATATTTTAAAGCAATATCCAAACCTCCTACTTTTACTTGTTTAAAACGGTTGTTAGACCATTGACTACCTAGCAACTTAACCTCTTTAGTTTCGCCATTAGCAGACACATTTAATACTACTGCATTTTCATCTTGCTTTAAAAAACTAGCTTTTTTTACAATATCAAAAGTTCCTTTTACAACTGGTTTAGGAAACACTAATTGCATATCTCCAATAACATATCTAGAACGTAAAACTAAGGGTTGTATACTGTCCTTAACTAATTGACCCTGTTGCATGGTTGCCATAGTTAAATATTCTCCTTCAAATGGAGATTGTATCATTAAACCATTTTCTGTAGTGGTAATATTAACTGCTCCATCCGTAGGTTTGTCTAAAGCGACTAATAAATTATGGATATTTTCTACCGTTCCTTGTTTTAAAAAATGATTATGTGGTCCACTGCCTCTAGCTTCTACTATTTTTAGATAACTTTCACCAGCGTCATCAGGTACCACATCTTCTTCAGCACCTAAAAAATATTCAGTTAATTCAAATTCAACAGGTGTATTGTTGTATTGTGCAGTATAATTAAAGCTATTTTCCATTCTTCCAGAAAAATCTACCTCAGCTTCAACTGGTAAACGCTGTGGCACGCCATCAATCATATAATCACCATCAATGTATGCTGTAATGTATGTTTTTTGAGATAAAAAACCACTTTCGGTCTCTCCTTCTCTAATAGCAATCATACCTTCAAATCCAAAATATCTTGTAATACCTGCACCTAGTATAATTAAGATAAAAGCTAAGTGTAATATTAAGGTTGCCCATTTTTCTTTACGTAACAATCTAAATCTAAAAATATTACCAACAAAATTGATAATAAAAAACACCATAATAGCTTCAAACCACCAAGCGTTATAGATTAAATTTCGTGTATAAGGAGTTGGAGAAGTGTCCATGTTTCTGTCTAAAATTGTACCAACTGCCATAGCGACAGCAAATACAATAAATAATACAGAAGTTAATCGTGTTGAAAACAAGATTTTGGCGATTCTATTTTGCATAATAATAGGCCTTTTTTAGCTCGTGCAAAGATAATCGTTTTTGTTGGTTTTAAATCCTCAAAAAAATCTAAATCTTGTGTTAAAATTACTGTTTTAGGTTTTGTCTTGCCTCAAAAATTTTTAAATACATAAATGTACCCATCTTTCTAGCACGACGTTTTGCATTATCCGCAATTTCACCTACAAAAAATTGATCAATCGTCGCGTACCATAAATTTAGCCACAATCCAAAATGTAGTTCGGTAATAGTATGGTTTACTGCCCTATCTACTTTTTCATGAGCTTCTAATGGGTTGCCTACATATTTATGCTCTAATTTTTTACCTATAAATAAACTAGTCTCCCAAAAGGTAGTCAAGTGGTCTAAATGGGAGTCCCAATCCGTAATAAGCGCATTAAAAATAGGACCTAAAGTAGTATCTGCTCTAACTTTTATATAAAATTGATCTACTAAAAGCTTAACATCGTCTCTGTTAGTAATTTCTTTTTGTTTCATGATAAACAAAGATACCTTTTTGTCCTTTCATATCTTTATTTTCTTAGTATTTTAGCACCATGATTAAAATAGTTTTGCTTGGCGCAGGAAATGTAGCCACACACCTATATAAAGGGTTTAAAAACGCTTCAAATATTGAGGTTGTACAATGGTACAATAGAAGTAAAAGAGCTATTGACGCTTATAAAAACGAAGTAAATATTACAGATAACATCGCAAATTTAGTAGATGCAGACGTCTATTTAATTGCTGTTAGCGATGATGCTATTGAAGCCTTAAGTACATCCTTACCTTTTGATAAAAGATTAGTGGTACATACTTCTGGAAGCGCTAGCTTGTATGATATTGACATGAAACATTACAGAGGTGTTTTTTATCCTTTACAAACATTTAGCAAAGGTGTTGATTTGGATTTTGCTACAGTACCAATCTGCATTGAAACACTTCGAAAAAAAGATTTTAAAATATTAGAAACCTTAGGTCAAAGCTTAGGTTGTATAACCTACAAAGTTAACCCCAAACAAAGACCTGCTTTACATTTGGCTGCTGTATTTGTTAATAATTTTACTAATCAAATTTACAGAATTGCACATGAAATTACCGAAAAACATGGTGCCGAATTTGACATTTTAAAACCATTAATTACAGAGACTGCCAGAAAAGTACAGGAAGTGTCACCTTACATGGCTCAAACAGGACCTGCAAAACGTAATGATAAAAAAACAATAAAAAGACATTTAAAATTATTAGATAATCCACATCAAGAGGACATCTATAAATTAATGACAGAATCGATAAAAAAAACCCATGGACGATAAAAGTTACAAAGAATACCTACACCAAATCACTACCTTTATTTTTGACGTAGATGGTGTTTTAACTAACGGAATGATTACTATCACAACATCAGGCGAAATGATAAGACATATGAATGTTAAGGATGGTTACGCCATGAAGCAAGCGTTAAACCATGGCTATAATGTCTGTATTATTTCTGGTGGTACTAACGAAGGTGTACGTACTCGATTAAATCATTTAGGTATAAAAGATGTCTATTTAGGTGCACATCAAAAAATAGTGCAATTTGAAGCCTATTTAAACAACAACCAAATAAAAGCAGAAAACGTGCTATATATGGGAGACGACATTCCGGACGTACCTGTTTTAAAATTAGTAGGTATGCCTAGTTGCCCACAAGATGCTGTCCCAGAAGTTAAACGCGTATCAAAATATATCTCTCATAAATTAGGAGGTGAAGGTTGTGTACGTGACGTGATTGAGCAAGTTATGAAAGTACAAAACAAATGGGATAGTGATTTTGACGCACAAACCTTTTAACACCTATTGAAACGTAATAAAAGGAGACATAATACAGGTTTTGGATATATTGGTTCAGGTAACCAAGCATCCGTATTTAATCAACATCCAAAAGCTTTGTTTTCCAACATAAAAAAACAATTAAACACAGCAAGTCATAAACAATTTAAAACGGACTTTACTGCAACATTACTTTCTGAAGCAGAGAAACAACAGATTAAAAATAAAATTAGAAAACAGGCCAAACAAAAAAATATAATTGTTGTTTTTTTGACCACTTTCTTCTTAATTTTGATTGTTGTTTTAGCAATCGCAATGCTAAAAGGACTATTATCTTAAACAACCTGAAAATTAACACATTGAAACTACTTCAACTTATTCGATTTAAAAATTTACTACTAATTGCTTTAGTACAAGTATTAATTAAATACGCTATGTTTCCGGCTTTTGGCGTCAATACCACTTTAACTGCTTTTGAGTTTGCTTTATTAGTAATATCTACATTAACTATAGCTGCTGGTGGCTACATTATAAATGATATTTATGATGTCGAAGCAGATAGTATTAATAAACCAAACAAGTTAATTATTGGCAAGCACATACCAGAAGACAAAGCCTACATGTATTATATGGGCTTTACCGTTATTGGCGTTATTTTAGGCTTTTACCTATCTAATGTTATTAACCATAGCACGTTTTTTGCAATCTTTGTCATCATTGCAGCACTACTTTACATCTACGCTACTTTTTTACAACAAATTGTATTAGTAGGTAACATAATTATTAGCGTATTGGTAGGATTAAGCTTGGTCATTGTTGGTATATTCGAGTTACTTCCAGCCATAAACACTCAAAATCAATTTATACAATCCTCAATGTTTGAGGTGTTATTTGATTATGCAGTTTTTGCTTTTATAATCTCGTTAGCCAGAGAGATAGTTAAAGATATTCAAGATGTAGATGGTGATTATAAAATGCAATTTAAAACCCTACCTATTGTATTAGGCAAAAATCGTGCACGTTACATAGCATTTGGATTAACTGTATTTTTAATCTTATTACTTATTTACTATTTAGCTAATTACCTTTATATGAGGCAAGTTGCGGTTGCCTATTTTATTATTGCTGTAATTGGTCCTTTGGTCTATATAAGTATCAAGTTATTTTCCGCAGAAACTAAAGCACAATTCAAAACAATAAGCAATCTACTTAAATTAGTTATGCTTAGCGGAATGCTATCCATGATTGTTTACTTATTTATATTAAAATAAATTATGCTAAAGGAAAAACTTAAAGACAGACACATCATACTAGCTTCAGGATCTCCAAGAAGACAACAGTTTTTTAGGGATTTAGGTTTAGACTTTGAAGTCCGTTTAAAAAAAACTAAAGAAGTCTATCCTCATCATTTATTGCATTATCAAATAAGCGATTATCTAGCCGAATTAAAATCGCTTCCTTTTATGGAAGAACTTAAAGATCATGAAATACTAGTAACCAGTGACACCATTGTTTGGCACAAAAGTAAAGCGTTAGGCAAACCAAAATCTAGCGACGAAGCTTTTGAAATGCTTAGCTCACTAAGTGATGAGACGCATGAGGTTATTACTTCGGTTTGTATACGCACAAAAAAATTCCAAAAAACAGTCAATGCTACAACTAAAGTTACTTTTAAAGCCTTTACAGAAGAAGAGCTTTGGCATTACATTAAAACCTATGCACCATTAGACAAAGCTGGTGCCTATGGTATCCAAGAATGGATTGGACAAATAGGTGTAACAAGCATTCAAGGCTCGTTTTTTAATGTGGTTGGTATGCCAACACATCTTGTTTACGAAACGTTAAATACTATTGCAGAGGAGTTTTAGAGTTGTATTTTTATGGCTAAATAATTAGCTATGCAATTTTTAAAATCGTCCTTATTAATATTTAGTGTTTTCTTAATTTCAGGTTGTAAAGAGCAACCTAAAACAGATACAAAAACAACTTATAATCAAGTTGAATCCGTTGCAAAAAAAGCAAAATTACCAGCCTTTAAAACTAACAAACAGTTTAACGACTATTGGTATTCTGGACAAGCCGAAATTACATCTTACCAACTAGAGCAATCTAGATATGGCGAAATTAGAAAAGGAACAGCTGTTCTTGTTTTTGTAACCGAACCTTTTTTAGAAAACGACCAAGTAAAAGCAGACCAAAGCAATCCATCAAACATAAATGTGTTAAAGCTAAATGCTACTAAAAAATTTAATACAGGGATTTATCCATACAGCATTATGCAAAGCACGTTTTACCCTGTTTCAAATAACCAACACGCTTTAAAAGTTAGTGCTTCAGTACAAGAATGGTGTGGACACGTCTACACACAACTTAATAATCGCGAGCAATTTCAAGTAACCTCACACTCCTATTTTCAGGGAGAAGCAGATCAAAACTTCAACTTAGAAAAAAACAGTTTAGAAAACCAAATTTGGACGCAACTACGCATTGATCCAACTAGTTTACCTACCGGAAACATCAATATTATACCAAGTTTAGAATATACAAGACTTAATCACACACCTTTAAAAGCCTATAACGCTTTAGCGGAAAACAAGCCAGGACAATACACGCTTACCATTAAAGATTTAGACCGTAAGCTAACAATAAATTACAATCCAAATTTTCCATTCGATATACAAAGTTGGGAAGAAGTGCAAAATGGAAATCTAACTAAAGCAACTAAAATAAAAACACTACAATCGGACTATTGGAACAAAAAAAGTAACACCGATTTAGAGTTAAGAAAAACACTAGGGTTAGAATAAAACCTATCTTTACCAATTAATAAAATTCACATATGTTTTTAGACAATATTCTATCCGAGTTAATTACCTCGTCCGTAGTATTAGTCATCTTTCTTATTATCAGATATGTCCTTAAAATTTTTATAAAAAAAATAGGTCAACAAAGTGGTATTAATGATGCTAGAATCGGACTAATTTCTCGATATACAACAGTCACTCTATTTTTAATATTCATCTTATTTATAGCTTATATTTTTGGAGCAGAATTTAAAGACCTTGCTGTCATTTTTTCATCTGTATTTGCGGTTATAGGTATTGCGCTATTTGCTATTTGGTCTATTTTAAGTAATATAACTTCAGGAATAATCATGTTTTTTTCATTTCCATATAAAGTTGGAGATAAAATTAAGATTCATGATAAAGACGCTCCTATTGAAGCTATAATAGAAGATATTAGAGCCTTTCAGTTACATTTAAGACAGGACAATGGAGATTTAGTTACCTATCCAAACAACTTAATTCTACAAAAAGCAGTAACTTTAGTACAAAAGGATGCAATTGAAGATTTTGGAGATATGCATTAATTGTAACTTATGGCTAAAAAAAGACAAAAAAAACGCACTCAAAATTACAAAAAGCACTTAGGACAAGTTCCTGGAGCTTTAGTTTATACTGGAAATAAAGAAGACAAAGTATTACATTTAAATGCTTTTGATTATAGCGAGGACAGTTATAAAGAGGCGGATTTAAATACCGTTGAGGAAGCCTTTAATTTTAAAGACTCTGAAACCGTAACGTGGTTTAATCTTAACGGACTTAATTTTATTGACCAAATTGAAAAAATTGGACAACATTACAAGCTTCACCCTTTAATTTTAGAAGACATTGTTAACACCTCACAGCGTCCTAAAATTGACGAGTATAAAGATTACTTTTTTATAGTCTTAAAAATGATGTATTACGATGCAGACGAAAAACTTGTATCTGAACAAGTCAGTATTGTCATGGGTAAAAATTATGTATTGACTTTTCAAGAAGCAGAAGGCGATGTATTTGATAGTCTTAGAGATCGAATTAGACAAAAAAAAGGACGTGTACGCGAAGAAGGTTCAGACTATTTAATGTATGCCTTAATGGATGCAATTGTTGACCATTACTATGCTATTATAGAGATTATGGGTAACAAGATTGAAGACCTTGAGGACGATTTATTTACAGGCTTAACCCAAGAGCAAATTTCGCAACAAATACAAAATCTTAAGCGTGAAATTTTAAAACTACGACGTGCAATTTTTCCGCTTCGCGAAATAATAAATCGAATAGAAAAAAGTGACAACCCTTTAATTGATGAAAAAACTACCCATTACTTTAGGGATGTTTACGACCATATTATTCAGGTGACTGAAAATATAGACATTTACCGAGAAATGATTTGGAGTTTAATGGACATGTACATGACAACCATTAGTAATAAAATGAATGAGGTCATGAAAGTACTAACTATTATTGCAACCATTTTTATTCCATTAACTTTTATTGCTGGAATCTATGGGATGAATTTTACTAACATGCCAGAACTACAGTATAAATATGGATATTACATTGTATGGATAGTCATGGTTGTTGTTTTAATAGGAATGCTTGTTTATTTTAAACGTAAAAAATGGCTGTAATTAGTAACTGTTAATTAAAGTTAAAGAAATCTAAAAATACTGCATTCCCTACGTGACTTGTTTATATTTGAAACAGTTTCAAATTTGAAAAAACAATCATGCAAAAATTATTGACTTCGGTCCTATTTTTACTGTGCTATTCCTTTTCTACACAGGCTCAACAACCAGAAAAATTAAACGCTTCAGAAATTCATCAAGCAGTCAAAAAGCTTAACTTTTTAGGTTCAGTTTTATATCTAGCTGCACATCCAGATGACGAGAACACACGATTAATATCTTACATGTCTAACCATGTAAAAGCACGTACAGCCTACCTATCGCTAACTAGAGGTGATGGTGGACAAAATTTAATTGGACCAGAGCTTAGAGAACTTTTAGGTGTCATCCGTACGCAAGAGTTACTTGCTGCAAGACGCACAGATGGTGGCGAGCAACGTTTTACAAGAGCTAATGACTTTGGATACTCTAAACATCCAGACGAAACATTAGCTATTTGGAACAAAAACGAAGTCCTTAGTGATGTTGTTTTAGCTATCAGACAATTTAAACCAGATATTATAATAAACCGTTTTGACCACAGAAGTCCAGGTACAACTCATGGTCATCACACAAGTTCTGCTATGTTAAGCGTTGAAGCTTTTGATCTAGCTAACGATAAAAATGCATATCCAGATCAAGTTAAAAAATACGGAACATGGCAACCAAAACGTGAGTTTTTTAATACCTCTTGGTGGTTTTATGGCAGCGAAGAAAAATTTGAAGAAGCAGACAAAACCAATCTATTAAACTTTGATATTGGTGTTTATTATCCTGCTTTAGGTGTATCTAACAACGAAATTGCTGCACTTGCTAGTAGCCAACATTTATGTCAAGGTTTTGGTCGTTTATCCCAAAGAGGTAGTCAAACGGAATATATCGAATTAATAAAAGGCGATTTACCTAAAGACAAATCCAATATTTTTGATGGCATTAATACGACTTGGACAAGAGTACAAGGTGGCGAAAAAATTGAAACTATTTTAAAAAATGTAGAATCTAATTTTAATTTTGAAAATCCTGCAGCACATTTAGATCAACTATTACAAGCTAGACAATTAATTTTAGCGATTGATAGCCCACAATGGAAAGATCAAAAAATTAAAGAAATTAATAAAATTATAGAAGCTTGTGCTGGTTTATATTTAGAAGCTTCAGCTAACACACCAACAGCGTCAACAGGTCAAATTATTGATATAGATATTGAAGCCTTAAACCGAAGCAATGCCACTATTAAATTAGACAGTTATACTATTTCAAACAATAACTCTAATAGCTTTTATGGAAAATTATTAAAAGCAAATGATAAACAAGAGTTAAAAGAAAAAATAACAATTGCTAATACATTACAACCTACAGGACCATATTGGTTAAATCAAAAAGGGAGTTTAGGAATGTATAAAGTTGAAGACAAAAGTCTAATTGGTAAACCGGAAACACCACGTGCTATTACCATAGATTTTAATCTAAACATCAATGGATTTGCGTTTACGGTTACTAAAGATTTAGTATATCGTTACTCAAAACCTGATAAAGGTGAATTGTATAGACCATTTGAAATTATTCCTGAAGCTTCGGCAAAAATCAATCAAAAGGTTATCATTTTTGAAAATGACCAACAAAAAGAAATCCCTGTAACCGTTCAAGCGGGAAAAGATAATTTAGAAGGTTACATTACCATTGCCCATCCTAATGGTTGGTCTGTATTTCCAGAAAAGCAAAAAATAACTATAGCTAATAAAGGACAAGAACAAACTTTTATATTTACTATCATTCCGCCTAAAAACCAAAGCGAAGGTTTAATTAGTCCAATGGTTACCATTGGCGACAAGACTTACACCAAGGAATTAGTAGAAATTAACTACGAGCATATTCCGTTTCAAACGGTATTACTTCCTAGCGAAAGCAAAATAGTACGATTAGATATTAAAAAACGTGGCGAAAACATAGCCTATATTGAAGGTGCAGGAGACGTGGTACCAGAAAGTTTAAAACAAATTGGCTACAACGTTATGATTTTACAACCAGAAGACATTACTCCAGAACGACTTAGTGCTTTTGATGCAGTTGTGGTTGGTATTAGAGCTTATAATATTGTTGAAGCACTTAAATTTAAACAAGAGATCTTATTTGATTTTGTTGAAAAAGGAGGAAACATGATTGTGCAATACAACACCAATCGTGGTATCAAAGTAGATAATATTGCACCTTTTAATTTACAATTATCACGAGATAGAGTTACAGATGAAAATGCAGAAGTAACCTTATTAGCTCCAAACCACGAGTTACTTAATTTTCCTAACAAGATAACCACTAAAGATTTTGAAGGTTGGACGCAAGAACGTGGATTGTATTTTCCTGACCAATGGTCATCAGACTTCACTCCTATCCTATCCATGCATGATAAAGACGAAACTGCTAAAACAGGAAGTCTTTTAGTTGCTAAACATGGTAAAGGACACTATATATACACTGGATTAAGCTTTTTTAGAGAATTCCCTGTTGGTGTATCTGGTGCTTACAGATTATTTGCAAATATGCTAAGTATAGGAAAACAAGATATTACTAATGATAACGGATTAAAAAACTAAATCATGCAAGACCAACCTAAGTACCAATGGAAACCGTTATATACAATTCTTTTAGTTGCAAATGCGCTATATATTATTGCATTTTACTTAATAACTAAATTGTTTTAAATTATGCAAAGTTTAGATTGGATTGTCTTAATTGGAACATTGTTAACCATTGTTATTTACGGAACGTATCAAACCAGAGGTAGTAAAAACGTACAAGATTTTTTAAAAGGTGGAAGTACCAGCAAATGGTGGACCATAGGATTATCTGTAATGGCTACACAAGCTAGTGCTATAACTTTTTTAAGTACGCCTGGACAAGCATTTCATTCCGGAATGGGTTTTGTGCAGTTTTATTTTGGATTACCAATAGCCATGATTGTAATCTGCATGGTCTTTATACCATTATATCACAGACTTAAAGTATATACAGCTTACGAGTTTTTAGAAAACCGATTTGACCGTAAAACACGTACACTAACAGCAGTACTGTTTTTAATCCAACGTGGTCTAGCAGCAGGAATAACCATTTTTGCTCCTGCTATTATCTTATCTGCAGTTTTAGGATGGAATCTACTATTACTAAATATTATTATAGGTGTATTAGTTATAATCTACACGGTTTCGGGAGGTACAAAAGCAGTTAATGTGACTCAAAAACATCAAATGGTAGTCATTTTTACAGGAATGGTAATAGCTTTCATTTTAATATTAAACCAATTACCTGATGATATTACTTTTAAAAAAGCTCTAGATATTGCTGGAGCAAGCGGTAAAATGGAAGTGTTAGATTTTTCTTTCGATTTAAATAATAGATATACAGTTTGGAGTGGATTAATTGGTGGTACGTTTTTAATGCTATCGTATTTTGGTACTGACCAAAGTCAAGTGCAACGTTATTTGTCTGGTAAATCTGTAAAAGAAATGCGTTTAGGATTAATTTTTAACGGATTACTAAAAGTACCAATGCAGTTTTTTATTCTGCTAGTAGGTGTAATGGTATTTGTATTTTACCAGTTTAACGATGCTCCCATAAATTTTAATCCCACTGCAACAGAAGTTGTTTTAAATTCAAAATATGCAAATGAGTATGCTGCGTTGCAATTAGAGCAGAAAGAAATTTTTGATCTAAAAAAAGCAACCATTACTGAGTTTGCAAACGCTGATGGTAAAGTTAATCAAGACCTTATAGCTAGCTATAATGCCAAAAGCGACACAATAAGAGCGCAAGCTAGAGATTTGATTAAAAAAGCTGGAGAAGCTGAAGGTTTAAAAGTTGAAAGTAATGATAAGGATTATGTTTTTATACACTTTATACTTAATAATTTACCTAAAGGATTAATTGGTTTATTATTAGCTGTTATTTTAAGTGCAGCCATGTCTAGTACAGCATCAGAGCTTAACGCTTTAGCTAGTACAACTACAATCGATTTGTATAAACATAGAGTTGGTCCAAAAACTGACCAAGAAATGGTTAAGGCCTCAAGAGGTTTTACATTACTTTGGGGAATCATGGCAATTGGTGTCGCTTGCGTCGCCAATCTAGCAGAAAACTTAATACAATTAGTAAATATTATTGGATCAATATTTTATGGTAACGTCCTTGGTATATTTTTATTAGCGTTTTTCTTTAAGCAAATTAAAGCTAATGCTGTTTTTGTAGCTGCTTTAATTACACAGGTTTTAGTTATTGGATTATTCTTTTTAAATGAATATGAAATAATTAATCTACCTTTTTTGTGGTTAAACTTTGTAGGATGTGCAATAGTTATGGTCATTGCCTTTATTATTCAATCTCTATTAAAACGCCTGATATAAAAAGAGCTTAGTCTGTAATTAATAATTATAGTTTTTTGTTTGGAATTGCTTAATTACTAAAACTACAACCATAACAAAACACCTTAATCATGTTATTCAAGCAAGATTTAAGTTAAAGAATTTCATCTATCTTTGCATTCAATAAAGCAAAACCATGAGAATTGATATTATAACTGTCCTGCCAGAATTACTTAAAAGTCCATTTGAAGCTTCTATTTTAAAGCGTGCAATTGAGGCTAATTTGGTTGAAGTACATTTTCATAATTTAAGAGACTACACCACAGACAATTACAAGTCCATTGATGACACCCAATTTGGTGGTGGAGCTGGTATGGTCATGATGGTTGAACCTATAGACAAATGCATTTCTAAATTAAAAGAAGCGCGTAATTATGACGAGGTTATATACATGACGCCTGATGGCGAAACCTTAAACCAAAGCATAGCTAATCAAGTCTCTTTAAAAGAAAACATTATCATACTTTGTGGACATTATAAAGGTGTCGATCAACGTGTAAGAGATTTATTTATCACCAAAGAAATATCTATAGGAGACTATGTGCTTTCTGGAGGAGAATTAGGTGCAGCAGTATTATGTGATGCAGTAATTAGATTAATTCCCGGTGTTTTAGGTAATGAAACCTCTGCATTAACAGACAGTTTTCAGGATAATTTATTGGCTCCTCCAATCTATACTAAACCACGTAATTACAAAGGTCTTGAAGTCCCTGAAGTATTATTAAGTGGTCATGCAGCTAATATAGAAAGATGGAGAGAAGACCAAGCCTACCAACGTACTAAAGACAGACGACCAGATTTATTAGACAAATAGACAACATGTTTTACGTGTATCTAAAAAAACAGACAAACTTTTTACATTTTTACTTTCTGTTTTTTACTTTTTAACTATATTTGCACCCAATTTCGGATTAACCTCTGGCGAGATACGTGAATGTTACTCTGAATCAATCATTTAAAATTAAATAAAGATGGAATCTTTAATAAAATTTGTTCAAGACGAGTTTGTAACAACAAAGGACTTTCCTGAATTTTCAGCTGGAGACACAATTACTGTGTACTATGAAATTAGAGAAGGAGAAAAAGTACGTACTCAGTTTTTTAGAGGAGTAGTAATTCAAAAAAGAGGTAGCGGATCTTCTGAAACGTTTACAATTAGAAAAATGTCAGGAACTATTGGTGTAGAGCGTATCTTCCCAATTAACTTACCTGCATTACAAAAAGTTGAAATCAACAAAAAAGGTAAAGTACGTCGTGCTAGAATCTTTTACTTTAGAGGTCTTACTGGTAAGAAAGCTAGAATTAAAGAAGCAAGAAGAAAATAATTTCTTCAACCTTAGTTATATTAAAAAGCCTAACTTATTTAAGTTAGGCTTTTGTTGTTATTAACTTTTGTTAATAAGTGCGGTTCATAACTAGTTGATATCTAAAGTCTTATTTTCTTTAAAATCTAAAAGATATTTTTTAATTTAGTAAAACAATTAATAACAATAGCAATATTGGTTTCAATTAAATGTTGAATTTGATTTAGTTTTATTTGTTTTTTGAGGTTTTGAAAATTGCAGGTGTAGTCGTGCAACTTAAAAACCATGATACTTTATAATTTAAGTTTTGTTTGACAGGATTTAAAAAGTAAAGTTGAAAGTTTTAAGTAAAGTAACGTAGTGAAAGTAAAATTACTTGAACAAAACAATGTTTATTGTATATGATTGATATTAAATTATTAATTAAAAGGTAAACATCAAGAAAAACAATTACTAAGTACATTTAGTAACAGGTCAATACATTTTGAAAGTTACTCTTATAATGTACTATTGATTTAATATTAGCTTGAACTGAAAAAATGTAAAACGAAAGTTTTGGATTGATCTAATGAAAATTAGATAAGTCAGCAAAATATTATCTCAAAAAAGCCATAGCAACAATAGTTAAGTCTATTATGTTATGGCTTTTGTTTTACTGTCAATTAAAGTATATTTACTGCAAATAGTAAAAATGAATATACCTTTTATAGCAGATAAAACTTATAGAAATAAAGACTTTACTTTAACAGAATTACCAAAAGCAGAATATGATAATTGCATGTTTATAAACTGTAATTTTAATGCTTGTTACTTATCCACTATTACATTTTTAGAATGTCAATTTATAGATTGTGACCTAAGTAATAGCAAAACATCAGACACAACCTTTAAAGATGTAGCTTTTGAAAACTGTAAGCTTTTAGGCGTTTTATTTAATGACTGTAACCAATTATTAATGTCTATGACTTTTAATAATTGTCAACTTAATTTTGCATCATTTTATAAAGTTAAATTAATTAATACAAAATTTACTAACTGTCAATTTGAAAAAACAGAATTTACAGAAGCTAATGTCTCAAAATCTGTTTTTGACAATTGTAACTTTAAATACGCTATCTTTTTTAATACTAACATAGAGCAAGCTAACTTTTTAACCTCTTACAACTACTCTATTCATCCTGAAAATAATAAAATTAAAGGCGCAAAATTTTCGAAAGACCAAATTCAGGGGTTATTAGATCACTATAAAATTCAGATTTCTTAAAATTTTATCTATATTTTATTAAATCCGCAATAAACTCACTCTCAATTTAGTTTCCAACTAAATGGGTTGTTAAGTAAACGTTTTCGTTTTAAAAAACCTCCTATTTTTTGTATCTTCGTGAAGCTTAAAATTAAACTAATACACATTTACATTTATGTCAAATTCACCAAAAATTATATATACCATTACAGATGAAGCACCAGCTTTAGCAACGCGTTCATTTTTACCAATCGTTCAAGCATTTACAGCCTCTTCTGGAATTGGATTAGAAACTAAAGACATATCATTAGCAGCACGTATTTTAGCAGTTTTTCCTGATTTTTTAACGGAAGATCAACGTGTCTCTGATGATTTAGCTTATTTAGGAGAATTAGCAAAAACTCCAGAAGCTAATATTATTAAATTACCAAACATTAGTGCTTCTGTACCACAACTTAAGGCTGCAATTAAAGAGCTGCAAGCTAAAGGTTTTGCTATACCTAATTACCCAGAAGAAGTAACTAATGATAAAGAAAAAGATGCTAAATTACGTTACGATAAAATTAAAGGTAGTGCTGTAAATCCAGTATTACGCGAAGGTAACTCTGATAGACGTGCACCAAAAGCTGTAAAAAATTACGCTAAGAAAAACCCACACTCAATGGGAGCTTGGTCAAAAGATTCAAAATCACATGTCGCAACTATGACTGAAGGTGATTTTGCACATAACGAAAAATCTGTAACATTAGATAATGCTACAACTATCAAAATTGTCCACACAGATGCATCTGGAAATGAAACCATTTTAAAAGATAATTTAGGATTATTAAAAGGTGAAATTATTGATGGAACTGTATTAAGTAAAAAAGCACTACTTACATTTTTAGAAGCACAAATTAAAGATGCTAAAGATAAAGGTGTATTGTTTTCTTTACACATGAAAGCAACAATGATGAAGGTCTCTGACCCAATTATTTTTGGTCATGCTGTTCGTGTATTTTTTAAAGACGTATTTGCTAAACACAGTGCTACTTTTGAAAAAATTGGTGTAGATGTTAATAATGGATTTGGAAACTTATTAAGTAACCTAAACGAATTACCAGAGTCAGAACGCAATGCTATATTAGCAGATATTGATGCTGCTTATAAAGCAAATCCTGCTTTAGCTATGGTAGATAGTGATAAAGGGATTACAAACTTACATGTACCAAGTGATGTTATTATAGATGCATCAATGCCAGCAATGATTAGAAATTCTGGTCAAATGTGGAATGCAGATGGTAAATCTCAAGACACTAAAGCAGTAATTCCTGATAGTAGTTATGCTGGAATTTACACAGCAACTATTGACTTTTGTAGAGAAAACGGAGCATTTGACCCAACAACAATGGGAACAGTACCAAACGTTGGATTAATGGCTCAAAAAGCTGAAGAATACGGATCACATGACAAAACTTTTGAAATTGATGCAGATGGTAAAGTAGAAGTTATTGATATTGACGGAAAAGTATTGATTTCTCACAACGTGGAAGCTGGAGACATTTGGAGAATGTGTCAAGTTAAAGATGCACCAATCCAAGACTGGGTTAAATTAGCGGTAACTCGTGCTAGAGCATCACAAACTCCTGCTGTTTTCTGGTTAGACGAAAATAGAGCACACGATGCGGAATTAATCAAAAAAGTAAATACATATTTAAAAGATCACGATACAGAAGGTTTAGAACTTCATATTTTATCTCCAATTAAAGCAACACAATTTACTTTAAAACGCGTAAAAGCTGGAGAAGATACAATCTCTGTTTCAGGAAATGTATTACGTGATTACTTAACAGATTTATTTCCTATTTTAGAATTAGGTACATCTGCAAAAATGTTGTCTATCGTACCATTAATGAATGGTGGAGGTTTATTTGAAACTGGTGCAGGAGGATCTGCTCCAAAACACGTACAACAATTTATTGAAGAAAATCACTTACGTTGGGATAGTTTAGGAGAATTTTTAGCTCTTGCAGTCTCTTTAGAGCATTTTAGCCAAGTTAATAATAATCCAAAAGCTAAAGTTTTAGGTGATGCACTAGATGATGCGACCGAGAAATTATTAGAAAACAAAAAAGGGCCTTCTAGAAAATCTGGTGAGATTGATAACAGAGGAAGCCACTTTTACTTAGCAATGTATTGGGCAGAAGCATTAGCAAACCAAGATAAAGATGCTACTTTAAAAGCACAATTTGCTCCAGTTGCTTTAGCCTTTAAGGCAGAAGAAAAAGTAATAGTATCAGCATTAAGCGATATTCAAGGTGTTGCTGTAGATATTGAAGGTTACTATTCGCCAAACGAAGAATTAACAGCTAAAGCAATGCGACCAATTCAATTATTTAATGACTTGCTTAAAAGCATCTAAATCACAACTTTAATTATATAAAAAAAGCTTCCAAATGGAAGCTTTTTTTATTTTAACTAAAATTCGCATTCAAAATGTTACCTATATAACTTCCAAACTTCAAAACTTCAAAATACTACAAACTATATTTAAATAAAGTTTAACACCTTAAAACAGAATATATAAAGTTACTTTTAGTTATTTTTACTACTCAAAATCAACCAATGAATTATATAAAAAATGGTATATTATTCTTGCTTTTAATTAGTAGCACACTAATTTTTGCTCAAGAAAAATTTACGCTAAGTGGTAAAATAATAGAAAGTGCCAGTAACGAAACATTAATAAGTGTTAATGTAATAGTACCTGAATTAAATACTGGAGCAGTCACAAATGAATATGGCTTCTACTCCATCACACTCCCAAAAGGCACATACAAAGTTGTTGTATCCTATTTAGGTTTTTCTGATATATCAGAAACGATAATATTAGATAAAAATATTACCAAAAATTTTAGCTTAGAAGAGTCTTTTGAAAACTTAGACGAAGTTATTATTACTGAAAACATAGAAAAGCTTAATATTAAAAAACCTCAAATGAGTGTTAACGCACTTAGTTCTGCTACCATTAAAGATATTCCGGTTGTTTTTGGAGAAGCAGACGTAATTAAAGCAATAACACTTCTACCAGGTGTTACTAATGCAGGAGAAGGATCTTCTGGTTTTAATGTACGTGGTGGAGCAGCAGATCAAAATCTTATTTTATTGGACGAGGCTACAGTATTTAACTCATCACACTTATTTGGTTTCTTTTCTGTTTTTAATCCGGATGCCATCAAAGATATAAAATTATATAAAGGTGGAATTCCTGCACGTTATGGAGGACGCGTATCTTCAGTATTAGATATTTATCAAAAAGAAGGAAACAGTAAAACGTTTAAAATGAATGGAGGAATAGGAATTGTATCTAGCAGAATACTTGCTGAAGGTCCTATAAAAAAAGACAAAGGTTCATTTCTATTTGGTGGTCGTAGTAGTTATGCGCATTTATTTTTACCACTGTTTGATATAGATAACAAAGCATATTTTTACGATTTAAACACAAAATTAAGTTACGATTTAAACGACAATAACAGTATTTATCTTTCTGGTTATTTTGGACGAGATGTCTTTAGTATTACAGATAGTTTTGAAAACATTTATGGTAACACAGTAGTAAATTTTAGATGGAATCATTTATTCTCGGACAAGTTATTCTCAAACATGTCACTAATATATTCCGATTACTACTATGGTTTAAAACTAAATTTTGTCGAGTTTGATTGGAATTCAGGAATTCAAAACTTCAATTTTAAATACGATTTTAAACATTACGTTACTGATGGCTTTAAACTTCAATATGGTTTAAATAGTATCTACTATAAATTTAATCCAGGAGATATAAAACCATCTACACCAACTTCTGGAATAAATCCATTTAAATTAACAGATAAATATGCTTTTGAAAATGCAATTTATGTTGATGCCGAACATAAACTATCAGATAAGTTAAACTTAAGCTATGGTTTACGTTTAAGCTCTTTTTTACGATTAGGCCAAAATCAGTTAAATACGTATCAAAATGATCAAGCAATAGTATTTAATAATGATTTTCAAATCTATCAAAAAGCAACTCCTACAGGATCAGAAAGTTTTAGTAAAAGTGACGTTATAAAAAGTTTTGCAAACCTAGAGCCTAGAGCATCATTGGCTTACCAACTAAACGAAAATTCTTCTGTAAAAGCAAGCTATAATCGGATGTCACAATATTTACATTTATTATCTAATACATCCTCACCAACACCTTTAGATATTTGGACACCCAGTGGTAAATATGTAAAACCACAATTATTAGATCAAGTTGCTGTAGGCTATTTTAGAAGCTTTAATGACGATAGCTATAGTTTAGAAGTAGAAACATATTATAAAAAAATTGAAAACAGAATTGACTATATAGATGGTGCAGATTTAATTGCAAACGATGCTATAGAACAAATAATATTAAATGGAGAAGCCAGAGCTTATGGACTAGAGGTGCTTTTAAGAAAAAATGAAGGACGTTTTAAAGGTTGGTTAGCTTATACACTATCAAAATCAGAGCAAAAAACACCAGGTCGCACACCAACCGAAACAGGAATAAACAATGGTAATTGGTATAGCACAGCTTATGACAAAACACATGATATATCTCTAACCACTAGCTATGACTGGAATAAAAAATGGAAATTAAATGCTAATTTTCTATTTCAAACAGGACAACCTACAACATATCCAAATGGTCAATATTCTTATAACGGTATAAATATACCAAGCTATAGCAGTCGTAATTCAGACAGATTGCCAGCATACCATCGCTTAGATTTATCCGCAAATTACACACCAAAACCAGATAAGACATCAGGATGGCAAAGCTATTGGGTCTTTGGGCTTTACAATGTATATAATCGTCGTAATGCAGCATCAATAACATTTGGAGAAAACAGAATGACAGGTACCAATGAAGCAACCAGATTATCAATATTTGGACTAATACCTTCTATATCCTACAATTTTAAATTTTAATAAAAAATGAAAAACGCACTATATATATTAATCGTATGTCTATTTTTTAGTTGTGAAGATGTAATAGATTTAAAAGTACCAACATCAGACCCCAAATTAGTAATAGAGGCATCGTTAAATTGGTTTGAAGATTCAGATGGCTCAGAACAGCAAATAAAATTGACATTAACAGCTCCTTTTTTCGATAATCAAGTTCCTCCTGCTAATAACGCAACCGTATTTGTTGAAGACAGTAATAGTAATATTTTTACATTCTTGGAACAAGAAAATACAGGAATATACAAAACCAATTCATTCATTCCTGAACTAAACCAAGAATATACCCTAACAATTATATATGACGATCAAACATACATAGGTACAGAAGTATTGACAAGCGTAACTCCAATAGAATATATAGAACAAAATAACGAAGGTGGTTTTTCTGGCGAAGATATAGAACTTAAGGCCTTTTATACAGACCCTGCAAATATAGATAACTACTATTTTTTCGAATTCATATCAGACATACCACAAATTCCAGTGCTAGAAGTATATGACGATCAATTTACTGATGGTAATCAAATTTTCGCATTCTATTCCGAAGAAGATCTACAACAAACAGACATAGTTACCATAAATAATTATGGAGTATCCCAACAATTTTATCAATTTATGGATTTATTGCTTCAACAAACTTCTGATAATGGTGGCGGACCATTTCAAGCACAACCAGCAACCGTTAGAGGAAACTGTATAAACATTACAAATCCAGATAATTTTCCTTTAGGCTATTTCAGAGTTTCACAAGCGTATCAATTTACTTATATTGTACAATAATTTTTTGGCGTTACCACAAGGGTCGCGCTTTCGGCAGTCGCTCTCTGCGAGGAGCTCCAACAAATGCCTCAATCCCTAACGCAAACCAGTAGTACCATTTAGACTATGCAATTTACAAAAACAACAGAACAAGAATCCAATTACAATAATTTAGACAAAATGTCTATAAACAACCTATTAACAAACATAAATATAGAAGATCAAACTGTCCCAACAGCAGTCAAAAAAGCGATTCCTCAAATACAAGCTTTAGTAGAACAAATCGTAATAAAAATGGAAAAAGGTGGCAGACTGTTTTATATTGGAGCAGGAACAAGTGGACGCCTAGGAGTTGTAGATGCATCAGAATGTCCTCCAACATTTGGAGTATCCTATGACGTAGTAATAGGTATTATCGCTGGTGGAGATAAAGCAATAAGAGAAGCAGTTGAGTTTGCAGAGGACTCTACAACCCAAGGATGGAAAGACCTAACAAAATATAATGTAACAGATAAAGATGTCGTAATTGGTATTGCAGCATCAGGTACAACACCATATGTAATATCAGCGCTTAATACATGTAATTTAGAAGGTATTACAACTGGATGTATAACATCAAATAAGCAATGTCCTTTAAGCTTAGCATCACAATTTCCAATTGAAGTAGTCGTAGGACCAGAATTTATAACGGGTAGTTCACGTATGAAAGCAGGTACAGCACAAAAACTAGTACTCAACATGATATCCACAACTACTATGATAAAACTTGGTAAGATAAAAGGAAACAAAATGGTAGACATGCAACTTAGTAATGACAAACTAGTGGATAGAGGTACAAAAATGATAATGTCCGAATTAAACATAAGCTATCCTGAAGCTGAAAGTTTATTACAAAAACATAAAAGTGTTAGAAACGCAATAAATAATTATAACAATGGAAACTAAATCAACAGACAAAGATGTACTTGTAAAAGGAGTAAAACAAATGGCTATTGCAATGTTATTAATGTTTATTGGTCCAACCTTACTATATCTAGTATTAAGTAATAAGGATAAAGACTTCTATATTCCATTATTAATAATAGCTATATCAATATGTGCATTAGCTGTATTTATAGCATTTAAAGGAATAAATACAATCCTAGATAGCATTTTCAAAAGCAATAAAACTAAAAAACATTAAAATTAAATCATATAAAAAACTCCATTAAACAGAAAGCATAATTTACGTATTATACAAATCAAAAATATATTAAAGCCTCTAATTTTATTAAAGGCTTTTTATTTAAACATAATACTAACTTTACTTCACAATCAAACAATTTAAAAAAAATACAAGAAACTGTTTTTAGCTATATCATAAAGTCAACCATCATAAAACAGTTATAAAATAAATAATCAAGTATTCTATTACATGATAAACTCCAATCCTAATCCTTTTAATATTAATTCTCCTAATAAAAGTCAGACATTATATCCTTATCCTTTTA
>TARA_R110000751_G_scaffold1948_5_pt1 | contig 23853 bp, 26 predicted proteins | sample TARA_R110000751 | Tara Oceans TARA_R110000751 (sample SAMEA4398001) | marine metagenome | biome: Polar Biome; feature: [MES] marine water layer (ENVO:01000295) within the mesopelagic zone...; material: water (ENVO:00002006), including particulate matter (ENVO:01000060) such as...... | reverse complement strand
TACCCGGTTGCCGAAATCGAGGCCGCCATCAACGAAAATATCGCCATCGGACGATCCGGCGGCCGCTTCCGTATGCTGATGGCCACGATCTGCCTCGAGCATTTCACCGCGATGATGGCAGACCTGATGATAGACCTGGATGTGGACGGGGTGCCCCTCTTCAGCAAGACAGATCCCGCGCTGGAACGCCTGTGGCGCTGGCACGCCATGGAAGAGACCGAGCACAAGGCCGTCGCCTATGATGTCTTCCTGGAGGCCACAAGCGACTTGCCGGCGATCAAGCGTTATTTCCGCCGCTCCCTGTCCATGCTCATCATCACCCGGCATTTCACGGAAAACATCACCCAGTACGCAGCAAAACTGCTGGTTGCCGATGGCTACGATCCGAAAGACGCGACGCGCGCCGTCAAGGCCTTCCTCTGGAAAAAGCCCGCGCTCTTTGGCAAGGGCTGGAAAGTCTGGCTCTCCTGGTTCAAGCCCGGCTTCCATCCATGGGATCATGACAACCGCGACGTCATGGCCAAATGGAAAGAAGACTTCACCCTCGTCGCCGCGGAATAATCCCGCGCCCGCAGGGTGGGTTGAGCGAAGCGATGTCCGCCATCTGACCCGGCCCGGAGGACGGCCCCCTAATACGTCCGCTTCGGCGCCACACGCGACTCCGCGCGGTTGGCATAGAAAGCGTCGATCAGGGCAATCATCGGGCTGTCCGTGTCGCCCCAGCCAATGCCGTCGCTCCACAGGATGGCGTCGCACAGGTCGGCGACAAATGTCTTCACCCGCACATCGTCGGGCGCCGCCCTGTCATAGTCCTCGCCCCTGATCCGGAAGGCATGCGCGTTGGTCTGGTGGAAGGCGTCGAGGATGCAGGCCTGCTCGGCGGGGCTCGCCATCGCCGTCCAGTCGGGCAGCGGGCCGCCATGTTCGGTCTCCCCCTCACAGATCGCGAACGCAATCCCGGTCGTCACGCCCGCGCAGGAGTCCGGCGACGGCAGCACGGTCTCCATCAGCATTGCGGCGTCTTCCCGCTGCCGCGCCTCCTCGGCCTGCATTTCCAGGATCGTCTCGTTCAGCAATGCCACATCCGACTTCGTATTGACGCTCTTCATCCCGAACCAGACGATCGCCGCAACCGCAAGGCCTCCAAGACCGAGTATAACCGGCAATATCTTTTTCATGGCTTCCCCCTGATTCCCATGTCAGCACCAGACGGTGCCACAGCTTCCCCATTCAGCAAAACGGTCGTCCGCGCATGCGATCTCTCCCCCACGTCCTGCTATCCCCACTGCCCGCGCCAACGACGTATCCCCAGCCCTCCGTCGCCGGTCCAGAATTGCCGCGCCATGTTCATAGGCCGCGTGCATATTTATGCCTTGGTGCATCCGCTGTTCTGAACCTGAAAAAAACGCACACCGCAAAACGAAAAAAAAGACGGGCACCTGTCAGATGCCCGCCCTTATTCGTTTTCCGTGTCGATCAATCAGCCGCACACGCGGTTTGCGATCTACGTTCCGCAGGCTGCTTGCGACAGGCTGCACTGCACGCCGGCTGCCATCTCTGACGACACGTCCGCCGGCAAGGCCTCGCCCGCATTGAAGCTCCGGTTGCGCTGCGACTGGGAAATATTCTTGGGCAGCGGGCCCCAGTCAACCAGCTTCAGGCCATCATAGCTGGCCGTGTATTTCGTCGCGGCGGCCGTGAAGGTCACGGTCTTCAGGAGCAGCGTGTTTGCGGGCACCGTGAACTTCTCTGTCACGACATTCACGTTCGTCACGGAAGAATCCGCACCGGAGGCAGATTCGTTTGTAGCACTGCCGGAACCCGTCGCCGTGAGTTCCGACTTCATCCCGAAAAGCTTTTTCTTGAACGTGACCGCGACCTCGTAAGAGTTCGACCGGCTCTGGGAAGAGGAATTCCACGCATTGCTGGTCAGCGAGTAGGTATCCGAAATCTCCAGTTCCGTCGGCGATGCATTGCCCCGGTTGTCGAATACGTAAGTGCGCTCGCCGACGACGGTTCGCACTTCCACGGGATTGTCCGTAACGAAGCCAGCCGGATAGAAACGGTCAACCAGGCGGTCGTTTATGTCGTCCCCTATCCAGCCGGGTTCATTGACCAGCACAGCGCCGGCTTCGGCATTGTCGACGAACCGGGTGGCCTTCACGCTCAAATATTTCCAGTCATCGGCAGGCGAGACGCCTTTCCCGACCCTGAGGTCCATGTACAGGAGTTTTCCGACATCACCGATGCCGCTCTCGGCTGCATTGAACTTGAAATTGTTGCTCTGGCCACGTGCGAAGCCCTGGCCGAGCCTTCTCCATTTCGTGGAGCCCTCTGGCCCCGTCAGCCGGACCCAGAGCGCTTCACCGGTCTCGGCTTCTGCCTGCGTGGCCGTATTGATCAGGACTTCATACCTGACCGTTTGTGCTGCCGCCGTTCCGGCAAACAGCAGCGCAGACGCCGCCAGGCCTGTGGCAGTTGCTGCAAGACGCAAATACCGTCCCCTCTGCCGCCCACTCTCGTGTGCGCCAGGTGTTTGATTTTTATGGCTCATTTCGCGTCCCTTTTGTTTTTTACGGATGGAATCAGGCGCGTCCACACCCTTGTCCACAGGTTCCATCCGAAGTGATTTAGGGCACGTGCCTCTTGGCGGGTCAAGCGTTTGGCGCACCGCCGTGCCGCCCGTTATCCTCCGCAGAACCCCCCGCATCCTGCAGACGCCACTGCTCGCACCAGAAACGTATCCCACACCCTCCGTTCCCGGCCTATAATGGTCGCGTCATGCTCACACGCCGCGCGCATCTCTATGCCTTCGTGCATCCGCTCTTCTGGCCCTGGTTGTGGTTCCAGCTCTGGCGGCTGGAGGCGTGGCAGCGCAAGGCGAAGCGCGACGTCCTGTTCAGGATCGACCGGTTCGGCAATCTTTCCATCAATGCGATTGGCGACGGCCCGCGCGACCCGCGACGCTATCACTATGACGCGCCGCCCGTGCCCGCATGGGCCGCGCCAGGCCTTGCGTCCGACATGCCGGAGGACGTCGCGCAGGCGGCCCTGCCCGCCGCGCCCCCTTGCCACACCCTGCATTCGGACCGTGCGCCCCTGATCGCGCCCGCCTGGCTGGACACGTCCTAGGCCCGCAGCCCCACGCCGAATCCAGCCCCTCGCAACCGGATGGCCCTGCCATGCCGGCCATTGGTGCTGGCCCGCGTGCCTAGAAGTTCACGCGATTGGAGACCGCGCCGTCCACGATCAGGTTCGCGCCGGTCGTGTAGGAGGAGAGCGGGCTCGCCAGGAAGACGGCGGCATTGGCAATTTCCTGCGGCGTGGCGCACCGGCCCATCGGGTTGCGGGCATTCGCCTGTTCGAAGAATTCCGGCATGTTTGTCTTCACCGTGTGCCAGATGCCGCCCTCGAAATAGACCATGCCCGGCGACACCGTGTTCACGCGGATGCCGGTAGCGGCATGCTGCCGGGCGAGGCCCTTGGCCATGTGGATCAGCGCTGCCTTGATCGGGCCATAGGATTCGCCCCGGTCGGACTGCGCCGCAGAAATCGACGAGATGATCACGAAGGCCGCATCCCCATTGGCTTCCGCCGCCTTGGCCAGCAGGGGCTGGGCCGCCTCGAACGCGTTGACTGCGCCCAGGACATCCAGCTCGAAATTCTGCTTCCATGCGGCTTCATCATTGCCCTGCGCCATGGCGCCGGCATTGGAGATCAGGATGTCCAGCCCGCCCAGCGTCTTGGCCGCGTCCACAATGAAGCGCTTCAGCACCGCGCCATCGGTAATGTCCACCGCCGTGCCCGTGGCTTTCACGCCCATCGCTTCCAGCTCCTTGACCGCTTCGGCCACCTGGTCCGCATTGCGGGCGCACACGGCGACATTCGCACCCTCGCCCGCCAGCGTGTCCGCAATCGCCCGGCCAATCCCGCGCGTACCGCCCAGGATGATGGCATTCCTGCCCTTCAGGTGCATGTCCAAAACCGTGTCCTCCAAGAGTGTTTTTTGACTGTCCGGGCAACCCTAGCCCGCCCGTGCCCACGCGGCTAGGGCGCCTGCTTGTGCTGGCGGCGCTGCCCATTTCGCCCTATGACAGACGGCCATGGCCCAGCTCCTGATCATCTATCATTCCCGCACCGGCGGCACCCGCCAGATGGCAGAGGCCGCCGCAAGCGCCGCCCGCGCCGAATGCGATACGGTGCTGATGCGCGCCGGCGACGCCCGGCCCGACCACGTCCTCGCCGCCAATGGCTACCTGTTCGCCGCGCCGGAAAACCTCGCCGCCTTGTCCGGCGAGATGAAGGAATTCTTCGACCGCTGCTACTATCCCGTGCTCGGCCGTATCGAGGGTCGCCCCTATGCCCAGATGGTCTGCGCCGGATCGGATGGCGAGAACGCGGCCCGCCAGACCGCCCGCATCGCCACCGGCTGGCGGCTGAAGGAAGTCCAGCCGCCGCTGATCGTCTGCACCCATGCGCAAACGCAAGAAGCCATCCTCGCGGAAAAGACGATCGCACCGGACGACCTCGCAAAATGCGCCGATCTCGGCCAGGCCCTCGCCGCCGGCCTCGCGCTCGGCGTGTTCTGAAACGGCCCCATCAAGGAGAGACCTCGCGATGACTCAACCAACCCCCGCCTGGCTCGCCAAGGATTGCCTCGATGTCGGCGTGTTCACCAACCGGCTCGATGAGATGCTCGCCTTCTGGCAGCAGGATATCGGCCTGCCCTTCGACCATATGCTGCCGCTCGGCGGCGGCCTGCGCCAGCACCGCCACGACCATCAGGGCAGCGTCTTCAAGCTGAACCATGCCCGCGACCCGCTGCCGCCCCGCACCGAGGGCGGCTACCTCCGCCTCCTCATCGCCCGCGACGGCGTCACCGCGCCAACCGAGCGGATCGATCCGGATGGCAACCGCGTCCTGCTGGTGCCGCCCGGCCATGACGGCATCACGCAATGGGCCATTGAGGTCGCCACACCCAGCCGCGAGGCCTTCCTCGCCTTCTACCATGACGCGCTTGGCCTGCCGGTGTCCGGCGCCCATCCCTGCGCCGTCGCCTGCGGACGCAGCCTCATCCTCGGGCACATCGACCCCGCCCTTGCCGCACGCACCGACAGCGCCGACATGCGCCGCATCGGCTATCGCTACACGACCGTTCAGGTCGACAAGGTCGACCGCGTCCATTCAGGTGTACTCACGGCTGGCGGCACCGAAGGCCAGCCGCCCACGACACTGGGCAAGACGGCGCGTATCTCCTTCGTCCGCGATGGCTGCGGCAACTGGATGGAACTCTCCCAGCGCGCCTCGATCACCGGGTCGCTCGACCCGTGAGCCGCGCCTAAAGCGCCTTGCGCATGTGGATGACCGTCTTCACCTGCCCGTTGGCGGCAACTGTTTCCTCGCGGTGATACGGCTCATAGCCCCGCGCCAGGTAAAGCGGATATCCCGGCACGGTTGAGCCAAGCTCGATCGCCCGGAACCCCGCCGCACGCGCGGCGCCCTCGCCGAGGTCCAGCAGCAGCGAGCCGATGCCCTGCCGCGTCCAGTCCGGGTGCGTGTACATCGCCCGGATACGCGCGGCATGCACCGCCGGGTCGGCCAGCGAGTCGTCGCGTCCCGCCGTCTGGTCGCCGCCATACAATGTACGCCGCTTGCCCCAGCCGCCGCAGGCGACCATCGCGGTCGCGCCGCCGACCTCGGTCTCAATCACGAAATAGGTGCCATCCGCGATCAGCGAGCGGTCGAGCCCCATTGTCTCCTGCGCGGCGACAATCTCCTCGGGCGTCAGGAACGCCTTCATGTTCTCGGCAATCGAGGTCCGCATCAGGGCCACGATTGCCGGAATGTCCGCGTCCGTCGCCAGCCGGTGTGTGAATGTCGCTTCGGTCATCACCGCGCCGATACCAGAGCCGAATTTCGCCAGCAACGCATTTTGGGTGCGCATCGCCCGTCCGGTTTTCCAGGAGCGGGATTTGCCTCAGCCGAGTGCGATGCCGCCGCTATTCAGGGCGCTTCCTGCCCGTCACCATGGCCCGGACGAGGTTTTCCTTGTGTGCGAGGCTCGAGAAGACCACGCCGCTGACATGCAAGGCCACCAGGGCAAGCGTGAGATAGACGAAGAAGCTGTGAAGGCCTTCCCACATATCTTCCCCACCTTCGCCGCCGCCTTCGTGCTCACCGCCCTCCGCCTCGTCATCATCGTATTCCCGCGCGCCCGCATAGGCCGGTTCAGCCTGTTGCGGGGCGGCCGTGATAATGCCCGCCAGCGGGCCTTTGTTGTCCTCGACCGCATAGAGCGCCATGCCGGTCCCGGCCGTGCCGGCAAGGCTGATAAGAAGCGCGACGATCATGGCCCCGCCAGCCGGATTGTGTCCGATATGGCGCTTTCCCCGCCCTTTCACCAGGTCGGAAAGATAGGCGAACACGACTGCGGGCGAGCGGACAAAACTGGAAAAGCGCGCATGTTTCGGCCCGATGACCCCCCAGACAATCCGGATCGCAACCGTCGCCGCAACGGCATACCCTGCCCATAAGTGCTGCTGGAAAAACTCGTCGCCGGTAAAATAGGCCGTGAAGAACCCAACCACGAGCACCCAATGGCCGATCCGCACAATCGGATCCCAGACGCGTATCTTCTTCTTTGCCGCAGTGTCGGTCATGCCACATTCCCTGTTTCAAACTTCCCGGTAAGGTCAGGAAAGTTGCCTCGCGGCGCAATTCGTCATGTGACGGGATCAGGCGCTGCAGGCGAGGCAGGAGGCCTTGTATGTCGAATGACGTAAGGGATCGGTGGCGTCTCATTGGGCCTGCGGCACTTTTTGTCCTCATTGCCCTGCTGATCGCGACAGACCTCCTCATGGATCGTGGAGAAGGTGCCGGCTTCCTTCACATCGCCGTGGAAAGCTTTGCCCTGTTCACGGCCGCCTCGGGCGCGATCCTGCTGTTGCGCCGCTTCAGCCGGGCACGATCAGACCTGACCGTAGCGCGCAGCGAGGCAAATCAATGGCGGGAGGCCAACAGGGAACTTGTGACAGGTCTCGGCGAGGCCATCCAGAACCAGTTCGCTCTCTGGGAATTGTCGGCCGCCGAGGCCGAAATCGGTCTCTTCCTGCTCAAGGGGCTGAGCCACCAGGAAATCGCCGACCTGCGCCAGACCAGCGAGCGGACTGTCAGGGAGCAGGCGCGCGCCCTGTACCGCAAGTCTGGACTGTCTGGCCGATCCGCCCTGTCGGCTTTCTTCCTTGAAGACCTGCTGCCCGGCATGGGCCCGTCAACGGACGCTGAGAACGGCGACCGTCATGAATCCCAAATCTTGTAGTTTTTCCGCATGTAGGCCACGCCGTCCGTCACGATCTCGGCCAGCACGTCCATGTCCACCAGTTCCAGCCGGTTGAGATAGAGGCAGCTCTTGCCGATCCTGTGCGGGCCGAGCCGGGCGAGCGTCTCGCTCATGTCGCGATAGCCCGGCATGATGTAGAGCGTCATCGCCGCCTTGCGCGGGGCAAAGCCGGTGATCATGAAATCGCCCTCACGCCCGCCGTCATATTTGTAGTGATAGCGGCCAAAGCCGATCATGGACGGGCCCCACATCTGCCCCTTCAGGCCGGTGACGGTCTCGAACCAGGGCAGCAGGATTTCGGCCTCCCGCTTGCGGCGACCCTCATCAAGTGCGCAAATATAGGCTCTGGGCGTGACAGGCGTGGGTTTTGTCTTGTTGTCCGCCCTGGCCATATGTCGCCTGTCGCGTCAGGTTTCGCTGGTCTTGAAGTTCTTCTCGGTCGAAGCCATCCCGAGGCGCACCAGCTCTTCCAGCGCGTCGAGGTTAACGTCTTTCAGCGCCTTGATGAAGATGCACGACTTGCCCTTGTCGTGCTTGCCGAGAGTTTCCAGTGGTGCGGTGAAATCCTCAAAATCCGGCGACAGGTAGACGATGACATGCTTCTTCGCAGGCTCGAAGCCGGCGATCATGAACTCGCTGCTGCGTCCGCCATCCATCGTGTAGGCATAGCGGCCATAGCCGACCTTGTGGGTTCCCCAGATCGCAGCCGGCAGGTCCGTCACGCGGGCAAACAGCGCCAGGAGCTCTTCGGATTCCGCCTTGCGCTGCTTGTCATCCAGAGTGGAGATATAGCGTTCGACACGGGTTTTCGGGGCAGCAGAAATTGGCAAAACAACATTCATGGTCGGTGAAATAGTCCTTACAGGTGGAAGTTGGTGTCACCTTATCGCCACACGACCAAAAAGTCCAAAATATCCTGCACTTAGCCGATTTGTACGGCGGCCCCCAAGTCCAGCAACAGGATCAGGGCCACCGCGACGGCCAGCAAGAAGGCCGAAAGCCCCGCATTGATCCAGACGGCCCGCGTCGCATTCTTCTGCTCGATCCATTTCCGGGGCCTGATTTTACGTAAACGGAATACCAGCAGCGCCGAAAACACCAGGCTCGCCACGTTCAGCGCCAGCAACAGGCCCGCCCGCATGGCCAGGTCGAATTCGCCGCCGCCCACAAACAGGCCGATCGCCGCGCCGGGTGGCAGCAGCGCCGCTGCGACCATCACGCCGACCAGGGCCGACCCCTGTCCGCGCGTCAGTGACAGGGCCGCTGCGCTGCCTGCGGCCATGGCCAGCGCCAGTCCGTCGATCCGCACTTCAGCCCGCGACATCAACTCCTCGCTCTGAAGGTTCAGCGGCAGGAAGAATGAGATAACCAGCGCCGATGCCAGGGCCGTCCCGATGCCGACCGCCAGCGTCATGCCGCCCCGCCTCAACAGTGCAAAGTCGCCCAGCGCCGCCCCCATCGAAAATCCCAGGATCGGCCCCAGCAGCGGCGCAATCACCATCGCGCCGATCACGGCGGCAATCCCGTCCGAGTTCAGGCCGATCGCCGCCACGATGGTCGATAGCACGACCATGATCAGGAAATCGCGGTCCAGCCGCGCGCCGGTTTCGATGTCGGAGTATAATTCCTCGCGCGTCGCCTGCTGGCGGCGCGCCTTCTTGTCATCTTCCGGCTCGGGTAGTTTCGGCGCGGTCGCTTCGATGGGCAGCACCGCAATGCGCCAGTCTTCGCGCCCTTCCAGCGCCGACTGGATATTATCCATCAATGTCTGACCCGTGCCATCGCGCATGAACACCGAGATCAGGCAACGGTCCTGCTGCTCGGTTTCGATCACGACATAGTCGATCGGGTCGGCCGCCTTGATCGCACGGATCACCGTCTCGCAGGCTTCATCCTTGCTCAGATGGATATCGAGGCGCCGCACGGCCTCAAGTGTCCCGCTTCAGGCGGGCAATCAGGCTGCTCGTGTCCCAGCGCGCCCCGCCCATCGCCTGCACATCGGCATAATACTGGTCGACCGTCGCTGTCACCGGCAAGCTCGCGCCATTCTCGCGCGCCGCCTCCAGCGTGATCCGCAAATCCTTGCGCATCCAGTCGACGGCAAAGCCATGTTCGAAATGTCCTGCAACCATCGTCTCCCAGCGGTTCTCCATCTGCCAGCTCTGGGCCGCGCCGCCGCTGATCGCCTCGATCACCTTGGCCGCATCAAGCCCCGCCTTCTCGGCAAAGTGCAGTCCTTCGGCCAGGCCCTGCACGATGCCGGCAATGCAGATCTGGTTGACCGACTTGGCCAGCTGGCCTGCGCCGCTGTCGCCGATCAGTGTCATCTTCTTGCCGAAGGCCGCCATTACAGGCTCGGCGGCATCGAACGCCGACTGCTCGCCTCCGCACATGATCGTCAGCTTGCCATTCACCGCGCCAGCTTCGCCGCCCGAGATCGGCGCGTCGATGAAATGCGCGCCCTTGGCTTTGCAGCGCTCAAAAAGTTCCCGCGCCAGCCCCGCCGACGCGGTCGTATGGTCGACCACGATCATGCCGGCGCCAAGGCTCGGTTCCAGCGCATCGAACACGATCCGCACATCCGGATCGTCGCCAAGGCAGAGGAAAACGAATTCCGCGCCGAAGGCTGCCGTCGCCGGGTCCTTGGCCACCTCGCCCTTGTGCTTCTTCTCCCAGGCCTTGGTCTTGGCCTCTGTCCGGTTCCACACGCTGACCTGGTGACCGGCCCGGGCCAGGTGCCCCGCCATGTGAAATCCCATCACGCCAAGTCCAAGGAATGCCGTCCGCGCCATCTGTCTTTCTCCTGCTATGCCTTGGCGAAGTAGATCAAATTTCATCGAAATCCTACCCTTCGCTTCGACGTGGCCTTCACCATAGCCTGCTATGACTGGCGCATCAGATCAGAAGGATCGGTATCGAGCGCATGGCAACTGCCACTCACTCTCGGCGATATGCGGGCAGAATGCCCGCCGCGCCCGCCCGCAAAGCGGGCACCTGGAAGATGGCCTATGCCGACTTCCTCACCGCGCTCATGGCATTTTTCCTGTTGATGTGGATCCTCAGCGGCGTCTCCCCCGAGGGCCGCGACGAGATCGCCAGCTATTTCAACAGCAATGCCAGCCCCACGGCCCAGGCCTCGGCCGTCCAGCCTGACTCGGCTGCCGGACGCCTGTTTACCGCTCTCAGCCAGCAATCAGGCCTGATCGAGGCAGGCGACAGTGTCGTCCTCGCCCGGGAAGCCGATGGCGTGCGCATCGATCTTGTCGATTCGGCTCGTCACCCGCTGTTTGATTCGGGTAGCGGTGCCTTCACGGAACAGGGTATCGCCCTCGCCGAAGCGGCTGGCCGCGTCCTGGCGCAATTTTCCGAGCCTGTTTCGATCGAAGGCCATACCGACGCGTTCAGTGCGACCGGCACCGCCTATTCCAACTGGGAACTCTCGTCTGACCGGGCCAACGAGGCGCGTCGCGCCCTGATCACGGCCGGTCTGGAGCCAGCTCGCATCCGCGCTGTCACCGGTCTCGCCGACACGCGCCCCCTTGATGCGGGCCAGCCGCACTTGTCAGCCAACCGGCGGGTCAGCATATTGGTTCACACACACGACTGATAACCTGTAGAGGGTCAGGACGCGCTGATGAACCGGAGCCAAGATGATCGCTGATTTCCTGGCCCACTGGCCCATGTGGGCAAGCCTGGCGGTTGTTTGTGCTGCAATTGGTTTCTACATGTCGGACCGCTGGCCGATGGAGCTCGTCTCTGTCGGCGTTATTGCGTCCTTGCTCCTGCTGTTCACGATACCCGGCGCCTATGGCACCGACGGCACGCCGATCAGCGCAGCCGAACTCCTGTCAGGTTTCGGCAATCCAGCCCTGATCACCATCATGGCGCTGCTGGTCGTCGGACAGGGCCTGTTCCAGACCGGCGCCCTCGAAGGGCCGACCAAGGTGCTCGTCGGTGGCTATGAGAAGCGCCCGGTGACAACGCTTGTGCTGGCCTTTTTCGCGGTCTTCGTCACCAGCGCCTTCGTCAACAATACGCCCATCGTCATCATGTTCCTGCCGGTCATGAGCGCCATCGCCAAACGCATGAATGCCTCGCAGTCCAAGCTGATGATGCCGCTCAGTTACGCCTCCATTTTTGCCGGCATGACCACGCTGATCGGCACCTCGACCAACCTGCTCGCGGCTGAGGCGTTCGAGCGGATTGACGGGCGCACGCTGGGTTTCTTCGACCAGACCCCGATGGGCCTGATCCTGGCCGGGGCAGGCTTCGTCTACCTCGCGATTTTCTCAAAATTCCTGCTGCCCAACCGGCGCGGCCTCAGCGATGAACTTTCTCAGCCCTCCGGCAAGCAGTTCGTCGCCCAGATCGAAGTCACGTTCGGCCACTTCCTGAAGGGCAAGAAGCCAGTCGCCGGCATGTTCGCCGACCTGCCGGACATGACTGTCCGCATGATCCAGCGCGGCGAGCGGGCCTTCCTGCCGCCCTATGAGGATATTACCCTCCAGCCCGGCGACCTCGTCATCGTCGCGGCCACCCGCGCCGCCCTGCAGAACGTCCTCGCCCGCCAGCCGGACTTCCTACAGCAGGTCTGGGAGTCCGCAGGCGGCGACCTTGAAGAAAACAGCCGTCCCGGCGCCCTCGCCCTGACGGAGGCGGTTATCGCGCCCGGCTCGCGCATGGTCGGACGCACGGTCGAAATGCTGGGCTTTCGCCGGCTCACCCGCGCCGTCACACTCGGCATCCAGCGCCGCAGCCGGATGATCCGCACAAAGCTCGGCGAAATCCGCCTCGAATCCGGCGACACGCTGCTCCTTTGCGGCCCGGTCGATGCCTTTGTCGACCTGCGCGCCAGCCGCGACATCATCCTGCTGGAATGGTCCCAGACTGAGATCCCGCTCACCACGCGGGCCGTCGCGTCACGCGTGATTGCCCTCGCCATGGTCGGCCTCGCCGCAACCGGCGTCCTGTCCATCCTTCACGCCTCGGTCCTGGCGGCCGTCTCCATGCTCGTGGCCGGCTGCGTCAACACCCGCCAGGCCAGCCGGTCGCTCGACCTGCGCATCTTCCTCGTCATCGGCGCGGCCCTTGCCATGGGCATGGCGCTTGAAAAAACGGGGGCTGCGGCCGCGATTGCCCACGCCGTCGTGAACTATGCAGCGCCGTTTGGCACACTGGCGGTCCTGTCGGCGATCTTCCTCTGCGTCGCCATCCTGACCAACCTGTTGACCAATGCCGCCACCGCGATCCTGTTCTCGCCCATCGCCCTGTCAGCGGCGGCCGAACTCGGCGTGCATGACCCGCTGCCCTTCCTCCTGGCGGTGATTTACGGCGCCAATTGCAGCTTCGCGACCCCCTTCGCCTATCAGACCAACATGCTGGTAATGGGCCCCGGACACTATAAATTCGGCGATTTCATGAAATTCGGCGCACCGCTCGTTTTAGTCCTTTGGTGTGTCTTTACCGTCTTCGCCTCTTGGCGGTTTGATCTGTAAGTGTATCGTTGCGACTTATGAAGTTCACGGATTCCCAGATTCTGCCTGCAGGGCTCGAGCGGTCGCTACGTTTTTACGTCACGAACCCCAGCCCCTGCCCCTACCTGCCGGGCATGCGCGAACGCAAGGCGTTCACCAACCTGGCCGTCTCTGACGCCGATTCCATCCATAATTCGCTCAGCCAGGCCGGTTTCCGCCGCAGCCAGACCATCGCCTACCGCCCCGCCTGTCCGCGGTGCAATGCCTGCCGCAGCGTGCGCGTGCCGACCCGTGAATTCGTCCAGTCGCGCAATGACCGCCGCACACTGGCCCGCAATGCCACGCTCGTCCGCACCCCGGTCGAAGCGGCCGCCACGCGCGAACAGTTCCGCCTGCTCAAGACCTACGTCCAGACACGCCACGACAAGGGCGGCATGTCCGAGATGACCTATCGCGACTATATGACGATGGTCGGCGGCAGCCCGGTCCAGAGCCTGATCTTTGAATATCGCGACGGCGACGCGGACGGCGCGCCCCTGTTGGCTGTGTCGATCACCGACGTCCTGCGTGACGGCTTTTCGATGGTCTACACATTCTTCGACCCGGAACAGGAATCGCGCGGCCTCGGCCATTACATGATCCTCGACCATATTCGTCATGCCCAGGACCTCGGCCTGCCGCATGTCTATCTCGGCTACTGGGTCAAAGGCAGCCCGAAGATGGACTATAAGCGCCGCTACAAGCCTCTCGAAGTGCTGGACGGAGAGCAGTGGCGGACGCTAAGAGACGACGAATAGACCCTGAAATCATTACAGGGCGAGTCGCTGGGGAGGACATGTCATGATCAACCGACGCAATATGGTCGGCGCAGGCCTTCTCGGTGTTGCCGGAGCCGCCGCCGCGTTCGCCAATCCGGAAGACGCAAAGATCCTCGCTCCAGCGAAGATCAATCGCAGCCGTCGCAAGTTCAACATGGTCACCACCTGGCCCAAGGGCCTGCCAGGCCTCGGCCGCGCCGCCGAACGCGTGGCGGAACGCGTCTACGCCATGTCCGACGGGCTGATGGAGATCAAGGTCTTCGCCGCCGGCGAACTGGTGCCCGCCTTCGAGAGCTTCGACGCCGTCGCCAACGGCTCGGCCGACATGTATCACGGCGCCGAATATTACTGGACCGCCAAGTCCAGCGCCTTCCCCTTCTTCACCGCCGTGCCGTTCGGCATGACGGCGCAGGAAATCATGGGCTGGATCGATTTCGGCGGCGGGCAGGAACTCTGGGACGAACTCTCCGGCCAGTTCGGCGTCAAAGCCATTCAGGGCGCCAATACCGGCCACCAGATGGGCGGCTGGTTCCGCAAGGAAATCAACAGTCTCGACGATCTTGTCGGCCTCAAGATGCGGATCCCCGGCCAGGGCGGCGACGTGCTGCGCGCGCTTGGCGGCTCGGCCATCTCCCTGTCCGGCGGCGAGATTTACCAGGCCCTCCAGACAGGCTCCATCGACGCCACCGAATGGGTCGGCCCGTGGAACGACTATTCGCTCGGCTTCCACCGTGAGGCCCCCTATTATTACGGCCCCGGCTTCCATGAACCGGGTGCCAGCCTCGCCGTCGGCATGAATCTCAAGGTCTGGGAAGGCCTCACCCCCGGTGAGCAGGCGATCATCAAGGCCGCCTGCGAGTCCGTGAACCACACGTCGCTTGGCGAATTCACCTACCAGAACTCGGTCTATCTCGACCTGCTGGTGCGCGAGCACGGCACCAAGCTGCGCTCTTTCCCCCCGGAAGTGGTCAAGGCCATGGCCGAAGCCGCCGCCGACGTGCGCGCCGCCAGTGGCAGGGACGGTATCGAGAAACGCATCTATGAGAGTTTCGAGGCAAGCCTGAAGCTCATGCGCGGCTGGGCCTCTGTCTCCGACGGCGCCTATTATACCGCCCGCGAACTCGGCAAATAGGCTGGCGGGGAAGATGATTGATCCCGGTGTTTTCCTGCTGATCGGCGCCTGGCTGAAAGTCGTTGGCGTCCTGTGCCTGCCCTTCTTCCTCGTGCCGCTGGTCGCCATCGCCTTTCCGGGCCTGCTCGACGGCCTTGCCCGCCGCATGATCCGCGCGCTCGACGTGCTTTCCGGCGGCGCCCTCAACGCGGCGATCTTCAGCGCGCTCCTGCTGGTCGTGTCCCAGCTCGCTGTCGTCATCCTGCGCTATGCCTTCGGCCTGTCCTTCACCTGGCTCAGCGAGATCGTGATCTACGCCTTCGCCGCCATGTTCATGCTCGGCTCGGCGGCCGCCCTGCGCGACGACGCCCATGTCCGGGTCGACATCCTGCGCCCGCGTTTCGGCGAGACCGGCCGCAACTGGATCGAACTGGTCGGCACCTACCTCTTCCTGTTCCCGATCTGCTTCCGCCTGATCACGACAGGCGAGCAGGGCCTGACCCGCTCATGGTCGCTGCTCGAAGGCTCGCGCGAGTCCGACGGCCTGCCGATCCTCTTCCTGTTCAAAACGCTGGTGCCCGTCTTTGCCGTCCTGCTGATGGGCGCTGGTCTCTCTGTCGCCCTCAAGGCCGCGCTGCGCCTGAACGGCGCCCTGCCGCCGGCTGGCACGCCGATCGAAGGTGAAACCGGAGACCATGATGGAATTTGAGATCATCCTCGCCGTCGCCATGTTCGTCTGCGCGATCCTCAGCCTGCTGGCCGGTTATTCCGTCGCCCTCACGCTCGGCGGCGTCGCGCTCCTGTTCGCCCTGATCGGCATCGCCACCGGCACCTTTTCGGCCTCATTCCTGATCGCCTTCCCCAGCCGCATCCAGGGCGGCGCGATCATGCAGAGCCAGACGCTGGTCGCCGTGCCGCTGTTCGTGCTGATGGGCGTGATCCTCGAACGCTCCCGCGTCGCCGAAGACCTGCTCCACATTGCCAGCCGCCTGCTGGCGCGCGTGCGCGGCGGCCTTGGCTATGCCGTCGTCCTCGTCGGCGCGCTGCTCGCCGCTTCCACCGGCATTGTCGGCGCCACGGTCATCACGATGACGCTGATTGCCCTGCCGACCATGCTGCGCCAGGGCTATGACCCGAAACTCGCTACCGGCACGATCGCCGCCTCCGGCACGCTCGGCCAGATCATCCCGCCCTCCATCGTGCTGATCCTGCTCGCCGATGCCGTCTCCAACGCGGCCAGCCAGGCCAGCTTGAAAATCGGGGCCGGGTCCGGCGTCGTCTCGGTGGGTGACCTGTTTGCCGGTGCGCTGATCCCCGGCGTCCTGCTGGTCGTCTTCTACCTTCTCTACATCGCCGCGACTGCTTTCTTCCGGCCCGCCGCGTGCCCGCCTGTCAGCATCACCGAAGATACCGAACCGCTCACGGTCAAGGAGGTCGCCTTCGGCCTCGGTGCGCCGCTGCTCCTGATCATCGCCGTGCTCGGTGCCATCCTCGGCGGCGTCGCCCCGCCCACCGAAGCCGCCGCCATCGGCGCAGCCGGTGCGGTCCTGCTCGCCGGCCTGCGCCTCGCCGAAGAGGCCAAGAGCCGCCTCTCGCCGCTCATCCTTGCCGGCCTCATCAGCATCGGCGCCATCCTCCTGCTGCGCAACACGATGGACCTGCGCGCCGGCGTCGAAACCATCAGCACCGGCAACTCCGTCGGCATCGCCCTCACCCTGTTCGCCAGCCTCGTCTTTTTCGCGGGACTCGCTGCCGGCCTGCTCGTCCTGCGCAAGGTGCGCCAGCTCCTGCCGGCGCTCACCAGTGCCACGCACATTACCAGCATGGTGTTCCTCATCCTGATCGGCGCCTCGCTGTTCAGTCTCGTCTTCCGCGGCTATGGCGGCGATGAAATGGTGGCCGCCATTCTCCACCAGGCACCCGGCGGCAAATGGGGCGCGCTCGCCATGACCATGCTTGTCATGTTCCTTCTCGGCTTCTTCCTCGACTTCATCGAGATCGTCTTCGTCGTCGTCCCGCTTGTCGCTCCGCCGCTGATCGTGCTCGGGTTCGACCCCGTCTGGCTCGCCATCCTGATGGCCCTGAACCTCCAGACCAGTTTCCTGACGCCGCCCTTCGGCTTCGCCCTGTTCTACCTGCGCGGCGCAGCCCCCGACGAGATCAACACAATGGATATCTGGCGCGGCGCGGTGCCCTTTATCGGCCTGCAGGTCGCCATGATCATCCTCGTCGCGGCCATTCCAGCGCTCGCGACATGGCTGCCCAGCCTCGCCGCCAATTGAGCCAGGACGTCTCCCCCTTCCAGGCCATCGCCGTCAGCCGCCTCGCGCACGAATTGCAGGCGGCGGGACGGTCGGTCATCCATATGGAATTCGGCCAGCCCTCAACGGGCGCACCGAAGCGCGCTGTAGAGACCGCGCATAAAGTCCTCGACACGGAATCCATGGGCTATTGGGAAAGCCCTGCGCTCAAGGACCGTATCTGCCAGCATTATGCCGACACCTATGGCGTCACCGTGAAACCGCGCCGCCTTGCCATCACCTGCGGCGCCTCGCCCGCGCTGGTCCTCGCCCTCTCATCGGCCTTCGCGCCGGGCGATCAGGTCGCGCTCGCCCGCCCCGGCTATGTCGCCTATCGCAATACGATTCGGGCGCTGAACCTCGTCCCGCTCGAAATCGAATGTGGCGAGGAGTCCCGGTTCCAGCTCACAGCAGCGCAGGTCTCTGCGCTCGACCCGGCCCCTGCAGGCCTCATCATTGCCAGCCCCGCCAATCCGACCGGCACCATCCTGCCCGAGGCGGAACTGGCCGCCATTGTCGCCGTCTGCGCCGAGCGCGGCATCCGCATCATCTCCGACGAGATCTATCACGGCCTGTCCTACGGCCCGCGCACGGCCTCTGTGCTCGAACACACGGCCGACGCATTTGTCATCAATTCCTTCTCGAAATACTTCTCGATGGCGGGCTGGCGCCTCGGCTGGATCGTCTCGCCCGACGACATGGCCAGCCGCACCGCCGCCTATATCGGCAACATGTTTCTCACCGCGCCGTCCCTGTCGCAGCATGCCGGGCTTGTCGCGATGGACAGCCGCGAGGAACTGGAAGGCCACGTCCGGACTTACACGCACAATCGCGACCTGATGCTCGCCGCGCTGCCTGCCCTCGGCCTCGAGCGCATCGCGCCGCCCGACGGCGCCTTCTACATCTATGCCGACATTTCGCGCTTCACCGATGACAGCCTGGCATTCTGCATGCAGCTGCTGAAGGACACGGGCGTTGCCACCGCCCCCGGCGTCGATTTCGACCCCGTCAACGGCCACCGCTACATGCGCTTCTCGTTTGCCGTTTCGACGCCGGAGGTCGAAGACGCCCTCGCCCGCATCACGCCCTGGTTCAAGGCGCGGGGCTAGACTTAATCTCTATAACAACTCCGTATCCCCGGCGAACGCCGGGGTCTCTTGCGGCGGGCGCCTTGCTTTAATTGCCTGAGATCCCGGCGTTCGCCGGGACTACGGATGAGGTTACGGGGTCAACCTATTTACAATCGTAGTCCGCTTCCGCCCCGCCATCCGGCGTGCGTTCCAGCGACACGAAGGTGCAGCCCTCCGGCGCGGCTGCAATCGCCGCTTCCTCAAGCTCGGCATCCGATGGCGGGCCGGCGCTGGCCACGCTGAAGTCGCCACCCGTCTTGATCGTGAACTTCAGCTTGAAGCCTTGCCCGGCCATCGGCGCGGCAAGGAAGGCATAATTCTGGGTGCCGATTGTCTGCGGCACCAGCCCGTCCCAGCTCGACGCACTCCAGCTGCCGCCCGAACTTGCGCACGCGCCCAGCATCACTGCCGAAGCGATATAGGAAAGTCTCATCTTATGTCCTCCCGTTACCAGCCGAGGACAGCCTACCGCAAAACGGGCTTGCCTAGAACTTCACTTCAGGCGGTGAGCTCAGGGCCTCGCGGCCTTCCACGCCGACATCGAAGAACTCACGCGTCTCGAAGCTGAACATGCCGGCAATGACCGAGCCGGGGAACTGTTCGCGCGACGTGTTGTAGTCCTGAACGGCCGAGTTGTAGAAGCGCCGCGCCGCGGCCAGCTTGTCCTCGATGGTCGACAGCTCGTTCTGCAGCTGGATGAAGTTCTGGTTCGCCTTGAGGTCCGGATAGGCCTCGGCCAGCGCGAACAGCTTGCCCAGCGCGCCGGTCAGCATGCCTTCAGCCTGCGACATCTCGGCCGGCGTCGAGGCCGACTGCGCCGCATTTCGGGCCGCAATCACTTGCTGGAACGTCTCCTGTTCGTGCTTGGCATAGCCCTTCACGGTTTCGACGAGGTTCGGGATCAGGTTCTGGCGTTGCTTCAGCTGAACGTCCACGTCGGCAAAGGCCTGGTTGACCCGCTGGCGCTTCATCACCAGCCCGTTGTAGATCAGGATGACAAGGCCGACGATGGCGACGACCGCCGCGAGAATCACAAGAATGGGGCTCATGGGCCGTCCCTCCAGAAAAACCGATGGACTAGGCGTAACTGGCAAGCATCCCTGACGCAAGTCAGGTGTCGGCCCGCACGGTCTCAAGATCGGTTTTCATCCGGTCCAGCAGGTCCACTGCCCCGGCCGCATAGGCGCCGATCCAGCGATCGTGTATCTGCTTGATCGGCAAGGCATTGAGATAGTTCCAGCGCTGACGGCCCTGACGCCGCGCGATCACCAGGCCTGCTTCCTCCAGCACGCGCAGATGCTGCATCACCGTACACCGGTTCAGCGCATTGAAGCGCGCGCACAGCTCGCCCGTGGTCTGCGGATTGTCCTTCAGTGCATCCAGCAGGTCTCGCCGCACCGGCGCCGCGAGGGCCTTGAATACGAGATTGGTTTCTTCTGCGCTTGACATGTTATATTTTTATAACATGATCTGGCAAAAGCCAAGGAGAGATGTAATGGACCTGAAATTTGAAGTCAGCGGCCGCATCAGCCGGCCCGTATCCGACGTGTTCGAAGCCGTTGTGAACCCGGACAAGCTGTCAGGCTATTTCGCCACAGGCGGCGCGAAGGGGCGGCTCGAGACGGGAGCCACGGTCACATGGAACTTCCACGATTTCCCCGGCGCCTTCCCCGTCCATGTCGTCGAAGTGGAGAAGAACAAGCGCATCATCCTCAAATGGGCCGCCAACGATCCGGAGGCGCCCGCGCCCTACGAGACCACGGTCACGATGCGCTTCGAACCTACGGATGACGGGCGCACCATCGTCACCATCGCCGAGGAAGGCTGGCGCGAAACACCGGCGGGCCTCAAATCCTCTTACGGCAACTGCATGGGCTGGTCGCAGATGCTGTGCGCCATGAAGGCCTATGTCGAACACGGCATCAACCTGCGCGAAGGCATGTACAAGTAAGGCCAAATCCTGCGCGCCCGGTAGCGCGGCGGAGCAAATTGTGTAGCATCACCTCATGTCCGATGCCGCTGCTCTCGCCCGCCTGATTGCCGATGCCTCGCGCGTCGTCGTGTTCACCGGCGCGGGCATCTCGACCGAAAGCGGCATTCCCGACTTCCGCAGCCCCGGCGGCGTGTGGAGCAAGATGACACCGATCTATTTCCAGGATTTTGTTGCCTCGCGCGACAAGCGCCGTGAATCCTGGAGCCGCGTCTTCAACCGGTCCGCCGGCTGGGTCGGCGCCAGCCCGAATGCGGGGCATTTCGCCGTGGCAAAACTGGTCGCCGCCGGAAAGGTCACCAGCGTCATTACGCAGAATGTCGACAATTTGCATCAGGATTCCGGCGTGCCGGATGACAAGGTGATCGAAGTGCACGGCAACGCGACCTATGCCCGCTGCCTCACCTGCGGCAAGCGCTACGAGATCGACAGCCTGAAGCCACGCTGGGAAGCGGGCGAGGACCTGACCTGCGTCTTCTGCACCGGCCTTCTCAAGACCGCGACCATCTCGTTCGGGCAGGCCATGCCGGAAGACGAAATGGCCCGCGCCGCCGAAGAGGCCCTGCTCTGCGACCTCTGCCTCGTCCTCGGCTCATCGCTCGTCGTCTATCCGGCGGCCTCCATCCCGATCGAAGCCAAGCGGAACGGCGCCCGCCTCGCCATCGTCAACCGCGAGCCGACCGATCAGGATCCGTATGCAGACCTCGTGCTGAATACGGAGATCGGGCCATTGATGAGCGATGTGCTGGAACAGCTGGGCAGCTAACCTAGTCAGCCACGGGAGGCGCGCTCATCCTGTAGCCCCTCAACCGCACTCAGCACGCGACTATGAAGCGCCAGCCATTCCTCGCGAGGATAATCTCTGTCGAAGAAGTTATAACCGAAATACAGGCCTTCTCGATCATACCACCAAGTAAAGCAGTCCCGACCACGCGCTGTCTTTTGGTAGTAGCAACTGAATGCAACCGGGTTTCCTTTTGGCGTCTCTGCCGTAACTTCCACTTGGAGGAACATCTCGGCAGAGCCCATGCCGACTGAACCGTTCTGTGTGGAGAGGAAGCCGTCTCCCACCTCAGTCAAATCAAACTTTTCCCAGTTCCGAGTCTGGACGAGGTCGATACCCTCCTTTTCATCCCAACTTATAAGGACACTGACAGCTTCCGGAAAATGTTGAGGCGTGAGCTCATTTCGGGCAGGCGAGAAAATTGAGAGTTGATTTACAACGAGGACATCGCCATCGACCGCGGGGCATATCTTGCTAAAAGCCCGCTCTGTCTTTGACATATTGCCCAAAAGCGGCCCGTTCCCAGCGATATAGGCTCCACGTAAATCCGACGAAATAGCGAATGTGTGGGTACCAACCTCAACAAGACTGGTCCCGTTAACTTCGCAGGTTCTCTCGTGGGCCTCATCCCGTCGCTCGCAGGCAATAAGGACGGCAATCACAAGCAGGAAGATTGTGGAAAATCGCACTACGTCTCCCTTGCCTAGAAGCCGTCAGCCATTGAACGTGCCCGTCCGCGGGAAGCCCTTCGGCACGGTCTTGCCCGCCTGTGCGCGCTTGCCGATCCAGTCCTTCCATTCCGGGAAGGCGCGGTGGCGTCCGCCGGCCATCACGATCAGGCCGTCTTCCTTGTCGAAGGTCATCAGGTCGGCCAGCGTATCCTTGCCGCGATAGGCCTGCAGCTTGTTGCCCTTGCCGCGTGACATTTCAGGCAGCTCGTCCAGCGGGAAGATCAGCAGTTTCCGGTTCGATCCGACCACGGCCAGCATGTCGCCCTCGACCGGCATGCACACATTCAGCGTGCCCTCGCCCGTGTTCACGGCCTGCTTGCCAGCCTTGCGGTTGGACTCCAGTTCCTTTTCCTCGACCACGAAGCCATAGCCGATGGTGGAGGCCATCACGCGCTTGCGGTCTTCCTCCAGCTTGAACATCGCGACGATATCGACGCTGTCCTCCAGTTCGATCGACAGGCGGATGGGCTCGCCATGCCCGCGTCCGCCCGGCAGCTTGTCGGCCATCAGCGTGAACGCCCGGCCATCGGAGGCCATGAGGATGATCTTGTCGGTGCTCATAACTTCTTCGCTCAGGTAGAGCTCGTCGCCCTCCTTGAACTTGGTGGAATCCGGGTCGAGGCCGTGCCCCTTCATGCCCCGGATCCAGCCCTGCGCCGACAGGACGACCGTCAGCGGCTCCTTCGGACGCGAAGCTTCGAGGGCCGCGGCGAGATCGACATCCGGCGCGTCCTCGAAGGCCGCGCGGCGGTCGCCCAGCGCCGGGTCAGCCGTCAGCTGGTCGCGGGCGGCCTTGAGTTGCTTGGAAACGGTCGTCCACTGGCGGCGCGTCGACCCGATCAGCTTGACCAGCTCTTCACGCTCTTCGACCAGCTTGGTGTGCTCGCCGCGAATTTCCATTTCTTCCAGCTTGCGCAGGGCGCGCAAGCGCAGGTTCAGGATGGCTTCGGCCTGAATGTCGGAAATACCGAAGCGCGCGATCATCACCTGTTTCGGCTCGTCTTCCTCGCGGATGATCCGGATCACTTCATCAATATTGAGATAGGCGATCAGGTAGCCATCGAGCAGGTGCAGGCGCTTCTCGATCTTGTCGAGGCGGAACTCGGCCCGGCGCACGACCACTTCGCGGCGGTGCTCCAGATAGGCCAGCAATACGTCCTTCAGGCCCATGACCTGTGGCGCACCCTTGTGCAGCACATTCATGTTCATGCTGAAGCGCGTTTCCAGGTCGCAGGACTTGAACAGGCTTTCCATCAGCACGTCCGGCTCGACCGTCTTGGCGCGCGGCACCAGCACAAGCCGCACGTCCTCGGCGCTCTCGTCGCGCACATCGTCCAGCAGCGGCAGCTTCTTCTGTTCGAGCAGTTCGCCCAGCTTCTCCAGCAGGCGCGACTTCTGGACCTGGTAGGGTATCTCGGTGACGATGATCTGGTAGGTGCCGCGACCGGTATCTTCGACTTCCCATTTCGCGCGCATGCGGAAACCGCCCCGGCCCGTCTCATAGGCGTCGAGCATGGATTCGTAGGATTCGACGATCACGCCGCCGGTCGGGAAATCAGGCCCTTTTACGAACTGCATCAGGTCAGCCGTCGTCGCCTTGGGCGTCTCGATCAGGAAGCGCGCCGCATCAATCACCTCGGCCGCATTGTGCGGCGGGATCGAGGTTGCCATGCCCACGGCGATGCCGGTGGCGCCATTGCACAACAGGTTCGGGAAGCCCGCAGGCAGCACGACCGGCTCTTCGTCATTCTCGGCATAGTTGGCGCGGAAATCGACCGCATTTTCGCCGAGGCCGTCCAGTAGCAGCTCGGCTGCGTGGGTCATCCGGGCTTCGGTATAACGATAGGCCGCCGCGCTATCGCCATCGATATTGCCGAAATTGCCTTGACCGTCGACGAGCGGGTAGCGGACGTTGAAATCCTGCGCCAGACGCACCAGCGTGTCATAGATCGAACTGTCGCCGTGCGGGTGATAGTTACCCATCACGTCGCCGACGATCTTGGCGCATTTGCGGAAGCCGCCTTCGGGATCGAGCTTCAGTTCCCGCATGCCATACAGGATGCGGCGCTGGACGGGCTTCAGGCCGTCGCGCACATCCGGCAGGGCGCGGGAAGTGATGGTCGAGAGCGCATAGGCGAGATAACGCTTCGACAGCGCCTCGCTCATGGGTTCGTTT
>TARA_R110000751_G_scaffold12408_7_pt1 | contig 24112 bp, 20 predicted proteins | sample TARA_R110000751 | Tara Oceans TARA_R110000751 (sample SAMEA4398001) | marine metagenome | biome: Polar Biome; feature: [MES] marine water layer (ENVO:01000295) within the mesopelagic zone...; material: water (ENVO:00002006), including particulate matter (ENVO:01000060) such as...... | reverse complement strand
CGAAAGCCGCATCGCGCTGGTCTACGGCCAGATGAACGAGCCTCCGGGCGCGCGTGCCCGTGTGGCCCTGACCGGCCTCGCACAGGCTGAATATTTCCGTGATGAAGAAGGCAAGGACGTCCTGTTCTTCGTCGACAACATCTTCCGCTTCACGCAAGCCGGTGCCGAAGTGTCGGCCCTGCTCGGCCGTATTCCTTCGGCTGTGGGCTATCAGCCAACACTGGCCACCGACATGGGCCAGCTGCAGGAACGCATTACATCGACCAACAAGGGTTCGATCACATCGGTTCAGGCCGTGTACGTGCCTGCAGATGACTTGACCGACCCGGCACCAGCCACATCGTTTGCCCACCTTGACGCGACCACGGTTCTTAACCGAGCGATTGCTGAAAAGGGCATCTATCCCGCTGTTGACCCTCTCGACTCCTCGAGCCGTATCCTTGATCCGCGCATCGTTGGCGAAGACCATTACAACATCGCCCGCGGCGTTCAGGAAATCCTTCAGAAGTACAAGGAACTGCAGGACATCATCGCCATTCTCGGCATGGACGAACTGTCGGAAGACGACAAGCTGGCCGTGGCCCGTGCCCGGAAAGTGGAACGCTTCCTGTCGCAGCCGTTCGACGTGGCTGAAATCTTCACCGGTTCGCCCGGCGTGCAGGTGAAGCTCGAAGACACGATCAAGGGCTTCCAGGGCCTCATCGCCGGCGAGTTCGACCACCTGCCAGAGCAGGCCTTCTACATGGTCGGCAATATCGACGAAGCGAGAGCCAAAGCCGCCAAGATGACGGCAGACGCCGCTTAAGACAGGGATCAGCCTTATGGCCGATAAGCTCCACTTCTCACTCGTGTCGCCCGCCAGGGAACTGTTTTCTGGCGAGGTCGACCATGTGATCGCGCCCGGTACGGACGGCGAATTCGGCGTGCTGGCAAACCACGCGCCGTTCATGACGACGCTGAAGAACGGCGTCGTGCGCGTGCTTGAAGGCGACGCGGTGAAGATGCGTATCTTCGTGCGCGGCGGCTTTGCCGACATTACGCCTGACGGCCTGACGATCCTCGCCGAAGAGGCGCGCAACCTTGAAGGCGTGAAGGTCGAAGAGGTACAGACGGAAATGAATGCGACGCTGCTGAAGATCCAGTCACTCGACAAGGGTGACTCGGCAAAGGCCGCGCTGCAGGAACATTTCGACTATCTCGAAAGCCTGAAAGCCGTGCTCGTCCATTAGGACGGGCAGGCCAACCTACCCAAAAATCGCAATCGTCTGGCGACCGATCATCATCGGTTCGCCAGCCGTGTTCCAGAGGGTCATGGCCTGGCTGGAATAGCCGTCGCTGGCTGTCTCTGCGATGTGGCGGGCGAGGAACCAGCCATCCGTGGTGGTGATCTCGTCGGTCAGGAATTCAGCCATCCATGTCATCGAGCTGATGCGGGCAGGTGCGGTGAACATGGACATGGCGGCTGGTGGGGGCGCATCGGCAATGGCTAGCAGCGCCACAGCGTCAGTTGGGGCCGCCGGATCGACATGGCGCATCCAGATCGACACATCGCCCCTGTCCGATCCCGAGATTGGCCGCGTTCCGGCGGCCATGCGCATGTTGAAGTTGCGCGTGAAATTGGGGCGGTTCGGATTTTCCCCAAAATAGCTTGCCGTCTCTTCCGGTGAAGTGACGTCGGGCGCCGGGAGATCTGCGAAGCGCAGCGCCGACTCGCGGGCCACACCGAAGGCGAAGATTGCCTCGGCGGCTACGCCCTCTGTGCCCATCATGCGGACGGACACGAAAACGGTGTTCTTGCCCCGTCGCAGCAGGGTCGGCGTGCAGGTCACTTCGCCGCCAACCGGTCCGACAAAGGCGACCTGGGCCGACCTGATCGGCATGCCGGGTGCCAGTGGCGCAGCGGCCTCGAGACACAGCGCAGCGGTGAGGCCGCCATAAGTCGTGCGGCCCTGCATCCATGTGTCCGGAATGACCACAGTAGCAGCGTTCGCGGCATCACGGGTGATGCCGGCGAGGAGATATGTATAGGCGGCCAAAGACTAGTGCTGGCTTTCCGGCGTCGTGACCTTAAGGCCGTCGAGCGTGTCGGAGATCGTTATCTGGCAGGACAGGCGCGAATTGGGTTGAACGTTCTCGGCGAAGTCGAGCATCGACTTTTCCATTTCCTGCTGCTCGCCGACCTTGTCCATGAAGGCGGCGTCTACATAGACGTGACAGGTTGCGCAGGCGCAGGCGCCGCCGCAGTCAGCATCGATACCGGGAATGGAATTCTTCACGGCTGCTTCCATGACAGATTCGCCATTCGTGGCCTCGACGACGCGTTCGGTGCCGTCATTGTCTACGTAAATAATTTTGGTCATGGTCTGTATTGTCTCCTTCAGGCGGCAAGGGCTGCCGCTGCAATGTCTTTCATGGATATTGATGTATCGCCAAGCATGTCAGGCGCAAGCTTTGCCCCTGACATGATGAGCTTTTTCGAGGCGAGGAACTCCGGCGGGCTGTTGATGGCATCCACTGCAATCAGGGTGCCATTGCGCAGGTAGAAGGCGGCAAACTTGCGGTCCTTCGGATCGCCGCGCACGACGATTTCGTCATAGTCCTGACTGAGGCCCGCAATCTGGAGCTTCAGGTCGTACTGGTCAGACCAGAACCATGGGCAGTCTTCAGCCGGGCGCGGCTTGCCGAGGATGGCGGCGGCGGCGAGCTTGCCCTGTTCGATGGCATTGTGGACGCTTTCGAGACGTCCGGAGCGACCGTAATGCACGAGCGGGCGGCTGGCGCAGTCGCCAGCGGCGAACACGCGCGGATCGGATGTGCGGGCGTCGCGGTCGACCAGGATGCCGTTATTGCAGGCGATGCCGGCGTCCTTGGCCAGTTCCTCATTGGGGAGGATGCCGATGCCGACGAGCACGATGTCGGCGTCGACGCGGGTTCCGTCCGCGAGTATGGCGGCTGTGACCGTGTCGCCATCGCCATCGAGATGGTCGAGGCGGGCGCCGGTGAGGATTTGCACGCCCTGGGCGCGGTGTTCGGTTTCAAAGAACTCGCTCATCACCGGGCTGGTGACACGGGCCAGCACGCGCGGCGCCATTTCCAGCACTGTGACGTCGAGGCCCATCTGGCGGGCCACGGCGGCGGCCTCAAGGCCGATATAGCCGGCCCCGACAATCACCATCTTGCGGCCGGCGATCATGTTCGGGCGGATCCGTTCGACATCCGAGAGGTCGCGCAGGTCGTGAACGCCGTGAAGGGTCGCGCCCTTGACCGGCAGGACGCGGGGCCGCGAACCGGTCGCGATGATCAGCGCGTCATAGTCGAGGTGGCCGCCATGGGCGAGTTCGACCGTGCGATTGGCCCGGTCGATGCTTTTGGCGGGTGTCGAGAGGATGACTTCGATATTCTGGTCCTGATACCAGGGCGCCGGCCGGAAATAGAGGCGTTCCTCGGTCATTTCGCCCTTCATATAGGCCTTGGAGAGCGGCGGGCGCTGGTAGGGCAGGGCAGGTTCATCGCCGACAAGCGTCAACGCACCGGCATAGCCACTCTGGCGCAAGGACTGCAAAGCCTGCGCGCCGGCCTGGCCGCCGCCGATGACCACGATACGTGATGCGCCTGTCAGGTCCAAAGTCCCGCTCCCAATTCGGTCCGTACAAAATATGACGCCTGCGTCAACTTTGCAATACTTTCTCGCACTGGAGTTCCAGCCGCAGCGCCGGGTGTCAAGAACTGCCCCGACGCGCACCGGCAATCGGCGATAGCGAATGCGGCCTGATCCTCTATATAGTCAGGCATGGAACCCACGTTCATTCTTGCCGACGACGCGGCCACACGGGCTCTCGGCGCGGCGTTGGCCGGCCTGCTGAAGGCCGGCGACGTGATCGCGCTGCACGGCGATCTCGGCGCAGGCAAGACGACCCTGACGCGCGGCCTGATCCAGGCGCTGTGCGGGGCGGATGAGGACGTGCCGAGCCCGACCTACACGCTGGTGCAGGCCTATGACGGCCCCGGTTTTCCCATATGGCACTTCGATTTGTACCGCCTCGACAGGCCGGATGAGGTGAGGGAACTGGGCTGGGACGAAACGCAGGCGGGCGTGGCCCTGATCGAGTGGCCGGAACGGGCGGGACGGCATTTGCCGGCGGCGCGACTGGACCTGACGCTTGAAATGCTTGGGGAGCAGCGCCGGGCAAGGCTGGAACCGGTCGGCGAAGACTGGCAGAAGCGGCTGGATGGATTTCGATTCTCGTCACCGTAACGCGCTGATCGACACCTTCCTGGCGAGTGCCGGGTGGGGCGATGCCGTGCGCACGCCGCTCGGGCAGGATGCCTCGACACGCCGCTATATCCGGCTGGTGCGGCCAGATGCCGCGCAGGCATTGCTGATGGATGCCCCGCGCACCGAGGCCGATCCGTGCCCGCCGGACGCCGATGAATCAGTCCGCAACGCGATGGGCTGGAACGCGCAGACCCGTCTGGCGGCTTCGCGGGTGGACGCGTTCGTCCTGCTGGCCGGGCATCTCGCATCGCTCGGTTTTTACCCGCCCCGGGTGCTGGCGCACGATACCGACACGGGACTCGCCCTGATCGAGGATTTCGGGGACAGCAGGGAACTCGCCCGCCAGATCGAACGTGGACTGGTCGACGAGACCGAAGCCTATGTCGCCGCCGCCGACGTGTTGACGAAACTGCACGCCTTTCCGGTGCCGGATCGGCTGGAAGCACATGGCGAAGTCTGGCCGATCCTGGAATTCGACCGGCTGGCGCTGGCGACCAATGCCGATCTCTATGCCGACTGGCTGCCGCAGCAGGCGGGCGGGGCTGCGCTGACAGGGCCGACGCGGGCGCGCTGGGAGCGTGAGCGTGACGCCCTGATCGAGCAGGCCATGACCTTCCCCCGCACATTCACCTTGCGCGACTTCCACGCCGAGAACCTGCTCTGGCTGGAGGGCGGGCGAATCGGCCTGCTGGATTTCCAGGACGCCGTCAAAGGCTGGGACGCGTGGGACATGGCGATGCTGACGCAGGATGCACGCCGGGCCGTGTCGCCCGAAGCGGCGGAGGCGGCGATCCGGCACTATCTCGACCGGACCGGCAAGTCGCGCACCGAATTCGACGAGCGGCTGGCGGTGATCGGCGCGCTCAACGCGCTGCGCATTGCCGGCATCTTCGCGCGGCTGATGATCCGCGATGGCAAGCCGCGCTATGGCGACTTCCAGCCGCGGCAGCTGTCCATACTCGCAAAGAACCTGTCGCACCCTGCGCTGGAGGGCATGTCGGATTTCGTGCGCGAGACGACGCCTTTCGTGTTCGAGGCCAAGCCATGAGTGTTCCTGTTCCCCACACAGCGATGGTGCTCGCCGCCGGCCTTGGCACCCGCATGCGGCCGCTGACGGATGAGTTGCCCAAGCCGCTGATTGCGGTGGCAGGCAAGCGGCTGATCGACCGGATGCTGGATCCGCTGGTCGCTGCAGGGGTCAAGCGGGCGATCGTCAACGTGCATTACCTTCCCGAACAGGTGGAGGCGCACCTGGCGGCGCGGACGGACCTTGAGATCGTGATTTCGGACGAGCGCGGCGCGGTGCTGGAAACAGGCGGGGCGCTGGCCAAGGCGCGGCCATTGCTCGGCGACGACCCGATCTTCGTGATCAACACGGATGCCTTCTGGGCGCCGGAGTCTGGCGCGCCGCTAATCGCGCTGGCAGACGCGTTTGATCCGGAGCGTGCGGACGCCCTGCTGATGGTGGCCGATACGGGGCGATGCCTCGGCTTTGACGGCGCGGGCGATTTCTTCCTGGGCGAGGACCATCGCATGGTGCGCCGGGGCGACGCCACGTCGGCGCCCTGGGCCTATGCCGGGGCGCGGATCATCCGGCCGCAATTGTACGATGCCGAACCGGTCGAGCGCTTTTCGGCGCTGCGGGTCTGGGACCGGCTCATCTCTGAGCGCCGCCTCATGGGCTGGCCGCTGGACCGGTTCTGGTTGCATGTGGGCGATCCCGGCGCGCTGAAGGATGCCGAAATGTGGCTGCGCTGCCATGGTGAATGAGGCGCAGGTCTTCGGTGCGGGGCGCCCGAAAGTCTGGTCGATCCCTCCGGGGGCGGATTTCCTGCGGGTCCTCGCGAACACGCTGGCGCAAGAGACCGGTCTAGCGGACCAGCCGGATGCCCTGAGCGATGCGATCATCTATGTGCCGAACAGCCGGTCGGCGCGGGCGCTGATCCTGGCCCTGTTCGACGCGGCGGGCGGCAAGCCGATCCTGCCGCCGGACGTGCGCACGCTGGGCGACCTTGAGAGCGAGGAAGCGCCCCCGAATGCCGAGACAGCGCTCGCCGGCCTGCCGCCGGCCATGTCGCCTGCGCGGCGGCTGGGCGCGCTCGCCAGCCTCGTGCGGGGTTATTATGCGGCAAGGTACAGGATCGACCTGCCGCCTGCATCGGCTCTGGCGGCAGCGCGCGAACTGTCTCGCCTGCTCGACCAGGCCGCGCTTAGCGAAAACGTGGACTGGTCGAAACTGGACGGGCTGGTTGCGGAATCCGACCTTGCCGCGCACTGGCATGGCTCGGTCGAATTCCTGAAGATCATTACCGAGGCGTGGCCGGAATGGCTGGACGCCAACAATGCGATGGACCCGTTCGCCCGGCGGCTGGCGGCGGCCAAGGCGCTCGCGGCAGACTGGGCCGCCAGGCCGCCTGAAGCGCCGGTCGTGATTGCGGGTTCGACCGGTGCGACGCCTGCCGGGCGCGTGTTGATGAAAGCCGCGCTTGAATTGCCCAAGGGGCTGATCGTGCTGCCGGGGCTCGACATGGATGCGGATGATTCCGCCTGGGATGCGATCCGCGCGTCGGTGAGCCACCCGCAGAATTCGCTGATCGATGCGCTGGACCAGATGAATGTATCACCCGGCGAGGTGGGCACCTGGCCCGGCATTCCGCAAAGCGCAATCGACGCTGCCCGCCGACGGATGATCCACGAGGCGCTGGCGCCCGCCGATGCGACGGCGGACTGGCGGGACACGCTGAAGACGCTGGCCAAGGCCACAGGCTCCACGGTTCTCGGATTCGCGACGGATGCGCTGGACGGCCTGACGGTGATCGAAGCGCCGGACGAGGCGGCAGAGGCAGAGGCCGCCGCCCTGCTGATGCGCGAGACGCTGGAAAGGCCGGGCGAGACGGCGGCGCTTGTGACGCCTGACGCCGGCATGGCGCGGCGCGTGTCGGCCCTGCTGAAACGCTGGGGCGTGGACGTGCCACCGTCGGCGGGTGTGCCGCTGGGTCGGACGCCCGCGGGCAGCCTGATCGGCCTGTGCGCGACATGGGCGGTTGATCCGTCCGAACCGGTCGCGCTGACGGCCGCGATGAAGCACGCCTTCGTGAAGGACCGCGACGGGCTGGCGACGCTGGAGCGGCATTTCCTGAGAGGCCCGCGGCGCTGGCGTGACCTGGCCGGGCTGCGGGAGAGCATCGATACGCGACACGAGATCGAGCCCTATCCGGGTTTTGACCGCACCGATCAGGACAAGGCCATTGCCCTTGTCGACCGGTTGATCGCGGATTTCGCTGAAACGGACGCGGACTTGTCCGGTCTGCCGGAAGTGGACGGCACCAAGGCGGCTGAACAGATCGCTGCGCTGGCGGGCCGGATCAGCGAGGCACCGCTGCCCTGGGCGGGCGAGGACGGTCGCAAGGCATCCGACCTGTTCATCAGTATAAGGGAAATATCCGAACAGCTGGGGCCGATGCCGCCACATGCGCTGGTCGAGCTGATCCATGCGCAGAGTGCGCAGGTGACCGTCAGCGCCGGACTGGTGGAGCATCCGCGACTAGCGATCTGGGGCCCACTGGAAGCACGCCTGCAATCGGCCGGGCGGGTCATACTGGCCGGCCTCAACGAGGATGTGTGGCCACATCGTCCGCCACCGGATGCATTCCTGCCGCGGCGGTTCCGGGCCGAACTCGGCCTGAACGACCCGGAAGACCGGCTCGGCCTGTCGGCGCACGACTTCGCGCAACTGGCCTGCGCGCCCAAGGTTGTGATGCTGCATGCCGCCCGGCGCGACGATGCGCCTGCGGTAGCCTCGCGCTGGGTCTGGCGACTGAAGACGCTCGCCGAAGGCGCGCTGGATGACAAGGCCGCTGCCGTGCTGGCGCCGGACAACGGGCATCCTTTGGAATGGGTTTCCGCAATGCAGTCGCGGGGCACGGGCAGCCTGCCGCCCGACTTCTCCGCCGAACCCCGGCCGACGCGGCACCCGGAAGGCTGGCCGAAGCGCCTGTCGGTTACGCGCATCGACCTGTTGCAGCGAGACCCGTATGCAATGTGGGCCGAGAATGTGCTTGGACTGTCGGCCCTCGATCCGATGAATGCGCCACTCGGGCCCGCGCCGCGCGGCACGGCGATCCACCACGCGCTGGAACTGCTGGAAGAAGATGGCGCGCCGAAGACGGCGGTGCACCTGATGGCACTGTTGGAGCAGGAACTCGCGCGCGTCGGGGAGCCGGAAGAAGACTGGGCCGCGCGCCGCGCTGTCTGGCAGAAGACGGTCGACTGGTATCTCACCTGGCGGGCCGGGCGCGACACCGGCGGGGCCAAACCAAAGCTGGAAGTGAACGGCCGCCTGGAATTCAACATTGCAGGCTATCCGTTCACACTTTCGGCCAATGCCGACAGGATCGAGCGCACAGCCCATGGCGAACTGGTGATTGTGGATTTCAAGACAGGCAGTCCGCCATCGGACAAGGAGATTGCCACCGAACTGAGCCAGCAGATGCCGCTTCAAGCGCTGATCGCCCGCGAGGGCGGCTACAAAGGCATTCCGGCAGCGACCGTGGCCGCGCTGGAATATGTGGCGTTCAAGGCCAAGCCGGATGCAAGGCTGGTCGGCGTGTCCAAGGCGCTCACGGCGACGCCGGGCGAACTTGCCGACAAGGCGGAAGAGGGGGTCAAACGCCTGATCGCCAATTATCGCCAGCCCGACACGACCTTCCTGTCGGCACCGCGCGTCAAATTCGTGAAATATGACAATGGCTTCAACCGGCTGGCGCGGCGCGCCGAATGGGCGGGCGACACAGAAGACGGGGAGAGCGACAATGGCTGATTCAGACGCCCCCGTCTTTGAAAGCAACACGGCAGAAGCATTTGTTGCCGCGACAGGCGTGCAGGCTGCCGTGGCCAATCCGGCCATCCCGGCCTTCGTGTCGGCGAATGCCGGCAGCGGCAAGACCAAGGTCCTGATCGACCGGGTGGCGCGGCTGCTGCTGCGCCGCGAGGATGGGCGACCGGGGGCGGCGCCCGACTCGATTCTCTGCATCACCTACACCAAGGCGGCAGCGAGCGAGATGTTGTCGCGCCTGTTCAAGACGCTCGGCCGCTGGTCGGTGATGGAGGACAAACTGCTCCGCACCGAACTGGCCAAGCTCGAAGGGCGGACCGACGCCGCCTACATGCCGGACGACCTGAAAGCAGCACGGGCGCTGTTTGCCCGCGCGCTCGAGTCGCCCGGCGGCCTGCGTATCGAAACCATCCACGCTTTCTGTGCGCGCATCCTGAGACGGTTCCCGCAGGAAGCAGGCGTGCTGCCGGGCTTTACCGAGATCGAGGAAGATGAGGCGGCGGCGCTGTGGCAAATGGCGCGCGGTTGTTCCGTGCTGCAGGCCCGGGAGGCGTCGCCTGCGTTGCTCGACCTGCTCGCGCTTGAGGGCGGGCATGACGGCGCGATGGCGAGCCTCGACATGTTGCGCTGGTCGGCCAGTACGGTGCTCGACTTTGCCGACGCGCACGGTTTTGATTTCGACGCGATGGACGAGGCGCTACGCGCGGGCCTGAACGCGCCGGAGGCCAGTGCCGACGAATTGCTGGACCTCGCCATGGGCGAGGCGATGCCGGAGGCTGACATCAAAGCGGCTATCCCGGTTCTGCTGGGTGGGGCAGCGACGGACCAGAAGACAGCCGAGGCGCTGATTGCGGTTCTCGAAACCACCCGGCCGGAAGACCGGTGGGAAGTCTATCGCAGCATCTTCACCACGGGCAGTGGCGACTATCGCAAGTCGAACCCGTACACGGCAGCGAGCGTGAAGCAGTCGCCGCTGATCCCTGACCTGTTCCAGATGAAGGATGGCGAAGGCCGGGAAGTGGCCCGCGTACGCCAATTGGCCGAATTGCTCGCCCGGGCCTGCGCCTTTGAGCGCACGTCAGCACTCCTGCGTGTCGGGGTGCCCGCGCTGCAGGCCTACCAGCAAGCCAAGGCGGCGCGCGCGGCGCTCGATTTTGACGACCTGATCCACAAGACGCGCCTCCTGCTGACGCAAAGCGGCATGTCGGACTGGGTGCTCTACAAGCTCGACGGCGGCCTGAGCCATGTCCTGCTCGACGAAGCGCAGGATACGAGCCCGCCGCAATGGGAACTGATCACGGCCCTGACCGCGGAATTCTTCTCAGGTCTGGGCCCCGAACGCCAGCAGGATCCGCGCACCTTGTTCATTGTGGGCGACGAGAAACAGTCGATCTATTCGTTCCAGGGGGCCGACCCGTCGAAGTTCCGGGACAAGGCGCAGGAGTTGAGCCTGCAGTCGGCCGACATGCTCCAGCTGTCGATGGACATGTCGTTCCGGTCGTCTCCGCAGGTGCTGGAATTTGTCGACCAGGTCTGGAACAGCGCGCCGCCGATTGATGTGGCGCATGCGCCGTCGGCGCCGCTGACAGCCGACATCGTGACACATACGGCCCGCCGGGCGAGCCAGCCAGGCTGTGTCGAATTGTGGCCGATCGAGCCGATGGCCGAGGATGTTCCCGAGGATGCGTGGGACCGGCCCGTGAATGCGATGCGGGAAGCCTCGCCCAAGGCGCAGCTGGCCAAACGGCTGGCGATCCAGATCAGGGACATGATCGACAGTGGCGAAACGATCTGGGCTGAACTGCCGGACCGGTCATGGGTGCGCAGGCCAATGGAGCCGCAGGACGTCCTGGTGCTGGTGCGCGGACGGACGGGCGGCCTGTTCGATGCGATGATCGGGGCGTTGAAATCGGTGGGCCTGCCGGTGGCGGGCGCGGACCGGCTGAAGCTGCTCGACCATATTGGCGTGCAGGACTGCCTGAACCTGTTGCGATTTGCGGTGTTGCCGGAGGCGGACCTGACGCTGGCGGAAATCCTGCGCGGGCCATTCCTCGGACTGGTGGACGATGACCGCTATCTCTATCCGCTCGCGGGGGAGCGGGAGAAGGGCGTGTCGCTGTGGCGCCGTATTCAGGACAGCACGGATCCCGACGTCAAGGCGGCGGCGGATTTCCTGCGCGGCCTGCTGGCGCGGACGCACCTGGCCCCCTTTGAATTCCTGTCATCGGTGATGGACCAGGCTGGTTCGGATGGCCAGACGGGCTGGGAAAAGATCAATGCGCGGCTGGGGACGCCGGCGCGCGATCCTGTCGAGGCGTTGATGTCACGGGCGCTGCAGCATGATTCGGCAGAACCGGCATCGTTGCAGGGGTTCCTTGCGGCGATGGAGGCGCATGACACTGAAATAAAACGGGATCTGGCGGCGCCGGAGCGGGAAGTGCGGGTGATGACGGTGCATGGGGCCAAGGGGCTTCAGGCGCCGGTCGTGGTGTTGCCGGACACGACGGCGGGGCCGCGTGGGGGCTCTGCGCGCATGTTCGACCTGGATGGCGTCCCGGTCTGGTCGCCGCGCAAGGATGCCGACACGCCCGAGCTTGCCGCTGCACGATCTATTGCAGATGCCAAGGCGGAGGAGGAGCACCGGCGGCTGCTCTATGTGGCGCTGACGCGGGCGCAGGACCGGCTGATCATCGCCGGTCATTGGCATGGCGGCGGCAAGGAAGGCCATCACAAGAAATCCTGGTACGCGCTGTGTGCCGACGCCATGAATGCGTTCGCGCCGGAGGAAAATGAGGGTGTTCGCCGGCATGGGGTGCCGGGACCGTTGATGGGTGGCGAGGGGACAGCAAGGGGGCGGCAGGGGGGTGTTCCGGACTGGGCGCTCCGCCCGCCGCCAGTCGACGACCCGACCCGCCGCCTGAGCGCACCGACCGGTCTCCTGTCGCGGCGCACGCCCGTTCTGGCCCCGTTCGGCCCGCACCGCGAGGCGCAGATGAAGCGCGGGCGGCTGATCCACTCATTGCTGCAATACCTGCCTGAACTTCCCGAGCCGCGACGTGAAGATGCGGGACGGGAATTCCTCGAGCGGGACGTTGACCTCAACGATGCGCAGCGGTCCGAGATGCTGGGCGCAGCGATGGGCGTGCTGCAGGACCCATCCATGGCGGGCGTGTTCGCGCCGGGCGGGCGGGCCGAGGCAGCTGTGATCGGCACGGCGGAGGAGTTGCCTGACGACACGGTGATCAATGGCCGGGTCGACCGGCTTGTGGTGACGCCCGACCGGGTGCTGGTCGTGGACTTCAAGACGGACCAGCCAGCTCCGGACAAGGTTTCGGGGGTTGCGGCCACGTACATGACCCAGATGGCGGCCTATTGGGCGGTGCTGAAGCAGGCCTATAGCGGCCGGGACGTGGTGGCGGCGCTTTGCTGGACGGACGGGCCGAAACTCATGGTCCTGCCGGAAGCGGACCTGTTAGCGGCGCTAAAGCGTGCGCAGAGCGAGGTTTGACTCCGGCGCTGAGTCCCTATGTATCATCCATTGAAGCAAGATAGAGGAGCCTGTCATGGCTGCAATTAACGTGACCGACGACGAATTCGACAATGTGATCGCGACGTCCGACGTGCCTGTCGTGGTGGATTTCTGGGCGGAGTGGTGCGGCCCCTGCAAACAGATGTCGCCGCATCTTGAAGCCGTTTCGGAAGACATGGCCGGGAAGGTGAAAGTCGCCAAGATCAATGTCGACGAGAACCCGATGGTTGCCTCCAAGTATGGCATTCGCGGCATGCCGACCCTGATGGTGTTCAAGGACGGCAAGGTTGCCGCGACCCATCTCGGCGCGATGAGCAAGCAGGCCATCGCCGACTGGATCAAGGCGAGCGTCTAACCGACGCGGGCGCGCCCGGACCGTCTAGTCCGGGCTGCGCTGATCCTCTACGCCGTTCTTTTCGATGTCGCCGATCAAGGCCTCCATTTTCGCAATTTCATTCCGCTGAGTTTCGATGATGCCGTCTGCCAGGTCGCGGACGCGCGGGTCCCTTATGTGCGCTCGCTCGCTGGTCAGGATGGCGATCGAATGGTGAGGGATCATCGCCTTCATCCACGCAACGTCGTCGATCGTCTCCTGGCTGCGGACGAACCAGAGCGATCCAGCGAAGACGAACAGGCTGCCCGCGAAAATTGCGATATTGATGCGAGTGTTCCGGTACATGTTCAGCATGAAGCCGAGCATGACAATCGCCATCGTGGCGCCCATGAGCAAGGCCATGTACAGGCGTGTTTCGCTGAACCAGACATGGTCCAGCGCATAGGTGTTCAAATACATCAGTCCGAACATGACTATGGTGGACGTCGCGATCATGGCCACGAACTTTGGGTAATTCGACGCGTGGTTTTCCATTTCTCCCTCGTTGGCTGCGTTCCAGTTCAACGAGGCGAGGCGTGGATGGTTCCGACTCAGGCGGGCTCAGGCTCGCTGGTCAGCGACAAGAAGACATCTTCCAGGTCGGGGGCCTCGGTAACGAGGTCCCCGATACTGATTCCGGCGCTGCGGACCTGTTCGAGCAGGCGGCCGATGCCCGTTTCGCTGGTGCGGAACGTGACTGCCAGCGTGCCGTCCGGCCGCATCTGGGCATCGAGGCTGGACAGGCTGTCCGGCACGGCGCTGAGTGCTTCTTTCGGGGTGATCACCAGCGTCTTGTAGTCGAGCCGCGCCAGGAGTTTCGGCGTCGGCTCACAGGCAACGATTTCGCCATGGTTCACGATGGCGATCGAATCGCAGAGTTCTTCGGCTTCTTCCAGGTAGTGGGTCGTCAGAATGATGGTCGTGCCGCTGTCATGCAGTTCGCGTACATAGGTCCAGAGCGAGCGGCGCAGTTCCACGTCGACGCCAGCGGTCGGTTCGTCGAGAATCAGGACGGGCGGATTGTGGACGAGGGCCTTGGCGACCATGAGCCGGCGCTTCATGCCGCCGGACAATTGGCGCACATAGGCGTCCTTCTTGTCTTCGAGGCCGAGGGCGGTGAGGATTTCAAGGCTGCGGCGCTCGGACTTTGGAACGCCGTAGAAGCCGGCCATCAGTTCCAGCATCTCCATGGGGGTGAAAAAGGGATCGGCGACGATTTCCTGGTTCACGACACCAATGGCGGCGCGGCTCTGGCGCGGATGCTTGTCAATATCGAGGCCCCAGATGCGGGCCGTGCCCGAGGTCTTGTTCACGAGACCGGCGAGAATGTTGATGAAGGTCGATTTGCCTGCGCCATTTGGCCCGAGCAGGCCGAATACCGAGCCGCGCGGGATGTGCAGGCTGATATCCTTGAGGGCGTGCTTTTCCGGCATCTTGCCGGACGCATGGTAGATTTTCTCAAGGTGTTCGACTTCGATGGCATATTCGGGGGCGGTCGTCGCGTTGGTCATTCGGGCCTCAATGCTATGGCAGGGCGATCTTGCGCAGCGCGGCCCTGCGGACTAGTTAGGTCGATGAAGCGGCGTGAACAAGGACTTGCGCCGCAAACTCCATGGAAAGCCGTTACCGATGGAAAAACCCCGTGATGTCTTCAGCCCACCGGAAATCGTGCTGGCGACCAGCCGCAAGGTGTCCTGCAATGGCGGCGGCGGGGCCCTTGGCCACCCGAAAGTCTGGTACGAGATGGGCGATGAGGACTTTGTCGAGTGCAAGTATTGCGACCGGCGATACATCCTGCTTGGCGGCAAGGAAGATCGTCGCAAAACGCCGAGGTGAGCCTGAGTCATGAAAATCCTGATTGCAGGGGGCGGTATCGGCGGGCTGACGGCCGCGCTGGCGCTCACGCAGTTCGGGCATGACGTAACCGTCCTGGAACAGGCTGATTCTCTGGGCGAGGTCGGCGCCGGCCTTCAGATCAGTCCGAATGGCATGAAAGTGTTCGAGGCGCTGGGCCTGTCGGACCGGATCGCCGAGAACGCGTTCCAGCCGGAAGGCATCGAAATGCGTCTCGGCCAGAGCGGCCAGGTTGTCTTCGATATCCCGCTGGGCCTGGCCGCGGCTGACCGCTGGGGCGGCCCTTACCTGCACCTGCATCGGGCAGACCTGATCACCGCGCTGAGCGATGAGCTGGCCGAGCGCGCCCCGCAGGCCGTGAAGCTGGGCGCAAGGCTGGCCCGTTACGTCCAGGATGACAAAGGCGTGACGGCCGAACTCGACGACGGCACGCGCCTGACGGCGGATGTCCTTGTCGGGGCCGATGGCATGCATTCGGTCGTGCGAGAACAGATGCTGGGGCCGGACAGGCCGCGTTTCACCGGCAATGTCGCGTGGCGCTCCGTTGTGCCGATCGATCGTCTGGGCAAGGACCTGCCGCCGCCGACCGCCTGTGCGTGGGTGGGCAAAGGCCGCCATGCGGTGACCTATCGGCTGCGCAGCGGTTTGCTCGCGAATTTTGTCGGCGTTGTCGAGCATGATGGCTGGCAGGTGGAATCCTGGTCCGGCGAAGGCGCGAAGGAAGACGCACTCAGCGACTTTGCCCAGTTTCATCCCATCATCCTGAACCTGATCCGGAACGCGACCAAGCTGAACCGCTGGGCGCTTTATGATCGCGCGCCGCTGACACGCTGGAGCGACGGCCGGGTCGTGCTGCTGGGCGATGCCTGTCACCCGATGCTGCCATTCCTTGCCCAGGGCGCTGTGATGGCTGTTGAGGATGCCTGGGTGCTGGCCGCACGGCTGTCCGAGGGAAACGGTATCGCGACGTCTCTTGCCGACTATGAAACGGACCGGCAGAGGCGGACAAGCGCCGTGCAGGCGGGTGCGCGGGCGAATGCAAAACTGTTTCACCGGCACAATCCGCTGACCCAGTTGGCGACGTATGGCCCGATGTGGCTGGCGGGCCGCGCCGCGCCCGGCTTCGTGCATTCGCGCAATGACTGGATATATGGCCATGACGTGACAGCCACCCAGCGCGGGAAGCCCTTGCCTTAGTGAGCGGCAACAGGCAGGCATTGTCCCTCCTGACAGCTATTTACGGGCACATTCATGCTTTCGATCCTCGATCTCTTTCGTATCGGCATTGGTCCGTCGAGCTCCCATACTGTCGGGCCGATCCGGATAGCCAATCGATTCGCGGCGTCGCTGGGTGAGGCAGACGTATTGGGGCAGGTGGCTCGAATCGAGGTCGAGCTCCAAGGGTCGCTCGCGCTGACCGGCGTGGGGCATGCGACGCCGAAAGCGGTGGTGCTGGGCCTGCTGGGGCTGGAACCGGAGACGCTGGACCCGAATACGGCCGACGCGCAGGTGGCCGACGTCTATACAGGCCGGTGCCTGCCGCTGGCCGATGGGCGGATAATCGATTTCAATCCGGAGACGGACATTGAATTTGCCTATCACGTGTTGCCGGAATTGCATCCGAACGGCATGAGGCTGCGCGCCTTTTCGGCGCGTGGCGACGTGCTGCAGGACGAGACCTATTATTCCACGGGCGGCGGATTTATCGCCACGGCGAAACAGCTGAAGACGCCGCCAGCCGACGATATCGTGCAGGCGGGCAATGAGGTTCCGCATCCATTTGCATCGGCTGCAGAACTTCTGTCGATCTGCGCGGGCAAGGGCGTTGCCATTCACGATGTGATTCTTGCCAATGAGGACGCGATGCGGCCGAGGCTGGAGACGGAAGCGGCGATCGACCGGATTGCGGATGTGATGCTGGACTGCATCCAGAGAGGGTTGTCGCGCGAGGGTGTCTTGCCGGGTGGCTTGAAGGTGCGGCGCAGGGCACCTGAGATATGGAAGAAGCTGCAGGCGTCGCCGCAGTCCAACGAGCGTGAGCAGATTTTCGATTGGCTGAATGTCTATGCCATGGCGGTGAATGAAGAGAATGCCAGCGGCGGCCAAGTGGTGACGGCGCCGACCAATGGAGCCGCCGGCATTATTCCATCCGTCATCAAACATTATTGCGTCGATGCCGAGGACGCAGCCGTGCGGCTGCGAACGTTCCTGCTGACGGCGGGCGGCGTGGGCCTTTTGTACAAGCAGCGCGCCTCCATTTCCGGTGCCGAGATGGGCTGCCAGGGGGAGGTGGGCGTCGCGTGTTCGATGGCGGCGGCAGGGCTGGCCGCAGTATGGGGCGGCACACCGCAGCAATGCGCCAATGCCGCCGAGATCGGCATGGAACATAATCTGGGGCTGACCTGCGACCCGGTTGGCGGGCTGGTCCAGATTCCCTGCATCGAGCGCAACGCGATTGGTACGGTAAAAGCGGTCAACGCGGCGCGGCTGGCGCTTCACTCGGTGGAGCAGACCAAAGTGTCGCTCGACCAGGTGATCGAGACGATGCGCCAGACAGGTATCGACATGTCGTCCAAGTACAAGGAAACGAGCCAGGGCGGACTGGCGGTCAACGTTATCGAGTGCTGAGGCTCACCCCTTGGTGAACATGCCCTTGAGGCCGCCGCTGGTCAGGATGGCGACATCGCCGAGGGCGATGGGCAAAGAGAGGCCGGCCGGGGCGACCAGGTAGAGCGGCTCCCAATCGGGATCGAATTTCTTCTTGTAGTTCCGCAGCCCTTCGAAGCCGTAGATCTTGTTGGCGTGCTCATAGACGAAGGCGCCAAGCTTGGAGGTGAGAGTCGCGAGGCGATGGTCTTCAAGTCCGGACAGCGGCGCCATGCCGAGGTCAAAGGCCTGCACGCCCTTTTCCTTGCCCCAGAGCATGAGTTCGATGAACAGGAAGTCCATGACGCCTTTGGGCGCCGCATCGCCATAACGCATCAGGTCGATAGCCATTTCGCGCCCGTCAGCTGTCGACATTAGGTTGGCGAAGGCAACAATGTTGCCATCGAGGCGGGCGACCGCGATCGGAAAGTTGCGGACATAATCCGGATCGAACCGACCCAACGAGAAGCTTTTCTCAGCGCCGCCATGGATGGCGAGCCATTCGTCAGAGATCGTCTGCAGCGTCGGCAGAACAGGGGCGCACGCGCCTTGCGGGATGACCTCGAATGTGAGGCCGTCGCGCAGGGCCCGCTTGTGGCTGGCGCGCAAGCCTGATCGGGCAGGCCCTTCGAGTGAGAATTCGGCCAGCGGCACAAGCGCCGTCTCACCGATCTTTTGCGCCGTGAGGCCAAGGTCGAGCGCGAATGGCAGGAATTCCTTCCGGACGGAGTAGAATACCGGATCGGCGCCATAGAGGTCTGCCTGCTCGCGGAATGCCCAGAGCAGGGGAGCAATCTCGTCCCGTTTGCCGACCGGTTCGCTCATCGCGATCCAGTGACGTCCGCGCACACCATACATGATGAAGCTCTGCCCGCTGGGGCTCATCAGGAACTGCTTGTCGCCGAGCAGGGCGAGGGCGCCATCGGAATAGCCGAATTCCGCCGTGGCAAGAATCTGCTTCAGTGTGGCCGGATCGACGGGGTCTGACGGAATGCCCTTGTTGATGGCAGGCTGGAGCCAGCGCCAGAGCGAGACCAGCAGGAGGACGATGGGCAAGGCCGCCGCGGCACGGAGGAACCGGGACGCCTGGCCATTGACCGAGAAGCTCCACCAGAGTTCGTCGCGATAGGCGACGTGCTCATAGGAGAAGAAGCCGAGCCAGACGGCCGCGCTGATGGCGCCGAGGATGGCGAGGATCCAGGGCAGGGTGAGGCGCGCCTGGCTGAGCGGCGTCTTGCGGTAGAAGGCCTTGCGCGACGTGGCGAGGAGGCCCAACGACACGGCAAGCAGGACCGCCTCGTGGGGATCGGCGCCTTTGAGTAGTGTCAGGCCGATGCCGAGCACGAGGAGGATAATCCCGATGGTCCAGGCGTGATCGAGCTTCTGGCGCAGGCCGAGCGCCACGATGAGTAGCAGGACACCGACAATCGACGCGAGGAAGTGGGACAGTTCGATCACCGGCAGCGGCAAGATGCGGCCGGCGGCTTCGAGCGGACCTGCCAGTGTTGGAGTCGTGGCCGAGACCAGCATGAAGGCGCCTGCGACGAAGGCAATTACCGAGAACAGGGTTGGTGCGAATATCTCGGTGATGTCCTGCGCCCTGGCAGCCGCACCTCTCAGCTGGGCGCCGGCGCGTGGCACCTGATGCATGGCGAGCAGGGCGGCGGCGACGCCGAGCGGGATCAGGTAGTAGAGGACACGGTAGGCGATCAGGCTGGCCGCTAGGGCTTCATTGTTCTCGGTCGGCACCATCAGCAGGATGACCGCCTCGAACACGCCGACGCCGCCCGGCAGGCCGCTGATGCCGCCCAGGAAGCAGGCGGCCACGAAAACCGGCAGGAAGGCGAGATAGGAGAGGCCTGTGTCGGGCGGCAGGACAGCGAACAGGACGAGGCTCGCCCCGGCCCAGTCGGCCATGCTGACGAGGAGTTGCCCGGTGGCGACGAGCAGGCCCGGAGTGGTGAACGCGACCGAGCGAATGTGCCGGGTTCGTCCTCCTTGCCCGGCCAGAAAGAGAAATGCGCATACGGCAATGAGGCAGACGGCGCCGAGCGCATAGGCCAGCGCAGCCGGGATGTGGAACACGGCGTCGAACCGTGGCGCTTCGACAAGCAGCCCGGCGCCGCCGATTGCGAGGGCGCCGACATAGAGTGTGACGCCGGTGACAACGGCGAGAATTTCAATTTCTTTCGCGGCGAGACCCCAGCTGGAATAGAGGCGATAGCGCACGGCACTGCCGGTCAGCAGCGGCAGGCCCAGCGTGTTGGAAAGCGCGTAGGAGGTGAAGGAGGCGAAAGCCGTCCGTGCATAGACGAGCGGTTTGCCGGCGTAGCGAAGGGCCAGCGTGTCATAACCAGTCACCGCGAGATAGCTGATCGCGACCCCGGCCAATGCGAGCAGGACCTGTCCGAACGATAGCGCCCGCAGTTCGGCATAGATCTTGTGCACCGACAGGTGACGGATCTCGGCATGGATCGCCACGATGGCGAGAACGAAAAGGACGGCGACCAAGGCCAGAGCGGCATGGCGCCTCCAAGCCGGCGGAGCCAGCCTGGGTGAGGCTGGGACGGGCGGCGCGGCAGGCTCAGACATCCTGGCGTGCACCGCCTTGCGATGCAGCACACAGCTTTTCCAGCAAGGCCAGTTGCGCGGCCTGCGTTTCGAGGAGGCTGGGCAGCTGGGTCTGGCGCATCTCGTCCAGTTTCTCATGCAGTTGCAGGATTTCCAGCTCGGCCTTGAGGTTCACCTCATAGTCGTAATTGGCCGCGGCGCGGTCCTTGGCGGCTTGCCGGTTCTGCGACATCATGATGACAGGTGCCTGTATGGCGGCGAGCATCGACAGGATGAGATTGAGGAAGATGAAGGGGTAGGGATCGAACGCGTGTCCCTTGTCGAGCACGAGGGCCGTGTTGCCGCCGATCCAGACCACCAGGACGAGTCCGAACAGGCTGATGAACATCCACGACCCGCCGAACTCGGCGACCTTGTCGGCCAGCCGGTCGCCGAATGTCGATTCCGTGTCGAGCATCCGGCCGACATTGCGGGATATCCTGCGGCGCTGAACGAACCGCTCGAGGACGCGGCGTTCGCGCTCAGTCAGGTCTTCCAGCCGTGACTGCATCAGGTCACGCGCCAGTGTCGCAATATCCTTCATGGCCGGTCTCCCTCGAGTGGCAGCTCCGGTACTATACGCCGATTTCGGACGGGTCACTCATTGATGTGCCGACCGGGGCTGTCGGTGCCAGCGGGATCATTATGCGTGTCATGTAGCGCACTTCCCGGGCGATGCGGGCGGCATGGGCCGGGTTCAGCAAGGATGTATGGGTTTCGCCGTGGAGCGCGAACAGGCGTCCATAGCCGCCCTGGTTCGAGACGGACCTGACGAGGCCTGCATTCTCTCCGCCGTCAGCATCGCGCGAAAAGACCGATACTGGCGAGTTGACGGTGACCGCGGGGTCGAAATACGCCGCTGAGGGATCAACGGCAGTGACTTCGCAATGCGCCGCCGTCCAGTGATCGGGTTTGCAGAACAGGAATCGTTTCTCGGCCCGGCGCGCCCGAGGCAGGTCGATATCGTCGCTGGTAAAAGGCGCGACGGCGCGCAGGAGACCGGGTTTCGCGAGCAGGCCGCCGACCCGCAATAGCAGGGCGAAGGCCTTGAGCAGGCGCATGCCGCCTGGCTTGCGCAGGTATTTGGGGTTCATCGCATCGATGAAGACGCGGCCGGCCAGTTCGTCGGGATGAAGATTGGCAAAGGCATGCAGGCGCAGGCCCGCCATGGAGTGCCCGACCAGCACATAAGGCGGGCGGGCGCCGAGCGCGGCGAGCAGGCGGCGCAGGTCGGCGATGTGGAATTCGGGTGTCAGGGGCGTGCCCTCGGGCGCCGGATCGCTCCAGTCCATTCCGGCCCGGCCATAGAGGACGACGCGGTGGTCGGCCTTCAGCGCTTCCTTGACCCACCATCCATCAACATAAGATCCGAACGCGCCATGATCGAACACGACCCACGGTGCGCCTTCCGGCCCTTCGACCAAAACATGGAGGCGGCGGCCAGCGTCAATGTCGACCAGGTCAAATGGGGCGTGCATCGCGAAAAATCTCCGCAGGCAAGTTCGGGAATGGGGGGAGGGGAACGGCGTCGTTGAGTCGTGAGATTTATAGAGTCATGTGCCGCGGGCCGAAACCGGCCTTTGCAGGCGGCGACTGCTAATTTCGGCTCTCCGCGCCGCGTGAGTTCCTGTCCTGAGGTCAGCCCCATTCGTTCGGGACAAGAAACGATCGGCGGGTCTTGCCTGAGTTTTCTGACGAAAATTCCGTTGACCATGTAATGGTAAATAAGTCTATTCAAATCAGGCAAACTATATTTTGGGTTGTTGGGCCGATGACAAAACAGATGCAGGAGATGGTCGTATTCTGGATATCCGGGGTGGCTATCCTTGCTGTTGCACAAGTAATGGTTAATGGTCTCGGCGTCTGGGAGCAAGGTGCACTGCCCGCTTTTGCCCTCAAGTCGGCCATTCCGCTGGCGGTCTGCGTCGCCATCGTCGCCTTGCTGGTGATGGCGGGCGAACGCGAGCGGACAGTGATTGCGCCCTATATCCTGTTCTTCGCGATTTCAGCGACGTCGATTTTTGGCCTCACGAAGACGCTGACCGGATCGCACGCTTCGTCGACGAACCTGCTGCTCTATGGATTGTCCTTCTATACGGCGTCGCTTGCCTATATCGCGCGGAGCCGCTCACTGACCCCGCGCGCGGCGGTGCTGGCCAGCAACCCGCTGCTGATCATCACCGGTCCGGTCGCCACGCAGTTCAGGGACATTCGCTACCGCGGCCTGCGCAGCCGGGCGGACTATTACCTTCCCTTCGTGTTCCTCGGCCTGTTCCTGCAGCAGACGATCGCCACGCCGCTGACCAAGACGTTCGATCTTCTCAAGGAAACCGATGTGGTTTCGTCGCTGACCTTCGCGGCGATTTTCGAACTGTTCGTGTATGCCAATTTCTGCGGCCTATCGCTGATCATTTTCGGACTCGCCGGCCTCATGGGGTTCAGGATCCCGCTGAACTTCCGGCAGCCATTCTCGTCGACAAATGTGATCGAGTTCTGGCGGGGCTGGCACACGTCGCTGTCGGTTGTGCTGAAGAGCCTGTTCTACGCGCCGACCAAGAAGCAGTTCGGCACATCGGCCGCGCTCTTCACCGTCTACATGGGGTCGGCCATGTGGCATGGCGTGACCCTCAATTTCGCCCTGTGGGGCCTCTTCCACGCCCTCATGTTCGTGATCACGCTGCGGCTGCTGAAGCGCGGGTTCAAGGTGCCGGCCTTCTTCGTGCTCGGCATTGCGGTCGTGATCGGGCGCATGCTGTTTGCCGATTCCGATTCGGGGCGCCTGTTCGAGAAGCTGCACTTCCGCTTCGTCGATTTTTCCGTCGTCTACAAGTTGACCCATATGCCCTGGACGACGCTGCTCGCGCTCGGGCTGATTGTGGTGTTCGTGGCGCTGGAGATCCTGCTGCAGACCAAGCCGTATTTCTCACAGCGAAACTACAAGTTCTACCGGCTTCCCGTGGTGCAGTTCGTCATGCTCGCGCTGATGCTGGCCACGATCGCCAATGGAGTGGGGATGGATTATGCCGTTTATGGTCAGCGTTAATCGTTTCATCTGGCGGTTTGGCATTCCGGCGCTGCTGCTGGCTTATGCCGGCTACCTCGTGTGGGGCTACACGCAGCAGACGGATGGCGGGCGCACCGCCATCATCCGTCAGCATCTCAGCAATCTTCAAGCCATGGACCATGTCGACGGTCTCGTTCTGGGGGGGTCGAATGCCGTGTTCAGCCTGTCGGCAGCGCAGCTCGACGAACTGAGCGGCATGACCTGGTACAATGCCTCGCTGATGAACGAAGGTTATACTGATTCAAACTATCGCCGCTTTGTCACGCGCGTAGCCGAAACCGTCGACCCGAATGCGATCAAGCTTGTCGTCTATTCCACGGTGTCGCCGCTGCGGGCGCACGAGTTCGACCGGCGCAAGAACTTCAAGGGCGACGTCACCGGGCACCTGCCGCTCAGCATCAAGCCCAGCCGGAGCGCGCTCGACTATTTCATCCAGTCGGCATTCGAAGGCGGGGTGAGCAAGTCGAAGGATTACCCGCTGCCGACCCGGGATGGGGACATCGATTTCAGTCATGTCGACTGCGGCGACCTGCCTTCCGAGGGGCAGTTCTTCGAGTGGGAAGATGTGACGCTGTCGGCCCATATGATTGCGATCCAGACAGCCTTCCTCGAGTCCATGTTCCCGAAGGCGAAAGTGATGATCGTGCTGCCGAGCGAGTATTATTCGCGTCCCGAGGACCTGGAGAAACGAAAGGAACTGGTCGATTCGCTGTTCGACCAGGTGACCCGCGAATTCGACGGCATGGCGGGAATAGATGCGTCCCGCGTGAGCCTGATGGAACAGTCGCCCTATCCTGTCTTCGGCTATGTCTGCGATTCCCGCCACCATGCGAACCAGATTGGCCGGGCGTTCCGGACGCAGGACCTGTTCGTGCGCCTGGATGCGAGCTGACGCACTGGCGGGTGTATTGCGATGGGGAAAGGGA
>TARA_R110000751_G_scaffold73100_2_pt1 | contig 24147 bp, 16 predicted proteins | sample TARA_R110000751 | Tara Oceans TARA_R110000751 (sample SAMEA4398001) | marine metagenome | biome: Polar Biome; feature: [MES] marine water layer (ENVO:01000295) within the mesopelagic zone...; material: water (ENVO:00002006), including particulate matter (ENVO:01000060) such as...... | reverse complement strand
AAACTCCCTTTACCTATAGTTACCTCCCCGGACAAGACGCTACCAACTAAACTTGTTCCCGGGTTAAAACTTAAAGCATCTGTAAATGTTACAGTATCCCCAGTTCCTGAACTTCCACTACTGCTAGTATTACCAGTTCCAGAAGTACCAGACGAACCAGCGGTGCCAAAGACTTCGAAAGACATACTTTCCTCTAAATCTAAAGATCCCGTGGATCCGTACACATCTAAATTTTTTATATTTATTTCGCACCCATCAGAATCAAAGAAGAAATTCCTTATTTTAAAATCTGTTTTTGCTCCTTTAGTGCATATCAAATTATTATCGATGAAGTAGTCGTATTCTTTAGGCAGAAAAGTTCCTTTTAAATTTATATCCTCGTCTTGTTGATAAGAGTAAACACATCTGCCCTCCGGGTCAAACACCCTACCGCTCTTTAAAGTAAATTGTAATTTTTTAGAATTTGTAGGGCTATTAGAGCTCCCAACAAAACCGGAGACCCCAAACACGGCTTCTCCAGTAGTGTTAGTTACCGACATGTCTAAATCGTACGCTAACTTAGAGTCGCTGTCAAAAGTTGAAATTTTTCTGTTTTTGTATCCAGATATCTTCATTACATTGATTTATAAAATGCATTCTTAGGCTGCACAGATCTTGAAATAGGCCCAACCTTTCTATATATAGCTTCAAGCTCTGGCTGTACTGGAGGCCTATTACTAAAAGTAACATTTAAATAGTACCCGCTATCATCACTTGTTATAGTTAAGGAATGTAGTCCATTTTCCTGTTTCAAATACTTCATTAAACCTTCCATTCCCCCTGCTCCATCTAAATATATTTTGTAGTTAACCTCTTCTCTTACAGTGTCAACTTGTGCGCTGGACATATTATTTTTCAATAGATTGTGATATTCTGAAGCCTTAATATTTTGAAGATTTAAATAACTTCTATCGCCCTCTTTAGTTATTTCTCCTGTTAAATCTGCTAGAATATCTATGGGAATTTCCCCTTCTATTATTTTAGCTCTATTATCTTCACTAAAAATAGAACTTACATCCTGCGTGATGTCTTGAGTTTGATACTTAATGCTAGAAGTCTTAGGGCTAATTGGGACAAAATTACTATCTATCCCATCAAAAACCTTACGCACACCAAGATCAGTATAAGTACTATTTCTATTATATATTAATACTCCTTTATGGTTGTTCTCACTTGGCGCGGTTATACTTACCGCATTGTTTACTCCTCCAGCTACCTTTTCTGCATCAGCGTAAAAAAGCTGGCCTGATACTTTTTTACTTTTCCTGCGCAACGTTATCCTTCTTCCGGTTATTTTGTTACCTATAGCCGACATTTCAGTACTATACGCCGAATCTTTTATTGCTTGAGCCTCTCCGCAGCTTAACTCAGCTTGACCAAAAAGATCTGAGTTACAAAGACTCTCTACTAAATCTCCCTCGCAAACAGTAGTACAGTTTTCTGTGTCTTTTGGCGCAACCTCAGATGATCTACTGCAAATAGAGCTAAGAGCGTTTAATTCTTCTATAATGTTTTCCGCATAGTGAGGCTTAGTAATCCGTATGTCCCCGATCTTCCTATTACTAAAAGACCCATCTTCGTTCGACAGAACCATGCACAATCTAACATCTTTTCCTGAGGACTGAGACGAGCTCATCATACTAACAGCTTGACCGATACTACTGTTTGCCCCCGCTCTCAAACTTCCTAAGATCTGAGACAGAGCCATCATTTCTTGTGTGAAAGGTAGGTATTCTTTTATTATATTTTTCTTAACTCTGGGTTGCTCGTGTTCTTTATAATATCCCCCATCTGCAAATAACTGCGGGTTCCTAGGCTGTAAAGTGTATGGGTTTAGCAAGCTTTCTACGTCATTTCTAGATGCCATCCAAGGAGCCTGTCTGTCAAAATGAAAAAATCCATTCTGCCTTCTTTCTGTGAAAATACCCTTGCCGCAAGCGCCATCCCTCACTAAACTGTTCCTTAACTTTTTATTATCGTCCAGTAAATGGTTTACGTACAATTTCCCACTTGACTCTAAAGAATCAATACTTAAGTCTTCTAATTTTTGAAGAAATTTTGCCATAGGAGTCTTGTAGTGCTGGTTTGCTCCATAGTATTCGCTACTAGGCTTAGTTTCTAGAGTCTCTAGTATTTTGAAAGCTTTATTGCATTGAAAAAATTCTGCAGCAGGAACAGATAGAGTATAATTCCTTCCATAGTAATCAGAGGCGATTTGCTGCTCTAAGCTATTGCTGTATTCCTTTACGCTCTCATCGTAGATACCAAAAAATATATGGTAAGTGGCCCCATTAGGGCCTACCGGCATCTCCCCTTGGCTATAGCTCGCACTCCTATGGTCCATTATCCCCTTTACGGCGCTGTCAGCGAGTATCTTTTCTTTAATTCCACTCCTTGCCTCCCACCATCTTTTGCCGAAAGTTAAAGGTATTATTTCACTAAAGCCTATTGCGTTAAAATACCCATAAGAAGCTTTCCAGAGACCTTTCTCGTAAGCAGCAATCGCAGTCCTAGCGTTAAAAGCATCTCTTAAGTCTGGAGCATACTTACCTAAAGTCATACTGGTGAAGAAGTCAGAAGAAGTGTGCCTTCCTAGTATTTTATTCCTGCCACCGGATAAAGCCTCTAACTTCTGACAGCTAAAAGAAACTTCTGTGGTCGTCTTTTTGTCGTCTTTTTTGGCAGAAGGGCCTCTATTAAAAATAGAAGAGTACGCCTGAGAAAAAGTTCCATCTAAACTATTACTATGATTTTTCTCATTAATAACCAAGTTTGTCCCCTCACTCATAGACATTCCGTGCCCTCTATCTAAACCATCAATACTACTAATAGCTTTTTGGAACTTAGCTTGAATGGATTTATCTGTCAAATCTACAATAGACAACGCAGGCCTCTGGCTAGTGAAGTCCCAATAAAAGGAAACGCCTAAATCATTGCCCCAATTCTGAAGGACATCTTTAAGTGTTCCGCTATACCTTTTTGTCATATGTTGATTATCTCTTCTTTCAGGGTACCTAGTTAAATCTACTTTAATTTTAAAAGCTCTTACGGCAGCAATTAGGTCTGCAAAACTATAAGAAACATCGGATAGATCACAATTAGAACTAGAGAACTCTTCTTTACCTAACACGATATAACCCCCAGACCATATTCCTACCTCTGATCTTCCGTCCTGCCTTCTTAGTTTATAGTTTAATCCCGGCACCCCAGTGGGATTAGCTAGATACCTTAGGGTTTTTCTTTTTGACACGGTAGTATCGGTAGCGCTACAGACAGTATAAGTAACCTTAGTTGTCCCTTCTGTTACTATGTGAGACTCAGGCTTAGGGCATTTAACCTTCATTTCTATCATATAAGGCACTTCATACTTAGATCTCAGAGGCTCGGTTCCGTTCGCACTACCTTTGGCTCCAATATGAAAATGCTCATGTATCAAACCAACAAAAACCCTGTCTAATAATACAGATCCGTCAGAGTAAGTCAAGTTCAGTAATTTGTTACCTACTGACGTGCTTGTATTATAGGAGGTTAAAAACATATTCCTGAACATGGGGCTCCCCGCAAACTTTATATCAATAGGGGAAGTTAAATTAAGATCATTTTTCGTGATATCAAAATCTCTTTTATCTATGTTACCACCTGAAATCTTAGTATCTAAAGCTACATTTACATTTAATTTGGTTGGGTCTCCGTTGTAACCCACCTGAGAATCAGCGGAATATATAACACCCCCAAAAGCCAACCCCTGCTTGTTGCCCCCTATCTGAATACTCGGTACGCTTACTTTATCTTTTGCCATGTTCCTAAATACTTTTACACTTAACTACTTGTAGTAAATAAATTTGCCTTACCGTCAGCACTAAAAGAAAACAGTTTACCTTTACTCTCTGGAATAAAATCATTAACCAGAGCATCTATTTTCTGTTGAGACTCTCTAAACTCAAAAGATTCATTCGTATAACTAGCTCCACCTGTCCCTATTAAGCTGTTTTTCGGCGCTCTGAAATAATCTATTCCCGGAATCTGCCTGATCCCATTCCTCCACACTTGCTCAAAGAAAACATTATCTACATCAAAAGCTTCTCCTCCATCTTCGCCTGTGACTCTAGAAAAATCAGTAGAAGCTTGAGGTAAGAAAAGTAATTCCCCATTATTGTCTGCTCCTATTTTTACAGCATCAAGAAGATAAGAAGTCTTACCTGCAGTAGAGCTTTCAGAATATTCGTGCCCAGAAAGCAATTTTCTACCATTTAAATATATATCCCTATTAAGATACTCCCCAGTAAAATGAACATTAGAACCCGGATAGTCTCCAGTAAGGGAAGGCCCAGAAACAATATCAAAATTAACAGAATCATCACTTTTAAAACCATCTTCTTTGCTGTTTAAAACTATTTCGTATCTGTTATTATTAATTCTGCTAGCTACTCCGGCAGATCCATTTGGACCAGCGCTATTCTCATTTATAAAATAATCACCTCTGTAAATACCGTACCGATCCCCAACCTCTTTTAAATTACCCCCTATATTATTAAATATATCGGACACGCTGTGCAAACCAGAGACCTCTTGCTGAGCTATTCCGTTTCTAAACACTTGAATAAAAGGTTGACTAGTTAATGAATCAAAAGTAAGGTCATCGTTCTTTATCTGGTATCCATGCACATCGATTTTCTCGTCACTATTAGGCTTAACTGTTTCGAAGAAATATTCTGTATCAGAATTATAATTAATAGTATTTAAATATTTCGAATGACTGTAAATCTCCACACTTTCTCCCACAGCTAGACTCTCTACAAATGTTATTTGCCCCGGGACAGCGTTTGAAGCATCAACATATTCAGGATTTCTACTAGGCGTTTCGCCTATATATCGACCTGTTATAGAACTTATATTCCTATCTCCAGTTAAATCTACTAATACCTCCTTATACAACCTGCCTTCTATCCCAGAAAGCGCATACACCGGAACATTGTCACCATCTTCATTCTTATGGTAGTCCTTAGCTACAAGCTTGTACCCGGTTGCCCCCCAACCTGTCTGTATGCTCTGGACCTCAACTCCCGTAACCTGTTTTGTAATTCGTTCTCCAGTAATTAAACCTGCATCGCTATAAGACTCTAAGAAAAAACTATCTGCAATTGTGTTCCTGCTTACTTCAGGAATGTGCTCATGAAATAAACCTATTGTATTTATATAACCAGAAAACCCTGTATAAAAACCGCTGTAACCTCCCCCATGAGAAAACCCTCCCCAAAAAAGCTCTTCTGAGTCTGTATAATTATTTAAAGGAGACTTGATCGATACGGTACCTTCGTTAGGTTTATGCAGGGAAACCTCAAGCATATGTGGGCTCTTAGACACAGAGACTAAGTTTAGTTTTTTTAAATGATTCGGTAAAGTCTCACTATGCCTATGCCTATTCTCCCCCTCTGCACCAGTAATATATTCATAATATAGCCTGTTTGACCCGTTTATGCCTACGTTTAACCCAGAAGAGCAATTAACTCCAGTCATACTAGATATCAAGACCTGAGATAGATTAGAGTTTTCTTCACTGTACCCTCCTGAGAAATCTAAAAAACAAGTCCAAGAGCCACCTGTAACCCTGTGAGAACTCATTAAAGAAGATGCTCCGTCAAAATTACCACTTCCAGTTATAGAGGTAGAGGAGCTATTTATTATTGCAGGGTAATTATCTCCATTTATAAGGAAATTCCCATCCCCGCTATCATAAAGTTGGCTGCCTGAATTATGAAGCTGATTAAATACAACATAAGTATCTAAGTCATTACTGGAACCGCTAGTTAATTTATAAAAATTGTTCCTATCGTCAGGAGATAGAGTATCAACGGATCCGCTTAGATTGTAATAAGCAGACAAAGCCCCAGTTGGCAGCCCCGCCTTTTTAACATAATCAAGTAATACCCCTTCTTTCATCTTTAATTATCCAGTCTATCTAACTTTATAGTAGTTATCCCCTTTTCTTGGCTAAAACCTCTATTATAAGTTATAGATGATTGATCTCTATTTTCTACTTTATTTTGACTTTCCAACCTTATTACGTCCCCATCTAAAAATGAATTTTTTAAAATATCGTTTATTGATTTAGCTTCGCCTCTGGCCGCGACATAAGAGGCTTCATCCCTTTCATCAGCGGTTGCAGAAGTGTTGATTGTAACAGCCTCTCTTTTACTTGTAAGGTTTAAGTCGTATACTAGATAATGTCCATTTTCCAGACAAGACGGAACAGATTTGTATTGCTGAGTTGAAGGAACAATAGATAAATTATAACTTAAATCCCTTAATTGACTATTCTCAGGGTAGTCCTTATCAGAAAAGGACGCTTGATACTGTATGCTCCCATCGAATTCGTTTTGAGTCACTGATATGCTATGAGGCCTAGGAGCTAGAGAATATTGAGTCCTAGTAGGGTACATTTTATAATACAATTTTTGAGCTTCAACTCTAATTTTGCTAGAATAATTATCGAGCATCAAATCAAGTAATACTTTATTATCTCTATTTTTCTTTGTTAACGAGCCTCTAGTTCTTATTGTCCCGCTGCATGATACATCTATTATGTCTGTTATATTATCGTGATCAAAAGATATATTGTAATCAAAATAAGAATGGGCATTTTTTATTTTCGCCTTCTCGAAGAGCTGATTATTGTCGAAGCTTACTTGAAAATCTATTTTTCTTGCTTCTTCATCTGGGTTTATAGAAAAAGAAACAGGATCTTTATTTAAATTCTCATTCTTTTCAGAACCACCCTTCCTACTGCCTCCTGATCCACCTTTTATATGCCTTTTGTACGCTTTATTTATCAGGTCATAGAATCTTCTATTTTTGAAATCCGTTTTTATGCTATCCCAAGTAACTGAGCTATCCTTACTACCTGTAACACTGCCAGATAGATCCATTGTTATAAAGTCTCCTCCTTGCTCTTCGTTTATAGAGATACTATAACTCAATAGTATATTGGCGGTCTGCATTGCAGGTAAATTAGATTCTTCCTCTATAGTCTTGCTTGACTCGTTAGAAACGAAAGAGTAATTTTCTGTTATGGAGTATGAGCCCCCAAACCTATCTATGTTTTCGCTCTGGCTATTTAATATTAACGAGCTTTCGGGGTGAGCGTTTTGTATTATATTGCTAGTAACTTTTTTCGAAGTGCCCTTTCTTCCATCAACAAAAGCTTTAGCTCTAATGAACCCGTCAGGCCTCTCATTTTTTGTGTTGTAACCAGTGGCAGATACCGTGTGACTTACAGAGACCGTACCCTGCTCGTTTTCTGAATAACTCCATGTATCAGTAGGGTTGGTGACACCATAGTTTGCTGCTAGAAAATCCTTGTCGTTTTTGTAGCCAGATATAGATATGCTATAGCCAACAGCTCCCACATAATTATCACTATCAAAACTTACGCTATCCACTGTGCAGTTTTTTAAAGTAAAATCCGTACCGTGACCTGTGACGCTAAAATTTTGGTAGTTTTTTTGAAAAGCTCCAGCGAAAGATTTAGCTATTTTATCTCTTTTAGATTGTAATCCTAAGTAATTGTTCCCTGTGGTAGCGTCTTCTTTAGGCAATAAGGCTACCTGTCCATTTAAGGTAATGCTTACTTTTGTAGCCCATATGTCCCCACCTATGAATTCATTAGAGAAAGTTTTAGAAACATAAGGAGTAGGTACCGGAAATTGAAAACTTCCGTACCGAACTATAACGTCTTGTTTATATCCCGCCATATATTAATATTCTAAGGTTTCAGCTGGGACTCCTTTTCTATCTATAAAAGCCATGTCAGCTGAGTAACTCATCTGATAGTCAGATCCGAAGCTATAAGATAGACCATTTAAATACCAAGATAATTCGTCCTTACCTCCTTGTTCGGACGTAACAAAAGCAGAAGTTTGAGTTTCCATCTTCAAACTTTCGAAGACACTCTTTGATGCGCCTCTTAAATAGTCAGCATGAGCTTTGTTTATTAAATTAGAATTAGGGTTTCTTTTAAAAACACAATTCATCGACACGTTCTTAGCTCCTTCTGTACTTTGATCTGAATCATAATTTGTCTCCTTAACATTCGGAGCCACCACAGAAGACCTTATAGCTACAGGAGCCTTGTAATCATTTGTTTTCTCTACTTTTCTAAGGTAAGTCTCGTTTCTTAATGTGGGGTCATCAGAATAAACAAAACTGTACGAAACTTCAGTTCCATAAGCAGGAAAAGATAGACTAGATGAAATTAAGCTCTTAGGGTGAGTTAGTTTAGATGTCGACGAGGGCACTTTAACAGAGTTAAGTAAAGGTTCGACTCTTGCTATTACATCAATAGGAGAAGTAAATTTACCATACAAAAGCTTGGGGTCATAAAGACTACTCTTACTTTCTTCATATGGCTTGATAGTACCGGATTCAGTCACAGAAGTAATATTATTATTTTGCCTTGATGCTTGCACAGTATACTCAAAAATTGCATCAGCATGCATACGGGGGTTATTCGTAAAAGTAATAGTGTATGATATTTGCCCTCCCGTCCTATTTACGTTTCTACCAAAAGAAACAAGTTTATCTTTTAGGTCTTTGGCTTGGTTCCATTCTTGACGGCCCGGAACCCAAGTAGGGGGGGATTTAATAAACGTATCAAATGTAGCCTTACATCTAGCGAAAGAGTCCGCTTTCATTGCTGCAAGACCTTGGTATGCATTTTCATAAGTATCTTGCCCTTTATCTTTTGTTTCCTTTATATTCTCAACGCTTCTCCCTTGAATTACCCCACTCTCAGTAATTGAAACAGACCCTCCTTCTCCCACCTGTATTCCGTGAGTAAAGCTAGCTGACCACTTTGCATTTTTCTGATCACTTTTGTACGCTCCATTCTTAGAGGTTATAGATCGAGTTATTGAATATGTGTTAGTTATCGAATCGTAAGACTCAGAAAACAAACCGCTCCCCTTTACTATCCTTATAAAACCTGCATACCTAGCGTCTATATAACCAACTTTAGCCATAGCGTTGCCTGTTAAGTTAAAGGCGTCTAAGGCCAGCTCTTTTCCTTTCGCTACGAGATCTAGCTTAACAACACTATTTGGCCTAAGACTAAAGTTTATATTTTGAGTAAAGCTGTGCTCGTAGTTATCGTTTATAGAAAAAGTAAAGTCTTCTTTAAAAGATGAAAAATATTTAGCATAGTCTTCCTTTAAAAATAATGAAGAATCTTTATATATCTCTGCATCTGTTTCCTTTAAATCTTTTGTATGATCAAAAGTTTCATAAAATTCCAAAGACATATTGACTCTCAATAAATTTATATGGTTATCTAAAGAACCTGAACTAGTTGGAAACTCAAAAGATAATATTTTTACATTTTCTATTATTTGCCCACCTATACTGATGCTATCAACAAAACCACTAGATAATATTGAATCAAGTGTAGATCTTTCCTGTTGATCTATTTTACCAAAGTTAACAGGCTCTGTGTTTTTGCCCGGATATATAAAAGCGGTAATAGATAAAGAGACCGTCCTGCCATACTGATAAATACCGCCATCTATATAGTCGGCGGCTTGAGTAAAGCCTAAAACTTCAGCATTTGTTAAATTAATATTTGACATTAATAACCTTGACCTGCAGGGATGCTCCCCCTAGCAATAGCTTGTTGCATTCTCGGATCGTACTGACCTGCGTGTTGTATGATTGCCATCATCCTACGCTGTCCCTCTACGTCCGCCTTCATGTTGATTCCGTTAACATATACATTTGTGGTATTACTGTTTTGATTGCTTTGCATTAATCTACTAGCATTCGATCTTTGATTAGCCACATTCTCCCTATTCATGCCTCTGTTCGCTGGGAATAGGGTATGCTCTCCTGCCTGCTGCGTTACGGCTGCTCCATATCCCTGTAATCCGGCAAATTCTCTCCCTGATCCCTTTATCAACTTACCTCGATCATCAAACATATCCCGCCGTCCTTGACTCGAGTTCTGTCCAGCTATCATTTCCTGTTGGCCCATTGCTATTCTGTTAGCTTGGGAGGCTCCTAACAGATTGTTTAATTCACCTATTGTACCGGTTAAAGATTCTAGGCCTTTATTGTTTCTATTTATAGGGTCACCTGATTTAAATAGCTCTGCAGCTTGTTCATTTGCCGTCTTCTTCATTTCTCCTTCATTCATCCCGAATTTAAATCTTTTATTCATGACGCGTAGATCTGCGAGCTTGACTTGCGCAGCAGCAGCTCTCCCTTTCTTCACCATATGCTCAGGTAACTGCCCCCCAAGCATTTCTTGCATGCCAGCCAGCCTATTCGCGTTAGCTCTATTAAAACCTGTCCTGTTCCCAGCTCTTTGATTCACTCCCATTGCCATTTCTCCACTAGTGATTTGATTAATTACTCCATTTAAAGAGCTTGGGTCTAAAATAGCCTTACTCCCGCCAAATGACTTAAGCCTTTGCTGCTGTCTTGCGGCAGCTTTCTGGGCTGTTGCAATCGCCATTGTCTGGTAGACGACTTTTTGGTTTTCTTTAAATGATAATCTACTTGTAGTATTTAAAGCTTCTAGTTGATTGGCGAGACTGTCAAGAGCCGACTTTTCCGCACCTGAAGCGTTCTCAGCCGCAGTCCTTAGTTGAGCTGTCTGTTGCTCTACAGCCTGAGAATTTAACGATCCCACGCCACCAGCCGTAGCTGTCGCTAGAGTTTGCTGAACTGATTGACCGAGAGATGTCCCTGTGAGCTGAGTGTTACCAAAAGCCTTGTGTGTTGCGCCAATAGCGCTTCCAAACCTATCCGAAGATCCTTGAAGTTGCGTTGCTATCTTTTGCCGAGATCCTAATTCTATTTTTCCAGTAGCTGTTAAAAACGCCCCTGCTGCTTGAGCGCTAATTTTTATAGTTTCTTTTCTTATTTTTTGCTCTAGATTTAAAGCGTCTTTTTGCTCTTGTATTGCTGCTGTTGCTTCGCGAGTCTTTTTAATTAAAGCTTCTCTTACGGGAGCCATAGCTTTGTCCTCTTGTGCTAGTTTACGCCTTTGCAAAAGCTCAGCAAGTACGCCTTCAGCCATTAATCTAGCAGCGTAGTCTCCTTCTTCCATGGATTTTGTAAGTGAGTCTATCACGCTTTGGTCCATACCAACATTTTGCAACGATCTCTCAACTTCTCCTATTGACTTTGCGCTACTGTCCGCTTTAGAAAGACTCTTTGTTACATCTAGCAGTTCTTCGGACCCTAAATTATTAATTTCTTTGTCGTTGATTGTACTAAAAGCCGTTTTCCCAATTCTACGAGTCGTTCTTAGATCTTGAGCTTTTTTTCTCTCAACCTCGTCGTCAGTATCAAATAACCCAGTATCAAGAAATTTGACTCCGTCATCCATTCTTATCTCTCTTGTGGCTGTGGCTACATCAACTCTAGTCTGAGCGTTTTTTTTGTCTTTTTGTTGCTCCTCTATACCTTGCTGAACCACAGCCTGTATTTGTTTTGGATCAATTATACCTTGTATTTGTCTTCTAACCTCTGCAGGCAAACTTTGGGCCGCTTTTGCCATCTCTTTTTGTGCTTGCATCACTTGCCCCATGCCAGCGTTAGAATCGTGAAACACTTGAGCGGCCTGTTCTGCAGAGTCACCAAATTTAGTTAAAGCTCCTATATTCTTTTCGGCTTCTTCGCTAACTTTTTGAAAAGCAGAACTAGCATCTTTTAGCTCGTTGAAAGAACTGTTGAAAGTTTCATTCAGTAATGTGTCTATACCTTGACCAACCGCAAGTGCACCGGCGGCAATACCTAGAGGTCCCATAGCGGCGGCACCAGCACCCATGGCCCCGCGAGCACGACCTAATCCAGACTTTGTTTTCAGTGCTCTAGTTTTAGTTCTGCCTGATTTCCCAGTCATTTGAACTTCCTGCTCTCCACCACTAAATAGCCCCGCTGTCCTAGTCGTTCTTACCCTTCTGCTGCCATATGCAGTATTACTAGTAGTGGTTCTGTGTCTCTGTCCTTCTACATCTAAATTCATCGGCATTATGCCAAGGCCACCCCTAACAGACTCCACACCGCCCCTCCACCCTCTTTTCATGACCGACCCTGCGCCACTAAGACCGCCCGCCATACTGCCTATTTTTTTCCCACCCATAGCATCAAGCTTAGGGAACATTCCACCCATCATGCCGCCCATCATAACAGTCATGACAGCACTTTCTAATGCACCCAATCCGGATACTAACTTATGATTTTCTGATGTTTCACTGTCTACAGAATTCCTTAATAAAGATATTCCAGTACTTAAACCCATCATGATGGCGCTCATCTTCATCATCTGAGAGGTACTCTTATCCATCGCCATAGCAGGAGATTTTGACTCTGCAAAGTTAGGAATACCTGCTTTCTTGGGGTTCGCCCCGCTAGCAAAACTCCTACTTATTCCTTGAGAAAGCCCCCTAGGCTCGTCCCTAGTATTCCAGACGCCCAAACCCATGGGGTTCATACCTGAAGCAAGAGAAGGGCTAGACCCTACTCTTATTCTGTTCGACGGGACACCGGCAGACTTCTCCCGCATGACTGCGTTATGTAGAGCACTAAAGTTGGGTATGTACCCTCCAGCTTTACCCTTTTTGGGATCAGCTGCTACAGGGTAGTTCATTGCAAAAGCCGACATCTGCTTAGCTAACCCTGACGAACCTTTTGGTTTACCAGTTTGGTCGACTAAAGAATTAAACATTTTGTTCCCCAAGCTGTTCATAGCCTCCGTCGAGAACGACCTCTTAGCGTCTGCCCTTCTTAACCCAGAAGAAAAACCAAACTTTTTTGCAAACGTTTTATTAACGTTACCTTGCTCTTCAAAATCCCATACAGCGGAAGAACTTCCACCTAAACCGGCCTCGAAAGACTTAGAATTTTTAGTTAAGGCGTTTATAGTTTGCTCAAAAATCAAACCTTCTGCAGAAGGATCGAAAAGATTCTTACCGCTCCTTTTTATGTTAGCAGAGGTTACTTTAGGTGCGTCGTCCATTAAGCCCATCGACTTGGAAAAATCATTTGCTAAGTTTCGCAAAGGATGAGAAAAATATTTCCTAACCTTTTCTCCAAAACTTGTTTTCTGGTCCTTTAATTTCCCCTCAAAAGACCTAAAAGAAAAGTTATCGAAAGAAACATGAGAAGGAACACCTTTTCTATTATTAAGTCTTGTTATCCCCTTTGTAGAGGCCCTCATCGTTCCCGCTTTTTCTGTGTCGCCGAATAATCCCAATACCCCGTATTTTCTGTCAGCATTAAAAATGGGCATCTTTGGCGCTCTAGCGGCTTTTCTCTTTTTAGCTGCTTTTTGTTGCGCTGTAGTTCTGAAGCCAGCCTTATGAGCAACTCCCCCATCAAGCGTACCTCCTCTAATTGCGGCACCTGTCTGTGCTCCAGTTTTATAACTTACGCCACCAGAGCTAAAAGGCTGAAATTTGTAAGCAAAGTTAGGAACATAGCCTCCTGACAGATTGCCTATAAAATCGTCATAAGCCGCTGTGCCCTTCGGAGGAATTACCGCCGTAGCTTTTTTACCTTTAGAATTAGTGAAGTCGACTACTTTTTCGTGACCATTAGTGAAAGCGGAAAATGCGCCACCTCTCCCGTTATGAATAGTGTCCCTTCTTACTTTTGGGTTAGCTAACTGAGCACCTGAATAGCCGCCCATCATCATACCCATGACTTCGTCGTCTTGAGCAAAATTAGGAATGTACCCTCCGCTCCTACCTTTTGGCTTCCGTCCAAACTTTCTCGTTCCACCTGAAGTAGCACCAAAATCGGCAGAGTAGCCTACTCCGCTTTTAGTTAAAGAATTGGCTATTGCATTAGATACCTGAAGCTGTCTCTCTAAAGCTCCAGTCTCTTGATTAATTTTATTTAATACAAGTTGATGAGCATCTTCGACACTTAAAGTCCCATTCTTAATCTTATTCATTAAGTCTGGGTTCTCGCTTAATACATTGAAAATTTGTTTTTGTAAATTAAGTTGAGTTTGGAAATTTCTATTTAAGCCTGTTAAAGTCTTGAAAGCGTCAGCAGCAAAAGTAGCAAGATTGGCAAAAGTTTTAAATAATACAGCGCCTATAATGATAAGCCCGGGACCACCTATAAATTTACCTATAGCTTCGAAAACGCTCTTACCTATTAATTGTCCAGTTTTCGCTAAGTCGCCGTCACCAGCAGCCGACTCAAAGGTTTTATTTATTGCTCCAAATATATTCTCCATAGCTGGAGCTAGGGTCAATGTTCCCAGTTCCGCAGCTGCTTCTTTAAAAGTATTTAAAGTCTTTTGAAATTGCGCAGCTAAGGTTTGGTTTAATTCTTCGTTCCTTCTAATAGCTTGATCAGAGGATCCAATAGAAATACCCAGAGCTCTATTATAGATAGATTGCTCTCTGCTTAGATCGCTCAAAGCTGCTTTTAAAACGTTAACTTGGAAGACGCCACCAACAAGCTCTGAAATTTGAGCTCTTTGGGACTGACTCAAGTTGTCAAATGTCTTAGCTAAGTTCTCCAGAACCTTCATTGCAGGTAAAGTCTCACCCTGCACTCCTCTTACAGCAACGCCTAATTCTTCTAACTGTTTAATAACCCTAGGTCTTTGTATCCTAGTGAAAATAGTTTTAAAACTATTACCAATTACAGCGCCGCCTCTAGCGGTCTTTTGTTGAGCCGTAGTTACTATAGCCAGCAACTGATCGAAATTAACGCCAGCAGATACAGCAGCAGACCCCACACGGCCTAAAGCTTTAGCCAAGTCCTCTGAGCTTACAGCAAATGCAGCATCAACATTAGCAAGCTTATTGATTATAGCTGTGCTATCTAATCCAACTTTTGTAAAAGTATTTAAAGCAGCAGTCAGAGCGTTTACAGCTTCTGCTGCGCCAAGTCCAGATAGCCTAGCCAATATTAGAGCGTCTCTAGTCCTCTTAAGAGTTTCAACTGTACCTAGACCCTGCCTAGCCAACTCAGTAGCAGCCTCTGCGGCTACGTGAAAAGCTTGACCTGTATCGGAGGCTATTTTAAACAACTCTGATCCAAATTTTTTAAGGTTACCTTCAGTAGCCTGAAGTATAACATTAATGTCTTTTAAAGATTTTTGTACCTCTATAGCCGCTTTAACAGTTGCTGTAAAAGCTTTCTTAACCGCCAGTATGGCTCCGGCTGAAGCGCCGAAGGCTAAAACACGAGCGTTAGAGGCATCTAGCGATTTCTCAAACTCACCTAATTGACCATTGATTCTACCGAGGGGCCTAAAACCCTTAGTATTCAAGGCTAGATCGATATTAATTCTTGTAGATCCTGCAGTAGCCATAATTCCTTAAACCGTATAACTTCTAAATTATTACACTTTAAAATAGGCTACAATCCATGCATCTTTAATATTTCCTCAAATTCCATCGATCCTCCATGCTTTTCTATTTGCTTGTTTAGGTTCATGACTCCCTCTTCTTCACTCTCCATGGATTTTATCTCATCTTTATTTGCCCCAATTAAAGTCTTGCCTCCAGCTTCGCCTCTGTTTTCCATGGAATCTTTAACTTCAGCGGTCTTAGACTGCAGCTCGAACCACTCTATAATTTTATCCGGGCTTTTATAATAATCTTCTGGAGGACTTTTGTGATTAGACATCAAACCTTTAAAATACTTAGCTTGAGACATTAAGGATACTTGAATATTAGTAAGGTTTAAGATAGGTTTACCAAAAAAATTATAAGGATTATCGCCGCAAATAGCATAAACATTCATGAAAAATGGACAAACAGCTACTCTTTTAATTTCATCGCCAGCAAATTTTTTAGAAACCATCCCTCCATACATAGATAAAGCTTCGTTAACCTCTGCCTGCTCTAAGTAATCAAACTCTTCTTCAGAGTAGAATAAATTATCAAAGCTTCTATCTTTAAAAAATGAGCTTTGTATAGTCATTTCGCTAATTTTTTTATTAGCAAAGTTTTCAGCTGTCATCCCAACATTATCCATCCTCTCTCGTGATAATATATATAACTCATCAGAGACCGGTTTTATTTCCGCCTCTAGTTGAGATAATTGGGATTTAATTATTAGCTTGTATTTTGTGTTTTTCAGAGACGATACTTTATCCTCAAGATATAATATCCTATCTTCTTTATCTTTAGACCATATCTTCTCCTCTATGAGGAACTTTATGCTTTCGTCTTCGGATTTTAAGCCTCTTTCTTTTGCTAAAAAAATAAAGTCTTGATGCTTCCTCTCGGACTGACCTGTCTCTAGATCATTTAAGTGCTTTATGTATACTTTTTTTTTGTTGGATCTGAATCTTTCTTCAGAGTAGCCGAATATTATATCTCTGTATAGATTCTTATACTTGAGGTAGATGTCATTGTTATCATTCACTCTCCTTGGCCTCTACAGTCTCCTCAGCCTCATCGGTCTCCTTAGTCTCTACAGGCTCTACAGGCTCTTTAAGTTCATCCTTTGCTACCTCGGTACTCTTTTCTCGTTTAAGGGGCTCTATGGGCACTTCTAGGCCCGCTAACAGCTTGATTTTGTCCTCATATATCTCTTGGAGGGTGTCGTCCTTCCTGACTTCCTCTCGAATGTACTCTAGTGACCTATCTACTCTCTCAAAGTCTTCAAAAGTCTTACAGTTTCCACCATTCCAAGCAGCTAAAAGATAGCCGGACTTTTCAATGGTTTCGGCCTCAAAGTGGATATACTTGTCCTCTTCTCCCTCTATCCGTTGCTCAACTACCTCATAAGCCTCAACTTTTTGCTCAAAACTCTTACCAGCGAACAGAGGCATGTAGTCATCTATTCCCCCTCTCTTTTCATTTTTAAATTTTATATAAGTTAAATATAGCAACCACCACATATTCGTCAGCCTAGCCGCCCTAGCTTCGGACGTATGCTCGTATAAAGCCTCTGCTGTAACCTGATACTTTTCTAGGTCTCCTTTCAGCTCTTCCATTTCTTCTACCAAGATACCTAGTCTCTTCTGCCTTTCCTCATCTGATATATCCACATCTTCCTGTAGGTTTAACTGAACCACTTGGAATTCTTTTTCTTTAAGCAATAGCTCTCCATATTTATCGTTAAAGTCTACTTGCTCCTCTTCACTTAGCCCACCTCCATCATTCTTGTATCTCTTATTGATCATTGCTCGCGTCAAAAGACCAGCCTTGACTCCTTCTGAGACCTTAACAGAATAGAATAAATTGCACTCATCAAACATCTTTCTGGTTGGGCGTTTTAGGTAAATTTCTACATCTTCAGTAACATCTTTTTCCCTAGTGATAGTAATGGGTTCGCCTTTCTCATCCTTAGATTCTTCCTCTACCTTTTTCGAGTATTTCCTAAGGACTTCGAAATTATAAAGCCATTTCTTTGTATTTAATTTTTCTTCACTCATCTTTTTTTAATGTTATATCTACGAATTCTAACGCTTTCTCTATCTCCCTAACACAATCATTGCCAGAATCTAAAATTCTTTTTCTAATGCAATCGTATTTTTCGTCAGTAAAATAATCAATAGACTCTATATCAATATTGTCTAATGTCTCGTTTTGAAGTTTTAAAAGGAAAGCCTTATGCTCTACGAGAAGGTCTTCCGTGATTTCGAAATACCTTTTGTATAGGCTTATAATATTCCTATGTACCTGAAAGGATATGATATCCTTAATGCTAGCTCCTTTTTCCAACCTCATAGCTTCTTTGAAGTTATATTTAATTACACAAGAAAAACAAAAAAAAAATCCCCACCGCTAAGTGGGGATCCTTTAAAAGAATAAGAATTTGATTAGTAGAATAACCTATTAGGTGATCTGCTGTAACCAAAAACCTGCAGTGCCGCTACCATAAGCATCTGTACCAGCATCAACCTGCACGGTGAAATCCAAGGTTACAGACTTATTCGCTCCGATACTAGACGAGAAAGAGTGGCCATCGACTTTGGCGTCTTTAAATCTCAACTTAATACCATTGACGCCAGAAGCACCTTCCTTGCCGCAATTGATGTCTATCTCAAATCCGGGATCAACAGATGTGCTAGTACCAGTACCTACAATCTCCTCAAGGTTGTCTGCTGCCTGCTGGGAAACAATAGCCTCCAAAGACATAGTCGCCGACATAGGAAAAGTTATAAGCCTTGCGAACTCAAATTTATCACCGAGCCTTTGAATTGACTCGCGAGGCATGTCCATATTACATGTAAAACTTTGTACATGGAGGACGTCAACGCCTAAAGCCGGAATCTTATTGTCTCCGGAAGCAGATAAGTAACCCCCAGAACTGTTCGCTGAAAAAGTAATATTACCCGGCCTCAAAACTCTTGGAGTAGTAGCTGTCTCTTTCGACTGCGTAGGCGATCCCTGAGCCGCACCCATCTTCATCTTACTAGACTCGACATTTATTGAGGCCGTAGGGATATCTCCCACGGATCCAGTCCAAGAAGCTGACGACAGAAATCCGTCTTCAATGATAATACACTTATTTGAGCCCGCGCCAGTACCAAAAAAGTCTGTGCCTTCGTCGGACAGAGCTAATTGATAAAATTGTTTTTCTACGGCTGTGGTGGTATTAATGTTATACATAATACCCCTAGTGCCACTAGAATCAGCGGAAGTAGTCCCAAATAGCTGCTTTTCGTTATCTGTCGAAGATAGAGAATACGAAAAATCCAAACTTACAGTAGGTATCTCTGTTATAATTCTTTCGATCTGACCTAGCTGTCCGTATTGGTTTACGTCCACTCTAGGGACAGTAAACGAGTAGTTTGCGCTCTGAACTCTGTTGATTATCTGAGGGCTGCTTGAGCTGCCTGCGAACAAAGCCTCACTCTGATAAATAATCCGCTTGCGCGTTGACGCAGCTGCTTGTTTTGTATTTGCACCTTGTAGTGATGTAGCCATTTCTTAAATTCTCCTTCTTTAGTTTAAATTACATTTTTTATTGATTTTAGAGAAATAATATTTAGGATCTAGGCATACGATGGCTATGAACCTCAAAATCCACAAAAGCCGAAAAGACATTCGGATTCAGATTTTGAAAATCTCCCCTATTTGATACATTCTTAGAGACATTCACTCTATCTATGTAACAATAGTCACCAGTTCCTATCCCTGTATAATCATACTTTACACCTGTATAGGCTCCGAGAGCATTTAAATTTAAGTCAGATTGCTCAATCGTAAACACAGGCTTTCTTACGGTGTCCTTTAAAATACCACAAACAGCATCTAAATTAAATAAAGAATCAGCTAGGACTATAGCTCTAGCGTTAATAGTCGTATCCTCTATACCTCCCATAGCAAACTCTTCATTAGAACCTCCATTATCCTTAATAAATATAGCAGGGTAAGTCTGGGTATTTGCCTCAACACCAGTGTTAGGAGTTAGTCCGCCTACCCTAGGGTTTAATACCAACTTCGTCTCGAAAAGAAGCTGCTCTTCAGGCATACTCGTTAGAAAAACATTAAAATCTTTTACAGAGTACCTACCACTAACGGTTTTGCCAGCCATCGGATTGGTGTCTCCGGTGAAATAAACCTGCCCCTGCATATGGTTTACAGAATGAAAACCACTTGTGCCTACATAAATCGGACCGTCCCCATCAACATAAACTCCACTAATTACCTGAGGGGTAGAGGATCCAGTTATGCTAACATCAGAAACTAACTGCTTAAAAGGCGCAGCATAGACATAATAATCAGAAAATAAGCTATCTATTTTGTAAAAATTGCTATTGTTATCGGTGTAGGCGTCCCCTTTTTGAGTGATTTCGTGATCAACAAAAAGCAACAAACTGCTCATTACTTTATTTTCAAATTGAACCTTCATTAAGCTAGTCTACTCCTAAATTTATTTAATATCTCAGAGATATACTTAGTAGGACTGAAAGCTCCCACATTTATCTCTCTTTTTGACTGTATCCCCGTACCAGATCTTGACTTATCTCTAAAGTCTTTCCCTTCTCCATGGTTGAGATACATATAGTTGCTAAATCCTGATATACCCTTTTCTACTCCCGTAACCCAACTGCTGCCGTTTTCCCAAGGCATCTGAGCTACTCCATCAAACGAACCTAGCGTCGGAAAACTCAAAGAATATCTATAAAACTTTACCCCCTGCCTTCCTCTAAACTTCCTTTGGGTCCCAACTACATTAAGATAAGATTTTAAAGCCTCCCTAACTAAACCAGTAGGGTTCTCGTTAGAATAAAAACCTATAAAAGAAAATAGGTTTCCCTCTCCATTTAAAGTGTTGGAAATATTTATCCCAGACGGCCCTTGTTTTAATTCTTTGGTCACTGGGTGGCGATCAAAATCTGCTAATGCAGCTCCTTTAAGACCAATGACTCTTCTTTTGAAAATCCTATCAACAACCGTAGAAACTTCAGGGGAATTCCTGATAGTCTTTTCAAGAAAGCCCTTCTTAAAGAATGTTTTTAAAGAGACTACTGCCATTATTTAGTTGACTCCAATTTATATACAAAAAACTTACTATTTAAAAAACTTCTATTTGCGTCTTCAGAAACTACCTTAAAAGACTTGCTGTCAAATGTAATTTTTTCAGTCTTCCCCTTGTTTATATAATTTCTAGCAGGTTCTTGGACTTTTATGTAGACTCCTCCTTCTGAAACATATTGAGGTATATCCCCAAGCCTATTAACTCCTTGATCTAAATTGTATCTGATTGTTGCCTCGTACACTCCAGATTGAGGAACATATGTATAGTTAACAGAGCTAGACGGGTCTCCGTACCCGAACATAGCGGCCGTATTTATAGAGCTTACGACACGCTTTGGTTCTTTATGTACAACAATTTCCCTTTTAAAGGTATCAAAAATGTCATTAAAAATACCTGTTAAATTGTTTTTTTCAGTAGTTGATATTAAGCTTGACATTAGCCTGTTCTAACAAATTGACTGTCTCCCCCATATACGCCTTTTATGGTGTCGTCTCCGACAACCTGTCTAGGCTTGACTTGGTGAGCCCTATAATCTCTGATTAAGTCCTTCATTTCTTGATATTCTTGCCTTTTAATAGACGTTAGAGACTTTATAACCTCGTTTTTATTAATTTTTCTGACTGTAGACCCTTGGTCTGTCACTTGTATAATAGTATCTGTTCCTGCGCTAGTTATATTAGTTCTAATCGTCCTATCGTAATAGTAAATTAAGAACATTTTCTTTAAAATAGCTGCTTCGTCTACAGTAATTTCGGCCTCAACTAATATGTTATTATTTTTCGTATCTGTATTTTGGACTATTTCTAAAGTAGAAGGCTTTATTTTAAAAAAAGTATATAAATGACTGTTTAATCTGCCGATATTAGCACGGACCCAATAAGATACTGAAGCTATCGAATAATTTGAATCCTCGCCTACTTCTCTAAAAAGTTCGTCTGCTATATCTACAACTTTCATCGTAAATAATTACACGTATTAGAGTATTTTATCGTTTTATTTTGCATTTTTTTAATCTTCTGCTTATAATTTAAAAATGAGAAGTAAAGAGGAAGTAACACAAGCGTTTCAAATTTTGATTCAGATATCCGACGCTGCTCTAGTAGACGGATCAACTGGTAGAAGCAGGGACCAAGCCGTATCTATTATAGCAGAAGCTTTAGGTATACCAGTGCAATTTAACAATGCTTCTAGACCACCTGAAAATATCTCAGAATCTAAGGCTCTATAAGTGTAATACATTACTGGTATGGCAATCCAAAAAGATCAATACATTAAACAAGTTAAGTTTACTCAAACTGGATGCTATCATAGAATAAACCGCATTCAAGTCGACTACGAAACAGACGCGGCTCCACTTGTCTTACCGGAAAACAGTATCGCATATAAAGAAAAAGCTGAGCTCGTAATCTCATGGCAAACTTTCCTCAACTCAGGAGAGAGGTATGCTGAAGATGCCCACCTTGACATCTTAGATCACAAATCTTGTGAAGCCCCGATTTCTATTCTTTCTGGAGTCACCGACAAAAGCTCCCTACTGGCCTCTGCTTACAGCTTCCTAAAAACAGGAGATATATGTAGCGGAATAGACGTCTAGTATCAAACGGCTTCTTTGATAACTTTTGTATCAAATATAAAATTTGTATCAAAAGGGTTCTCGTGAAGATTACTTCCGTCTATTGGGTAATCTGCTAAATAACTATCCGTTAAATGAGTTTTTCTTTTCTTTGCTGTGGATATAATATTTTTATGAAAAGATGGGTACCCTAGTGTTTTAACGTTATCTAATGGCCATAATACTACTGAAGGCTTAAATAAAGCTTTTGCTACGTGCTGAGCGAAGCTGTCTATTAATAATCTTTTACTAGAGTAATCTATAAGGCAAAATAAATCTCTTATATTGTCAGTTTCCATATAATCTACTCCATCTATGGAGGGCTGGTCTTTCTTTCTTATGTGTATTATTTTATATTCTTGCTGGAACCCCTCAATAAGCTTAGTTAGGTTTTCTAAAGGAACATCTCTTACCCATGATATAGGGTAATCCTGACACCCTCCTCCGTTAGTTTGTAAAGCTAATACAGGTTTGTTTGCCTCCCTTAATCTAGTTTTCATTTTATCTTTTTCGCTTAAGGTAAGAATTATTTTAGTCTCTTCATTTTTATAATTTACCCCTAACTGCTCGCACCAAATATCTGGCAAAGATCTTTTTTTATTAATAAAATCTTGGTGGTGATATGGTTCGGATTTGAAAATTAGAGTATCTTTGTCTTTAATGTAATCTTCGTAAAAATATAAAGCCAGCCCCATTGGGTAGAACCTGTATATATCAGGATTATTTATCCATACTGCTGGCCACGAAGATACTACTATTAACTTTCTTTCTGGGTGGTTTTTGCTAATTGCGGCCGCTACGGCCGTAGCCATAACATTTTTTCCAATGCCTCCTTCTACGTGAAATAGGATATATTGGCTCAAAGCTTTTTTAAAAGTGCGCCTCCCATATTATGTTATACCTATGGGAGAACAACGAGACAAGAAACTCTGAAATCAATTTTGCCACAAAGTTTAGTACATGTAGTTCCTAATGATCCAAGCACAGCCATATTATTCGCCGTTGCGTTCGCTTTAAAGCCAACTGTAGTAACATTTGTTAAATTTATTGTGGTCTGAGAGCACGCTCCCAATACAGTGTTATTACACCCAGAAGTAGACGCGCACCTACTAATGTGGCCTATGACAACATTACAATGACCACAATTCGAATAGCCTGCGCCATATCCCACGGCTACATTCCCATGAAAAGAAAGGCATTGCATAAATTGAGCGTTAGCTCCCACGGCTACATTATAACAGCCACAAGTCTGTCGTTGAGCTGAATCAGCACCTATAGAAACTCCATAACATGGGGAACCCATGTATCCTCCGGATTGGTACCCAATTGCAACAAAATTACTTATTCCATTACCACTATTGGCTACATAATGACCCATTAATATATTGTTCGCAACCGTCTTGCCACTACTCGTTTGGTTCAAACCCATATAAGATCCTATAAAAATATTTCGGCTCGCATCCAAATAGGCAACATTACAATGTAGCTTCGGAAGTATACAAGATCCAATTCCAATATTACACTGAAAGTGGTTAATGTTGGTGGCGGAACTTCCACCTACTACTGTCCCCGCAAAGACGTTTTCCCCTATAGCAGTATTATATCTATACGTGTTGTCCCTGTCACTAATTGACGCGCCCCCTAAAGCTCTATATCCAATAGCAGTGTTCCTTATGCCAGTCCCTCCAGATTTAAGCGCTTCATGACCAACGGCAGTATTACCATACTGAGAACAACCGCTAATGCCAGATCCCGCGGGATCATGGTAATAAAAGTGAGCTCCGTGAGTAGATATGAATACATTATGAGCTAGAGCTGATCCTGCCGCATTTACAGAAAAATTATTACCTATATTAATAGCATGACCGTCTCCATATTGAGCAGATCCACCATTATAGTAGCACATATGAGGAGACGCGCAACCAGCACTAGCGCTAGTTTTCATGATGAAGTCATTATTGTCACCTGACAAAGATAATAAACCAGAAGAACCAGAGGAGCCAGAGGAGCCAGAGGAGCCAGAGCCACCA
>TARA_R110000751_G_scaffold137830_3_pt1 | contig 24289 bp, 25 predicted proteins | sample TARA_R110000751 | Tara Oceans TARA_R110000751 (sample SAMEA4398001) | marine metagenome | biome: Polar Biome; feature: [MES] marine water layer (ENVO:01000295) within the mesopelagic zone...; material: water (ENVO:00002006), including particulate matter (ENVO:01000060) such... | reverse complement strand
CTCGACTTGTCGGACGACGGGAGCACGCTCTTCGTCAGCGGAAAGGGCGAAGACAAGCTTGTCGCGATCGATTTGCAATCCGGTGCGAAGCGAACCGTTTCATTGTCGCCCACTCCGTATCATCTGACAACAATCGACGGCACTGACAAGATTTACGTATCGAGCCGCGACGAACCCATGGTTTGGATCATCAACCAGATCGATCTCGCAGTCATCGGCGAAATCGCAGTTTCCGGCGAGGGCCACCAGATGGTCGTGCTTCCGTAATTTCCCAACAAATCGTCCAAAGGAGATCATTATGTACAACATTGGAATTGGAAAAATCGCCCTTGTTGCAGTGGAGACGGGCGTTATCGCGAATGCATGGCAGCCAATATCGCTGCGTGACACGCAACTTGAATTTGCCTCTCGCAAGTGAGGTGGAGCAGTAGCGATGGTCGCGAAGCGGCGTGAAGAAGTCAGTGATCCGGCCAGTTTGACAGACGCCGAACTGGCCAACATCATCGACTTTGTCCGTGATGCAGAAGCGCATTCGGAATTCTGTCAGAAAGACGCTCCTGATCGCATCCAGAAATTTTGGGGGAATACGGATGAGATAGGTGCCAGTGACCAAGAAGAAATATTACCGAAAAACCAGAAGGTCCGCGTTGGATCGATGTCACGAGTGAGCGCTAACACCCAAAAAGAAATGGTGCTTTCCCCCGGCAAAAAATTGAGGACGTCATATGACAACCGTAGATGATTCAGAACAACCGATTACAAAGCGAGATTTCATTTTTTTAACAACGGGAACAATGGCAGCTGTCGGAGCCGCTGCATTTGCCTGGCCCTTTATTGACAGCATGAACCCTTCGGCAGGTGTGCGAAGCCTAGCGTCGATCGAGGTCCCAATCTGGGCAATCGAACCAGGTCAAAGAGTAACTGTAAAGTGGCGTGGGCAGCCAGTTTTCATCGATCACAGGTCACCAGCGCAAATAGCTGCGGCGGTCGCCGCCGACAGTAAGGAACTGATAGACCCGCAACGTGACGCCGATCGCGTGCAGAATCCGGAATGGCTCATCGTCGTCGGGGTATGCACACATCTTGGCTGCGTTCCTCTTGGACAGAGAGTGGGCGATAAAAAGGGCGATTGGGGCGGTTGGTTTTGTCCATGCCACGGGTCGCAATATGACACATCAGGTCGGGTCCGGCGAGGTCCTGCTTCCAGGAACCTCGTCGTTCCTCCCTATGAGCTCATTCAAAACGAAAAAGTCATCATCGGTTGACCGTCTTGCAGAGGCACAGATCGTGACAAATGTCCTGCAGAACTTGACGTGGTTTCCAGGGCAATCAGAACGTTGCTGGAATCGCGCTATTCGTCTGACGCAAACCGGTGCCCCATGCGACCGGAATCATCAAATCCGTTCCAATTCAGTTACATGGAGATAAAATTTGAAAAAAAGTATAAACATTCCAAAGCTATTTGTTATTGGTTTTTTTGGACTTGGATTCGCGGTCTTTGTTGCGAAAGTTTTCCAACCTGAAACTGAAGCAAATAATGTAAAAGTGTCGATGACTGACTTGAGCGAAGAAGCTAAATCCGGGCAATTATTGTTTGACAACAATTGTGCAGCTTGCCACGGTGTAAATGCATCCGGCACCGACAAAGGGCCGCCTCTTGTACATGATATCTACAATCCAGGACATCATCCAGACGAAGCTTTCTATGGGGCGGTGGCAAACGGTGTTTCTCAACACCATTGGCCATTCGGTAACATGCCTAAGCAAAACCAGGTGACAGCCGACGAAGTCACCAAAATCGTTCGCTATGTCCGCGAAATGCAACTCGCCAACGGGATCACTTACAAACCGCACAAAATGTAATTGGAAGGGTATTCGCGATGAAAGCGAACACGTCTGCTATCAGGTCCTAGTCGGTATTATCAGCATGATTTATATGTGCTCAATGCCGCCGGAAGCCAAGCGTAACGAAACAGTGGACTGTCCAAAATGCCGTATGCGCGTGATATATGATGGCGCAACTGCCAGTTACGACGATTGCCATGGAGGATGCGAATACGAGAGTGGTCACAGCCACAGTGAACGCGACCCAAACAAGATCACCTACGATAATCGCCAATATGGCAAGGTGCTACTGGCCCGGTTTATACTTATCCCGTGTCTTCCAAGGTTAGATAGTCCTTGGCGCGGTTGGCGTCCGATCTGCGGGATTGGACTCGATCTGAAATCGTCAACGATGGAGGGTGGCGGAGCAAATCTGGTGTAGGCGAGCTTACCAGCAGTTTATGGGTCGCGATGGTTCGAAGAATCCCACTCCTGGTCCTTACGTTACGCCCTATGTAGGTCTCGCCGGCGTGCGTGAAATTTTCGAAGAACGAGGAGCAATCTGGGTTGAATTGACCCTTTTCGCACCAGACGTACTCTGTTCTGGATGGCCGTTTCTTGTCCGAGGACAGACATCATTCCGAACCAGAAATCTCAACAGGTTCAGCCTAATAAGCATGGGTATGATGGCCGCTTGGTTGTTGAGTATGGTCGGCGTTTTTTTGCCAGGTATTTTTCTGATGGTTTCCGTAGTGCCGAGGGATATCTCGGAGTTAATTTCGAAGCTGCCACGGTTGTTATCACTCTGGTCTTTCATGGCCAGTTGCTGGAGGATTGTACTATCCTTGGTTTGCTTTCTTGATTAGCCCAATTTTTGCAGCTTTCGCCACAAGTGCCTTTTGATCCGGGCTGCAATGAATTCACTTCGTCTGCAGAACTATGATTCTGAAGGATTTGGACCATTGACCTTCCCATAATTGTAAGCCCCATATCAGCTGAGCGCCATTGAAAGGAAACAAAGTGACTTATGAGTTTGACGTCAAAAATATGACCTGCGACCATTGCCGAGGCGCAGTCGAAAAAGCGATTATAGCAGCTGATCCCGCTGCTGTCGTGACGATAGACCTGGCCGCGAGAAAGGCGACAGTGCAAACCAGCCTTGCCCCGGTCGTGATCAGCGACGCGATTCAGAATGCCGGATATCCGGCATTCTGCGTTCAACCCTGATTGCTAACCCGGTCGCGCACTGCAAATGTGTGGGCGACCGGTTTCAATGAAGTATGCAACTGAATGCGGATGTCCATTTGGATCGCATCGCACGCCATCCGAAAAACAGATGCGCCGCTGCAATCCCGCCATCATCAAAATTGAAATAGGGCAGCTTGGCAGTTCACGGACTGCATTCTAGCCGAATGGGCGCAAGGCGTCGCTCGGCGGGCCTTGATGGCGGTTGTCCGCGCCCACAAATGAGTAATTCCCGCCCTTGGGTGCGGCAACTTTCAAAACACTAAAAATGCGCTTGATCTTCCCATCATGGGAAGGATTATACATGTGATAGGTTAGCAAAGGAGCCGCTCAAATGAATATAGTATCAGACGTAGGGATACCCGTAGCAACATCCGCTACCTCCGATTTTGGAATCGAAGGCATGACCTGCGCATCTTGCGTTTTGCGGGTTGAGAAGGCCATTGCGTCCGTTCCAGGTGTGGCTTCTGCAACTGTAAACCTGGCGACCGAACGTGCCATGGTGACCTTCAATAAATCGGTGCCGACCCAGATGGTGGTTGAGGCAATTGAGATGGCGGGCTACGAGCCTAGAATTGAGACACACCAATTTGGCATTGAAGGCATGACGTGTGCCTCCTGCGTCAATCGTGTGGAAAAAGCGATCATTGCCGTCCCGGGTGTCTTAGACGCGTCGGTTAACCTCGCTACTGAGAAGGCAACGGTTCGCACGGTTGCCGAGATGCCCGCATCAGCATTGGAGGACGCTGTTCGCAGGACCGGGTATGACGTCAGGAAAACTGTTCCCGAGGTCTCCAAATACAGTCATGACGACCGGCGCGACCGCGAGACCAGACGTCTGAGAGTATGGCTGGCCATTTCCGCAGCGCTTACACTGCCACTCTTTATTCTTGAAATGGGTTCGCATCTCAGTCCGTCAATCCATGACTGGATAATGAAAAATGTCGGCATGGAAAACAATCTTGTCATTCAGTTCGTACTGGCGACTCTCGTCCTGTTCGGGCCAGGCTTGCACTTCTTCAAAAAAGGTGTTCCGAATCTTTTGAGGTGGACTCCGGACATGAATTCATTGGTAGTGCTTGGCACTTCATCTGCCTGGGGTTATTCGGTTGTTGCCACGTTCCTTCCGGGGGTACTGCCTGTGGGCACGGCAAACGTCTACTATGAAGCGGCGGCTGTCATTGTTACTCTTATTTTGCTCGGTCGCTATCTGGAAGCCCGTGCGAAGGGCAAGACTTCCCAAGCGATCAAGCATCTGGTCGGCCTTCAACCAAAGACCGCGCTCGTTAAGCGTGATGGAAATTTTGTCGAAATTCAATTCAGCGATGTAATGCTGGGCGATATCGTTCAAATACGTCCGGGCGCTAAAGTTCCCGTTGACGGTCACGTGGTTGATGGGGAATCCTACGTTGATGAGTCCATGATCACTGGTGAACCGATTCCAGTAAAAAAGTCAGCAGGCGCGGATGTGGTCGGCGGCACGATCAACAAATCCGGAGCTTTCACTTTCGAAGCCACTAAAGTGGGTTCAGATACATTGCTTGCCCAGATCATCAAAATGGTGGAGACAGCACAGGGAGCCAAACTTCCGATTCAAGCACTGGTCGATCGAGTAACGAGTTGGTTCGTACCGGCCGTGATCGGTGCGGCTGTTCTAACCTTTGCCGCTTGGCTGCTCCTTGGTCCGTCTCCAGCACTGACCTTCGCATTGATCAACTCCGTCGCAGTGCTGATTATCGCCTGCCCATGCGCGATGGGCCTCGCAACGCCGACATCGATTATGGTCGGAACGGGTCGCGCTGCCGAATTGGGTATCCTTTTTCGCAAGGGCGAAGCGCTCCAGACACTACGCGATGCGGATGTCATCGCACTGGACAAGACCGGAACGCTTACCAAGGGCAAACCGGAACTGACAGACTTCGTCGTTAGCGAAGGGTTCGACCGTAGCGATATCCTCCGCCTCGTCGCCAGCCTCGAATCACAATCTGAGCATCCGATCGCAGAGGCCATCGTTACAGCGGCAAAGCTAGACGGATTCTCTCTCGCCAAGGTCTCGCAATTCCAGGCAGCACCTGGCTATGGGGTAAGCGGAAAGATCAACGGTCAGATCGTGATCGTGGGTGCAGATCGATCTATGAAGAAAGCTGGGGTAGATGTCTCTGCGTTCAAAAGACACGCTGCCATACTGGGTGACGAAGGTAAGTCACCGTTCTACGCGGCAATCGACGGCAGGCTGGCTGCAATCATCGCGGTCTCTGACCCCGTTAAAGACACCACGGCCCAAGTCATAACCGCACTCCACACTCTTGGTCTCAAAGTCGCTATGGTTACGGGCGACAATGCTCGGACTGCCGAGGCCATTGCGCATCAGGTCGGTATTGACGAAGTGGTTGCTGAGGTCCTCCCCAATGGTAAGGTCGATGCATTGAAAAGGCTCAGAGAGGGTGGACGAAACGTTGCCTTCGTCGGGGACGGCATCAATGATGCGCCTGCTCTTTCAGAAGCGGATATCGGAATTGCAGTTGGAACTGGAACCGATATCGCGATCGAAAGTGCAGACGTTGTATTGATGTCGGGTGATCTAACTGGCGTGGTCACAGCGATTTCCATCAGCAAAGCCACTATTCGCAACATTCAGCAAAACCTGTTCTGGGCTTTCGCATACAATATTAGTCTCGTGCCTGTGGCAGCGGGCATTCTATACCCCTTCAACGGTATGCTCTTGTCACCCATCCTAGCTGCCGGAGCGATGGGCCTTTCGAGCGTCTTTGTACTGACCAATGCACTGCGACTACGCCGGTTTAGGACAAGCTGAGGATTTATGAGAGGATGCAAACGGCACATCTTCAAAACATGACAGGAGATTAACATGAATATCGGGGAAATATCCAAGGCGTCCGGTGTCTCGACCAAAATGATCCGCTACTATGAAAAGATCAATTTGATCGCGCCGGCACGCCGCACCGAATCCAGTTATCGGGTATACTCAGACAGCGACATTCATACGCTGCGCTTCATTCGTGGGGCTCGAGACCTAGGATTTTCCGTGGACCAGATGAAGACCCTGTTGGCCCTCTGGAAGGACCGTTCCAGAGCAAGTTCTGATGTCAAAGCCTTCGCGCTTAGCCATATAGCTGAACTTGAGCGCAAGTCTGCAGCAATAAAAGCCATGACCAAGACGCTGAAGCACCTCGCTGATAACTGCCACGGCGACGGCAGGCCAGAGTGTCCCATTATTGACGGTATCGCTGAACCAAAGCTAGGGAGCGATCCAACAGTACCACCAAAGTTTGGTCTTTCCCACTTTCTCTAGTCGGGGCCACTTCGTCTTCAGGCAGAATCGAAATCGGATCATCTCCAAATGTTACTGTTTATTTGCAATCCTCTGTGAAATACGATGCAAAAATTCTTATCCATGAAGGATGATTCTGGCAAAAATGGTGATTTAGGGGCACTGCTCAAAGCAGTCCCAACCTCTGACCTAAGCTTCACAGCAACCACAGGCGGACCGGTATCCAGACCCCCATGGATACCATCATCAGGTTTTCCGTCAGTGAGACAAAGCCAAGCGGGACGCTGCTGTTGCCACCGACACAGGCACATTTGAGTTCACGCCTGTCGATGTAGACGGCCTTGAACACTGAAACAGCACCAAAGCCACCAATCAGCAATGCAAGCGGTGCGGAAACCCAGGTCAGAGCGCCGGCCAGCATGAGCAGGCCGGCGGCGGCCTCGGCAAAGGGATAGATGTATCCGTAGGGCACGTAGCGCCTTGCGAGCAGATCGTAGTTCAGAAACATTGTGGAAAAACCCTCCAAATCCTGCAATTTCTGAACGGCGAGAAGACACATGGCGATGGCGACAAACCGCTCGAGGAAGGTGATTGCCGCAACAGGCGTTGCAGACATCCAGGTCACGGCAACTGCCAGGAGAAACGCCATTGAAAAGAGGGCGATGATCGGACGATAACTGGTTTCGCCCTGTTGGCGAACATGGTGCCCGAAAAACCGTCGCACCTCGTCATAACCACCAATCCGCTGCTGATTGATGAAGGTCTGGGGCGTGGTTTCCACATCATATTGCTTCTGGAAGGCGTCCGTTTCGGCTCTCGTCTCGAGCCAGTTGTCTTCCACGTCGTAGCCCTTTCGTTCCAGCAACGCCTTGGTCTTGAGACCGTAGGGACAGATATGGTCGGGCATGACCATGCGATGGATTGATGCCTTTGGCGTTTTAGCCATGCTCGAGCCTCCTATTTGCCGTCAATCTCCGGTGTCGCTTTCGCACCACCCTGCAAATCGATGATCAGAGCCTTCATCTCTGCAATTTCGCGCACCTGGGCTTCAATGATTCCGTCGGCCAATTTGCGCACGCGGGGATCAACCAGCTTTGCACGTTCCGACGTGAGGATGGCGATGGAATGATGCGGGATCATTGCCTTCATGTAGTCGACGTCGTCGACTGTGGCCTGGCTGCGCAGCAAAAACAGCGACGTGACAAATATCAACACGCTGCCCAACAGGATGGCAATATTCAGCCTCCGGTTGGTGTACATGCCGAGCATGAACGCCAGCATGATGATGGCCATGCTGGCACCCATGTAAAGCGCGGCATAGCTGCGTGTTTCGCTAAAGAAGATGTGGTCCCAGGCATAGGTGTTCAGATACATCAGGCCAAACATGACGATCGTTGAAACTGCTATCATCAGCATAAAGCGGCTGTAGGTCATTTGTGACTCCCAAATCTTGATAATGGTATGTGTTCAACAACCTTCCCACGCGGGAGGGTTCCACAGGTTTCAGATTTTTTTGCGCCAGGCGTTGAAAGCCATTGAAATGGCCTCGCAATGCGCCATCTAATACGCATGAACAAAACGGCTTTGATCCGCCTTGGACCCGACCGCAAGGTTGAGCAATGAACGCCACGGTCTTCAGGCGCAGGCGGTATTTGATGGAGATCAATGCCGTTCATTCGGCTTGAGGTTAAAGTGAACTGATTGGGGCATCCGCCCTTTTGCTCGGGAGATGTAAAATGAACAAAAAACTGTTCTCACAACTGACCAGCAGCATCGCCTTGGTGCCGCTTTCAGCAACAGCTGCCTTTGCCCAGGTCGGTGAAATACCCGGCGGCAACAATGCGTTCCGGCATGGTCATGGAATGATGTGGGGTGGCGATCAATGGGGAGGATTCGGCATGGTTCTCGGACCAATTTTCATGATCCTGGTGCTTGTCGGGATTGTCGCTGCCGTTGTCTTTGTCATGCGCCACATGGCGCCGGGGTTTGGGGCCGGTGCGGGTCCGTCATCCAGTCGCTCCCATGATATCCTCAAGGAGCGCTATGCCCGCGGCGAAATCGATTCAAAGGAATTTGACGAGCGGAAGAAATTTCTCTCTGACTAGGCCATAGCGCCAGCGCGCCGCTGGTGATCCTTGCGGTGCATTCGCTCAGGTGATCATGCGGCGTCTGTACACGCAGATGCCGAGAAACCCAAAGGTTCAAGGGTCGCTATGAAAAGACGTGATTTTCTGACTTCCGCCGCAGCAGCCTTGGCTGTTTCGGGTGGCGGATCGATGTGGGCGGGCAAGGTCTTCGCTGCGCAAACGCCGCCGCGGCTGCAAATGCCGCCGCGCATCGACACCCGTGCCAGCGGCCGGCTTGCACTCACCGCGCAGGCGGGAAGTAGCAATTTTCTGGGCGGGCGTGCCGTTCCGACGGTGGGCTACAGCCAGGCCTATCTTGGTCCGACGGTGATCATGCAGAACGGCCCACTGGCCGCAGAAATCGGCAATACGCTGGGCGAGCCGGTCAGTGTTCACTGGCATGGGATGAAGATTGCTGGAGCCCATGACGGCGGTCCACATCAACCGGTGCTTCCCGGGCAGTCCTGGAAGCCGGAAATGCAGGTCAATCAGGATCCATCGACCATCTGGTATCATTCGCATATTCACCAACGCACGGCGCAACAGGTTTACAACGGCCTTGCTGGCGTGATTCACGTTACCGACGGCAGGGACGATGATCGTGGCCTGCCATCGGCCTATGGCATTGATGATCTGACGCTGGTATTGCAGGATCGCAGTTTCGATCGCAAGGGCCGCATGGTCTATGATCCATCGATGATGGACCGAATGCACGGCTTTCATGGCAATCGCATGCTCATCAACGGACAATCGGGGGCAATTGCGTTGGTTCCCAACGGAATCGCGCGGCTGCGCCTGCTCAATGGGTCGAACGCGCGCATCTACAATTTGTTTTTCAACGACGGCCACCCCATGCATCTGGTGGCAACCGATGGCGGTTTCCTGCCCCGGCCCATAACGCTCGAAGTGCTCCGACTGGCCCCGGGAGAGCGGGCTGAAATTCTCGTGGATTTCTCCGGTGCCGGTGCGCCGGTGCTGATGAGCGATCCTGACCAGGCCTATAGTCTGCTCGAATTTGCTCGGGATGAAACGCTGCCAGCGCGGATCACCCGCCTTCCAGATGAGATTGGCAGTCCTCTTGAAGAACTGACCGGGTTGGAGACACGCAGCCGGGAGATTTCGCTGGACATGGGAATGGGCATGATGATGGGCCGCGGTGGTTTTGCTATCAATGGCCAGCCCTTCGATATGGATCGCATTGATTTCAATGTCGCCCTGGGCTCAGTGGAACGCTGGATTGTCCGCAGTTCAATGATCGCCCATCCGTTCCATGTTCACGGCGTTCAGTTCCGCGTTCTGAGCGAGGACGGCGCGCCGCCGCGCCCTGAAAATGCAGGATGGAAGGACACGCTTCTGGTGCCCGGTGTAGCCGAAATCCTCGCACGGTTCGAGCATCCGGCCAGCAAGGAAAATCCTTTCATGCTCCACTGTCACATTCTCGAACACGAGGATGCCGGAATGATGGCCCAGTTCACCGTCAGTTGAGCTTTCTTGCCTGACGCTTTGAGGAAGAAACGCTTGTGCCTGATGCTGTCGGTCGCGGCCTTGGCAGATATTTATGACCGAGTATCAACGCAGGATAAAACGCAAATTTCGGATAATTCTGTATGGCGACAAGATTGGCAGCTTTGAGAAACCATGCCGCTGTTTTGGATCGGCCATTCAGTTTTCTATCATTGGCGCCAAACCTATGCTGAGTGCGGTGAGGCTGGCTTGATCAACGCGGGGCAGCAGCATAAACCGCCCCCGTCATTCTCAAAACTCTCAAAAACTCCCGGATATCGGATGACCTGAGACCCAACATCCCTCCAGTTTTCGGGAGAGTCTTGGGTTTTCAATCTGACCTTATGCGGCCCGTTTTTCCATAGCCATTTTCATGGCGAACTCGTTGGGCGTGATGTTGCCCAGTGAGGAATGCGGTCTGTTTCTGTTGTAATCCTCCTTCCATGCGGCGATCTCGGCGCGGGCATGAGCAAGTGTCGAGAACAGGGTTTCGTTGAGGCATTCGTCGCGGAAACTGCCGTTGAAACCTTCGACGAAGCCATTTTGCATCGGCTTGCCGGGGGCGATGTAGTGCCATTCGACTTGGGTCTCCTGGCACCATTTGAGGATGGCCATACTGGTCATCTCCGTGCCGTTGTCCGAAACAATCGTCCTCGGCTTTCCGCGTCTGGCGATGAGACTATCCAGTTCGCGGGCAAGCCTTGCTCCTGACAGGGATGTATCGGCGACCAGGCACAGGCATTCGCGGGTGAAGTCGTCGACGACAGCCAGCACACGGAAGCGGAGGCCGTCGGTGAAGGCATCGGAGACGAAGTCCAGGCTCCAGCGCTCGTTGGGCCCTGACGGCAGGGCCAGGGGTCGTCTCGTTCCCAAGGCGCGCTTGCGACCACCGCGTTTGCGGACCGTGAGCTTCTCTTCACGGTAAAGTCGCCTGAGCTTCTTCAGGTTCATGACAATCCCCTGCCGGTCAAGCATGACATGGATGCGGCGATAGCCGAAACGGCGGCGCTCGGACGCCACCTTCTTCATCGCCTCGCGAATAAACGCATCGTCAGGCCGCACGCTTCGGTAACGCATGCTCGACCGATCAACCGACAACACCTCGCACGCCCGACGCTGGCTCACCCCATGCTCTGAACAGGCATGAGCCACCGCATCCCGCTTCGCGTCGGGCGTCACCATTTTTTTGAAGCGACATCCTTCAAAATGGCAACATCCAGCATGGTCTCAGCCAGCAGCTTCTTCAGCTTGGCATTCTCATCTTCCAGAGCTTTCAACTTGCGGGCGTCGGAAACATCCATGCCACCATATTTGGCCTTGTATTTGTAGAAGGTCGCACTGCTGGTCCCATGCTTGCGGCAAACCTCAGCAGTTGGCATACCCGCCTCCTGCTCTTTCAATATCCCGATAATCTGCTCTTCCGTGAACCGTGAACGCTTCATCCGTCCGTCTCCTTGTCGTGACGGACTCTACCAAAATCTGGAGGAAGTTCTGGGGCTCAGGTCACGGAGTGCTGGCCCTGCCTTCGAGCTCCAAGGTTTAAAGGAGCGGTTTGGCGGGGCTTACTTGATTTCTCCAAATTACGGCCTTGTAGGCTGCGACCGCTATTTGCAGCGAATTGTCTTCAAAAAGGTATCATTCGACCAGCCCGCAATACTAAATATTGAAAAAGAACTTTTACGACGTGTGGTGGAAATAGGCCTAATGACACCATTGCGCTGCTTGCCCGATGAATCACACTGCGTTGCGCAAGGCCCCGGTAAAGCAAACAGGACCGGGCGAGCCAATTTTTAGCCATCACTTGGTCTTATTAAAAGACACTTCGCTGTGATGGACAATGCGGAAACCTGAGTTTGTCCTAGCTTGTAATGTCGGGCCGACCCCGTGCGTCTATAAAATTGAAGTCAATTCCGAATGGAGAATATGAACATGCGCGCGAAGTCTAAAACTAAAACTACAATACCTGAAAAAAAACAAAGTGGCTTTTGCTGCGCGTCGATACCCAGCTCCCCGAAAAACACCGCCTCTAAAATTCCCAAACCTGATCCGGCAGAGGGGCAGGGGTCTTCGGTTAACAAGAGCGCTGGCATTTGATCCGATGGTTACTGTGGCGGGTATTCAACCGTCTAAGGCGGATCTTATACAGCGAGCTATAAATTTCAATGAGAACTAACATGACACTTATGCCGTACATTCCCTCATTTGGCATGTCTTTTCTACTTGCAGGGTACGCTAATCAACCGCACGTCAAAATTCCAGCTTTGCAAGGAGTAAGCGTCTACACAATAATCCTACACGCAGATCAAAAGCCTATTCTGATGTTTAGAGCATTCACAACCGCAACCGCGGTTTTGACGGTGACGACAGTCATCGCGGTAGCTCAGCCCTTCGCTTTTATGTCGAAAGACCGCACAAATACTGTGCGTATGTTAAATGCTGAAACCGGAGAATCGGAAAAACGGATTACCAGTCTTGAGGCCGTGCACAGGCCTTCAGACGAATTTGGCGTGCCATATCTTGCCGCGGGCGGCAAAAATGAGTCTGACCTCACGGCGATTGCCGAACTGTCCCGGCCCGAAGGTATTTTCGAGAGAGAAGATGCCACACATCAAGCAAATCACGAAAACAAACAGATCTCCCTATCGGATTCGGGAAATAGTATTATCAGCATTGTGACCGCCGAACCGGGCGAAATCCTTCGTCGGATCAAGATACCGGAGGCAATACAGCATACTGCTGTCTTGCAGGATAGTTGGTTTACCGAGCTTGACACATCCCTCGGTAGACGGGATTTCTTTCTTCGCCTTACCCACTTTCAAGCTGATTGCTCTCGTGCCGACAGTCAGTATTCCAAACTACGCAGCCTTAATGTTGATAAGGCACCTACAGAAGACGAATACCATATTGAAGGCGAAGGGCACCAGATTTTCGCGTTTTGCAGTCGGGCTTGTATATGAAAGTACCAACGTGGGTTCTTGATACAACTACAACGCCCCTTTCAGCAAGGAACAATCACATGAGGCAGCATGATTACGCGAAAAAGCCACAACCAGATAAGGTCAGCGAAAGCAATATCATTCCTGCAGATTTTGCCGGTACAATCTATACCTGTCCGATGCATCCTGAAATACGACGCCCAGAGCCGGACGATTGCCCGAAATGTAACATGCATTTGGTGCCCGAAGGCAGCGGTGGACATGGCAAGTACGATCATCACGCGCATTCCGGTGGTCACGCTCCAACTGGGGGCGTTATCGGTGCCTATGACACCGTGCCCGAAGGCTATTTTGGTGCCATTTATACCTGCCCGATGCATGCTGAAGTCCGGCACACCAAACCCGGATTCTGCCCGATCTGTGGCATGGGTCTGGAGCTTGAATCCGCAGCAATGCCTGATGACGGTCCGAACCCGGAGCTGATCGATTTCACGCGGCGTTTTTGGGTCGGTGCCGTGCTTACAATACCATTGCTAATCCTAACCATGTCGCCTTACATTGGCGCAGGTTGGATTCGCGAGATATTCGGTGAACGTACCACACTCTGGATCGAATTTGTCTTGGGCTCACCAGTGATCATCTGGTCTGGTTGGCCCTTTTTTATCCGTGGCTGGACTTCATTCCGGACGATGAAACTGAACATGTTCAGCTTGATCGCAATGGGCATTTCAGCGGCCTATGGCTTCAGTGTCGTCGCCCTACTGGCGCCGGACATTTTTCCAGATGGGTTCCGCAGTGCGGATGGCCATGTCGGGGTTTATTTCGAAGCAGCGGCGGTGATCGTGACGCTTGTGCTGCTGGGCCAAGTGATGGAACTGCGGGCACGTGAAGGCACGGGCAAAGCTATACGGGCACTGTTGGATATGGCGGCGAAGACCGCCCGCGTGATCCGTGTTGATGGCAAAGAAGAAGAAGTGTCTCTGGAGGACGTGCTAGTCGGCGATCACCTGCGGGTGGTTCCCGGCGACAAGGTGCCTGTCGATGGCACGGTCATCGAAGGCCGTTCGTCGATTGACGAAAGTATGATTTCCGGTGAACCGGTCCCGGTTGAGAAAGTGGCAGGCGATCCGGTTACCGGCGCAACGATTAACGGCACCGGATCGCTGGTCATTGCGGCAACGCGCGTTGGCGCGGATACCATGCTGAGCCAGATTGTCGAGATGGTGGTAAACGCGCAACGCTCGCGTGCCCCGATCCAGAAATATGCGGATATGGTTGCGGGATACTTCGTCCCGGCGGTAATTCTCATCGCGGTTCTGTCTTTCATCGGTTGGGCGCTTTGGGGGCCAGAACCTGCTCTCTCCTACGGGCTTATCTCAGCCGTGGCCGTGCTAATTATCGCCTGTCCATGTGCCCTTGGCCTGGCCACCCCGATGTCCATCATGACCGCCACGGGGCGAGGTGCCCAGGCGGGTGTGTTGATCAAGAATGCGGAGGCGCTGGAACGGTTTGAAAAGGTCGATACCCTGATTGTCGACAAGACCGGAACTTTGACTGAAGGAAAGCCGCGCCTTGTTGCGATCCTGCCGGAGCTTGGCCACGACGAGGCCGAGGTACTGCGACTTGCGGCTTCGCTGGAGCGTGGTTCGGAGCACCCATTGGCAGAGGCGATCGTGCGCGGCGCGGAAGAGCGCGGCGTGGAGATGGTCAAGGCAGAGGACTTCGAAGCCGTCACCGGAAAAGGTGTCAAAGGTGTTGTGGATGGCAAAGCTGTGGCGCTTGGAAACCTCAAGCTGATCACCGACATGGGGCTGAAAGCGGATGCGTTGATCGAAAAAGCCAATGCCCGGCGCGACGAAGGCGAAACCGTGATGTTTGTAGTTTTAGACGACGCAATTGCCGGGCTGGTCAGTGTGGCCGACCCAGTCAAACAAACAACTCCGGCCGCGCTGAAGGCCCTGCACGAACTGGGCTTTCGGATCATCATGGCTACCGGCGACAATGAGCGCACTGCCAAATCTGTTGCACGTCGACTAGGGATTGATGAAATCCGCGCCGACGTCCTGCCTGAGGATAAGGCTCGGATTATTCGCGAACTGCAGGCCGAAGGACACAAGGTCGCCATGGCCGGTGACGGCGTGAACGACGCTCCGGCGCTGGCACAAGCAGATGTCGGCATAGCCATGGGGACGGGCGCTGATGTGGCGATCGAAAGCGCGGGATTCACGCTCGTCAAAGGCAACCTTGACGGCATCGTCCGCGCGCGCCGGCTGTCCCAAGCGACGATGCACAACATCCGTCAGAACCTGTTCTTCGCGTTGATCTACAACGCGGCCGGGGTGCCGGTTGCCGCCGGTGTCCTGTTCCCCTTCCTGGGAATTCTGATAAGTCCAATGTTTGCCGCCTTCGCGATGTCTGCGTCATCAATCTCAGTAGTTGTAAACGCGCTGCGGTTGCGTCAGCTGAAATTCTGAAGGGAGGAATACCAACAATGCAATGTCGAGTGCAACAAACGACTTTGCTTATCCTCGCACACCCGTTGTGCTGACCGGCAAGGCCGTCTGGGCGGCCACACGCGGTATCGCGATGGGGGTGGTCGTGGGCTGGCAGCCACAACGCTCAGACCACGATGATGGCAACGGGGTTGATGATGCCAGAAATGAACGCGGAGAAAGGCCATAGGTTTTTTTGCGGTAAAAGGCAGCGTCGTCTGCCATTCCATCAACAGTGTTGGCAGGACGGACGCACCAATGCTGGATGCTGGGTTTTTGGACATGCCAATGAACCCGTTCGAGTATGGCGCACACATATGGCGCGGTGCAGAGGCGATGGTCGAATTGTAGCGCGACGAACTTGGCGACTTGATCAATCTGAATGGCGAACAACTGGCCGCGATCATTACGTTAGTTCATGACCCGGTTGAACAGAAAAAACCTCCGAGGCGAACAACCCCGAAGAGATCGAGATGATGATAGGCCATATGGAAGAAGAAGATGCGCATGGCGATAAAGCCGACAATGACCGTAAAACCAATGAATAAGCGGTCCCCAACTTCCCTTACCAATGCCATCCGAGTGGGTAGCGCCTCGTAGGTTGGCAATTCCGCCAGGGCCGCTGACGGGACCGGGAATTCGTTCTGCTTGGCGGCTCGGGCGATGTCGGATCGCGTTTGTCGCGCCTGTTGTTGGGCAATGCCGATGCCGTTGTCACAACCGTTTCCAGACGCTCCAAGCAGATTTTTGATCTGGCCGACGGACGAATGCGCCATGTCTCTTTCGACTTCTCGGGCGCTGAAGGTCTTGAAATATCGGCCAACTGCGTTGTGGTGAACCTGACCGAAACGACACCGCCGGCGCTGGCCAGACAGGTAATCAATTCCGGCGGCTGGTTTTTGGAAACCTCGGCAAGCCCCGGATATCTGGATGAAAAAACGCAGGCTTTGCAAGGGGCCGACGGGCCCGGTACAGCGATTTTGGGTGTTGGCGTGGTGCCGGGACTGACCAACCTGATGGCAGTCGACATTACCGCGAAAGCCTCGGATACCGTGCAGATCGACATTGGCATCGAGATGGAATGGGCCGCCGCTACGGGGTTGCCGAGACCGAAAGGTTCCTGGGCGCTGCCGGAAAGCCTTACCCCATGGTTATTGATGACAGATTGCGCCAGGCCGCGCCAGGTCGCGCCCGGCCAGTTCAAACGCGAATTCGCCTTTGGCGAAGGCGGTCCGCTGCGCCAATCCATCGGGTATGGATTTGTCGGGCACACGATGATTGCCAAAGCGGTGGATCCGCATTTGAAAACCGTGCGCAGCTTTGTCGCCCTCAGCCCGGCGTGGATGACACGGGCACTTGGTCTTCTGCTGTCTCTGGGGCTTGGCCCGGCGATTGGGAAAAATTCGCGGGTACTGACCACTTGGTTGCTGCGAACGCATGCATTTGGCCTGGCGCGATTGCGACTTGTGGTCGAGGGCCTGAACGATGCCGGCAGGTTGACGGGGCATATGCACCTTGCAACCGGTGATCAGGCCGATGTCACCGCCGCGGTGATTCTCGCAACAGTTCAAAGCGCTCTTGCCCACCGTGATCCGTTTCCCAAGCGCGTGTCCAGAATTACCGATCATTTGGGCTTTGATACCGCGTTGGCCAAGGTGCAGCGCGTGCTTCCCGGAACGTGGGTGACCGACAGCTTTGGTCGCCGCATTGCAGATCAAAGTGCCGACGGGCGCGGAAACTGGCTGTCAAAAATCAGGCGCCTCGGCGTGATCTGTTGGACGCTGTTGCGCGAGTTTCGGGCCTTGCGCAGCCACGATCCATTGTCAGACGGCGACACCAGGGCAACCGACTTTGTCCGTGCCCTGATTGGCCTTGGCCCGACTTTCGTGAAGTTGGGCCAAATCCTGAGCACTCGCCCGGATATCCTGCCCGCCACATATATCGCAGAGCTTGAGCAGTTGCAGGAACACGCCCCACCAGTTCCGTTTGACGTGATCAGGGCCACGGTCGAAACCGAGCTGGGCAGCGCGGTTGCCGATCATTTCGCGACCTTCGACCCCAAACCCGTCGCATTCGCGCCGATGGCACAGGTTCACCGTGCCACCCTGGCTGATAACACTGCGGTCGCGGTCAAGGTACAGAGGCCCGATATGGACACCCTGATTTCGCGGGATCTGGATGCTTTGGGTCTGGGTATCGCCCCGCTAGCCAAGATCGCGCCGCGCAAACTGCGCCGGTCAAACCTGCGGGCATTCCTAGCAGAGTTTCGCCGCTATACCCTGAACGAGCTGGACTTCGCCAAGGAAGCCCGGACGATGGAAAGGTTCCGCCAGAATTTCAACGGCCACAACGCCGTTACCATCCCCCAGACCCATCCAAAAATGATCACGCGCAGACTTCTGACAATAGATAGGGTCGAGGGGATGCGTCTTGGCGAAGCGGTGGCCACGCATACCGGGGACAAGAAAGACAAATTGGTCAGCGGATTGGTCGACGTGCTCCTGAAGATATTTGTCTCCGACGGTCTGTTTCATGCCGATCTGCATACCGGCAATACCGTAATTCATGCCGACGGGCGGTTCAAGCTGCTCGATTTCGGAATTTACGGCCAGCTGACGGCTGCACAGCAAGACCGATTCTTTCTTTACTGGATAGCCATCGTGCAAAGCCAGACGCGCCGAGTCTTTCACCATTTCCGCGCCCAGACAGAGGCGTTGCCCGGCGCAGATGAGGCCGCCTTTTTAAAAGGTTCAAAGGACTGGCGGATTCGTTCTATACCTCGCCACTATGCGAAACGAGTTTGGCCAAGGTCTATCTGGATATGATGCAGGCTGGGTATGTGTTCCCTGCAAGCGTGATGTTGCACGCCAAGGCGCTGACCACAGCCGAAGCCCTGTTTTTCGAGTTGGCCCCCGATGTTCGGTACGAGCAATTGTCGCGACTCTATATTGCATGGGAATACGCCGCACACGCGACGGCTCCGGAAACTCTTGCGAAACGTGCGTCGCAAATCCTGCCTGAACTGCTGTTGCTGGGCGAATTGCCGCCACTGTCAGTCATGGACGAGGATTGGGATTGGGCCGCGACTAATTCTCTGGCACATGACTTTCTTTCACATCTCGGACTGGCGAATGCCGGTGCAGGGCGAAATATTCTGCGTCAGCTTGTTGAGCGTCATGCCCGCCCGGTACTCGACTCCTTGGAAGCCGGTTTGAACGTGTTAGAAATCTTGAACGCGACCCGGCGCCGGTATGATGCGTTGGAGGCCGGTTTGCCCGCTGCAGAGACTGTCGGTGCAATGCTGACAACACACCTTGCGGCGCTAACGCTTGCTCTTCATGAAAGCTTGTTGGCGCAGGGTCTAAGCAACGAGGCGGGGCAACAGATCCTATATGATATCGGGTGGTCGATTTATGAACGCATGTCCGAGTTGCCGCTGTTGTTGGCCAAAACCCTGACCTCCAGCCCAGAAAAACAAATGTGCATGGCAACGGATCTATTCCGGCTGTTCTCATTTGGCAGCCCTGCCTACGGCTGGCACGATGCTGACGTTGGCCGAATATAGTTGGGTTTGATTGCACGAAATGCCCAATTGCGGAGTTTTTTAGCTCCATGAAGCGACTAACCTCTGCATCCAGACTTGGTGTGCGCTTGATTAGCCCTAGGCGCAGAAATGGGTCGGGCACTTATAACGGCACGGGACTATCGCCATGGGAAAAGACCTTTGCAATTTCCGATGGTATATTGATACAAATAGACCAACAAACCAATAAAGTTTAAGGCAGACGCATGACACATTCACACGGCGATGACGATTTCAAGAAAGGCTCTATCAGCCTGGCAGGTGCGGTTGGTATGGGCACTGGCGTGATGATCGGGGCGGGCATTTTTGCACTGACCGGCCAGATTGCCCAATTAGCGGGGCCGTATTTTGCTTTGTCGTTCGTGCTGGGTGCCATTGTCTCGTCATTTAGCGCTTACAGTTACATCAAGATGTCAAATGCCTGGCCGTCCTCTGGTGGGATTGCGATGATTCTGCAAAAGACGTATGGGCCTGGTGCCATTGCTGCAGCCGCAGCGCTGTTGATGGCTCTGTCTATGGTGATTTCCGAAAGTCTCGTCGCACGGACATTTGCCACTTATGTCTTGCGCCCGTTCGATATCGACGGTGGCCCTTTGGTGCCAATGTTGGCGGTCGGAGTCATCTTGTTTGCCTTCCTCGTGAACATCTCGGGGAACCGCTCAGTCGGCCTCCTTTCGATTGTCATGGCTGTTTTAAAGATCGGTGGTATCTCCCTGTTCGGTATCGTCGCCCTTTGGTCCGGCGGCTTCAGCTTTCCCGACGCCATTAGCAGTGCCGGCAGGTTTGAACTCACAGGATTCGTGGGTTCGGTGGCGTTGTCTATCTTGGCGTTTAAGGGCTTTACCACGATCACGAACAGCGGCGCGGAAATCACCGATCCACACCGCAACGTCGGGCGAACCATCATGATATCGATCGCGATCTGTACAGTGGTTTATCTTTTGGTCGCCTTTGCTGTCGGGTCCAATCTTTCAATCGATCAGATCGTCGCCGCAAAGGATTATTCGCTGGCCGAGGCTGCATCGCCTGCGCTGGGGCAATTGGGGTTCTATTTCACGGTAATTTTGGCTGCAGTTGCCACCGCATCCGGTGTGCTGGCGAGTGTATTTGCTGTGTCGCGCATGTTGGCAATGCTGACAGAGATGAAAATGATCCCGCACAGTCATTTCGGAATGTCCGGCCCGATCCGCAACCACACGCTGGTCTACACTGTGGTCCTCGCCTCTTTACTAGCGGTGTTCTTTGACCTGAGCCGAATCGCGTCTCTTGGCGCGTTCTTTTACCTGATCATGGACATGCTGGTACATTGGGGGGTGTTTCGGATCGTGCGGCACGAAATCGGCGCGAGCGGCGCGATCTTGCTGTGTGCACTGGGATTCGACGCCATTGTTCTGGTTGCATTCACGACGATGAAATTGGGATCGGATCCTATGATTGTTCTTTATTCGGCGGTCGGGATTTCAGCAGTCTTCATTTACGAGCGGATCTATCTCTCACGTTGGACTGCATGATAGCGCTGAGACGAACGCTGATGGACACCTGCAAACTCAAGTGCGTGGAACCGCATGCATATCTGACCGCAACATTCACAGCGATCTTCAACGGGCATATGTAGAGCGATATCGAACAGTTGTTGCCGCAGGGTGCTTACCCCTTTGAGGTGCAGCATAAATCTTCACAACAGCAAGTCATGGGATAAAGACATACGGTCTCACAGGAGCAACCACATTTTTTTATTTGGTACGATCAGCCTTTTGACATTTTGGCGAAAAATTCAGCCAGATCCTTTTTGGTGAGTGGTTTATCATCAGTGTCTATTGCACTTTCCTGGATCAACCTTCCTTGTTCGACCGAAGACAACTTGCCATAGCTGACGATCGTGGTCTTGACGGATGCGTGACCGAAATTCTGGCTCCATGCCTTCAACTTGTCGGCGGGCAATTTCCGTCTATACATTTCGCCGACCAGCATGTCTCGGAACCGATGCATTGTGAATTCAGGTAGGCCTGCACGTTTGAAACTCCGCTTTACCATCAGGCTGATCGACTGGGTCGATCCGTGGTGGATTGGAACAAGCGAATTTTTGCCCACGCTTCCACCTTTCCCCTTTAACGGGACAGATTTTGGAAACAGTGGATCGTCTGGAGCATATTTGAGTTCATCAATGAGATAGCGATGCCATTTAATGAAACATGTCTCAAATTCCTCACCAGTATCGAAGAGATAGGTGTTGATCTGTTTTCGAGACTTGGTCGCTACCTCCTTGGGGTTCTGATTTAGCAATCGCCTGTCTGGATCGAAATGTTTCACGCGCAAGGTGATCAGGGCGCCGCCACGCACGCCGGTGAGAGAGAGCAATGCGAAGATGGCCTTGTTGCGCCGATCGATCACTGTGGTTAAAGGCATCAACCTGAAAGCGGTCAGGGCATTATCCACAGACGGGGAAACTTTTGTCGATGTCGACTGGCTTGCACGACGTTCGTTCATCGTTGGATTGAGATAATCGATATCAAGCGGACTGATCTTGTTCGTAAAGCCGCGCGTGCCTGTTAGCCACGTTAGCAATCTTCTCACACTTCTGAGCTCCGCCACAACTGTCGTAACACTCAAGCCTAACGATCCGAGATAGGTTTTGTACTCAATGGCCCGCCTGGAACTGAAGGTGCCAAAATCTTCGAATTTGAAGAATGACTCATATCGCAACAGTGCACCCTCATCCTTGCTCACGGACTTGTGTGAACGTCCGGAAGCGTGATGAAGATAGTCAAAGTAGGCTCGTTTTAAACGCTCATTAAATGGGTTTTTGGGCACGGCCGTCGTTCGCTTGCTACCGGTCCGGCGGGGCACAAAGGGAGCTTCGGAATGGACCTCTGGCGGCAAAATGTCGGCTGTCTCCGCAAAATCCCCCATTGGCAGATGAATCCCGGGATTACTGGGAGCAGTATCTGAATCGTTGAATCGTGATACTCTACCCTGTTTTTCGCCTAAAACACTTCCTGCTTCCAGCGCATGTTCGACGCTGAAGTTCCTCACAACCGAGGTCCCGCAAACAGAACAGACCGCCACCCCACGGATGCCATCGGCTACCCGTACTGAGAAGGTAATGGTGCCAGGCTCAGCTGGCCTGACGTCCTGGCAATGACAGCAATAGAATTCGTTTGCAGCACATTTCTTGCGGCGCCTATCCCACCATTCCTCATGCCACTGCTTGAGTTCCCAACCGTAAACCAGTGGCGGTTCGAGGGCGTCAATCGTCGGCAGCCCGTCAGCAATCCAGGTCAGAACCGTGCCTTCTGTTTTCTCAAACAGTATTGCGATTTCCTCAATGGAGTATGTCTTCGTTATGCGAACTTTTCGCTTGTCGGATCGGCGTTTTGAGTTTCTGGCCATGGAATGACTCCTGTACATTCCCAAATTTTGGATAGAGTCAGCCGTTCCGGCGTCACTGTGCCGGTCAAATGGCTGAGTTCTTTGACTAATTTCCTTGGAAGACAGGTTTATGGTGGGGCATGTGGCCGGATGCCCTCATGAGGCCTCGGGCGGAACCATCGAAAATTCCTCACTGCGTTTCTCCGCAGGAGCTTTCGAAAGCTTCCAGGTCAGACAAGCGCCAGCGCGTGCAGCCGAGGCCCAGCTTGATGGGTTTGGGGAAATCGTCTCGTTGGGAGGTCCATCGCCAGACGCTGTTGACCGACACGCTGTAGCGTGCTGCAACTTCTTTGACGGAGAGATAAAGATTGGTTCGATGGTGCTGCATTGACGTGACTCTTTCATCGATCCAAAGGACCGAATTAAAGAGCACCTCATGCGCTCAACAAACTTGGAGACGACTCTCATTCAGAGTCATCTGGCACCAATAAACCCCATGCAGCACGTTTGGTCAAGTATGTTCATTGTGGCCGGTCACGCGGTGGTCGAATTCGCCACGAACCGCCCCCAGCGCTCCAGCAGTTCCCGTCGTTGGTCGAGGAAGTCGGAGCGCTGATAGGCTCGGGTGACACTGTTGCCAAAGGAATGGGAAAGCGTCATCTCGGCGACCTCATGGGTGGCATCTGTTGCCTCAGCCAACCACATGCGCAAACTGCTGCGGAACCCGTGAGGTCTGGCATCAAGCCCGCGTCGTTCCATCAACCGGGACATTGTAGCATCCGATAATGTCCCACCTCGCGCAGCGGCAAACAACAATCCGTTGCGCGACAGTGGCAAGGTAAGATTGATGACCCTAACTGCTTCCACGCTTAGCGGGATCCGGAAGTCCTCCGTTTTGCCTTTCGGACCTTTCATCAATTCACCCGGAATTGTCCATGTGTCATCGGCAATATGCTCAACACGCATCATCCGTATCGGCAAAGACCTGGCACCGGTCAGAATAAGCATGCGAAGGGCGAGATGCGTGACAGTCAATTCCTGCAGTGAAACGTAAAAGTCGGGTATCTCCATCCAAGGAATTGATGGGATGTGTTGAATCTTGTGCCGACTTCGTCCGAGCAATTCCTTGGCCTTTGCCGTCGCCTGCAGGTCAACGTCGATGCCTTTGGCCGCCGCATAGCGAAGCACGATGCTCAGCCGGTTGAGGGCTTTTTGCGCGACGTCTGCCTTCACATGCCAGATCGGTGCGAGCACGTCCTTTATGATATTCTGGTGGATAAGGCCTACCGGCGTGTCGCCAAGCTTTGGCAAGAGATGGAGTTCCAAAGGTGAGAACCAGCGGCCAGCCTTGCCATCTCCTTTTAATTCAGCCTTTCTTGCCTCAAATGCTTCAATCGCGATCGTTCTTAGCGATGTGTCGCTGTATCGCGCTTCGAGTGAAAGCCTCGTGCGCTCTTGAATGGGATCTTTGCCACTCTTCGCTATGCCTCGCCAATGTGCAGCGCTGTCTCTAGCCTGTTTGAGTGAAACATCGGCAAGGCTGCCGAGCCCCATTTCTCTGCGTCGACCAAATATTGCCAGCCGTAAAACCCATTGCCCACGATTATCAACCCGTTTGACCAGCCATAGGCCATGGCCATCATTGTGCTTTCCAGGCCCGGCCGATTTTACCGCGATTGCTGTCAATTTATGCAAGCCAGCCATGCGATCTGATCCACCTTTCAATCCACCCTTATACGTTGGATGGCATGATATCGTATGGTACAAAGTGTTTCAATTAATTATTTATATTCAATAATATAACGAGATATATGAGACGGAATAAAACTACATGATACGACATATCGGTGCACTCCGGGGGCACCATTTTCCAATGACATCGTGTGGGCGGGTCTTCGTCGAATGGGTCTTCGTCGAAT